>Ga0335394_10011277_pt1 | contig 10072 bp, 11 predicted proteins | sample MAT03_FD_205741 | JGI IMG/M metagenome (GOLD analysis project Ga0335394, IMG submission 205741) | Freshwater microbial communities from Lake Fryxell liftoff mats and glacier meltwater in Antarctica - MAT-03 (spades assembly) (version 2) ...
AGATTGAAACCTTGGATATACTCAAGGAGTTATCAAATTCATATTGCGTTTTAACACAAAAAAACAGAGGAGTTTCTGCTGCACGGAATAGCGGGATTGAAATCGCAAAGGGAAAATACATTATTCCATTGGATGCGGATAATTTGCTGACCAGGGAGATTTTTGAAAAAGGCGTTACGCTACTTGAGCAGGACCTTGCCATCGATGTTGTTTATGGCGATAAACTGGTTTTTGGAGGGCTTCAGTATTTTTCCCGGAACAGGCCATTTAATCTGGAATGTTTTTTATACCATCACCACATTGACACCTGCGCACTATTCAGAAAAACAATCTGGGAAAAAGTGAATGGGTACGATGAAGAAATGCCTTTCAACACACTTGAGGACTGGGCCTTTTGGTTGAGTGTTGCAGAGTTGGGTGGTAAGTTTGCTTATGTACCCACCACTTTTTTTTACTACCGATTCCGCAGAGAATCTAAAGTGAGATTGTTGAATTCCAGATCGGAAGTTCGATTAGCAATGACAAAATATCTTCTCGTGAAGAAGGAAAGCGTTCTGAGTTTTGGATTAAGGGAAGGTATGATTCAGCATGTTGAGGCGGTCCAACTCCAGATAAAATGGCGATGGGCCCTTGTTTATTATGCGTTTAAAGCAAATAGTTTTCAGGACATCCATGGCTCAATTCAATTCATTAAGGAAAAAGTAGGTTGGGCTGCAGGTGTTCGCCTTCTTTATGGTATGGTGCGTAATAGACTGAAATCATCATAATCATTTTACTTTTATGACAATGACTGCAAAGGAAGTTGGGTTGTTTAATTCACTTCTGGCAAAAACACAATATTTTCTGGAGTTTGGTTCCGGTGACAGTACTTCACTTGCCGTTTCTCACATTCAGATTATGCGGATTGACTCCGTTGAATCGGATCGTGAATTTTATGAATCTCAACTGAGTCACAGACCGGAAATTCAAAATGCAACCCAGGATGGAAGACTGTTTTTTCATTTTCCTGATTTGGGTGAAACAAGAGAATGGGGAACTCCGGTGAATTCTGATAAAAAGCATTTATGGTCACTTTATTCATCTCAGGTATTTGAAAATACGATTCCGTATGATTTGGTTTTAGTGGATGGTCGTTTTCGGGTGGCTTGCGCACTACAGGCAATCCGTTTTTTAGGAAATTCAGCCAGAGTATTGATTCATGATTTCACGATCAGGCCACAATATAGAGTGCTTCTTCGTTTTTTTGAGATTGAAGATGTAGCTGATACATTGGTTCTACTCAAGCGTAAAACCGATTTTAATAACAAGAATTTTGACAATTGTCTTTCAACTTTTGCCTCTTTACCGGAGGATAAAACTCTTTGGTTCAAGATTTTCAATCGTTTACCCCGAATATTGTCTGAGAAATTGGGTATATCCAGTAAAACGGATTGATTTGGACAAAGGCCTTCATAAAGACAAAGCTAGCTTTGTATCAATCACTAAGGCCAGTTATGAAATACAGCTTTCTTTTATTTTTCTTTTTTTCTTTCTCATCATTCGCTCAACCTACTGATAATCCTTACCGCAGTTTTTATCCAAATGCTCCAATAGATCATTGGTCAGATTCCATCCGGTGGTCTCAGCTCTGGAATATTGCAAATTTTCAGGATACCACGATGGTTGCCCGATACAACAAAGCACGGGATTTTGTTGCGATGCAGGGTGGGGGCGTATTGTTTTTTCCAGCGGGTACATACCTGTTTGAGGGTAGTATACAATTTGTTTCGAATGTGGTGATTCGTGGAGAAACACCAACCACAATCATCGCTAAAGACAGTATGTTTGCTCCTCCAACCCGGTTTGTTTTCCCTGCTTACATCCCTTCGGATACCGGGTTGGGAACTCCAAACAGTTCTGCCTTTAAGTCAATTTCAACCCAGCCCAATACCAGTAATTCCGGGATGGTTTTTGTTGATGTGAATAGAGCTTCTGTCAGCCTTCGATCACAAACTTTCGTCCCCGTCCCAACCCCAAGAGGAACGACAGGACAATCCACTGAAAAAAACCGGAATCTGATTTTGTTTGGAATCCGCAGCAACAATGTGGCGGCACCTTACAACACGGTTCCTTCAGTGAACCAGTACAAATGGCAACGGTTTTCATCTCCATTTGCAAGTAATTTAAGCCTGTATGCATGGAAAAATGCCTGTATTGCCAATTGCAGAATAAATGATTTTGAACGTAACGGCGTTCATCCGATTCAGAATTTAAGCTTTGAACAACCGGGTTATCTGGCAGAAAAAACAGTTTCAGGAAATGTGGTCATAGATACCATGCTTGGTTACCAGGCGGTCTTTAATTATACAGATCATCATGGAATTAGTGTGAATCGGAAAGCAACCATCTCCAATGCGAATCCGGAAGAAGAGCCTGGTAATTTTTGTACGGGCCTTGAAGTACGTGATAACTGGATTTATAAAACGATGCGGGTTGGAATAATATGTTCCGGTCTGGGTATTGTGATTGATAACAATCTTGTGCTTGACAAGCCGGTAAAGCAAACCTGGCTTCATCCGATCGGATCCAGAGTTGCCACAAATAACGCGGCCACCTATGAAAATCGGGGAATAGATTTTGGCGGTTGGAATGTGCAGATTACAAGAAACGAGCTATTTGTGTATCGCCACAAGATTTATAATGGTCCTTATTATTCGGTTGATGGTGAGGGTATTTTGCTTCAGGAATGTTGTGGCGGAACTTCGGTGAACGGAGCCCGGATTTCGAAAAACAAAACCCACAATACGTACATTGGATTGTGGAAGGTGCGAGATATTAATCAGGTTGTAATTGATAGTAATGAGACGGGAAACGAACCAATTATTATTACAGCCAATGTGTATGCCTCAAGTGGCAAATCATGGTATTACTCTGTGACCGATAGCCGGATTTCAGATAACCAATGTTCAGGAGTTGAAGTGGACGGCAACCGAGGTGGAAGAAACCTCATCATTTCAGGAAATCAGGGGCCTGGAACTGCCACTATTTCGGCCCCTTGTTATGCACAGATTTCCAACAACAGCGGTTTTTCTTCCATCAAATATACAGCGGTTAAAGACACCGTTCAAGGTCTGCAAGTGGAGACAACACCTTGTTTAGCTGATACAAATCGATATCCTGAAATTCAAATTGTAAGACCAGCATCTTCAGATACCACGGTTGTTCCGTTCAGTGCAGTTCAATTTAAAATCCGGGTTTCAGGAGGTCAGGTAGATTCTGTCTTTTTTTATGAAAATGTAAAACGGATTGCCTCCTTGGGGCCGGAAGAAAGAGAGTGGTTATATCAAACGGGCGCCTGCAATTCGGGTGTGCCAGCTCAGGTTTGGGCAAGCGTGAAAGACACCGCAAGAAAGAAAGAATACCGAACAGCAATGAAGAATATACGTGTTACCTGTATTACCGGAATTGGCAAGCCGGAGGTAGAAAATCCCACTGTTTTGGTTTACCCGAATCCGGCCAGTGAACGTCTTTATGTTTCTGCTGATAAAGAATCGGTTCGTGTGGTAATCAGGGATTTGATGGGCCGTACTTTGATCAAATCCGAATCGGATAAAGAAGGACTGTCTGTTTCTTGGCTTCCATCGGGTGTGTATATGATCGAAGTTAATACGGAAACAAAAATGTCGAATCGGCGATTCCTTATTCAAAGATAAGTGTTGGGGTAAGGCGAACCGAGGAAGTTGCTTTTGGTTGAACAAGGTTGAAATGGATTCATTTGTATAGCTCATTGCCTTCATGTGAAGTTTTCCTCAGTGTACGAAATTCATTTTATAGATCATGAAGGCATTCTCCTCAATTTTCCCGAATCTTGCCAGCCCTAACGAAAGCCAAATTTGATTTCTCAACTTTACATTCTTGTTTTAAAGGATTTCCGGCTGGAATTCAGGCAGAAGGTTTTAACGGCTACTGTACTGCTTTTTGTAGCCTCAGCCTGTTTCACTTTATATCAGGTTACTGTAGCTGGGAAAGCCCGTGTCAATCCTTTGGTTTGGAATGCTGTTTATTGGTTGGTTGTGCTGTTTTCCTCATTTCAGGTGGTGAGCCGTGGATTTAGCAAAGAGCTGGAACAGGAATACTGGTACTATTATTTCAAAGTTCAGCCGGAAGTTCTGATTTTGAGCAAGCTCATTTATCATTGGGTAATGCTTAATCTCACTTCAATGATGGCCTGGGTTTTTTTTTCTGTTTTGTTTGGAAATCCGGTTCAGGATAACTGGATGTTTTTTTGTGTGATCCAATTGGGATGCATCGGAATTGCATCTTCACTAACGCTTGTGTCTGCAATCGCAGCAAAAACAGGGAAGAATTCATCTCTACTCCCCGTTCTTGGTTTTCCTTTGCTAATTCCAACGTTGTTATTAGTTACCCGACTTTCGGTAACGTCTCTTGATGCACTCGGATGGGATATGGCCTGGAAAAATATATGGACACTTTGCGGGCTTGATTCCATAATGATTGCACTAAGCATCATTCTCTTTCCTTACCTTTGGCGGAGCTAAAACTCCGGACTTTCCGGCAGCAGAAAATCGAAATGATGCCAAAACTTTCCTGGTGGAAAATTCTTGCTATTGCCCTCTTGCTTTACGTTTGTTGGCAAGGATTTATGGGTAAGGTTCCCCGACTTCATATTGTTAATGAATCTATTCGGAATACCTATTTCCATGTCCCGATGTGGTTTGGAATGATATTTTTATTGACTGCTTCTGTTTGGAATTCAATTCAGTATTTAAGAATAGGTGAATTAAAATACGATGTCAATTCTCATGGATTTGTATTGGTAGGAATCGTTTTTGGCATACTCGGGTTGGTTACTGGCATGATCTGGGCCAATTTTACCTGGGGTGCACCCTGGAGCAATGATCCGAAGCAAACGGCATCTGCCATTGGACTGATGATTTATTTCGGCCACCTCGTCTTACGGGGGTCTATCACTACCATTCGCGACAAAGCCCGGATTTCTGCAGTTTACAGCATTTTTGCTTATGCGATTTTTATTCCATTGATAGGTATACTTCCCAGATTTACAGACTCTTTACATCCGGGAAACGGTGGAAATCCGGCTTTTGGTCAATACGATATGGACAATAATATGCGGATGGTTTTTTGGCCAGCTGTGGTCGCATGGACACTCTTCGGATTCTGGATCGCTGAATTGAGAATCCGGGCTGAAAAACTTAAAAATAAATTTGATGAAAATGAATACTCAAATGAAAACAACAACCACTCTCTTGATTCGGTTCTTTCTTCCGATTCTGGCTCTGCTCACTAATACGGGCATTGTTTCGGGTCAAAGTGCATCGGTAGAAATGGCCGATGCACTCAGGCAAGATGGTAAGATTTATGTGGTGGTAGCATGCGTATTTGTCATAGTTTCGGGTTTGGTTGTGTATTTGATAAGCCTGGATGGGAAGATATCGAAACTGGAAAAAAACAATCAAATCAAACCATGAAAATTAAGCCTTTGCATTTAGCAGGATTGCTTGCCATCGCTGTTGGGATCGCCATTATTATTTCAACATCAGGAGATGCAAGTTCTTATGTGTGTTTTGCCGAAGCAAAAGGTTTAGCCAAAGATGGAGATGATGGTAAAGTGCATGTGGTTGGTCAACTACTCAAGCTCCCGGATGGCAAAATTGAAGGAATGAAATATGATCCAACCATAGATCCGAATTTTTTCAGATTCCTTCTGGTCGATGAAAAGAAAGAGACGCAGGAAGTTTTTTATTTCAAACCCAAACCTGCCGATTTTGAACGATCAGAGAAGATTGTAGTAGTTGGAGCAATGAAGGATGGTCACTTTGAAGCCGATAAAATTCTGATGAAATGCCCTTCGAAATACCAGGAAGGAGAACTTAAAACAGGCGAAGAAAAAGGAACCTGAAATCCGGTTAACGTACTATGAGTTAAAAACCTGAAGTTCTTTATTGTTTGATTTCTTTTAAGGCATTTTCTGCGGCTGCCTGCTCTGCTTTTTTCTTGCTCATACCCTTTCCTCTTCCAATCGTTTCGCCATCAACTACTAATTCCGCAACAAATTCTTTGTAGTGAGAAGCCCCTTTTTCGTCAACGATTTCAAAACTAACTTTTTTGTTCTGCCTCTGAGCCCATTCGATTACCTGGCTTTTAAAATTTACATTTTGATCCACCAGAATATCCAGGTCTACATGCGGTAAAATTAACTTTTGAATCACAAAATTCTTACAGGCAATAAATCCGTGGTCCAGGAATACTGCCGCTACAATTGCTTCCATAGCATCTCCGTGCATAGAAGATCGGGCTAACTGGCCACCTTTTTGGCGTTTGTCGTGATTAATCAGAGTAGAAAGCCCCGTTTTTCTGGCCAAAGAAGCAAGGTGTTCGCCATTCACAATCCTGCTTCGGATTTCAGTAAGAAAGCCTTCTTCTTTATAAGGAAATTTTTTAAACAGGAATTCCGCTACAATACAGCCAAGAACAGCATCACCAAGATATTCAAGTCTTTCATTGTGATCTTTAACCTGTTGTGCTGCAGAAGAATGTTTCGTAGCGAGACGATACAGTTCGACATTTTTAGGTCTCAGGCCCGTCAGTAAGTAGACGTCCTTTGAAAATTCTTTATCTCCAGGAGATGGAGACGATAGGAAGGGGATGTATTTGGAAATGAAATCCAGCAAATCAGTCCATCTTTTTGAAAATGACGGCTGCATTGTGGCCACCAAACCCAAAACCATTACTCATGGCATACCGAATGTTTCGCTTTTGAGCGACATTGGGCGTTAGGTTGAACCGAGGATCAATGGAATCATCCAGATCGTCAAGGTTAATGGTTGGAGGGACAATTTGCTTTTGTATTGCCATTATGCAAGCAGCAGCTTCAATGGCACCTGCAGCACCTAACAGGTGTCCATGCATTGACTTTGTAGACGATATATTCATAGAGAATGCATGATCGCCAAATACTTCGTGGATTGCATTTAATTCCAATGGGTCTCCAAGCGGAGTTGAGGTTCCATGGGTATTTATGTAATCAATGGCGGTTGGTTCCAGATTTGCATCCCTCAGTGCGTCTTTGAGCATAAGTAAAAAGCCGAGCCCTTCCGGATGCGGAGCCGTAATGTGGTGTGCGTCAGAAGACATTCCCCCCCCTACAACTTCACAATAAATTTTGGCACCTCTTTTTACAGCATGCTCGTACTCTTCCAAAACGATAGCAGCACTTCCTTCACCTAAAACAAAACCATCTCTGTTTTTATCGTAAGGACGGGAAGCTTTTTCAGGTGCATCGTTGCGTTCAGACATTGCTTTTAAAGCATTGAAGCCACCCACTCCGGCAATGGTTACTGCAGCTTCCGAACCGCCCGTAATACAAACTTCCATTCTGCCGGTACGCAAATAAGTAAATGCATCTATGAGTGCATTATTTGAAGATGCGCACGCAGAAACGGTGCAATAGTTGGGTCCGCGAAAACCATGGCGCATTGAAATATGCCCGGCACTTGAATCGACGATCATTTTAGGAATAAAAAAGGGATTGAATCTTGGCGTTCCGTCTCCGTTTCCAAAATTCAATACCTCTTCCTGAAATGTAAGTAAGCCTCCGATTCCGGAGCCCCAGATCACGCCTACTCTGTTAAAATCAGTTGTATCTTTATCCAAACCTGCATCAGCGACCGCCTCATCGGTGGTGGCAATTGCATAATGGACAAATGGATCCATTTTTCTTGCTTCTTTCCTGTCCAGGTATTTTCCAGGATCGAAGTTTTTCACTTCACATGCAAATCGGGTCCTGAATTTGGATGCGTCGAAACGAGTGATTGGCCCAGCTCCGCTTTTACCGGATACAAGGCCATTCCAATATTCTTCGGCGCTGTTTCCAAGTGGTGTCAAGGCACCTAAGCCAGTTACAACAACCCTTTTGAATTGCATAGATGAAATGAATGAACTGAACTTTATTTCGTGTTGGCTTCCAGATAACTGATTGCCTGACCAACAGTTAGAATGTTTTCAGCCTGATCGTCTGGAATAGATATACCGAATTCCTTTTCAAATTCCATGATAAGTTCTACGGTATCAAGTGAATCGGCACCCAGATCATTTGTGAAGGAGGCTTCGTTTACAACTTCTGATTCTTCAACACCCAATTTTTCGATGATGATAGCTTTTACTTTGCTAGCAATTTCTGACATTGTTGTACAGTTTCTTGTTTGATAAGGGCGCAAAGAAATAGGTTTCAACCTAATTATACCAAAAAATTAAACAGGAAATGAAATTGAACTTTTATCTATTTGAAATTCAGCATCTTTACTAAAGTGGCCGCAGCCTCAACTCCTTTGTTCCCATGCTTACCTCCGGCCCGATCGATGGCTTGCTCCTGAGTGAGCGTGGTGAGCACGCCAAAAATGACCGGCTTGCAAAACCGGATATTTAACTCCACAATTCCATTTGCCACCGCCTGTGAAATAAAGGTGAAATGGGGTGTCTCTCCCTGAATCACACATCCGATAACTATAACACCATCCACATTTTTCTTCTCCAACATATGAGTGGCACCGTAAACTAATTCAAAGCTACCGGGTACCTGCATTACAATTATATCTTCTTTTGAAAGACCATATTCTGCAAGAAATTCAATGGCTCCATCACGCATCGCAAAAGTGACTGCTTCATTCCACTCTGCTGTTATAATAGCAATCCGTTTTCCGGGTATGGGTACAAGTCCATCTTCCCGAAAATTATTCAGGTTTTTTAAGGTACTGGCCAATTCGGATCAACGGTTAATGTTGTAAAAATAGACTTCTTCCAATCCTGCCTCAACCGATTGAAATCCTTCCCCCGGATGCGATTCTGAATATACAAAAATGAGAGGCTTACCGCCCATTAAGCGGGAATTTAAAATCCGGAATTCTTTGCCGTATTCATCCAGCTGCGCTTTCTCCACTATTTTACTGAACACTTTGCCCTCCAATTCAGCCAGTGTTTCCTGAGGTTTACCATGAGAGACTACCCGACCTTTATTAATGATGGCCATTTCGTGGCAAAGATTGCTCACGTCTTCTACAATGTGGGTAGAAAGGATCACCACCGTTGTTTCCCCGATTTCACTAAGGAGGTTGTGGAAGCGATTTCTTTCTGCCGGATCCAGACCCGCAGTAGGTTCGTCCACAATGATCAGTTGAGGCTTGCCAAGCAAAGCCTGAGCAATTCCGAAACGCTGCTTCATTCCACCTGAATAGGTGCCCAGATTCTTTTTCCGAACATCATACAAATTGGTTTTATGCAGTAGAAAATCGACCCATTCTTTTCTGGAGCCGGATTTATTCATCCCTTTCAGAATGGCAAGGTGCGATAGCAGTTCTTCGGCTGTTACTTTTGGATACACACCAAATTCCTGAGGAAGGTACCCAAGTATTTTCCGGAGCTCCTCCGGTTGTGTTAAAATGTCGATAGCACCAAATTTAAGCGTTCCTTCATCAGGTAACTGCAAAGTAGCAATTGTCCTCATTAGAGAAGATTTTCCTGCCCCATTTGGCCCAAGCAACCCAAACATGCCCGGTTTTATTTGAAGTGAAATCCCGTTAATGGCTTTTACTCCATTGCTGTAGGTTTTTGATAAGTTTTGAATGTCAAGCATTTATGGCTATGGATTTGTTGTTTTCGATTTCCAGATTTGACCTCTGTAATTAATGTAAAGCCCGTGTGAAAATTCCCATAAATTATTTCGAAGGTCGAAATACGGTTCTACACGGGCAGTTATCCACAGATCCGGCCCTATCTTCCAATCTTTCATAATGCGAATGAATAGAAGTTTGCGGGTTTCCTCCTGATACCCTGGATTTTTTATATTAGAAGAAATCGTTCTGTACAGTTTCCCTCCCTGGTAAGACGGAAATGCGCTGGTCTGCCAGTAACTTAACATTACTGTTCCCCACTTGGTTTCAGCAGAAAGGTTGAAATAGCTGCTTAGTGATTTCGAATACTTGAATTTTTTTTGGTTTGAATTATCCAGAAAATTAACCCCGAAAGCCTGAACCTGAATTTTTTTAAGGAAGGATCC
>Ga0335394_10011287_pt1 | contig 10067 bp, 9 predicted proteins | sample MAT03_FD_205741 | JGI IMG/M metagenome (GOLD analysis project Ga0335394, IMG submission 205741) | Freshwater microbial communities from Lake Fryxell liftoff mats and glacier meltwater in Antarctica - MAT-03 (spades assembly) (version 2) ...
GGAACGTGGGACGCCATGGATTGAGTGGACTGGTTCTGGGAAACACTGCGGACCGCGTGCTCAGCCACACCAAGATCAGCGTATTAGCGGTCAAGCATTCCTCCGATGTCGTCGTAACGACATAGCTTCGAGCGCGACTCATTAAACGGCTAAAGCCTGTACACCAACGAACACCAAAGACTTCTTCGACCTGACCGCAATTCTTTGCCTCAAAGAACTTGTGCCTCTTCAGGTCTTGATTTTGGGGAATGCCCTTAGTTGTACGACGCTCCGCGTCGTAGGAATCACGACGCGGAGCGTCTTGCAACTAAATTTGCCAACTCAAGTTTTTAGGCTGGACGATGCACTAGCAACGTTTTGAATCGATTGTCACATAGGTGCGTCACTTGGACGCGCTAGCGCGACGTGGCTGCACGGGCATCCCTCGGAGAAATCCAATTTTCGCAAATTGACTATTAAGTTAGATTTTCGAATCGTCGAACGCAAATCGTTTTAAGACGATACTCCAGTCTCAGCAAACTGGTCTGGCTGTTTGACCATGCCGTTTGGTATCGTCCCGAGGTGGTGTCTTTTCAGATCGACGACTCGAGGGCGGATTTCGTGGACGGCAATCAACAGGTGCGACGTTCAATTCGATGGAGTGTTTTGCTCTTTCCGCTCTCCGTGCCGACTTTTTCTGGATGCGTGGATGGTCCTCTTTTCGAGCTCAAGAAACTAAATCCTATCGTTCAGCGTCAATGGCGAGCGGACCGAGAACGCGGTGATGTGTTTTCGATGCGCGTTAAAGAAATGCAGCTCTTGGCCACTCAGTTCCCATCCATGCCTGAAGCGGAACAGGCGAAATGGGCAAGCACGGTAAGCTCGATCGTAGAAACAGAGACCAGTTCCGAAATCCGACGCGAAGCAGTCATGGCGCTCGCCAAGGTCATGAAACAGCCAGCCGCCGCCTCCGCTGTCGTAAAGCTTTCGAAAGACAAAAGCGATAAAGTACGTTTGGCCGTCAGCAAGGCTATGCGAAACGAAGTTACGCCGGAGGTAACGCAAGCATTGCTGGCAATGGCAACTTCAGACAAAAGTGAAAGTGTTCGGCTCTCAGCCACGGAATCCTTGGGGTCGCACAAAACCGACGAAGTAAGGCAGTACTTGGCGAAACAGCTAAGCGACCGTTCGCCAGCGATGCAATACTACGCTTCGGTCGCGCTTCGCGATTTCACCGGAAAAGATTTTAAAGGGGATGTAGGACTTTGGAAACGTTACCTCGCCGGTGAAAACGTAGAACCACCGGATCCAACATTTTTGGAGACGGCGCAGTCCTTCCTGCCCTTCACCCGTTAGAGTTTCCGTGTGAAACTTTTCCATTCGTAATGACTGTATCGATTGGGCCTATCGGGCCGATACAACTTGTCGGGATGCTCAAAACACAATTCAATTCGCGTAAGATTGGTGCTAGTGAAACTATGCAGCTGCGCTTTCGTCAACTTCGCATGGTTCAACATGCAATATTGTTACAGCGCCTGCTCTCTTTGCGCATGCTTTCTTTGGGCCTACTCTCGTTGGGCCTGCTCTCTTTGGAAAATCCGTCTTGTCTTGCACAGCCACCGGCTTTTCCAAAAAGGGACGACGATGTGCTGATTATCGGCTCTGCCGACACACTGCTGGTGAGTGCGGACGACTCGGGGGCTCCGATTTTCGCTGAATCATTCATTGAAGAATCCGATCTCCCATCTACTCTCGCTTTGCAAATCGCGACAGCTACATTCTCACACGTTTCTCCGTTCTTTTTTTGGATGTCCGGTCCCACCAGCGACTTGTTTGCGGTTGAGGCCGAGGCTGTTGCGGACAAAGATTCCATAGGCTCGGTAGCTGACTTGCCTGAGCGAACTCTTGAAGTCGATACGAACTTGAGCCTTGGCAGTGTAAACAAGTTGCGGGAGCCGCCGCGAATTGACGAACTCGAGGCGGCCATCGTGGCCCCACCGATGCTCAACGAACCAGCGGCCAGCATTGCGGGAGAGTTTGCTTCGGAGCAGAAGGGCTCTCAGGAATCGGAAACGCTGATACGTAAACCAGCACCCCGAACGGTTCGAATTCCATTCGAAAAGCTACCTGTGGATGCCGGATTCCCGGAAGAGAGGCCGAGCGATGCTAGCCGGTCTCGCTCCAACGATGTCGACCCGCCAACGATGGTTTCCAAACCGTTGGCTCGGAAGACGGTCGACCCTGATTCTCAACAAGAGCAGGAAGCCCCGAAGATCGAATCGGCGAATAAAGTAACTGAACGGGATCTGCAAGGAATTGATGCGATCAGCGCTGCCAAGCCGAGCTCCAATCGCCGGGAAGTCCGAATCGACGATCCCGCCCTACCTTCACAGTCGCCAGCCCCGATTGCGGAATCGAAATCGCTCGATCCCGTCGTTGCAAATCGGCTACAGCGCGCCGACGCCTGTCTAAATTTCTATCTCACGCATCCGGAGTCGACCGCGGATCGATCACCGTGGGCTGTCATGCATGCGACACTCGCTTTTGGCGGCGAGTACGAGATGATCCATGGTACGGGGCGCGTCAACGCGATAGGCTGGATGTGCCACAACGGGACTTGTCGCACACAGCGGATGTTCACTCCCAGAGGGAAAAGCTTTATTCCTAACGTCGGTGGGGGAGTTCAGGGACACGAAGGGCAGTTTTTGGCCATTCTGGCACAATCCAATGTTCCGCTCGACTACCCCATTCAAATCGGAACATCGCGATTTACGGTCGAGGACTTGGTTCGACACGAGATGGCCACTTGCAAAGAGAAATCGGAGCTTACCTTCAAGCTGATCGCGCTGTCCTACTACCTGGATTCCAACAAACAGTGGCGGGCCAATGACGGGAAAACCTGGAGCATTCAGAAGCTGATTCAAGAAGAACTGGACCAACCCATCGTTGGCTCCGCTTGCGGTGGAACGCATCGTCTTATGGGTTTCTCCTTCTCAGTCCGTCAAAGGCAATTGCAGGGCCAACCGGTGAACGGACAATACGCTAGGGCTGCTAAATTCGTGCGAGAATACGTAGACTACACGTGGCAATTGCAGAATCCGGACGGTAGCTTTAGCACCAGTTGGTATGAAGGGCGGGCCAATGAGCCCAGCGCGGAGCGAAAAGTGCAGACCTCGGGTCATATGTTGGAATGGCTTATGTTCACCATGTCGGACCAAGAGCTGAATCAACCCAAAGTCGGCAAGGCCATAGACTTCCTGCTTTCGAAGATCTACGACAAACGAGAAAACAAATGGCCAATCGGTCCTCGCGGCCACGCGACTCGAGCGGTTGCCCTCTATGAGGCGAGGACTCGAGAGATCGCCAGCAAGCCCAGTGTCCGTCCGTCCACCAACGCCGCAACGCGAAACCAAACAAAACCGATTCGCAAGTGAAGCCAGTGGCGGCATGGATCCACCGCTAAAGACTGAGCAACAGCGAACACAAAGAACTTCTTCGACCAAACCCCGATTTTTAATTGGGACAGTCGGGCAATCATCCTTCGAACTACGCTCGAGCGGTTCTGGAATCGGCTAGACTAGGAAGTGGTTTGTTGTTTAGGCGAGAGGCAGGCAAATGTTCACCCGTTCCAACGGTAGATTCCAGTCTGTCGATCGACTTAGCACTTACGACGAGTGGCAAGCTGAAAAGTACCGTAGGATGGGACCATTGTCCCGTCCGTTGACTTGTTCGGGACAATGGTCCCAAACTACAACTGGTATCTCACAGCCTGCCGCTCGCCTTACGACGGTACACCGACCCAATCCATAGTTTTCTATCGCGGAGATTTGCGATGAACTTTTTTCGAACGGCTCTGTTTTGCGCTGCGATGGCTCCCATCACTACCCTCTTGGGTGAGGAAACCGTCGAAGGTAGAGTTACCAGGATCGTCGACGGCGATTCGATCGTCGTAACCGACGCCAAAGATGTCAAGTACGAAGTCCAGCTGGAGGGGATCGACGCTCCGGAGCTGAAGCAAGCGTTTGGCAAAGAAGCCACGCAAGGTCTCAGCAAATTGCTCAAGGATCAATCGGTGAAAATCACTTGGGAGAGCAAGGATAACTTTGAAAGACTGTTGGCCCAGGTCTACCTCAACGACACCCACATCAATCAAGAGATGCTCAAGACCGGTTTGGCATGGCATTTCAAGCGATACAACAAATCGGAAGCGCTGGCGAAGCTTGAGAATGAAGCTCGCGATGCAAAGAAAGGGCTTTGGGCAACCGAGAAACCGATGGCCCCATGGGATTTTCGCAAAGAGAACAAATCGCCAGATAAACCGATCGACAAGTAGTTCGCCAGGATGTGCCACTTGGCCGGAAAAGCGTTGTGTGAGCTTCAATAGATTTGGAAATGGACTATGTCTGATTCGGGCGTCGTGATAGCAGTCGATTTAGGTGCTTCGAGCGGACGGGTTATCGCCGCGGAAAAGCGGGATGACCGAATCCTGTTGACCGACGTCCACCGCTTCGAGAACTCCCCGGTCCACATCGGTTCGCGTTTGCACTGGAATCTGCATGGTCTTTGGCAAAATATTGAAAACGGCCTCGGGCTTGCTTCGAAGCAATTTGGCGATCGCATTGAAAGTATCGGAGTCGACACATGGGGGGTCGATTATGTTCTGCTCGATCGCAACAAGGACTTGGTCGGTCCGGGTTTCTGTTATCGCGATCCAAAGAACTTTGGCATGATGAAAAGGGTCTTTGAATCGATTTCCCAAGCCGATGTGTTCGAGCAAACTGGGATCCAATTCATGGAGATCAATACGCTCTACCAACTTTACGCTTTGCGTCTTGCGAATTCCCCCATGCTAGACGTCGCGGAACATTTTTTGATGATCCCTGACTTCATTCATTGGCTCTTGTCGGGAGAGATCGTCAATGAAACGACGAACGCCAGTACGACACAGATGCTGCACGCAACCAATGGTGCTTGGTCAACGAAGATCATGGACGCGCTCCGTCTGCCAAAACACATTTTCAAGCCGCCGGTGCAGCCAGGTACTTCCCTAGGGAAACTACAATCGAGTTTGCGAGCGAGAACCGGGTTGAGCGAGTCGATACAAGTTATCGCGCCCGCAACGCATGATACAGGATCGGCCGTGATCGCCGTTCCGGCTGAGGATTTCGCCAACCCGAAACCAAAGTGGTGCTACATCAGCAGCGGTACCTGGTCCCTCATGGGAGTAGAACTTGCTCAACCCAATTTGACGGAGGCTTGCCTACGCCTCAATTTCACGAACGAGGGTGGAGCGAACGGAAGTGTCCGATTGCTCAAGAACATTGCCGGACTTTGGCCGTTTCAACAGTGCCGTGCGGCTTGGTTACGGATGGGCAATCCTTACGAATGGGCAAAGCTAACCGAAATGGCTGCTAAAGCCAAACCGCTACAGAACCTAATCGACTTGGAGCACAAGCGATTTATCGCCCCAGAGAACATGCTGCACGAAATCCTCGGCTTTATGAAGCAGACGAACCAACCTACACCGAGCGACGATGGCGCTATTGCCCGCGCAACGTTGGAGAGTTTAGCGCTCAGGTACCGCGTATGCTTGGGTTGGCTAGAGGAACTCGTGGGATATCGTTTGGAGACCATTCATATCGTTGGTGGGGGTGTTCAAAATACTTTACTGTGCCAAATGACGGCCGACGCCTGCCAGCGTCCTGTCGTGGCAGGGCCCGTCGAAGCGACTGCATTGGGCAACATCATTTCGCAAATGGTGTCGCTGGGCAAGTTCGAGACGATCGCACAAGGGCGCCGCTGGATGCGTTCGATGAGCGATATAGTCGAGTACTATCCCAAAGACGGCGGAGATTGGGAAAAAGCAGCCGAACGGCTGAAATCCGTCAGCGAGATGTCGGCTTGATTGCCATGACTCTTTCCGGCCTTTCCTTCCAAGAATGACTCCATGAACACGCTTGATCCCATCCTTCAGCCCGTCACCCTCACCGGCACGCATGCATCGCTGCTACCGCTAGCCCATGAACATATACCGCAACTGGCAGAAGCGGTCAACGACGGCGAACTATGGAACCTCTGGTACACCTTTATACCTAAACCGCAGAACATGCCAGCAGAGGTGGACCGCCGACTGGGCTCGCATGCGGCTGGTGCGATGCTGCCCTTTGCGGTTCGGCACAACGGAAGCGGTAAGCTTGTAGGGATGACCACCTACATGAACATAGACACCGAGAATCGCCGAGTTGAGATTGGCAGCACGTGGTACGCCAAGTCGGTACAGCGTACGCCGGTCAACACCGAATGCAAACGGATGTTGCTCACCCACGCATTCGAAACGCTCGGATGTATCGCGGTGGAGTTTCGCACGCACGTCATCAACCAGCAGAGCCGCCGTGGTATTGAACGATTAGGGGCTAAACTGGATGGGATTTTGCGTAGCCATGTAGCCATGCCCAACGGTAGTTTGCGAGATACCGCCGTTTACTCCATCATCGCAGCCGAGTGGCCGATGGTGAAGGCGCATTTGCAATGGCAACTGGCAAAGCCAAGAGATTGATTCAGAACTGAGAAGCTCGCATGACACAAACCGAGCTGGCTTCCCGGCATAATCGTTCGATATCCATCGGGCTATCCAGGAAGGCAAATCCAAGTCCCTCGACTTGCTGTTCTCGCAACTGCGACATAAGGTAGATACTGCGACGGCTCTTGATCGAGCTCAGTACCACAGCTGCAAAGGAGTCTTCCAAATCGCTGCTTAGAAGCTGTCGTTGTAGTTTGTCCTCCGACTCATCGGACGCCAATTGGGCGATCCCTGCGGAGACTTTCTTGATATCGGTACAGAGGACGATACTCCCATGCGAGTCCAACAACGAGTCTGCATGGGCTGCGGCTCGAGCGATGTTCATCCACGACTGTTGCGTCCAATCCCCCTCTACGAATGCAATGGCCAAGCCATGCTCGCGCGTCTCCTGAGTTCCTTCCGGACGAACCAACTCCGAAGCTCGTTTGAACACTGGATCGGGTTTTCCTCCAAGGATCGTTGCAACAGACCCATCGCGTGCTGGCACGACCGCGATTGCAAACTGAACTCCCATCAACCAACCGACCTCGTGACTCAGTTTTTCCTGGAGATGCAGGTGATGGATATTGTCGTCGAGCCAAGCCAGATTCCAGCGATGTTGGGTCGACGCATCCGCAAAGCTGGGTGACATGCCGTACTTGTCACTCGCGCTTGGCGAATCAGGGGTTCGAATACAATAAATGGGCACGACTACCTCCGCCTCGACCAAGTCTCGTTGTATGTAAATAGGGTCCGCAGATTCGCTAGCAGCAATGTAACCGTGTGCGTCGTGATCCGTTGGCTCGTGCTTGACCACTTTGACGTCGCTTAGCTGAAAGGACTGAAGTTCAGCCAAAAGCCGATCTCGCCAATCTTGGTTGTCCGATCCCAGCACCACGGTAATCATTGCGGGCTTCGTGCCATGTTCGACCAAGTAGGAGACGACGGCCAGAACAATGGTATTCGCTTCGGGTACGCCATCTTCGATGGCGATGGCGATATGGTCATCGTCGATTAGGGCCAGTGCGAGCGGCGGAAACTCGACGGGCTCTTCCAACGCATGTGCTACCAGCTGATCGATCGGTTGGTTGGTGGCCGCTCCGGATACCCGAATTTCGGTCGTGTGGTCTGGCAACTGCAACGATAGCAGTCGCGTTCCTATACGTGGTTCGTAGGAAGTCATGTTCTTCATTTGCGATTCATTTTCGCTAGATAGAGTTCCGCGTGACGAGAGACCATCTGTTCTACCGAATGTTCGGTTTGAACGTGACGTTGAGCATTCTGCGTTAGCAACCTTCGGCGGGGCTCATCATTGAGCAGCAGATTTGTAAGACGTGTCAATTGGTCGACGTTGCCAAGTGTAAAGAGTAATCCGGTGCGATCGTTCTCGATCAAGTCACGGTTGCCAGGAATATCCGACGCAACGACAGCCACACCGGATTGCATGGCTTCCAGAATGACGTTCGATTGCCCCTCGTATAAGCTTCCATTCCAAAGGACATCGCAATGGGGCAGGAGGTCGCCAACATCCTCGCGATGCCCAATCAAAAAGATCTGCGATGCGCCACGAATGTTGTCCCGAAACTCTTCCAAACGCTGTCGATCTGGTCCTTCCCCGACGATGACATAACAAACATCTTCTCGCATAACGCGCAAGAGTTCAGCGGCCCAAAGCAGATCCTTGTAGCCTTTTTGATGCCAAAGACGCCCAATCGACACGATAATTTTTCGATCGGCGGCAACCCCCATTCTCTCGGCTGCTTGCGCTCTCGAAAGAATACTAGGTACCTTAGCTTCGATGCCGTTAGGGATGCAATGAAACATCTCTCGAGGGACTTGATGCTGAGCGTAAAAATCGATCGTCCCTTGACTGTTGGCCGTTAGCCCATGAGTTCGTTTTGCAATCCAGCGATCGATCCAGAATTGCAGTCCATTTTTCCAGGGGTCAACCGATCTCTCCGAGCCGAGAATGACGGGAACCCCTGCCGACATCGCAGCGGTTCGACCATACGCGTTCGCGGCGAAGAGCCAGGTGTGGACAATGTCTGGCTTCAATTGCTTCAGGAGCGATCGCAATCGAAACCAAGCGAACGGATCCCATTTGGCCTTTTTGTGGATAGGATGCACTTCGATCCCTGCTGCTACCAACTCCGACTCGCGCGGTCCGGTGTGCGTTAGCACGATCACGATTGGCTCGAACCGTTCGCGATCCAAACCGCGAGCCAAAAGAGAAAGTTGCTTCTCTGCACCACCCTGAACCAATGTTGGAATGATCAAACAAACTCGGAGCTTCATGCGTTACGATCTGTGAGGGAGTCGCGAAACAGGGATAGCCATTTTTGAACGCACGCTTCGCGAGAATGTCCTCGGTTCAAGTGTTGTCGCAATGCATTGGCCATCGAAGTCCAACGTTCTCGATTGGCAATCCAGTCGTTGAGCTTGTGGGCAAGCGATTGCTCCGTCGAATAAAGTTGAAAATGATTTCCCTCCGGTAGCCAAGCTCTGCAGTCTTGGTTGTCGGAAATCATGGTTGCAACTCCACCGCTGGCCATCAGGGGTAGAGTGTATTGTATAGTCTCCTTCGAATTGGAAGCGATACATAGATCCGCAACCTGGATCAATTCCAACAAATCGTCAAATCCATCGAACAGCAGTATTTCTCGATGCCAACCTCGGGACTTGATCAAGTCATAAAGAACACTGGGCTCGACTCCAGAACCGATTACCCACATTCGCAACAGCATGCCCGTATCCAGCAAATCCGCGACCGCTTGAATGGCCATGCGGAGCGGAGCTGCTTCGGACAATCCCAAATGCAAAAGAAGCTGGGATCTGCCAGGTATCAAAAAGTCGCTCGAGGTATCGAACAGGGCGTTCGATGCAGCAATCCTCCGCTCTACCGTTTTTTGGACCGGTTCCCAAGCGACGTCACTGATCCGAACAATCTTCGATTCCTGGATTCCTTGGGATACCAACAGTCGGTGTGCGTTCGGGGTTGGGCAAACGATCCGCGCGGCCCGTCGACACGCATCCGCCATCGCCAACGGAGTTATTTTCTGTCCCGAGGAAAGTCCATATCCACTATCGTCTGGAGAGTATCTGCAGAGGAGCGGCACCTCCCACTTTTGGCATTTCGATTGCAGCGTTAGCACAAGGCCATCGGCTCGATCAACGTAGAGGCAGTCAAATTTCTTAGTCGACTTGGTGATCCAGCTCACGAGGTTTTTTTGGAAATGGCCTTCATTCCAATTTGAGTTCGGCGCCGGAAGCAAGCGATGTACCGGCACTTCTCTGCAAACCGAATAGGACGGCCAGTGAGGATGCCATCTGCCAGTCACAACCGTGATATCTAACCCTGCTCGAGCCATCGCAGAACACTGCTGCAACAAGCGTTGAGATGCATCGTCGGTAAACGGCCAAAATCGGCGTGCGACGACAAGTACTTTGGGTCCGGACATGCTCGTAATGCCCAACTACGCCACCGGATGGTTTTGCAAATCAGAATCCTCGAGTACACCCACGAATGGCA
>Ga0335394_10011291_pt1 | contig 10066 bp, 1 predicted proteins | sample MAT03_FD_205741 | JGI IMG/M metagenome (GOLD analysis project Ga0335394, IMG submission 205741) | Freshwater microbial communities from Lake Fryxell liftoff mats and glacier meltwater in Antarctica - MAT-03 (spades assembly) (version 2) ...
TAACTGTTACTGTTGCCGATCCAACCCCTGTTCCAGTACAGTTTGCATCGCTCAACGAAGTTACCGAATAAACAGTTGTTGAAACTGGTGTTACACTCACTGTTTCAGGATTGCTGGAAGTACTCACAGGAGCACTGCCATTAACAGAATAAATCCATGGACCTGTTCCGGTAAAGTTAATTGATAAACTTGCTGATCCTCCAACACAAATTTCCTGTGTTCCGCTGATGGTGCCTGTAGGTAAATCAATACCTGTTACAGTTACATCATCAAAATTACTATTGAAACACAAAGCATTATCAATAGTCCAGCGATATACATTGTTGCCATTGCCTATGCCCGATACTGTTGTGGTTGGACTATTCGAATTAGTAAACGTTCCACTTCCCGATACTAAACTCCAGCTTCCTGTTCCTACACTTGGTGTATTTGCAGACATGGTGGCTACTACGTTAACACAAACCGATTGAGTGGTACCGGCTATTGCAGTTGTTGTTGGATCAGGTTCTGTAATCGTTACCGGAATGGTAGAAGAACAAGAATTACCATCGGTAACCTGAACAGAATAAATTCCAGCCATGTAACCTGTGAAGATTCCATCAAAATTGGTATTACCATTTTCATCATAAAGATAAAATCCATTTCCGTTAGTTACTTCAATAGAAAATGCACCGGTGCTACCACCGTTGCAATTCACATTGGTTTGACTAAGAATATTCAATGCCGGGTTTGCAAAAATATTTACAATCGTAGTTGTTGATGCAGTGCAACCGAGCACGTCAGTAATTGTTAGAGTATACGTACCGGCATTTGCAGGAGTTGCTGAACCGATGGTAGGATTTTGAAGAATTGAACTAAAACCATTTGGTCCACTCCATGCAAATGAATTTCCTGTGGTTGGAGGACTAATCGTATCATTTCCAATCAAGGCAATTTGCGTTCCCTCGCATACAGGAGCATTGCTTAAGGCTTCGGGTTTTGGCTGCTGAACAAATACCGTGTAATTTGCAGATCCAATACATCCATTTGCAGGATCAGTTACTGTGACTGTGAAATTGTTTGCACCAAGAGAAGTGCCAGTAAACACAGGATTTGGAATGATTAGGCTAGACAGACCAGGATTAGCTGCCCACGAATAATTTACAGCACCTCCTGTTAATCTGACATTCGGACGGTTCAACACAGCAGTTCCAGTTGGTGTGGTACAGGTAAGGAATGCCACATTGATAAACTGAGATACTGTTGTTGGGCTCATGTATACCTGGTCAAATCCAATTACACCTGCATTATTGAAACAGGTTTCAATAATAATGTTTGATGTACCATTCCATGCAAATGGAGCTGTAAATAAATGAGTATTCCATCCTAAGGAAGTTGAAATGTTACCAGAGAATACAGTTGACATAGTAGTAGTCTCATACGTACTTGTTAAAGAACTAACAGCGGAATGAGCCATTCCAATTGTGAATCCATCATAAGTACCTGAACTAAGTTTGTTAGAGACCTGAAATCCTAATGACGATATATTGCTAGGTCCAAACAAACCTTGTGCATTCAGTTCTGCTGCTGTCATTAAAATTTGGCTCCTTGAAGTTGTGTTTCCTCCATTATAAATAGAAACAGTAACATTCGCAGGGCTTTCTGTACTACCAAACTGCTTAATTGAAGAGGAGCTACCGGCAGCTGTAAGAGTGGTAGTAGCATTTTTACAAATTGATAATGCTCCTGAAGTTACCACTACACTTGGTGGGGCCAGAACTGTTACTGTAGAAGTCGCAGTATTTGCACAACCTGATGGACCTGAGCCATCATCTGCTGTTACTGTGTAGGTAGTTGTTACAGTTGGATTAGCAATTACAGATGAACCGCTAGTCATGTTGAGACCTGTTGGTGGTGACCAACTAAAATTTACATAACCGGTTCCCGCTGCGTTTAATGTAACAGAGCCTGTGCCGCAATAAGAAGGACTACCAACCGGTGTAACTGCTAAAGCCGGAGGAGGAGTTACAGTTGCATTTACCGATGAAACAGAACTAAAGCAACTGGTGGTTACAGAATAGTTATAAAAGAATACATACAGATTTGCACCTCCATCCCATCCTGTGATAGAAATTTGATTTGGAATAGTATAGGGGTTTGTAAATCCATTTTGATGATACTGTAAGTTTGGATTTTGAGAAGGCCTTAATCGGTAGGCAGTACCAAATGGCACAAAGAAATTCAATGTCATTGTTTGTAATGTTCCCGGAGCTGTAACTACAGTGGATGCAGAACCTAAAACCGTTCCGGATGAATTTTCCAGCGTAACAGTAATAGGTGTATTTACAGGAGTTGCAGCATTGGCAATAAAATCAATAGTATTTATGATAATACCATTCTGTGACAATACATTAAATGTTTGATAATTTGATGTAGCACTTGCGAAAGCAACTGTACCCGGAGCAGAAGCTAATAAACCTACGTTTTGTATGGTTGATGTATTATCATCAACAACATAATAAGTGGTGTTACTTGTTACAGATGGGCTAAATGTGGAGCCGGTGTTAATAATTGGACCGGCTACAGAAGAAGAATTAAACCATCTTAAGGTTCCGGTTCCTGCTGCAGATAAATTCACAGTTCCAACACCACATCTTGTATCACCTGTTGTTATAGGAGCAGCAGGTGTTGATGCAGGAGCAGCAGTAATTGTATTTGAATATCCGGTAAATCCGCTATTGGAACAGGTTACAGCAAACCGATAATAAGTTGTAACAGGAAAACCGGGAGTGGTGTAAGTAAAACCATTAGCAGATGTTATCGGTGAAAAATTAACATTATCTGTAGATGATTCCCATTGATAAACCAAATTCAAGGTAAGGTCATAACCGGTTGCTGTAAAAGTATTTCCTCCACATGCGCCAGTACCGGTGATGATTATTGCACCTGCGTTGGGCGTACCTGTACATGGTGCCGGATTAACAATTGTAATATCATAATCTTCTGTTTCTCCCCAGGGACTTGATGAAACTCCACATGCTTGAGTTGCAAGAACAGCAACATCGTTTCCGCCAACTAATCTGAGTCGGGTAAGTCCCGCTGTTGCAGTAACAGGAACTGTAAAGATTAAGTTTGCGGTTCCGCTTGCTCCTGCATTTCCACTTAGGCCAATGTTCTCGCTTGCGTCAAGCAATCCATCCAAATTATAATCTATCCATGCGCCTAAAAATTGAGCACCATCAGTTCCAAAACTTACTGATAAAGTATATTGAGTACCTTTCAAAAGGTTAGTTTGTGAAACTCCCGGAAAAAAATAAGAATAGGCTGGTGCTACAGGGCATGTTGCACCTGTATTATTAGATAATGTATTTAATACAACATTGGTCATAGCATCACCTGAGCATCCACTCGTATGAACGGAGGGACAATAACAGTTCAAAAGTGGATTCATGGTCACTTGCACCGGATTTGAGATACCGGTGTTAGCACCACAAGTCACTAAGCAACGATAGAACTTTGCCGTAGTCTGACTTACTGATTGCGAACTTGCTGATGTTCCAAAATTGACAGCATTGACTGTGAATGCTGCATTGTCTGCATGTTGCCACTGATAAGATACACCCGTTCCTACCGTGGTATTTTGTAAACTTAATGTAAAAGCACTGCCTGAACAAGCAGACGGAACACTTGAAATAGTATTACCCGGTGTTGGTGTACCGGTGCATGGAGAGGCGGCTGAAAATATTACACAACCGATAAAACCTCTGGGAGTGTTTGCAAACGTTGTCAAAGATAGTCTTGGGCCACCAGCATGAGAGATATTGGTACCTGTTAACACATTACAGCCTCCTGCTGTATTTGTATATGATCCAGGAACAAGAGTAGAATATCTTAAATTTCCTGTAGTTGGTGTACTGGCATTTGCAGCATTAATACATATTGCATAAGTAGCACCCGCAGGAACAAGCAAACTTAAACCTCCACCAAAAAATGATTGGGGAGGAGTTGTCAACACAGCGGTTCCAACACCTGCAATTGTTGAACTACCAAATTGCGTCCAGTTCGCTGTAGTCAATGCAGGAACAGAAGCGGAAGCTGCAACATTGATTGGTGTTGTTCTAAACCATGCCTCTGTGGCGGTTGTTAATGTTGTTGTACATAAACTTTGAATATCAGTAATCACAACATCGTATGCGTTAGTGTTCTGAAAATTGAAAGTCACTTTACCATTACCATTCGATGATCCTAGTGTTACACAAATACTTTGCGCGTTACTTTGGAAGATAATAAATATCAGCATAAAGGCTGACAAGAATGTTCTCATTAAAACTTGCTTACAGTACGATTGGTGTTCAGAATTTACTGAAATGCCTTTTGAAGGCTTCTCAATAAATGAAGGAATTCGCGTAGTTCTAGATTCCTCCGTTCGATTTTTAAGTGTTGTTTGGGCCATGGTTTTGGGGGTTTTGGGATTGATATTAGGATGAATTGATAATTTAAATTCTTTGGTGAAAAAATAATTTACTTCTTTTGAAAAGGACGGAAAATCAATGGGCTCAATTAACATAAAATCATGTAAAATGAATTTATTAGCTATATTTATTTTGGAACAATTTAAAATTGCCTTCATAAATCTTATCAATTACTGAAATAGCAAGTCAAAATTTAGATTACTTTAACATAAATTGAAAAGTATGCAAAATGTAGTTAAGTCCTACATTTTTTTGGCGAACAGCCTATTTTTATAGGTGAATAATCGCAGAAGTTATCAACACCTGTTAACAAAACCATCTTTTTAAAATATAATAAGCATGATAGCAATAAATGAACAAGCTTCATAAAAATTACGACTTATTGAATATCTGCACTTTTCATATTATCTATGCCTATCCATAACTTTCAATAAGTAGCTCCGGAGGACGCACAGACGAAAAAACCACAAAACTAAAAAGAGCCCCCATCATATGATGAGGGCTCTTTTATTAATAAAATTAATTTAATGAGCTTATTCCACAACAACGCGAATCTGCTGAGCAAATCCATCACTGTTTCTTACGCTCATAGTGTAAACACCTTTTGCATAAGTAGCAACATCAATAACAGCATTGTTGATTCCTTCAGTTGCAGTTATTACGTCTGAGTAAATCACACGTCCTGCAAGATCCATAAGTTCAACAGTGTAAGTTCCGGCATTGATAGCGTTCAACTCTACATTGAATTGAGTGCTAACAGGATTTGGATACGCATTTACTGATGCACCCGGTAAGGTAGAAGATGATACTCTGCAGTTCATAGCCACAATCAGAGTACGTGTTCCTGAATTACCGCAAGTACCGGAAGCTGTAACACCTATTGTTCCGCCATTTGCACCATAATCAACAATGATTGCTGTGGTTCCCTGACCTGATACTATAGTTGCTCCTGATGGTACTGTCCATAAATAACCTGTTGCTCCAAATAACGGAGCAATTGAATAACCCACACCTGCATCGTTTGCACATACAGAATTTAAACCGGTGATAACACCAGGGTTAGATGGCGTTCCTTTCACAAGTACACAACGTGGTGTGCCTGATCCGCAAGCATTGTCGGCAGTAACACAAACATTGCCTGTTGTATAACCCGGAGAGAATGCGATATCAATGGTGTTGGTTCCATTTGCAGAAGCAAGTGAAGCACCTGCAGGAGCAGTCCAGGTATATCCTGTTGCACCTGAAACAGAGTTAATACTGTAAGTAATGGTTTGACCACAAACACCACTGGTAGCACCTGTTGTAAAGTTACCCGGTGTACCCGGAGTAATGCTTGCAACAGTTTTGCAACGTGGCAATGAAGTAGCACCGCATACAGACTGAGCCGTTACACAAACGTTTCCGATAGTGTAAGTTGGACCAAAGTTTACAGTGATAGAATTCGTACCTGCTCCTGATGCAACTGTTGCTCCTGTTGGAACTGTCCAGTTATAAGTGGTTGCTCCTAATGATGGAGGAACACTAAATGCAACACCGTTAGTTCCGGGACAAACAGTAAATGTACCGGTCATAACGCCGAGGATAGGAGTTCCGTTAGCAATTGCTAAGCAACGTTGTGGCCCCTGGTATCCGCATGGCAATAATGCTCTTACGCACAAAGAACCACTTGTAAACGCAGGCCCAAAGGTAACTGCTCCTACTGTACCTGTTCCTGTTACAGAAGCATCACCCGTGATCGTCCACAAATAAGAACTTGCTCCGGCCACCGCTGTTATTGAATAATTATCAGGGCCGGAAGAAGCACATGCAATTGTACTTCCTGTGATAGGAGATGGCGCACTTAATACTCCACGGATGAATTTACAATTAGTATTAGTTATTCCGCAAGCATTAGAAGCAAATGCGCAAATCAACCAACCGGATGAATTAGGAGCAACTGCTCCAAGAGTGACATTCACTGTATTGCTATTGGTAGTGTAAGGACTTACAGAACCATCAATCAATGTTCCCGCAGGAGCGGACCAGGTATAGCTGGTTGCACCCGGAACAACATTTGTTGAAAATACAACTACGTCACCAACACATGCATCAGGAGTAGGCAACGCAACTGTAGTGCTTGAAGCCGGAGGAGCATTTGTAACCGTTACTGTTGCTGATCCACTAACAATACCACTACCACCCGGACAAGAATTATCGCCCAATGAAGTAATTGTATAAACTGTAGTTGATGCCGGAGCAACGTTTACAGTTTCAGGATTGTTGGATGTAGACTGTGGAGCACCTCCGTTGATAGAGTAAGTCCATGGTGCTGTTCCTGTAAAGTTAAGTGTAAGATTAGTATTTCCACCTGCACAAATTTCGGCTGAACCGCTGATTGATGCTGTTGGTAAAATAGATGCTTCCGATATAAGGTTAATACCCCATGACGCATTGGTTGTACTTCCAAAACCATCAACCTGTAAATAATAAGTTTGACCCGGCACTAAACATACAGGGGCAATCCATGCTTTATAAGGAGGAGAAGAAACTGTTGAATCATCATTAGCAGCAATCAATGTAAAACCACCAAAGGGTGAACAGGCAGATGCACTGTAAAGAGCAAACTGGTTATCCCAAAGATTTAAACTAGTATGGTTTCCAATTGAAACTCTTCCTGATGGAGGAGCCACAAAAGTAAACCAAATTGAATTACTAGGAAGCTGACCTAATCCCCATCCTGTTTGTGTTGTAAATCCTGTTCCGGGAGGGCCTACCTCTCCACCTTCAGTGGTAGCACCTACGTTGGTATAAGGTCCATTCAATCCTAAAGCGAGCGGAAGTGCTGAACACACATTATCTCCGGCAACACTAACCACTGTTGTTATCACATTTGAAAAAGCATCTGTACAACCTGCATTGGATGCTTTAGAACGAACATAATAAGTACCACCTGCATTGGCTGTAATGTTTAATGCTGCAGTGGTTTCCAAAGGAATGTCAGCATAAGGACCACCAATTCCAGTTGTTGAAAACTGCCATTGCAGGTTTCCGGTAGTACCGGTCACCGAATAAGCCAAATTCTGATAAGTTACACCTGTTAGCGGTCCTGAAGCTGTTCCACCTACCGGAGGAGTAGTTATTGAAATAAGTTGAGAATTTGAATAACCAATTGAAGGCCCTGTAGAACAGGTTACTTCACCGCGGAAATAAGTGTTAGACACAAGTGGATTTGTAGTATATGTACTTAAAGTGCCGGCAACATTTGAATAAGTGATATTATCAGCAGAACTTTGCCACTGATAAGTAACACCTGTTCCAACTGTTGGATTTTGCAATGACAAGTTTACAGAACCTCCTGCACAGACTGTTGAAGATGAAGCCACAGTGTTACCGGGCGTTGGCGTACCTGAACAAGCAGGAGGAGCAGTTATAGATATACAAAAATCTTCTGTTTCTCCATAAAGGTAAGTCCCACATGCTGGGGGAGGAACTATAGCTTCTTGTAAAACAACCCTCATTCTAGTTGCTCCAAGTGTGGCAAGTGCAGGTACTGTGAAATTAAAATCTGAAATCGTATTAAGTGCAGTAGTTGGTCCACCTGTTTGAACAGTTTCTCCCGGGTCAGTAAATACTCCATTCTGATTCCAATCAGCATAAACTGAATAGTAAGCAGTATAATGGACACCACTACAAGATCCATTGCGGATACGCATTGAGTGAGTTGTTCCCTGATCCCAACTATAACCAGCAGTAGTGGTCAAAGTATAAGTTTCACATACTGTAGCAAGACTTCCAAATCCAACTCCATCTACTTTTATAGAGTCAATTTTTGTATCCGCAGAATTTGTTGCATTGGATGCACAATACGCAGTACAAAAACAATAATTAGAATTCATACCAACCAATAATGGGTTAGACGGAACAGTCACCGGTCCAACTGAACAAGTAACCTGAGAGCGATAATATTTAGCAGTTGTTTGATTTGTTACTTGAGTAGTTGCAGTTCCAAGGTTGACCAGATTTACAGTAAAACCAGCATCATCAGCACTCTGCCATTGTTGCGTAACAGTTGCACCAGGCGTTGAATTTTGAACTGATAAAGTAAAGTTAGCACCCGAACAAACACTTGCTGCTGAAGACACCGTATTTCCTGGTGCTGGGGTAGTACATGGAGAACCTGGAGCCTGAGAAAGAGAAATATTATCAAAGTTGAGGTAATAATCTCCAGTTCCCCATGTTGCATTAAAACGAACAAATAATGGTCCACTTGGTGGAGTAAAAGTAACAACTTTAGTTACACAACTTCCCGACACAATATGGTTGGCGGAATTTATAGTCGCAGCTGTAGTCCAGGGACCAGAAGCAGATGCTCCATACTGTACATTGAAGTTTCCAAATGTTGTAGGAGTTCCAACAGTATTTGCACTCCAATTACAAATTTTATAGTCATAAGACAATGTGACTAAGGCTCCATTTGAAGTTCCCATTGATGGAGAAACAAAATTAGCCGTCGGAGCGGAAGAATAAACATTAAATCTGGTAGCACCACCTGATCCTCCACAGGTTGTTGCACCAGTGTAATGGACAAATCCAGTCCAACTTGCAGCATTAACTGAAAATGTTTGTAATGGATAGCTTGCTTGAGCATTCACATTCGTTGTCCATAATCCCAACAGGATTAGTAAACAACCCATCCAGCGCAATAACTGCGTGGGAGATTTTGATTTTGTTCGATTTTTCGTCATAATTTGTTTGTTTTAGGGGTTACTTTATTTAAAATGGTTAAATTATTCAGCATTAATAACATCCAAGATTCGAAAAAGAGACAGTTCAACAAAACGTTAAATCAACATCAACTCTCAAATCTTAGGGCTATGATTCAGTTATGTGCGTTTTAAAAACAGGTTAAGGTTCTATTAAGATTGTACTAATTTAAGAGGTTTTTTTTACCTCCACAAGTATTTGTAGAATATTATTTACCAACAACCCTGAATTTTATGTAAATTACTGATATTCAATAATATAATTTTATATATTTAAAAACTTTTGTTTCCTAATTCAAACATAAAATATTTTCAACGGTGATCCTATCGGCAACTTTGAGCTTTGGCCTATGCCCGATGCTGTTAGAAATGCAGTGTTATTAAATGCACCGTTAACTTTTTTTCACTTTAGAAGCAGTTTTAAACGCCGGGGAAATAAATTAGGAATTTAAAATTGGCGGCGGTAAAATGTTTATCGTAAAATACAATCTTCGATTGTAGCTTGCAAAATATTTGTCGCAATAAAAATATTCGTTTTTCTTTTTATGATTTCCGGACGCCAGATATGGGCAGGAATGGGCAGGAATGTAAAATTATACAATGTAGAATGTAAAATGCAAAATTGAAAAATAGAAATCGATTAGCGTTTAGATTGGTAATCGTTGGACGTGATGTGGAATGCAAACGGAAATAAATACAAATTTGTTGGTTGCAAAATATTTATTGTAATAAAAATACTTTTCTCTACATTAATAATTCCGGAAGCCAAGCATGGCGTCCGTACAGCTTGATTCGTTTAAAAGGAATGCAGGTATTAAAAATAATTATTTTTTTCAAGGTACTCATCAGAGATGCAACCAAAACGCATATACA
>Ga0335394_10011297_pt1 | contig 10063 bp, 9 predicted proteins | sample MAT03_FD_205741 | JGI IMG/M metagenome (GOLD analysis project Ga0335394, IMG submission 205741) | Freshwater microbial communities from Lake Fryxell liftoff mats and glacier meltwater in Antarctica - MAT-03 (spades assembly) (version 2) ...
CCCCTCGATCAGGCCCGGGATGTCGGCGATGACGAAACTGTGATCGATGTCCACCCGCACCACACCCAGGTTCGGGTGCAGGGTGGTGAACGGATAGTCGGCAACTTTCGGGCGTGCCGCCGATACTGCACTGATCAGGGTCGATTTTCCGGCGTTGGGCATCCCGAGCAGGCCGACATCGGCCAGCACCCGCAGTTCGAGCCTCAGCTTGCGCACCTCGCCATGGTCGCCCGGGGTGCACTGGCGCGGCGCGCGATTGATGCTGGACTTGAAGTGCAGGTTGCCCAGCCCGCCCTTGCCGCCGCGCGCGAGCAGTGCGCTGTCGCCATCCTTCGCCAGATCGGCGAGCGGCGCGCCGCTCTCGGCGTCGTACACCAGGGTGCCCACTGGAAAGCGCAGGGTGATGTCGCGCCCGCCGGCGCCATAGCAGTCGGCCCCGCTGCCGCGCTCGCCATGCCCGGCCCGGTGGATCCGGGCGAAGCGGTAGTCGACCAGGGTGTTGATGTTGCGGTCTGCCACGGCATGGATGCTGCCGCCGCGGCCGCCGTCGCCGCCGTCCGGCCCGCCGCGCGGAATATACTTCTCGCGCCGGAAGCTTGCCGCGCCGTCGCCGCCGTTGCCGGCAAGCACATCGATGATCGCTTCGTCGACGAATTTCATCGTGGGACGTCCCGGGAGATGCCGTGCCTGCAGGGTCGCAGAAAACAAGAAGCCCTGCCGTCGCTGGCAGGGCCCGGTTGCTGCTCGGCGCGGTTCGTGCGCGGTTTGGTGCGCGGTTTGGTGCGCGGTTTGGTGCTCAGGCGGCGGGGATGATGCTCACCGTGGTCCGCAACTGCTCGCCCTTGAGGTCGAACCGGACCAAGCCGTGAATCAACGCAAACAAGGTGTGGTCGCGACCGACGCCCACATTGTCACCAGCCCGCATCCGGGTGCCGCGCTGACGCACGATGATCGATCCTGCGGTGACTGCCTCGCCGCCATAGGCCTTCACGCCCAGACGCTTGGCCTGCGAGTCGCGGCCGTTGCGGGAACTTCCGCCTGCTTTCTTGTGTGCCATGAAAATGCTCCTTGAGTGTGGACCGTCTGCCCGCGTCGACTCACTGCAGATGCCTGCGCCCGCCGTTCACCAGTCCGCCAGGGGCTGGCAACCTCGCGGGCAACCTCGGTCAGCCCTGGATCGTGTCGATCCGGACCTGGGTGTACGACTGCCGGTGACCCTGGCTGCGCCGGTACCCTTTGCGTCGCTTCATCTTGAAGATGCGGACCTTGTCGCCCCTGCCCTCGCCGATGATGGTGACCTTCACCAAAGCGTTCGCCAGCAGCGGTTGCCCAACCGACAGCCGGTCGCCGTCCGAGACCAGCAGAACCCTGTCCAGTGCCACCTCGTCGCCGACGCTGGCGGCGAGCTTTTCGATATTGAGCTGATCACCGACGGCTACCTTGTACTGCTTGCCGCCGGTCTGGATGACCGCATACATTGGATTGCTCCCGAAACTGCTGCTGAACCCGCGATTGATGGATCCACCGATCGATAGATCCGAGATTGACGGACTCGCTGTTGTCGGACTCGCTATTGACCGACCGCCTGAGCCGCGCCGCGTGACTTGAACGAACAATCTGTACGAACAGGCCTGAAAACAGGCTGCTTGCCAGCCCCGAAGAACCCGCAATGATACTGGCGGGCGCGGCGCCAGTCAAAGGATACGTTCGCCAGTGGCGCGTCGAGCATGGCCCTGCCTGCCCTGTGATATCGTCATCAGGATGCTGCCGACGACTCGAGCCGACGACCTGATACTGCAACCCGCGCCGCCCATGGAAGGCTTCCGCAGCCTGATCCAGGCCGACCTGGACCGGGTTCAATCGATCGTGGTCGACCGGCTGGCCTCAGAGGTGCCGCTGATTCGTCAGGTGGCGGAATATCTTGTCTCGGGCGGAGGCAAGCGGTTGCGTCCGGCCCTGGTTTTGCTGTCCGCTGGCGCTTGTGGCTATCGCGGCAAGGCCCACCTGGAGATCGCGGCAGTGGTCGAGTTCATCCATACCGCTACCCTGCTGCATGACGATGTGGTTGACGAGTCGTCCCTGCGGCGCGGACAGGCAACCGCCAATGCCCGCTTCGGCAATGCTGCCAGCGTGCTGGTCGGTGATTTTGTCTATTCCCGCGCTTTCCAGATAATGGTAGGCGTGCGCGATATGCGCGTGCTCGAGGTGCTGGCTGACGCGACCAACGTGATTGCCGAGGGGGAAGTGCTGCAACTTCTGGGCGTGCGCAACCCGGATCTGACCGAAGCCGACTACCTGCGGGTGGTCCGCTCCAAGACAGCCAAGCTGTTCGAGGCGTCCGCACGACTGGGGGCTGTGCTCGCTGGCGAGACGGCCGAGCGCGAACAGGCGCTCGCCGCCTACGGCATGCACCTGGGCACGGCGTTCCAGTTGATCGACGATGTGCTCGACTACTCCGGCGACCGGGCCACCATCGGCAAGAACCTGGGTGACGACCTTGGTGAAGGCAAATCGACGCTGCCGCTGATCCATGCGCTGGCCAACTCGCGCGACGGGCAACGCGTAATGCTGCGTGAGGTCATCGAACAGGGCGCTGTAGAACGCTTTGACGAGGTACTGGCTGCACTCGAAGTCTGCGGATCGCTCGACTATGCGCGGGCGCAGGCGGTGCGAGAGTCGGAGCAGGCCCGGGTCGCGCTCGCGCCGCTGGCCGATTCGGCGTTTCGCAATTCTCTGATAGACTTCGCCGCCTTCGCTGTTGGGCGTGCACTTTGAACCCGGTTTGAACCCTTTTCAAGCGGGGTCGGAAGACGCAGTCACGAAGCACTGTCGCGAACTGTCACGACGAGAACTGTCACGACGCGACAGGTCACGACGCGACAGGTCACGACGAGGCGGTTGCAGGTGCGGGTCAAACAGCGATTACTGTCGTGCAATCGGGGTGTAGCTCAGCCTGGTAGAGTACTGCGTTCGGGACGCAGGAGTCGGAGGTTCGAATCCTCTCACCCCGACCAGGCGCCTTGATCCCGTGAGGTGTCCGATGGCCCGTGTGGCCTACGCCGAAGAAGTCGATCATCCGGAACTTGCCAGCCGCATCCGCGAACAGCGTGGCGGCAAGATGCTGAACCTGTACCGGATGCTGATGAACAGCCCACCTCTGGCCGAGGGCTGGCTGGCGCTGCTGACCGCTATCCGCCAGCAGTGCGATTTGCCGGCGCTTTACCGAGAGCTGGCAATCCTGAGGGTTGCGGTCGTGAACAAGGCGCCTTACGAGTTCGCCGCCCATGTGCCTTTCGCCGGGAAGGAAGGCATGAGTGCCGCGCAGATCGAGGGTCTGAAGACCCTGGCCGTGGGCGGGGTGGCCGGGGCGAGCGGGTTGTATGACGAGAAGATGCGTGCGGTGATCGCCTATGCCGACTCGATGACGCGCGAGATCCATGTGCCGGATGCGCTGTTCGACCAGGCGGCGAAGTTCTTCGATGCCCGCCAGATGGTCGAACTGACCGCCACGGTCGGCGCTTACAACATGGTTTCGCGGTTCCTCGAGGCGCTGCACATGGACCCGGAGGCCGCGGACCGATGAACGGTCGGCGGTGATCAAGTACCTGGTGCTGATCGCCGTCATCGCCGCGGTGATCTGGTTCATCAGCAAGGGGGCACGCGCGCGCGCTGCGCGCAGGACGCAGGCGAACGCACGGCCGGTGCAGGACATGGTCCGCTGCGCCCATTGCGGCGTGTTTCAGCCGAAGACCGACAGCTTCGAGGCGAACGGTCGCTACTTCTGCACTCGCGAACACGAGCGGCTTCATTGAGCGAGGCGGCTCCCGCGCAGGCGCCTGCCTACCGCGACGAGTTCTGGCGGTCGCTGCTTTACTTCAACATCTACCGGTCGCTGGTGCCGGTCGTGTTGATCGCGATCTGGCTGATCGACGAGCAGGGCATGTTCGGCAGCCGGTTGCCGCAGCTGTTTCTCTGGTCGATGGGCCTGTACGCAATGTTTGCCGCGGTTGCCTTCCTCGGCATCTTCGCGCGCCAGCCGGCGTTCGAGACCCAGCTCACTTTGCATTCCGTTGCCGACGCACTGTTCATCGTGCTGGCGATGCATGCGAGCGGGGGCATCTCCAGCGGGCTCGGGTTGCTGCTGCTGGCGTCCCAGGCGGCAGCCGCGCTGATCAGCCGCGGCCGGATGATGCTGTTCTACGCCGCAGTCGGTTCGCTCGGTATTCTCGCCGAGCAGGCCTACCGCGTTCTTCAGAGCGATGACGCCTCCGGGCAGTTCGTGCAGGCCGGGCTGCTCAGCGTCGGCTACTTCGCGACCGCCTTCGTCGCCCGCTCGCTTGCCCGCTACGCAGTTGAGAGCGAGCAACTGGCCGAGCAGCGCGGCGTCGATCTGGCCAACCTGGCGCAGGTGAACCAGTTGATCATCCAGGACATGCAGGACGGCGTCCTGGTGGTCGACGAACGCGGCGCCATCCGGCAGATCAATGAGCGGGCGGTCGAGCTGCTCGGCGGCCGCCGTCTGCCGAACCGGCGAGCGACCCTGATCGAGTACGCACCCGTGCTGGCTGAAGCCTATGCGCTCTGGCAGCGCCAGCCGCAGGCCCCGATCAAGGCACTCACCATGCGCTCCGATTCGAAACTGCTGCCCCGGCAGGTGGCGATGCGCCCGGTGCCGGTTGGCGGCGAAGCGAGCGGTCGGGCGGTGATCTTTCTGGAAGATCTGTCCAGGATGCAGGCGCAGGCGCAGCAGCTCAAGCTGGCCGCCCTGGGGCGGCTCACCGCCAACATTGCACACGAAATCCGCAACCCGCTGTCGGCGATCAACCATGCGACCGAGCTGCTGCAGGAGGCCGAGCTCGCCAGCGAGACCGATGCGCGCCTGTTGCAGATCATCCATGACAACACCCAGCGGATCGATGGCATGGTGCAGGAGGTGCTCAAGCTCAACCGCCGCGACCGGGTGCATCGCGAGATCGTCGGGCTGACCAGATATCTCGAGACCTTTGCCATCGAGTTCTCGGGCAACGAACGCCTCGAACGCGCTGTGCTCCGGGTCGAGGCCGAGCAGTCGCTGGAGGTGCAGTTCGACCGCAGCCACCTGAACCAGGTGATGTGGAACCTGTGCCGGAATGCGCTGCGCCATGGCAGCCAGGGCACGGCAAGCATCCGTATCGTGGCGCGCCCCGCCGGCGCCGGCGAGCTCGCCGGCGAGGTGTGCGTCGACGTGATCGACGACGGGCCCGGCATCATGCTGGCGGTGCAGGCGCAGCTGTTCGAGCCGTTCTTCACCACCGTCAGTACCGGCACCGGCCTCGGTCTATACTTGGCGCGCGAGCTGTCAGAGGCCAATGGCGCGATGCTCGAGTTTGCCGCCGGGTCACTGCCGACCCGGTTCACACTGCACTGCAAGGCTGCCAGCATGATGAGTCAAGCCGAGTCACCGGTCGCCGCAACCGAACCGAGCGGGGAGGCGCGGCGTCGGTCGGCACTGAACGAACCTGGGACTCGCCGATGAAGGCGCGCGCCCTGATTGTCGACGACGAGGCGGACATCCGTGAACTGCTCAGCCTCACCCTGAACCGGATGGGGCTGGTCACCGATACGGCTGAAAGCGAGTTCGAGGCCAAGCGCCTGCTGCAGAAGCAGCACTACGATGTCTGTCTGACCGACATGCGACTCCCCGATGGCGACGGACTCGCATTGCTGGAACACACTTCGCGTTTCTGGCCGAAGATGCCGGTGGCGGTGATCACTGCCTATGGCAGCGCGGAGAACGCCGTGGCCGCGCTGAAGGCCGGCGCCTTCGACTATCTGTCCAAGCCGGTGCAGGTCAACCAGCTGCGGGCGCTGGTGAAGTCCGCACTCAAGCTGTCCGAAGCCGCGGGTGCGGGTGACGATGCGCCGCTGCCGGCCCGGTCGGCCGACAGCGGACACACCTTGCTGGGCGACAGCGCGCCGATGCGCCAGGCGCGCGCGATGATCGACAAGCTGGCGCGCAGCCAGGCGCCGATTCATGTCTGGGGCGAGTCCGGCTGCGGCAAGGAGCTGGCGGCCAAGCTGATCCACCAGAAGAGCGTGCGCCAGGAGCGCCCGTTCGTGCCGGTCAACTGCGGGGCGATTCCCGAGAACCTGGTCGAGAGCGAGTTCTTCGGCTATCGCAAGGGGGCGTTCACTGGCGCCGATGCCGAGCGCGGCGGGTTCTTCCAGGCGGCCGATGGCGGGACCCTGTTCCTGGACGAAGTCGCCGAACTGCCCCTGCTGATGCAGGTGAAACTTCTGCGCGCAATCCAGGAAAAGCGGGTGCGCAAGGTCGGCTCCACCCAGGAGGAGCCGGTCGATGTGCGGGTGATATCCGCCACCCACAAGAACCTCGCCGACGAAGTGAAGAACGGGCGGTTCCGCCAGGATCTTTTCTACCGGCTGAACGTGATCGAAATGAAGATGCCGCCCCTGCGCGACATGCCCGAGGACATCGGTCTGCTGGCGCAGTCGTTCCTGCGTCGTCGCGCCGACACCGATGGCAACGCCTCTTCACTTTCAGCGGGCGCGCTGCGGGCGCTCGAGGACTACCATTTTCCGGGTAACGTGCGTGAACTGGAGAACGTTCTGGAGCGTGCACTCGCCCTCTGTTCTGGAAGCGAGATCACCCGGGACGACCTGCAGTTGAAGCCGACCGAAGTGGGTGCCGCCGACATCAAGGGTCTGCCACTGGAGGACTACCTTGCGACCATCGAGAAGCAGGCGATCGTCGAGGCGCTCGAGAAGACCCGCTACAACCGTACGGCTGCGGCGAAGATTCTCGGCATCTCGTTCCGCCAGCTGCGCTATCGGATGGAGCGGCTTGGCATCGACTAGGCAACCTGCCGCGATAGGGCGTACTGGGCGGGTGCGCGGCGCCCGCCAGTTAGCCTCGCCCAACCGGGACGATCGTCCGCCAGGCACGCAGATCGACCTTCTGGTGGTGCATAGCATAAGCCTGCCGCCGCGGGTATTCGGCGGGGACGCGGTCATCGACCTGTTCCTGAACCGGCTTGATTTCGACGCGCATCCCTGGTTCGAACAGTTGCGCGGGCTGCGCGTGTCCGCCCATTTCCTGATCCGGCGCGATGGCGAACTGCTGCAGTTCGTGCCGTGCGCGAAGCGGGCCTGGCATGCCGGGGTATCCAGCCACCTCGGGCGCAGCCGGTGCAACGACTTCTCGATCGGGGTCGAACTGGAGGGCAGCGACTTCGACCCGTTCGAGCCTGTGCAGTACCAGGTGCTGGTCGCGCTGACCCGGCTGCTGCGCAACCGTTACCCGCTGGAGCACGTGCTCGGGCATCAGGATATCGCGCCCGGGCGCAAGACCGATCCTGGTCCCTTCTTCGACTGGCCAGGCTTTCGCGCGGCGATCGCCATGACCGCTCCGGACGGCTCGGCGCCCGGTTAGCCTGCGGGGCTGTCGAGCGACGGCAGGCGAAGATGCGGGCCTTCTACAGTGACCAGTATGTGCTGCCGCTGCCGGTCGGGCATCGGTTCCCGATGCAGAAATACGCCCGTTTGCGCGAACGTATCGTCGCCGAACTGCCCGCCGGTGCAGTGAACCTCGAGTTGCCTCCAGCGGCGACCGACCGGGAGATCCTCCGTGTGCATGGTGCCCGCTGGCTCGAGCAGGTCGTCACTGGCTCGCTGTCCGAAGCGCAATTGCGCGAGATCGGCTTCCCGTGGTCGATGCAGATGGTCGAGCGGTCGCGCCGTTCCAGCGGGGCCACGATCGCCGCCTGCCGCGCAGCGCTGCAGGACGGCACCGCAGCCAATCTCGCCGGAGGCACCCATCACGCATTCCGCGACCATGGCGCGGGCTACTGTGTGTTCAACGATGCGGCCATCGCCGCCGCGGCGATGCAGGCCGAGGGACGGGTGCAGCGGGTGGCGGTCATCGACTGCGACGTGCATCAGGGCGACGGCACGGCAGCCATCCTGCAGGGCGATGAATCGGTGTTCACGTTCTCGATTCATGGCCGCAACAACTATCCGTTCGTGAAGCAGACAAGCGATCTGGACATCGAACTCGAAGACGGCGCAGGCGATGATCGCTATCTGGACTGCCTGGATCAAGCGTTACACCAGGTGCTGGCTGCTGCGCGCGCCGGCCTGGCGATCTATCTTGCAGGGGCCGACCCATACAGCGGCGACCGGCTCGGACGGCTGTCGCTGACCAAGGCGGGTCTTGCCACGCGCGATCGGCTGGTCTTCGATCGTTGCGCGCGCGCAGGTGTCGCGGTAGCCGTCTGCATGGCCGGCGGCTATGCGCGCGAGATCGAGGACACGGTCGATATCCACTTCGCCACGGTGCGCATCGCAGCCGGGCTGGACGCGTCGGAGCGCGCCTGACCCGGTGCGGCGCACGCCGATCGGCAGCGCACCGCACCGCAGGCGTACGGGAAGACAAGGGTCGATGCTGCGTCGCCATGTCGCGCGCGCGCAGGGCGCGCATGCAACGCTGCGCGCTCGACATGAAAGTATTCGACAAAAACTTTGCTCGCCCGCTTGACGCGATCAGCGAAACCCCTAGAATTAGATCGAAACCTCATTGCAGACACCACATCTAGTGTCTGTAGTAGAAGAAGTAGTCAAACGACGATCCCCGCGCACAAGATGTAGTCCCGTTCTGATGCGCAGGGTTGTCTTCATCATCACCCCGTGCGCCGTGCGCGATCGGCTCCGACAGACCCCCGGCTGATCAGGCAAGAACCGACAGCGTCGCTCCTGACCTGCGGTGCGTACCAAAAAGAGACTGGAGAGAAGCATGCAGATCGCGAGCGACCTGTCGCCTGATGTAGCATCGGCACCAGCGGTGCTGGCATCCGTAACCGAGGCCGCGGCTTCGCCAGTCGATGCCCGCTACGCGCAGTACAAGGTGATTCGCCGTAATGGCGCCGTGGTCGGCTTCGAGCCCGGCAAGATCGCGATCGCCATGACCAAGACCTTTCTTGCGGTCGACGGCTCTCAGGCTGCCGGATCGGCGCGCGTGCGCGAACAGGTGTCCCAGCTCACTGCGATGGCGATCGGTGCGCTGCTGCGCCGCCAGCCCAATGGCGGCACCTTTCATATCGAGGACATCCAGGATCAGGTCGAGCTGTCGCTGATGCGCTCCGGCTTGCACGAGGTCGCAAGGACCTATGTGCTCTACCGCGAGGAGCGAGCGCGCACCCGGGCCGAACTGCGTCGAGCGCAGCCGACGGCCGATGCGGCCGCCGCGCCGGCGCCGATCCGGGTCAAGAACGGCGACAGCCTGCAGCCGCTCGATTTCGGGTGGCTCAAAGGACTGATCGACGAGGCCTGCCTCGGGCTGCACGAGGTCGACGCCGCAACCATAATGGATCAGACCCTGAAGGACATCTATGACGGCGTGCCGCTGGGCGAGGTACGCAAGTCTGCGGTGCTTTCGGCGCGCGCGCTGATCGAGCAGGAGCCCAGTTACAGCTTCGTCACTGCCCGCCTGCTGCTGAACGATCTGCGTATCGAAACCCTGGGCGAGGAGAAGACCCATGCCCAGATGCGCGAAGGCTACGCCAGTGCCTTCCCGCGCCTGATCCGCGAAGGGGTCGCCGCAGAGCTGCTCGACGAGCGTCTTGGCCAGTACGACCTGGACCGTCTGGGACGCGCGCTCGTCGCCGATCGAGACTTCAAATTCGACTACCTCGGGCTGCAGATTCTGTACGACCGCTACTTCCTGCATATCGACGAGCGCCGGATCGAAATGCCGCAGACGTTCTTCATGCGGGTCGCCATGGGACTGGCCCTGGGCGAGATCGACCGTGAGGCGAGGGCGATCGAGTTCTACAATGTGCTGTCCTCGTTCGACTACATGAGCTCGACGCCGACGTTGTTCAATTCCGGCACCCGGCACAGCCAGATGTCCTCCTGCTTCCTGACCACGGTGGCCGACAACCTGGACGGCATCTACGAGGCGATCAAGGAAAACGCGATGCTGCAGAAGTTCGCCGGCGGTCTGGGCAACGACTGGACACCGGTGCGCGCACTGGGCTCGCATATCAAGGGCACCAACGGCAAGAGCCAG
>Ga0335394_10011302_pt1 | contig 10062 bp, 9 predicted proteins | sample MAT03_FD_205741 | JGI IMG/M metagenome (GOLD analysis project Ga0335394, IMG submission 205741) | Freshwater microbial communities from Lake Fryxell liftoff mats and glacier meltwater in Antarctica - MAT-03 (spades assembly) (version 2) ...
GATCTCGGCCAGCACCTGCAGTTTGTCGCCCACCAGCCCAAGCCGGCGTGCGCGCAGCGCGATCTGCGCCGCCGATTCTTCACCGGTGACATACAGCACCTTGATGCCGTGCGACAGGGTTTCGGCGGCCTGCAGCAGCAGCGTGCTCTTGCCGATGCCGGGGTCGCCGCCGATCAGCACCACGCCGCCCTCGACGATGCCGCCGCCGAGCACGCGGTCGAGCTCGGGCTGGCCGGTGGGCGTGCGCTCAACCTCGCTGGCCGCGATCTGCGACAGCGTGATCACCGGCTGGCTCTTGGCCAGGCTCTGGTAGCGGTGGCGCGGCGTGCCGCCGCTGGGCTCGGCCACAGTCTCCTCCAGCGTGTTCCATTCGCCGCAGGCGCTGCACTTGCCCAGCCACTTGGGGCTGTTGCCGCCGCAGGCGCTGCAGGTGTATTGGGTCTTGGCCATGGCTGATTGTCGGTTGACGCGCCGCGCGCCCGCCGCTGGCACCCCGGCCGCTCAGCCCGTGCCGTGCAGCGGCACCCTGGGCGCTACCGCACACATCAGTTCATAGCCGATGGTGCCCGCCGCATGCGCCACCTCGTCGATCGCCAGCAGGCTGGCCATGCCGTTGACCACCGGCCCGCGGCCCCACAACGTGACTTCGCTGCCGATGCCCGCTGCGGGCACCGGTGTCAGATCAACCGCCAGCATGTCCATCGACACCCGACCCACGCTGGCGCAGCGTACGCCGTCCACCAGCAGCGGCGTGCCGCTGCCGGCATGGCGCGGATAGCCGTCGGCATAACCGCAGGCAACGATGCCGATGCGCATCGGCCGCTGGGCGACATAACTGCTGCCATAGCCCACGCTGTCACCGGGCTGCAACGACTGCGTGGCGATCAAGCGCGAGCGCAGCGTCATCGCCGGCTGCAAGCCCCAATGGGCGATGTCGTGCGCGGGGTAGTCGGGCGCGCTGCCGTAGCACAAGATGCCGGCGCGCACCCAGTCGGAGGCCAGACCGCCGCCCGGCACCATGTGGCGCAACACCGCCGCGCTGTTGCTCAGCGAGCGCTCGCCGGGCAGGTCATGTGTGGCGGCCTCAAACGCCGCTACCTGATGGGCCACGCCGCGCTCGCCGTCGGCGTCAGAGAAATGCGTCATCAGCGAGATCTCGTCCACTTGCGGCAAGGCATTGAGCCGCGTCCAGGCCTGGCGAAACGCCGCGGGCCTGAAGCCCAGCCGGTTCATGCCGCTGTTCATCTTCAGAAAAACGCGGTGCGGCACATGGGTCTTGTGGCGGCCCAACCAGTCGATCTGCTGCTCGTTGTGCACCACATGCCAAAGATTCAGCCGCGAGCACAGCTCCAGATCACGCGGCTCGAAACAGCCTTCGAGCAGCAGGATGGGGCCGCGCCAATCGAGCGCGCGCAGCCGCTGCGCCTCGCTCAGATCGAGCAGCGCAAAGCCGTCGGCGGCGCGCAGCGCGTCGAACACCAGCTCGATGTGATGGCCGTAAGCGTCGGCCTTGACCACCGCCCAGATGCGGGCATCGGGTGCTTGCTCGCGCACCCTGGCCAGGTTGTGAGCCAGGGCGTCGGAGTGGACCAGCGCTTCGATCGGACGGGGCATGCGCCGGATTCTGCCTGGGCTGTTCACAAGCTCACGCCAGGCGGTGCGCCAGCCCACGGCAGGCGCCGGGCTGCGTGCTATAACCGCGCCTCACTCGGCCGGCACCAGGCACCGAGGCTTGCTGCAGGATGGTGCCTGGATCGGCCCCCTTCCGTACCGATCGGAAACACGCTGGGGCTCCCCCGAAGACGAAGCGCATGAAAAGAGGCTTCTACACCATCATGTCGGCGCAGTTTTTCAGCTCATTGGCTGATAACGCGCTACTGGTGGCCGCCATCGAACTGTTGAAGAGCTCCCACTCGCCGGCCTGGCAGGTGCCCGCACTGGCGCCGATGTTCGCGCTGTTCTATGTGCTGCTGGCGCCTTTTGTAGGCGCCTTTGCCGACGCCGTGCCCAAGGGCAGGGTGATGTTCGTCTCCAACTCGATCAAGGTGGTGGGTTGCTTGATGATGCTGTTTGGCAGCCATCCGCTGCTGGCCTATGCGGTGGTCGGGCTCGGCGCGGCGGCTTATTCGCCGGCCAAATACGGCATCCTCACCGAGTTGCTGCCGCCGTCGCAACTGGTCAAGGCCAATGGCTGGATCGAGGGCCTGACGATCGGCTCGATCATCCTGGGCATCCTGGTCGGCGGGCAGTTGGTGGGGCCGCAGCTGGCCTCGGTGCTGCTGGGCTTCGACCTGCCGTGGATCGATACCGGCATCGACACTGCGCCCGAGGCGGCGATCACCGCGATGGTGCCGCTGTACATCATCGCCGCCATCTTCAACCTCTACATTCCGCGCACCGAGGCCGCGCTGCAGCCGCTGTCACGCCAGCCGTTTGCGCTGGTGCGTGACTTCGCCGCCTGCAACAGCCGGCTGTGGGCCGACAAGCTGGGCCAGATTTCGCTGGCCACCACCACTTTGCTGTGGGGCGTGTTTGGCAACCTGCGGGTGATCATCTTTGCCTGGGCCGCCGCCGCGCTGGGCTATGGCACGACGCAGGCTTCCAACCTGGCCGGCGTGGTGATCATCGGCTCGGTGCTCGGCGCGGTGGCCGCCTCCGCCTTCATGCGGCTGGACCGCGCGGTCAAGGTGATTCCACTGGCGATCCTGGTCGGCATCCTGATGATCGGCCTCAACGTCATGACCAACGTCTGGGTGGCCGCGCCCTTTCTGATCTTGCTGGGGGCGCTGTGCGGCTTCCTGATCGTGCCGATGAACGCGCTGCTTCAGCACCGAGGCCACAACCTGATGGGCGCGGGCCGCTCGATCGCGGTGCAGAACTTCAACGAGCAGGCCTGCATCCTGGGCCTGGGTGCGTTCTACACCGGCATGACCAGGTTGGGCTTCTCGGCCTTTGTCGCCATCGGCGTGTTCGGCCTGGTGGTGGCCATCGTGATGGAGTTGATCCGGCGTTGGCACCATTTCAATACCGTCGCGCACCGCGACGAGGTGGAGCGGCTGCTGGCCATCGCCCGCTCCGACAAGCATTGATCAGCGCCATGCCAGTGCGCTGGCTGGCGGTGCTGGCGCTGCTGTTCAACGCCCTCACCTGGGGCCTGAGCTGGTGGCCGTTCCGGCAGATGGCGGCACTGGGCCTGCATCCGCTGTGGCTGACCGGGCTGATCTTCAGCTTCGCCGTGCTGCTGCTGCTGGCCTACCGGCCCGCCGCGCTGGGTGAACTGCTGCGCACGCCGGTGCTGTGGGTACTGGTGCTGGCCGCCGGCCTGACCAATGCCTGTTTCAACTGGGCGGTGAGCATCGGCGACGTGGTGCGGGTGGTGCTGCTGTTCTACCTGATGCCACTGTGGACGGTGCTGCTGTCGCGCCTGCTGCTGGGTGAACGCATCAGCGCACGCGGCGCGCTGCGCGTGGCTATGGCACTCGGCGGCGCGCTGGTGGTGTTGTGGCCGCAGGCTGACCCAGGCACGGCCACTGCTGGCAGCCTGTGGTGGCTGCCGCACAGCCTGGCCGATGGGCTGGCGCTGCTGGGCGGCTTCAGCTTCGCGCTCAACAACGTGATGCTGCGCCGCGAGGCCGGCCGCAGCGGGTCGTCACGCGCGCTGGCGATGTTTGGCGGCGGCGCGCTGGTTTCGCTGCTGCTGGCGGTGGTGCTGACACGCGCCGGCATCGCCGCGCTGCCACCCGCGCCGGCGCTGGGCTGGGTGCTGGCGGCGCTGGCGCTGGCGCTGTGGTTTCTGGCTTCAAACCTGGCGCTGCAGTACGGCGCCGCGCGGCTGCCGGCCAACACCACCTCGGTGATCATGATCAGCGAGGTGTTCTTTGCCAGTGCCTCGGCGCTGGCGTTGGGCGCAGGCCAGCTGGGCCCGCGCGAGCTGCTGGGCGGGCTGATGATCCTGGGCGGCGCGCTGCTGGCCACGGTGCAGCGCGACTGAGAGGCTGAGAGGCAATGCCATGCACCCGCGCGGGGCTGGCCAAGGGCCCTGAGCGCGGTGAAGCCGCGTCAGCGGCTCCGGTCAGGGGACGGGCTGCGCTGGGTGCTGCTGCTCGCGCCCAGTTGCCGGTACAGGCCCTGGCGGCCAAGCAGGCGATCAAGCTCGATCAGGTCCAGCGGCTTGCCCAAAAAGGCCTCAGCGCCGGCCAGCGTGCCACGCACCTGGTGCACCGGATCGTGGAAGGCCGAGACCATCACCACCATCGGCGGCCGGCCCAATGCATGCACCAGGCGGTAACGGATCTGGTGGCACAGCGTGAGGCCATCGGCGCGGCTGTCGGGGCCAAGATCCACATCGATGAAGACGATGCCATAGACATGGTGGGTCAGCAGATCAAGCGCGCGGTCACTGTGATGCGCGGTGTCGATGACCAGGCCGTAGCCTTGCAGCTGGCGCTGCAGGAAGTGCAAGGCGACGTCGCTGTCATCAACCAGCAGCACCCGCGCCGGCAGTTGCGAGCGGCGCAGCGCATCCAACTCGCGGCGGCGCGCCTCGGCCGGATCGAGTTGTGCCGGGTGCCGACGCGGCGGCTCGTCATCGGCGCGCCGCGCCCGCGGCGTCAGCGGCTCGATCGCGCCAATGGTGCGCAGCGCGCCGCGGCCCAGGCTGCTGGGAGGGGCTAATGGCAGGGGCGGCGAGCGCGGGTTGTCGCGCCGCTCCATCAGCGCGTCGAGCTCGCGCAGCACCTGCAGGCGGTCGATCGGCCGCATCATCCAGGCCACCGCGTCGGGCGGCGCGGCGCCGCCGATGAACAACGCATCCTTGACGCGGCCCAGCGTATGCAGCAGGTCAAGCACGCCGGAGGCGTCAGCATCGGCGATCACCAGATCGGCGTCTTCCAGGCCCATCACATGCACATAGCGCTGCCGCTCCCGCCCGTGCAAATGGAAGTAGGAGGCCAGCGCCTTGCGATCAAAGGGGCTGAAGCCGAGCAGAGCGATGGGGATCGCGGCAGGCATGGTTGGAACGAGGGCGGTGGACGCTGATCCACGGCGCAAGGAAGTCGTACCCCATCCTGGGCGGCAGCGCGCGGCGCGTCAACCCGGTGCATCAAGGTCGCTGCGGCAGGAACTAGGGGTACGATGCGCTGCCGCCGCTGCCACCGCGTACCGAATCACCATGAGCCAGAGCACATTGCAGGATTTCGAAGCCCTCGACATCACAGGGCGCAAACTGCGTTTGGCTGATCAAGCAGGCCAGGTGCTGCTGATCGTCAATACCGCCAGCCAATGTGGCTTCACGCCGCAGTTCGCCGGGCTTGAGAAGCTGTGGCAGACCTACCGCAAGCGCGGCCTGGTGGTGATGGGTTTCCCCAGCAACCAGTTTGGCGGCCAGGATCCGGGCGACAACGCGCAGATCGCCTCGTTCTGCCAGCTCAACTACGGCGTGAGCTTTCCGATGATGGCCAAGGTGGAGGTCAACGGCGGCGACGCGCATCCGCTGTTCAACTGGCTCAAGACCGAGGCGCCGGGCCTGCTGGGCAGCACCGGCATCAAATGGAACTTCACCAAGTTTCTGGTCGGCCGCGACGGCCAGGTGATCCGCCGCTATGCGCCGCAAGACAAACCCGAGCAGCTGGCCCGCGATATCGAGGCGGCGCTGGCGGCCTGAAGCGCCCCCCCTCGCTGCGCCGGGATCATCGCTCACCCTTGCCCTGATCCCAGGAGAGCCCCCCGATGTTCGAGCACATTCAGCCCTATGCCGGCGACCCCATCTTTGCGCTGGTCGATGCCTTCAACGCCGATACCCGTCCGCAAAAAGTCAATCTGTCGATCGGCATCTACTTCGACGAGCAAGGCCGGCTGCCGGTGCTGCCCAGCGTGCAGGCGGCCGAGGCCCGCATCCTGGCCGAAGGCGGCGCCAAGCCCTACCTGCCGATGGAAGGTGCCGCCGCCTGCCGTGCCCAGGTGGCCGCGCTGCTGCTGGGCGCCGACCATGCGGCCATCACCGAGGGCCGGGTGGCCACCATCCAGACCGTGGGCTCTTCAGGCGGGCTGAAGGTTGGCGCCGACTTTCTGCGCACCTGGCTGCCTGAAGCTGCGGTATGGGTGAGCGACCCAACCTGGGACAACCACCGCGCGATGTTCGAAGGCAGCGGCTTCGCGGTGCACAGCTACCCCTACCACGACAGCGCCAGCGGCGGCCTGCGCTTTGACGACATGCTGGCCACGCTGCGCGGCCTGCCGCGCCGCAGCATCGTGCTGCTGCACGCCTGCTGCCACAACCCGACTGGCGTTGACCTCAGCAAGGCACAGTGGGATGAGCTGATCCCGCTGCTGCGCGAGCAACAACTGCTGCCCTACCTGGATCTCGCCTACCAGGGCTTTGGCGCTGGCATCGAAGAGGACGCTTACGCGGTGCGGGCGCTGGCCAACGCTGGTGTGACCTTTTTTGTCGCCAACTCGTTCTCCAAGAGCATGAGCGTTTATGGCGAGCGCTGCGGCGCACTCAGTGCCATCTGCGCCAACGCCGCCGAGGCCGCGTTGGTGCTGGGCCAACTGCGGGCCACCGTGCGCCGCATCTACTCCAGCCCGGCGATTCACGCCGCCAAGCTGGTGGCCCATGTGCTGGGCGACGCCGACCTGCGGCCGATGTGGGAGGCCGAGTTGGCGGCCATGCGCGAGCGCATCCTGGCGATGCGCCGCGCCTTGCACGAGCGACTGCTGAAGCTGGCGCCGGGCCGCGACTTCGGCTACCTGCTCAGCCAGCACGGCATGTTCAGCTACACCGGCCTCAGCGCCGCACAGGTGGACCGCCTGCGCGAGCAGCATGCCGTCTACCTGTTGCGCTCGGGCCGCATCTGCGTTGCCGGGCTCAACAACGACAACGTGGCGCGCACCGCCGACGCCATCGCCGCCGTGCTGGCGGGCTGAACGGGCTGAACGGGCTGTCCAGGCTGAGCGGGACGCGCGCGCATCGGCCCGCTTGCGCTCAGGCCGCGGCGGGCAGGTTGACCCGCACTTCACCGCCCTTGACGCTGACCTTGTAGGTCTGCAGCGCCTTCTCGCCGCGCACAAAATTCAGCACCTGGATGCCGGGCGGGAAGTTGGCCCAATCAACCACCGCGCCGGTCTTGATGTCAAAACGCGCGCGGTGCAGAGGGCACTGCACCTTGCAACCGTCGATGATCTTGCCGCGCGCCAGCGGCGCAAAGGTATGGGTGCACTTGGACTGGGTGGCATGGAAGCCATCGTCCAGGTGGTAGATGACCAGGTTGACCCCGGCCACGCTGAAGGCCTTCATCTGGCCTGGTTTCAGGTCATCGACCGGGCAAACGCTGTGCAAGGGCATGTCCATCCTCTGCTGTGGGTTGAGGCACAGTCTAAGCCGCCTCACGGGGGCATGCCGCTTAGCAGCCTGGCCATCGCCGCCGCCGCACTGCTGTGCGCTGGCCTCATCACCGCGCCATTCGCCCATGCCGCCGAGGGCAGCGCCAAATGCGCCGGCCTCTGGTGCCCGGCGGCCAGCCGTTGCGCCAGGAGCCTGTCGGGCTTTGGGACGAGCCCGACAGCCTCCCAGGCTACTTTCATTGATCCGCGTCACCGTCGAGTTGCTTCTTCGCGCTATACCGACGGCGCGCGGTGGCCGGCGCAGGCGGTCGGATCTCGTCGGCAAGACCGCGATGCTTGCACCGGCACAGGGTTGCCGATACCGATAGAAGCTGTTCAAGGGTCTTGCGTTGATACCCGGCATGGTATCTGGTACTATACGGCCATGGGTATACAGATGATCACTTCCAAGTTCCGCTTCGCGGCCACCTTGGTCGTCGCGCTGGTCAGCGTGGCGCCGGCCGGTGCCGCGCCACTGGCCACCGTGCTGGCCCAGCCTGCTGCCGGCGCCGGCCAGCGCAGCCTCGATGGTGCGCTGCAACCGGTGCGCCAGGCCACGCTGGCCGCCCAGATCGGCGGCAACGTGCTGCAGCTGGCGGTAAAGGCCGGCGACCGCGTGCGCAGCGGCCAGTTGGTGGCGCGTGTTGACGAGCGCGACGCCCAGGCCGCGCTGGCCCGCAGCGATGCCGGCTTGGCGCAGGCCGAGGCCGAGGCCCGCAATGCCCGCCTGGCCGCTGAACGCCAGCGCTCGCTGCGTGCCCAGGGCTTTGTCAGCCAAGCTGCGCTGGATCAGGCCGAGACGCAATCGCAGGCCGCCCAAGCCGGCGTACTGCAGGCGCGGGCCGGACGCAGCCAGGCTGCCCTGCAACGCAGTTTCTCGGCGATCACCGCGCCGTTTGACGCCGTGGTGCTGGCCACCCATCTGGAAGCGGGTGACCTGGCCACACCCGGCCGGCCTATCGCCACGCTGTACGCCCCCGGCGCGCTGCGGGCAGTGGTGCAGGTGCCGGCCTCGATGGCCGGCGATGCGCGCAGCGCCAGCGCGGTGCAGGTTGAGTTGCCCGACGGTCAGCGTGTGACGCCCGTACAGCGCAGCCTGCTGCCCGGCGCCGATGCGGTATCGCAAACGGTGGAATGGCGGCTCGAGCTGCCCACCGGCACGCCTTCGCTCTTGCCGGGCCAGGCGGTGCGTGTGCACTTCCAGGCCGCAGCCAGCGCTGGCGCCGCCGCTGCACCATCACCGCCGCTGCTGCTGCCGGCCAGCGCGGTGTTGCGGCGCGGTGAGCTGACCGCCGTTTACGCCGTGCGCGAGCAAGGTTTTGTACTGCGCGCGGTGCGCACCGGGGCCGACCGCGGCGCTGCCGGCATCGAGGTGCTGACCGGGCTGAAGCCGGGCGAGCGCGTGGCGCTGGACGCTGTGGCCGCCGGTCTGGCCGGTGCCGTGCCTGCGCCACCAGCACCTTAAAAGCCCGGCCATGAACCCACCTCTTCAGCCTGCTTCCACGCCGACGCTTGGCGTCGCCGGCCGCCTGGCGCGCAGCTTCCAGAGCAACGCGTTGACGCCGCTGCTGGCCCTGGTGGCGCTGCTGCTCGGCCTGTTTGCGGTGCTGGTGACGCCGCGCGAGGAAGAGCCGCAGATCAACGTCACGATGGCCAATGTGCTGATCCCCTTCCCGGGGGCCAGCAGCGCCGACGTGCAAGCCATGGTGGCGCGGCCAGCCGAGGCCGCGCTGGGCCAGATCGCCGGCATCGAGCACACCTATTCGGTGGCCCGGCCGGGCCTGGCGGTGCTGACGGTGCAGTTTCAGGTGGGCGTGCCGCGCACCGAGGCGCTGGTGCGCCTGTACGACGTGCTCAATGCCAACCAGGACTGGCTGCCCGCCGGCCTGGGCACACTGACGCCCATCGTCAAGCCCAAGGGCATCGACGATGTGCCGGTGCTGGGCATCACGCTGTGGGCCGACGACCAGCGCAGCGCGCTGGAGATCGAGCGCGTCGCCCACACGCTGGAAGCCGAACTCAAGCGCGTGCCAGGCACCCGCGAGGTATCCACCATCGGTGGCCCCGGCGAGGTGGTGCAAGTGCAGCTGAACCCGGCGCGGATGCGCGAGCGCGGCATCGCCCTGCTGGGGCTGAAGGCCACGTTGGCTGCGGCCAACCTGGGTATGCCGGCCGGCGCGGTGCTCGACACCCAGCCCACCGCCAGCGGCGCGCCGCAGATGCTGGCGGTGCAGACTGGCGAATTCCTGCGCTCGGCCGACGAGGTGGCGCAACTGGTGGTGGGCGTGAGCAACGGCCGCCCGGTCTACCTGCACGAGGTGGCCGAAGTGCGCGCCGCTGCGGCGCAGCCGCAACGCTATGTCTGGTACACGCCCGGCGCTGGCGAGGCCGCAGCACTGCCGGCAGCGGCGGCCAGCGCCGCCGAGGCCCGGGTGGGCCAGGTCTTCCCGGCGGTGACGCTGCAGATCACCAAGCAGCCCGGCCGCAACGCGGTAGAGGTCACGGCCGGCGCCCGCGCCCGGCTGGACGAGTTGCGCAACACGGTGATCCCTGAAGGCCTGCACGCCACCATCACCCGCGACTACGGCCAGACCGCCGCCGAGAAGGCCAACAAGCTGATCCAGAAGCTGGGCTTCGCCACCGCCTCGGTGATCGTGCTGGTCGGCCTGGCGCTGGGCCGGC
>Ga0335394_10011311_pt1 | contig 10059 bp, 6 predicted proteins | sample MAT03_FD_205741 | JGI IMG/M metagenome (GOLD analysis project Ga0335394, IMG submission 205741) | Freshwater microbial communities from Lake Fryxell liftoff mats and glacier meltwater in Antarctica - MAT-03 (spades assembly) (version 2) ...
CGTTCCCATGGATGCGCGGTTCGAGGTACCACATGTCATCGGTCGGACCTTCCTTAAGCCAGATGATATCCGTTACGCCCAGCACGCGCCGCAGCTCGTTCTCCATGCTGTCTTTGCTCCAGCCGGGATTGCGCTGCATGGTCACCGCTTCCACTTGTAGCAGGATACCCGCTCCGTTGACCTCCACCGCACCGCCTTCGATCACCATGTCGCTATGCACCACAGGCAGACCAAGACGTCGCGCCAACATGGTGGGGAAGCTGTCCTCAAAGGCAAGGAGGTATTCAGGCGTTTCGATCAGGTTGTCGTGATCGCCATAGTAGTTCCATTCGGGATCCAACACGGCGAGCGAACCATCCCGTTCGCGCAGGAAGATCGGACCCGCGTCGCGCACAGCAGGTGTATAGAGGCTGTCGCCCATCACCTCCATGCGGTATCGGCTGCGCGCGATGCCCAAACTGTCCCAGCGTGACGCTATGGTGGCGGCGAGACTGTCGTTGTCGGCGGCGCAGACCACGCGTGTACTAGCATCCATCGCCAACACCACCTTGTCCAGTACGGTATCGGTGGCAGCACCACTGTAGGTGAACCACACGGCTTCGTGCGGCTCCCATTCGGGGGGAAGGGTGTAGGCTGGTTGTTCCACTACATGCCTATCGCACGCGAAGAGCAACGTGGTTGTGATCAACAGGAGCAGGGGGCGCATGGGCAGGGTAGCCTTGGTATCGACAGCTGATCACCAGGTCGTCATCACCGCCGCAACGCTTGGATGCACCGAACTGCTCAAGAGCTTCGCCAACGCGGCATCAGATCGTCAAGGACAGAAGCATCAACGGGGTGCGCATGGTGCGAGGTGACTTGTGGGCGAACCACAAGCGTGTCTATTCAGCCGCATCGATCTGCGTCGCTAGAAGATCCTCCAGTGTTTCGCGCCTACGGATCACGTGCGCCTTACCCTCGTGTACCATGATCTCCGGCGGACGCAAGCGGCTGTTGTAGTTGCTGGCCATGCTGTAGCCGTAGGCACCCGCGTTGAGGAAGGCGAGCAGGTCGCCTTCGTGTACTTCGGGCAGCTTGCGGTCCCACGCGAAGGTGTCCGTTTCACAGATGTAGCCGGCCACGGTGTAGATGCGCGGCTTGCCTTCCGGCGCGCTCACGTTGACGATGCCGTGGTACGATCCGTAGAGCATGGGCCGGATCAGATGATTGAGGCCGCTATTCACACCAGCGAATACAGTGGCGGTGGTTTGCTTCACTTGATCCACACGCACGAGCAGCACACCAGCCTCGCTCACAAGGAACTTGCCCGGCTCGAACCAAAGCTCCACAGGTGCGGCGCGTTGCGCATTGAAGCGGATCAGTCGCTCGCTCAGTTGCATGCCAAGGTCCTCGATGTCGGTACCGATATCGTCCGGCTTGTACGGCACTTTGAAGCCGCTCCCAAGATCGAGGAAGGTGAGGTTCGGGAAGTGCTCTGCGATATCGAGGATCAGCTCCGCGCCTTGCAGGAAGACCTCGGCATCGAGGATGTCGCTGCCGGTGTGCATGTGAAGGCCGTTCACGCGCAGGGCGGTTGTGGCGAGCACGCGCTCTACATGCCGTAGCTGGTGTATGCTGATGCCGAACTTGCTATCGATATGGCCCGTGCTGATCCGCTCATTGCCACCGGCCATGATGTGGGGATTGAAGCGGATGCACACCGGCACACGATCGCCGAAGTCGTGGCCGAAATGTTCCAGCACGCTGAGCGAATCGATGTTGATCACTACGCCGAGTTGCACAGCGCGTTGGTATTCGGAATAAGCCACCATGTTCGGTGTGAAGAGGATCTCCTTCGGCAGGAAGCCCGCCCGTAGACCGATCTCCACTTCCTCGATGCTCACCGCATCGAGCCCGCAACCCAAGGCGCGCAGGCGGCGCAGCACGTTCACGTTGGTGAGCGCCTTGCAAGCATAGAGGATCCGCAAGGGCACCTTGTTGAAAGCACTTTTCAACCGCGCGACCTGCCGCGCCATGACGGCCGTGTCGTACACGTACGCTGGTGTACCAGCGAGCGCGGCCAACGCTTCAACGGGCAGGCCGCCGATGTGATAGGTTCCGTCTTTCAGTTCCATGTGCCGAAAGTAGCGTCACGGCACTACGAGCTTCGTCCCGCCGCTGTTCAGCAGAACACAGCGGCACCGAGCAACGTCCATAGCGCCATCAGCAACACCACGCCGATCAAGTCCATCAAAACACCGGCCTTGACCATCAGCTTCACACTGATGTGGCCGCTACTGAAGATGATGGCCTGCATGGGCGAAGCGATCGGCAGCATGAAGCCGCAGCTCGCCGCGAGCGTCGCGGGGATCATCACCGCCTGCGGCAACATACCCCACACCTCGGCCGTGCGCGCGAGGATGGGCAACACCAAACTCGCGACAGCCGTGTTCGATCCCAGTTCGCTCAACAGTGTTACGCCCATGGCGATCGCGCCCACTTGCATGGCTTCCGATCCGAGCTTCCATGTGGAGAGCGCCTTTCCGATCGTAGTGCTCAATCCGCTGGCGTCAATGCCGCCCGCGATCGCGAAGCCGCTACCAATGAGCAGCACGACACCCCAGGGGATGCGTGCTTCCGCGAAGTCCCAGTCCAGAAGAGAGTTGGCAGTTGGCGAGTTGGCAGTTGGCAGTTCCTTTCGGGACGATGGAATGAGGAACAACAACGTTCCGCCGAAAATGGCCACGGCGGGATCGCCCAGTGCGGTGAAGCCGGTCCAGTAGCGCCAGCCGTGCAGGGTGAACGCATCGTTGAATACGATGTCATCACCGGTCATCCAGAGTATCGCGGTGATCGCGAACACCAGTGCGGCGAGCTTTTCATCACGCGATGCAGGACCGAGCGCGGTGATCTGTTCGCGCAGCGCTGAACTATCCACGCTCGATCTGCCGGGCATGCGGAAGAGCACACGCGTCATCAGCCACCAGGTGAGCAGCAGGAAGATGAACGCATACGGAACGCCGAACAACATCCACTGCCCGAAGCCGATCGCCGGGCGGTCCGGAAAGAACAACTTCCACTGTTCAATGAAGACCAGGTTGGGCGGTGTGCCCACCGGCGTGGCCATGCCACCGATACTCGCTCCGTAGCCGACCGCTAACGCCAGCGCAGCACCCAGCCGCGCGTGCCCTGGGGCCGCGCTCAAGAGGCTCAACCCTATCGGCAGCATCACCAAGACCGCCGCCGTGCTGTTGATCCACATGCTGAGTAACCCGGTCGCCAGCAAGGTGCCCAGGACCAGTCGCGAAGGCGATGCACCGATGCGCCGTACAATGTGTAGTGCGAGCCGCTTGTGGAGCCCGCTACGCTCGATACCCAAGGCGAGCAGGAACCCCCCGATGAACAGGAAGATCACATCCTTGCCATAGAAGCCCGCCGTCTTGGGCAGGTCCGTGATGCCGAGCAACGGGAAAAGGATCAACGGCAACAATGAGGTCACCGGGATAGGCACCGCCTCGCTGATCCACCAAACGGCCATCCACAGCACCGTACCGGCCATGGCGGCCTGCGAATGACCGAGATGATGGAGCACGGCATACAGCGCCGCGCCCGCGATCGGGCCGCCCAAGGTGAAGAGCAGTCGTTTCATCACTGACTCAGCCCATCCGGACGGCGCGGGAGGTGGAGAAGAACAGACCGGCAAGGGATAGCATCGCGATCAGCAAGCCCAGGAATTCGCGCACCACTTCGATGTGCGGTTCCGTCGCCTGCATCTCCTCGGTGATCGACGGCATGCCGAGATGGTACCAGTCGATCATGCCCGGGATCATGGTACACATCCAGATGAAGAGCGCTACAGCGAACCAACCGATGATGCGACGGTCCGCACGACCGAACGCAGCGAACGCGAAGAGCACGGCTGTTGCGGCGTATGCCAGCACCCATTGCACCGGATCGGGATCGTTGAGGTTGAGGTAGGCGAAGCCCGCGAACAGGAGCGCGAGCAGCAGGTGAAGGAACTTCTTCATTTTGGGGTGCATTTCTCCGTGTCTCTGTGCCTCTGTGGTGGAAGGCTTTCTCAGAATTCGATGCGGTAACTCAAATTGGGGATAAGGCCGAGTTGGTACTTGGTCACCACCTCGTTCTTGCGCGTGTCGAAATAGCGATAGGCCTCGTTCTGCGCGTTCGTCACGTTCTGAAGGTCCAGCGCCCACATGCCAGTGCGGCCTTCGCGTTCGCGCTTCAGGTAGATGCGTAGATCGATCCGGTAATAGGGCGCGTATTGATCATCCCAAGGGCTTGCTGACGCGTACGGATCTCCAGGGCTCAGGAACCGCTGTCCACCCATGCCGTTCACACGTCCGTTCACACCCCAGGTGCGCTTCGCTTCCTCCTTCTGTTTCGCGAACTCCTTTCCCACCACGATGTTACCGATGAACCCGGTGTTCCAGCGCGCGTTGTACATGTCACCGTAGGCATCGGTGGCCGCCGCATCGAACAGTGTGGCATTGATCATATAGAAGATCTGGTGGTGGAAGTGGTGCTGCAGGGAGAGCTCGAAGCCCTGGTTCGTGGCTTCGCCGTTCGCCACGAGGTCCATGACGAGCGGGGAATCCCACGTGTTCACGATGCTCGTGGCGTACGCGGGAGAGAAATAGATCCCGTTCGTATCGGCGACGGGCACATCGAGCAGCTTTTGGATGAACAGCTCGGCATGTAGGACGATGTGCGGGCGGAAGGCATGATCGACCGCGACCACGAGGTCTCGCGCCAAGGTGAGACCGATGTCCGCGTTGTTGAGCAGATCAGCGTTCGTCCTTACCGGGAAGGACTGCACTTGCGGCAACTGGCTTCGTTGCCCAACGGCCACAGCGAGTGAGGTCTTCCCACCGGCGCGGTACTGCACAAGCGCCCGGGGTTCCATCGCCTCGGATCCATTGTACGTGTATTGCGCATAGGCAATACCCGCTTCCACGCGCAGGCGATCGGTGATAGCGAACGAGCCCTGGGCGTAGGGCCGGAACAACGTGCCTTCCACATGATCTTCGAACTCCGATATGTTGTCCACGGTGCGTTGCATCGCGCTACCACCGAGCTGGTAGGTGAAGCGCCCTCCGCATGTACCACGCACATGGCTGACAGCCGTGAGCTTTCGTTCGTTCAATTCCTTGTGGTCGTCGATGAAAAAACGTCTGTACCAACCCTCCGCGTCCCGGGTCTGGTCGTTCTCTGAGGCGACCAGCGTCGTGTGCCACACCGCGCGTTCGCCCAGCGGAATGCGCACGGTGGTCCCGATGGCACCCATGCTCGCTTTGTACACGATGTCCTGGCTGTCCTTGTCGAACTCCCATTCCGTGCTGTCCTCCAGCGCTTCGAATTCATTGCTGCTCATGCCGCCGAGACCGAAAAGTGAGATCGATACGCGCTTCACCGGCAACGACACATGGAAGGAGAGATCCTGGAACGTGATCACCTCATCGCCGATGTCCACACCCATCGCGCTCAGCAAACCGAGCGTCGAGTAGCGGTAGTTCACCAAGTAGGTTGAGCCTCCGCCTTTCTTGAACGGACCCTCGGTGCTGAGGTCGATACCGAGCAAACCGGCTTGCGCGGTGAACGCGGGTCCGTCATTCACGCCCCTGCGAAGCTGCATGTCCATGACCCCGCCGAGCGCATTGCCATAGGCTGTGGGCATACCGCCGGTGAGCAATTGCGAAGTGCCGAGCATTTGTGCGCTCAGAATGGTCACGCCGCCGCCGCTCAAGGTCGGGTAGTCGCTCGCCGTGCCCGCGTTCGTCAGGTGGTTCGGGTTCACGATCTCCGCGCCTTCCAACAGCCACGCATTGCTCGAAGGTCCATTGCCGCGCACGCTGAAATGGTTCGCCTGGTCGTTCGTGCTCGCCACACCCGGCCGCGTCGCAGCCAGCCGCGCAGGATCGAAGAAGGTGGCGGGGTAGCGCAAGCTTTGTTCCACCGTCAGCGCATAGCTGCTCACCGGCGCGAGCGTTCGTGGGCCAACCCCTTCCACGATCACCTCACCCATCTCCGTGCTCGCCGGTTGCATCGCGATGTCCAGCACCTCGGCCTTGCCGGATCGCAGCCAGACCTCCGGCACGAGCACAGGCCCATAGCCGAGAAATGCCGCCTGCACCTGATGGATCCCCGAAGGCACGGCCGTGAAAAGGAATGCACCATCGGCATCCGTCACCGTGGAGAACGCGGTGTCCTCCAGCAGCACGCGCACTTGCGCACCGGCAAGCGGCGTCGTGGTGGCAGCGTCCGTGATGCGGCCACTGAGCGATGCGGTGGTCTGGGCTTGCATGCACGGACCCAACAAGGCCAGCACCATGCATGGACTGAGCAATAGCGTCCGTCGGAGCATGATGCGAACATACCGTCCGCTGCTCGGCGCTGTGAGCATGTCCTGCGGAAGTATCCCAAGGAAGGGTGTTCACAAACGATGGCCAGTAATGACCTTCCTCCCGTTCTTTGAGGCGATGGTGCGCTGTCCCCTTCTCACAATGGTCTGCGCGCTTCCATTCTCCACCAGCGCGCAGCCTTTCATCGACCTGTTCAGTGTGAACGGACTGGCCAGCCCCGGGATCGACCGCGAAGAGATCAGCGCGACTTTGCCTCTGCAGCTTGATACCAACGGTCGCCTGCTGGTGCTCGATCCCTATTTCGTGCAATGGCATACCACCACCGAGGGAGCTCGTTATACGCCTGCACGCGATGGCAACGTACACGAAACCATGCAAGGCGCCGGTGGTGCGCTGACGTATGTGACACCGCTGTCCAAAGGATGGAAATTGGCGGTGGCGGGCATCGGCCGCTACCACTGGCTGGAGGACCAGCGGCACGGCGATATCCAGTACGGCGGGGTGCTGCTCGCGAGCCGCGTGTTCAAGCCCACGCTCACCCTGCGCGTCGGCGTGTACGCCAATTATGATGCGTTCGGCTGGTTCGTGATCCCGCTGGTCGGCATCGACTGGCGGATCGATGCGAAGAACAACCTGTTCGGCGTGCTGCCCGGCTCGATCAACTTTGAGCACAAGTGCTCGCCGCGTTTCCATTGGGGCGCCAGCTTCCGTGCGTACACCACCAGCTTCGGCGTGCGCGATGCGAACTACCGGCGGATCGATGAGAACCCGTTCGGTGTATTCGGGGATGTGTACTTCACGAAGAACGTCGTGCTGCGTGTCGAAGCGGGCTGGTCCTTTTTCCGGGACGTGCGTGGTGGACCGGTTGATCCCCTCTACGACCCTGCTACCGTCGACCAGTTCGGCTATGCGGACCATCACATCGTCGATGCACCGTATGCGCGGGTCATTCTGGCCTACCGCTTGCGTTTGGACGGGCCCGCGAAGCCGTGACGTCCGAATGTGCCGGGGCGGTCGCAGTGGACCGATGAAAGCTTGGGAACCAGAGTCATTCGCCCCTTGACGCAATATCTTCATGTCCATGTTACGCACGCTCACTCTCGTTCCTTTTCTTCTCGCTCTACCCGCCGCCGCGCAAGACTACCTGGGTGTGAACACCTGGGGTGGCACCGATAGCGACCAACTGAACGCCATCGCATTGGACGAGGCCGGGAACATCTTCGCCCTCGGCGGCTTCTGGGGCACCGCGGATATGGAGCCCGGACCGGGCACCACCGAGTTCACCTCGCTCGCGGTCCAGGACATGTTCCTTTCACGCTTCACACCGCAAGGCCTGTTCGCGTGGAGCATACAACTGCGCGGAACGGACCATGACCACGCCAACTCCGTGGCAGCGCAGGACAACAGTGTGTGGATCGGCGGCGGCTTCGAGGATTCGCTGGATGTGCAACCGACCGCCGGGAACCAATGGCTCGTCAGCTTCGACCCACACGAGGACGCCATGGTGGCGCGCTACACGAGCGATGGTGGCTTGCTATGGGCCGTGAGCGCTGGCGGAAGCGGCGAGGACTATGTGAACGACATCGCTGTGGATGGCGACGGCAACGTGATCGCGATCGGTTACTTCCAGGGCACGGTGGATTTCGACCCTGGGCCGAACCAGACGAACGTGAGCGCCGGTGGTGCCGATGCGATGTTCCTGTGGAAGCTCGATCCGAACGGTGCGCTGGTGTGGGTGCGGGTATGGAATGGCACGAGCAGCGAGCTCGGGACCGCAGTGGCCGCTGGTAATGCCAGCGATCTGTGGATCGGAGGGTCCTACTTCGGCTCGCTGGACCTCGATCCGGGCAATGGCATCACCAGTGTTACAGCACCGGGTTTCAACGACAACGCCTTCCTCATCCACCTCACCGGGGCGGGCGGCTTCCTTTCAGGCGGTCACCTGGGCGGCAACGGCAATGACATCCTACGCGATCTCTGCATCGCATCCAATGGTGATGTGATCGCCGTGGGCCAGTTCAGTGAGGGCGGCGACTATGATCCCGGACCGGACGTGTCGATGATCACCACCGCTGGCAACTACGACAGCTTCGTGGTGAAGCTCACCGCGAACGGAACGTTCGCTTGGGCCCATGCCATCGGCGGCTCGAGCTACGATGGAGCGAACGCCATCGTGTCGGGACCGCAGGACCAACTCCTCGTCACCGGATCACACGATGCCACGGTGGACTTCGATCCCGGACCGGGGATCTTCGAGTTGATCGGCAACGGCGTTTCGGACGTCTACGCGTTGGTGCTGGACAGCGCCGGCAACTTCGAGTACGCAACCGCGTGGGGCGGCCCCGGACTTGAAATGGGTATGACGGCGGCCTGGAGCCCGGTGGGCCGCCAGTTCATCGGTGGCCTGTTCGAGGGCACCACTGATTTCGATCCGGGACCTGGCGCGGATATCATCTCCTCCGTAGTGACTTCGAGGGACGCCTTCCTCACGCGTTTTTGCACACCCTACACCATCGAACTGGACACGCTGATCTGTTTCGGCGACTCGCTTTTCGTCGGCGGCGCATGGCAACACTTCGAGGGCATCTTCTCGGATCCGTTCACCGCCGCGAACGGATGCGACAGTGTGGTCTTCACCTTCCTTGCTGTGGAGATCTGTGCCGGCATCCGCGGCACGGACGATCACGATGATGTCTGGCTCTATCCGGTCCCTTCGATGGATGCTGTGCATGTCGTGTTGCCCACCACGATCACTGGCCCGGTCGCCTTCACGGTGCGTGATGCGACGGGCCGCACGCTGATCCAACGAACGCATTTCGCCCAGCCGATGATCACATTGGACATCGGTGCATTGCCCAGCGGCGCGTACGCGCTCCAAATAGAAAGCGCGGAGGGACAGCGCATCCACCGCTTCACGAAAGAGTGAGCGATCAATGCTGGATCGCCATGCGCACCACGGTGCCTGCCGGGCCGACACGCACCGTGTAGAGACCCGTTGACAACGTATCCGCTTCCACATCGTTCTCGCCGACGCGCAGCACTTGGGCCCACACGGTTCTACCGCTCGCGTCCCAGATCTCCATCAGGCAGGGTTCGTTCACGGTGATCGCGAAATTTCCATCGCTCGGCGAAGGCCAGACGCGCACGATGGCCTGTGGCGAAGTGAAGATGCCCGTGGGCAGATCGAGGTCCAGTTCCCAAAGGCGTGGCCCGTTCAGCACGCTCTGCTCGTTGCTCAAATACACCATGGCAGTACCGGCCCAGGCGATCGCTTCCATCTGCGTGATGCCCGCGGAGAGGGCATTGCGCTGGGTGATGCCCCGGAAGAACGCATGGCCGGGATAAGCAGCGAAGCGCCATACGAACGGCATGAAGAGCCCATCGGTATACCCCACGAGCGCGATCGCCTCGTTCGCTGGATCGTAGGTCGCACCCGTGATCAAACCCTGCGCATCGAGCGTGTCGCGCCGCTGTGCGAGTTGATCGCCCGGTGTGGCCGGCAGGGCGTACAGGTAGCTCGTGTTGGTCACCCAGTTCTTGCTGAAAAGGAAGAGGCTGTCGTCCAGCGCGATCATCGCTTCGCAGTCCCAATCGTTGTTGTTGCCCGCAACGGTGAAGTCCGTTTGAAGCGGATACGTGAACCGGATCGTGTCCGCCTGGACCTCGGTCGTTCCGGGGTCCAACAGTTCGCTCAACGATA
>Ga0335394_10011319_pt1 | contig 10055 bp, 8 predicted proteins | sample MAT03_FD_205741 | JGI IMG/M metagenome (GOLD analysis project Ga0335394, IMG submission 205741) | Freshwater microbial communities from Lake Fryxell liftoff mats and glacier meltwater in Antarctica - MAT-03 (spades assembly) (version 2) ...
ACGACACTTAATTGCAGTATATGATTACTCTGCTGTACTTGTATTCACATCTGCATGACAATCAGATATGATCTGGTCATGGAGTTCTAGTTTAAGAATTTTTATTTATAATTGTATTTTTTAATTGTCATTTTCCCATTATTTATCCTGCTTTCCCTACAGTAATTTTATTTTTACTCAATTACGATTTACGATTATGCCTTTCTGGAAAATAACACGCTAGGGTCAAATGTAATTCTGTCTAGACCTAGCATAAAATTCTCTCTCAAAAACTAACTTCAATCAACACTAAACGCTACCCTAGAAATCAGCATCACTCAAACCTTGAAGTTTTAACCATGATAGCCTCGCCCCAACCAAACTACTTTACTCCTGAAGAGTACCTCCAAATGGAGGAAGAAAACCCTGTCAAACATGAATACATCGACGGCTACATCTACGCAATGGCTGGAGCGCTTGACCCACACGTTACCATTGCTGGGAATCTGTTTGCTCTCCTGCGTAATCATGTACGCGGCTCTGGTTGTCGTGTTTATATCGTTGACATGAAAGCCCGAATTGAATCTCTGAATCGCTTTTATTATCCCGATGTTATGGTTACTTGCGACCAACGAGATCAAGAAACGCCAGCTTATAAAAGATTTCCCTGTTTAATTGTTGAAGTTTTATCTAATTCTACTGAAGGCTTTGACCGAGGCGACAAATTCGCCGATTATCAAACACTAGAAAGTCTCCAAGAGTATGTTTTAATTAATACAAAACGTCAGCGAGTCGAGTGTTTTCGACGCAATGAGCAAGGGCTGTGGGTTTTACAATCCTATACAGCAGAACATAAATCTTTTCGACTCAATAGCGTGGATTTTGAGGAAACAATGGCAGCACTTTACGAAGATGTCGTTTTTGAATAATCAATTATGATGCGGTATTATGCACGATGTTTAGTAAACTAAATATCTATGTAATAGCTTCAAGGCTTCCTAACCTGGCGGGAGCATTGAGCAAAACAGACACAATTGATTGACCAAAAGTTATGGCGCTCATAGTTCAGAAATACGGTGGTACATCTGTCGGTTCAGTCGAACGTATTCAAGCTGTTGCCCAGCGTGTTTACAAAACGGTTAAAGCTGGAAACTCTATCGTCGTAGTGGTTTCGGCAATGGGCAAAACCACCGATGGACTCGTCAAACTAGCTAATGAAATCTCTCCCAATCCTAACCGCCGGGAAATGGATATGCTGCTTTCCACTGGCGAACAAGTAACGATCGCTTTACTAACTATGGCTTTGCAGGAACTCGGACAACCTGCAATTTCCATGACTGGCGCTCAGGTAGGAATTGTTACCGAAGCTGAACACAGCCGCGCTCGGATTTTGCATATTGAAACTACTCGCCTAACTCGCTACATAAATGAAGGTAAAGTAGTTGTAGTAGCTGGCTTCCAAGGCACATCTAGCGCTGGAGAGATGGAAATTACAACTTTGGGGCGTGGTGGTTCCGACACGTCAGCAGTGGCGATCGCAGCCGCATTAGGAGCGAATTTTTGCGAAATTTATACCGATGTTCCAGGGATTTTAACTACAGACCCCCGCTTAGTTGCCGAAGCTCAGTTGATAGATGAAATTACCTGCAATGAAATGTTGGAATTAGCCAGCTTGGGGGCAAAAGTGCTGCATCCCCGCGCTGTGGAAATTGCTCGTAACTATGGCGTTCCCCTAGTGGTCAGGTCTAGTTGGACGGATGCCCCAGGTACTTGGGTAACATCAGCTAAACGCCAAGGGCGATCGCTAATTAATCTAGAAATTGCCCGTCCTGTGGATCATGTAGAATTTGACACTGACCAAGCAAAGGTGGCTTTGTTGCGCGTACCCGACAACCCAGGGGTAGCAGCAAGGTTATTTGGCGAAATTGCCCGACAAAAAGTAGACGTAGATTTGATTATTCAGTCAATTCATGAAGGTAACAGTAATGATATTGCCTTTACCGTCACCACACCAATATTAAGACGGGCTGAAGCAGTAGCAGCAGCGATCGCCCCAGCACTCAGGAGTCAATCTAACCCCAAATTTGACGAAGCGGAGGTAATGGTAGAACATAACATTGCCAAAGTCAGCATCGCTGGCGCAGGAATGATTGGCCGTCCTGGTGTGGCTGCGAAGATGTTCGCCACCTTAGCAGAAGCAGGTGTGAACATCCAAATGATTTCCACCAGCGAAATAAAAGTCAGTTGTGTAGTCGATGCAGCCGAATGCGATCGCGCTGTCAACGCACTCCGCACCGCCTTTGAAATAGAGGCAGGGAGTAGGGGAGAACTGCTCACAGACGCGATTAATCGCGTCTCTACTCCTCCCGTTTGCGGCGTTGCCCTCGATTTAAAGCAAGCTCGTCTGGCTATTCGCCAATTGCCAGATCGTCCGGGGATGGCGGCGAAACTGTTTGGACTGTTGGCGCAACATAATATTAGCGTTGACATGATTATCCAATCTCAGCGCTGTCGGGTAATTGATGGTGTTCCCACGCGAGATATTGCCTTCACAGTTTCGCGGATGGATGGGGAAAGTGCAAGAGAAATGCTCACGCAAGTAGCGACAGAGTTGGGATGGGGTGAAGTTGTTTTAGATAATGCGATCGCTAAGGTAAGTATTGTGGGTGCAGGTATGCTCGGACAACCAGGTGTTGCTGCTAAAATGTTTGAAGCACTAGCCCAACACCAAATTAATATTCAAATGATTGCCACCTCAGAAATAAAAATTAGTTGTGTCGTGGCACAAGAGCAAGGTGTTAAAGCTTTGCAAGCCATTCATACTGCTTTTGGACTGGCTGGTAGTGAGAAATTTGTCGTGCCAGCGTAGAACTAAATTTTGAATTTTGAATTGCTTATAGCGGTTCCCATTCGGATGCGGTACAACGTTATATCCCAAGGTGTAGGGGCACGGCATACCGTCCCTCTACGGGTGCACCTCACGTAAACGAGAACCGTTATATTATCTATTTCTGAAATGCCATTTTTCCATCATCGCTACTATTTCTGAAAGTCGGCGTTCACCACACCAAACTAAATCAAGTTTTTTAAGTTGATCAAGGCTGATACCATCTTCTTCCTCAGCAATGCGGTGATATTCTTTATCTCCCATTGCTGCTAATAAATGCTGAAAGATCATAATTTCATCGAACTGGGGATTTGTCTCTGGATCGTTCAAGATTAGCATTGCTCGTTCCGGCGACAGTTCTTGGAGAGTATTGAAAATAAATCGTGTGGGAAAGTCCGCATCCTTAAGTTGAGGATGACGCGACACTAATCCAGCTAACAGGACTCCTAGATAAGCCGCAGCTTGGGAATTACTCAATACCTGCATCTGTTGGATGGCAATCTCAGTCAAATTGGTAAAAAATGCACACCCTAACTGCTGTTCGATGGTAGTAACTGGATCTAAGACTAGCGAGGATTCTAACTGTGCCTCAAATGATGCCCGATGCTCTTGTGGCACTTGGCTAAGTAAGATTTGCTGGGCGCGATCGCCTATAATCATTATGCCATCCAATCCAGAGCTAAAGTCTTTGCCAGGTTCCAAACCTTCACTCAATAAGATTTGAAAGACGTTACTTTGGGCTTTTTCCGCGATCTGTTCATATTGGGCTTGTCCAAGAAAAATTTGACAAAACCAACTGTGGCTATCAGAATCGCATTCGATTATTACCTCGTTAACAATCAAATTAGTTAACTTTTCCGCTCCCAGAATGGTTTGCCACTCTACAATCAAGCTCTTAATGGCAGCTATATCGCGGCAATTGAGCGCCTTGAGCAATTGACGCTTTGCAGTAGCTAGCAGGTCTTTTTTGCGCCCAAATATGTTGATTTTCAATCTTCTATATGGGGTTTTGGATAATTCAAACTGCTATTTTTTTACTCTATTTGAGAATTAAGTGTCATGAGTAGGATTGCCGAAGAATCAGGATCAAAATAACCTTACTATCGACTCACCTCCTTTCCCAAGTGTAGTTTAATGCACAAATCTTACTCAAGTCTGGTAATATATAACCGTATTAACTTTGTAACATTCTTTCGATGAGAGAAAAATATTACTAACAATATGTAGTATTAGCTAATTATTAATACTTCTACGTGCCAGAATGGCATTAACTTTTTTATTTTAAAAAAATATTTATATTTTAAAATCACCAGTAATAATCCGTAAGCTATAATTAAACAATTTATCAGACTATATTTATATTGATGAGTAATCATTTACTAGATGGGCATTACCGAATAGTAAAAGTTTTGAATGATGATGCAAGGGGAAAAACCTATTTAGTTGAAGATGCTAATCTTCCTGGCAGCCAATTTATAATAAAGCAGTTACGTCCTCCTAGTAGCAATCCTCAAACTTTAACAATCCTGCGCCGCTTGTTCGCCAGTAAGGCAGCAACTTTAGAAAAACTAGGGCAGGAACATAACCAAATTCAGAAGCTAATTGCCCATTTTGAAGAAAATGAAGAATTCTATATAGTCCAAGAATTCATACCCGGTAATCCTTTCACCGACGAAATTATCCAGGGAAAACCTCTGAGGGAAGACCAAGTAATTATTCTTTTATCAGAGATATTAGAGATTTTGGTGATTCTACATAGTTATGGTGTAATTCATCGGGATATTAAGCCAGTAAATATTATTCGCCGAGAGTCAGATAAAAAGCTAGTTTTGGTTAATTTTGGTACTTTTAATGAAGCTATCACTAATACCGTTGAACATCTTGAATATATGCCTATGGAACAAGTTAAGGGCAACCTCAAATACAATAGTGATATATATGCTTTAGGTATAGTTGCGATCGCAGCACTTATCGGTTTACCAACAAACCAAATATCTAAATTGCGAAGCCAGAAAAATAGGCTGACAGGTGAAATTCTTTGGCGTAACAAAAGTTTAAAAATTAACAGAAAGTTAGCAAAAATTATTGATAAAATGGTGCGTTTTAACTATCGTCAGCGCTACCAGTATGCAACTGAAGTTTTAGACGATCTGAAAAAGTTAACAAATCATCAGCAGGATCGCCAAAAACAGCATCAGAAAAAATTATTGCTAGTTCTGACAGGGGTAGCTGGCTGTATTACCCTTGGGGTTGGAGCGTGGCAATTGAGGCCGCCAAAACCTGTAATTAATGCTCAACAGACATCATACCAAGAAGGAGTAAATAAATATGAGGCAGGAAACTATGAAGGAGCAATTGAAGATTTAAATCAGGCTATTAAATTAGAACCACAAAATGCTCAGGCTTATAATAGGCGAGGCGATGCTTATTATCGATTAGGAGATTATGAGCAAGCACAAACAGATTCTAGCCAAGCCATTTTGCTTAATCCTCAAGATGCTAATGCCTATTTTGATCGAGGATTTGCTTATTATGAATTAGGCAAATATAAAGAAGCGATCGCTGACTATACTCAAGCAATTAAGTTAAATTCTGAGAATGCTTATGCTTACTATGGGCGAGGTATAGCTAGGACTCAGCTTAAAGATAATAAAGGAGCAATTGGAGATTTTAGCAAAGCGATCGCTCTTAAACCCCAGTATACCGAAGCCTACTTGCAGCGAGGGATTCTCCGCCGTCGTCTCAAACTTAGACAAGCAGCAATCCAAGACTTTAATACAATAATTAAGATTAATCCTAGTGATGCCAAAGCTTATTATCAAAGGGGTTTAACTCAAGTTATTAATCAACAAAAATATGCAGCACTTAAAGATTATGCGGACGCAATTAACATCAATCCCAAATATATAGAAGCCTATCTTAATCGTGGTGATATTTACAGTGATCTGGGAGATAAACTCGAAGCTACTGAAGATTACAATACTATTTTACAAATTGATCCGAAATTTATTGCTGCTTACATCCACAGGGGTATTCACAGCTTTTCTTTCGGAGATTATAAAGGCGCTATTGAAGATTACAACCAAGCACTGAAACTAGATCCTAATAATGTAGCAGCTTATAACAACCGTGGTAATGCTTATCTCGAATTGGGAAATAAAAAAGCTGCAAATCAAGATTACTCACGAGCGATCGCCATTGATGCTAATAATGCCTTAGCCTATTATAATCGGGGTGTAATTCGCATCAAGCAAAAGAATAAACAGGGAGCGATCGCAGATTTCACAAAAGCCGCAAAACTATTTCAACAGCAAGGAGAAAAAGATAGTTATCAAGATGCACAGAGGGAAATCGCAATTCTGCAAAATAATTCAGCACCAGCAAAAACTACTCGTTATAGGTTTAGGAAAAGAGAAAAAAATTGAGATTCCCAAGGTAGATTTGTAGGTTTTACAGTTAATAGTTAATGAACTGTTCCTCTCAATGATTCAGCATCAACGGGTTTGATTAAGTAAGTCTGCAATAAATGCCCAATTATGGACGCTATCAGGGGTAATTTTTGGCAGAATTTTACAATTTTTGAGCGATCGCTGTTGTTAATCTCTGCTAGTTTTAGATTAAGCTCAGAACACTGTTCCAATCGCCGGAAAAACTTGGGATGATTTGTATCCAAAATCAAGGAAAATGCGCGTGCGGCGGTGTTATTCGTCTCTTGAATAACTCTGGTATTATATTCGCGCGGATCTATGCCAATGGATTGATAAAACGTTGCCCGTTCAAATACTGTTAAAGTGTGGGTAGCAAACACACTCAGCAAAAAGAAACGCACCCACAATCTAGCTCTCCAATTATTCCATAATTGAGGTTGCGTAGACGCGGAGCGGCTTGTCGGCAGACATCGCAGTAGCGCTTTGAAAAAATCTCCATGTCGATTTTCATCCTGACACCAACTCTCAAACTTACGAAATAGAGGGTAAATTTGGTGTTCTGGATGTTTTTCCATGTGGCGATATATCAAGATATAACGCCAGTAGCCAATTTTTTCAGATAGGTAAACCGCGTAAATAATCCACTCTAGCGGAAAGAAGGTATAAGTACGATTTTTGGTTAAATAACTTAAGTCGAGGGAAACATTAAAATCTGCCATTGACTTATTCAAAAATCCCGCATGGCGTGCTTCATCCCGTGCCATAAAATTAAAGGCATCCGCTAAAATCGGATTGCGGTTTTTCAGACGGCGCGATAATTCTTTGAACAGCAGAAATCCAGAAAACTCTGAAGTGCAAGAACGTTCCAGAAAGTCAATAAAGGCGAGGCGTGTTTCGCCATCAATGTGATCCCAACACTGCTGAAATTCTTCATCACGTACAAAGTGATGCCGATTATAATCTGCTCGTAACTCCTCTACAATTGCCAGTAACTCAGTCTCCTGCGCCGAAATATCCAACTGCGCCGCAGCCTCAAAGTCAGTGGTGTAAAACCGCGGTGTTAATAATGTTTCTTTGATAGGCGCTTTTACACTTGGCTTCAGCAATTTAGGTTCCAGGTTTTCCAGAGACTTAACCATGAGAATCCTTTGATTAGTTTAGGCTTTAAAAGTTATATAACCATAAATATTTGTTTATGGACATCAGTTAAATTATTGAAAGTAAATTGTAAGAAATAAGCTTACCGCCTAAGAGGATGTTTGAAAAGTTGGCAATTGAGTAAAAAAAGCTCTCAGGGCATAAGCTGTATATGCGTACACACAGCACCATTGAGAGCCATGAGTAAAGCATACTCCAGTAACCTGACCGAAGACCAATGAGAACTGTTAGAACCGTTAATTGCAGTCGGAAAAAACTGGAAAATAAAGCTCCGAAAGGCTTTCAGCGATTTAGTTCTTTCAAACCGATAATTTCATGTCCTACATCTTTAGGAATATGAACTGAGTCCCCAGCTTTCACAGCAGCAATCTCATCACCAACAATCACATCTCCTGTTCCTTGCACAAAGTAGCAAATCTCGTCACTTTCTGAGTGCTTATGCAAGGGGTTGGATTGTCCAGGCTCAACGCAGTAAATATTGAAGTGCATCGAATCAGTAACGAAAATTCGCCGCCGAACAAAGAAACGGGGATTGAATTGAGCTATATCTTCCAGGCTTTTAAGGTCGCCATTGCTGAACTTTTTAGGATCTTTTAAAAGACTGGTATCAGCTTGTAGGGGAATCAAACCAGTTTCGTTGGTAATTTCAGTCTGCATTGCAATTCTCTCCTTTTATTATCGATTAAATCTGTTCTTCAACCGCTTACGGGTTTTTCTCGCATACCAATCTGAAAAGCCAATGCTGCCAAAATCAGAATTCCTGATATCAGCGCAAACGATAGTCGGAAGTCCTCGCCTCCAGACCAGCTAATCAAAAAACCTGCCAGTAGAGGGCCTGTTGCGTGTCCCACATCGAAGATTGTGCCAAAGGTTCCCATCGCTGACCCTAGATTGCTTTCACTGCAAAAATCCGCTACCAGTGCTGCTGCTGAAGAAGTCACTACAGCTTCCCCGACTCCAAACACAGCCGCTAAAACTAACAGCACAGCATAGTTTTGGAACCAGGGAATGAGGGCAAAGGGAATAGCACAGGCAAACATTCCCCAAAACAGTAGAGGTTGTCGTCCCAGGCGGTCAGAGGTTCGTCCCATATAAGGTTTGGAAAAAACTGTGACTAGGATTTGCACACCCCAGAGCATCTCTGCTTTTCTGTTCCCGGCAACACTCACCACGACCGCCATCACTACAAGCCCTGCTCCTAAAGCAGCAGCAAACAAAGCCAATACTGGGGTACGAGCTAAGGCATAAGAAGCACGGGCGAGGAAACCCACTGTGTACAGACTGTTTAAAGTTAAGGTAGAAGCTACAGTCTTAGTCATGGGGATGATTTAGGTAAGATACGAGGTTTGCGATGGGCTACGCCCCACCGTAGGCGATCGCTAAACTTCTTAAAAACCTTTTGGGAGAAGTCCTTGTATAGCTGGTTAAGAGCAGGGTACTCGTCAGCATAGAGACAAGGGCGATCGGATGAATGGCTGTGAGCTTCGCACGCACGGCATTTGGATTGACGAATCGACGAATTAGCCAGATGCACGCTAGGCGGTCTATGTATGGTCTAGGTCTAGTAACCCATTGCTTATCTTGGTATTGAGCGATCGCTGTATGAGGAATCTCTACTGCCGCAGATACACTCGCAGAGAGTGCCTGAGCAACACGGTTCAATATAGTTGTTACGCGCTGTCCATCGGGACAATCAAAAAAGTCCACACGGGCAATCTCGGAGTGTTGTTTCCGCAGTTTTTCTAAGGTTTCAAGCAAACTGCTACGTTCTTCCAACCTAGAGTTACCGCCAAGAGCTTTTTCCAGTTCAATCGCTTGAGTTTCAATTTCTTGATACTCTTCACTCTTGGCAGTACGAAATAGTTCAATGATTTCCTCATCTGCCAATCCCTCAAATCGCTCTACCTGCATAATCAAGGCTTCACCCTTTGCCTGTTGTACTTCCTGCGCTAGCCATTGAAACGCTTCAATGCATTCGTCACGGGCGGGTAGGACGTTAATACCGCCTTTGAGAGAGATGGCTCCTATTCGTCGTAATCGCCGCCACAACGCAACACGAGGACTAGAAGATGACTTAGAAGGGAGAGAGTAAGAAAAAACCATCCAACTCAATTCTGATATCTCCATTTAGAGTTTAGAGTCAAGTTTATTGCAATAAAAAGCAATAACTGTTTCATAAAAAATTAGTGTAACTATACTAGCAGATGTGAATTAGCGGACTAGGACTAAGCGTGATTACGGCTGACCCCAAATCTTCTGGAATTGAGTAAAATACCTTGAATAATTACTTCCTCATAGCCCTTAAACTCTGCATCGCCTGGGAGTAATTCTACCGGATAAACCACCAGAATTTCGCCGTGGTGTACTAGTAAGCAATCTCATTAGTTGTGATGCATAATTATATTCCCAAGTTGGCAGTCAGTGTTGCTGCGATCGCACAAACTTTAAGTTCATCTCCCAAAATCGCCTTACTCTATAACTCTGGTAGAATATTAATTCAGTGTAGGATAATCGCTGAAGTTTGGATTATAAGATTTTATGATTAGTATTCCTAAATTAAATAGACTTGACTTTCTAGTTTTAATTGTGATTGTGATGATTGG
>Ga0335394_10011321_pt1 | contig 10055 bp, 7 predicted proteins | sample MAT03_FD_205741 | JGI IMG/M metagenome (GOLD analysis project Ga0335394, IMG submission 205741) | Freshwater microbial communities from Lake Fryxell liftoff mats and glacier meltwater in Antarctica - MAT-03 (spades assembly) (version 2) ...
GGCGAGGGACTCGCTCAACGACGCGTCCGCAGCGCCGCAGGAAGCGTTCGACAGATTCTGGGGAGCGTTCTCCACCACGCGAGGTCGCACCTGGATCTTCCCGCAGTTGTTGTTGCCGGCGATGGCCGTCGTGGCCACGCTGGCCGTTGTTCTGGCGGCGGTCGGATGATGGCCGCCGAGTCGGTCGACGCTGTGCCGGACACCGTTGACGAGCAACGGTTGAAGTTGGAGGCCGAGCTCGCCGCTGCGAACGCCCGCAAGTTGGCCGCCCAGCAGCGTGCGATCGAACTCGATGTGCACGCGAAGGAGCAGTTGCGACTCGAACTCGCTTCCTCTCGCACGACGCTTGCCGAGATCGAACGCCAGCACGCAGAGACCATTGCTGATGTGCGAGACAGCGCGCAGGTCTACATCGACCGGATCCTCGCTGACGCCCATCGCCAAGCCGCCGTCAGCGCCGGCGGAGCAACCGACAGTGAAGCGAACGACGTCCGATGATCGACGAGGCAGCAATGACGGGCCAGAAGCAACTCTCTCCTCGCGCTGCGATTGCGCTCTTGTCGTTGCAGCTGCGCGCCGCGTTGCATGAGGCGACCGAACTCGAAGCCGAGGCGGATGCGATCGACGTCGACGCCGCGCTTTGGCAGCTGCGATCGCGCCTCACCCCGCTGATCGAGGATCGTCGCAGGGCACTCGAAGTCGAAGTGGTGAGCGAACGGGAACGTGCGTCTGAACGTATCGCCGCAGCGCACGTCGAAGCGCAACGCATCATCGCCAGCGACGTCGGGTCGGAGTACGTCGCTGACGCCGACGAGGCCGATGAGGCCCCAGCGGGCGTCACTGTTGTCGATGAATGGGCACCATCTGATGGCGATGGCGATGGCGATGGCGACGGCGATGGCGACCCTGCGATCGAGAACTCAGCCGAGGTCGATGTGGGCCCATCTCACGTCGCTGTTGTCGATCGATGGGCACCATCTGACAACGATGACGATGGCGATGACGTCGCGGTTGAGGTCGTAGCCGATCCGTTGGAAGTCGACGATGCGGTCGAACTCGACGAGGCAGCAGTGGCCGTTGACGATCCGGCGGACGTCGTCGACGAGGCGGCAGAAATCGACGGCGTCACGGAAGTCACCGACGAGATCGAACTCGCTGACGCAGAGGAGATCGCCGACGAGGTCGAGATTGCCGCTGATGTAGTGGAGATCGCCGACGAGATCGAGATCGAACTCGTCGCCGATCTGGTCGAAGTCGACGATCTGGCTGAGGTCGCCGATCTGGTCGAAGTCGACGATCTGGCTGAGGTCGCCGATCTGGTCGAAGTCGACGATCTGGCTGAGGTCGCCGATCTGGTCGAAGTCGACGATCTGGCTGAGGTCGCCGATCTGGTCGAAGTCGACGATCTGGTCGAAGTCGGCCATCTGGTCGAGGTCGACCATCTGGCCGAGGTCGACGAAGCGCTTCAAGCGGATGACCCTGTCGACGAACGGGAGCTCATCGATCCGGTGCTCGCCGTAGCAGCGGACCCCCTTCTCGATTGGACGTTCGTCGACGACATCGCCACCACCGCGTCGGTCGACGAGCCCGTCAGCAATTGGCCGTCGACACCGATGCCACCTCCGCCACCGAAGCATCCAGGCAGGCTCTGGATGCCATTGATCGATCCGCCCTCTTCACAGCCGATTGAGGGCGATGTCGACGTGTGGAAGCCGACGGCCCCGGGATCACGCTCCGATGGGCCGTCGGCAACACATGTGACCATCGACGCCGAAGCGTTCGCGCGAGCGTTCGCAACGGCGATCGGCCCGCTCGTCGAAGCACGTCAGGCGCAGAACTTCCAGCCGCCGGTGGGCTGGGTGCCACCGCAGACAACCCCGGCGAAGAAGTCGTTCTGGGCGAACGCCTGGCATCCCGATGTTCTGCTCTCCGGGTTGGCCATGGTGATCGTGATCATCGTGCTCATCGCGTGGACCGGCTGACCAGATGAGCGTCACCCTCCTCCCCGAGCGTACGGAGACCGAGAGTCCGATCGAGGCGCGCGAGTTGGCCACCCGGCGCGGCATCGGCGACAGGGTTTTCTTCCGCGGGGCGGGTGCGAGTGGTTTCGTCGTCCTGGCGATCATGGGTGCCGTCGGGGTGTTCCTCACGTGGGAGGCAGTCCAGGCTCTCAGCGCGTCGGGGTTCTCGTTCATCACCACCTCCGAGTGGCTCCCCGATGCCAGCGGCGCTGGCTTCGGGATCGCAGCGGTGATGCCGTTCACGGTCTTGATTGCGTTCATCGCCGTGGCGGTCGCGACGCCGATCGCGATCGGTACCGCACTGTTCATCACCGAGGTGTCTCCCACCTGGTTGCGCTCGTCGCTGATCTCCATGGTCGACCTGATGGCGGCGGTGCCGAGCGTGGTGTATGGCCTTTGGGGAGCGTTCCTCCTCCAGAACCAAGTGGTCGGACTTTCTCGCTGGCTCAACACGTGGTTCGGTTGGTTCCCGCTGTTCTCCGTCTCGGGGGCCGATCCCAACAGTCCGCTGTCGTCGGCCACCGTGTACACGGCGTCGAGCTTCATCGCCGGGATCGTGGTGGCGATGATGGTGATGCCCATCCAGTGCTCGGTGATGCGTGAGGTGTTCTCGCAGGTGCCGATCGGCGAACGCGAGGGAGCGTTCGCTCTCGGCTCGACACGGTGGGGAATGATCAGCGTCGTGTCGTTGCCGTTCGGTCGTGGCGGCATGATCGGCGGCACGATGCTCGGCCTCGGTCGGGCACTCGGAGAGACCATTGCCGTCGTCCTGATCATCTCGCCGCGATTCGACTTCACGATCCATGCACTCGAGGCCGGCTCGAACTCGGTGTCGAGCCTGATCGCATTGCGCTACAGCGAGGCGACTGGCTTCGAACTGTCGGCGCTCATGGCGGCGGGCCTCGTACTGTTCGCCATCACGCTCGTCGTCAACTTCATAGCGTCGTACTTCGTGGCCAGGTCGCGTTCGGGAGCAGGGAGCGAGGCATGACCGACCTCCTCGGCCAGACCTCCTTGCGCGAAGCGACCACGGAGGAGTTGTGGGCGGTGACCACCGAGATCGGTGTCATCCCCGCTGTCATCAGTCCGGTGGACGAACTGTGGGCGCCCGCTGGTCCGAGCGGCCGGCCGCCGACGCGGACCACGTTGCCGGTTCGGCCCGGCCCGGGTACACCGCCGCCGGCGCAGCGACCGATCGGGAAGATCTCACGCAACGACCTGCTGACGTTGTTCGGCGCCATGCTCAGCTCGCTCTGCATCACACTGCTGATCTTCGGGCGCTTCACACCCTTGTCGGGGCGACTCGGCTTCGTGGTCGTGTGGTTCGTGATGTTCCTGGTGATCTATGCGCTGCTGGTGTCGATCGTCGACAACCGACCGGCGGTCGTCGACCGTGTGATGGCGACGCTGCTCACGGCGGCGACAACGATCGCCGGCGTCGCAGTCTTGTCCGTCATCCTCAATACCTTCTGGAGGGGACGCAGCGCGCTGGCGAAGTGGAACTTCTACGCCCAGGACATGAGTGCAGCCGGCCCCCTCGATCCGATCGGTGTCGGTGGCATCTCGCACGCAATCGTCGGCACGTTGATCATCATCGGTCTGTCGATGATCTTCAGCGTGCCACTGGCGCTCGTGTGTGCGGTCTACCTCACCGAGACTCGGGGGAGGATCACCGAACTCGTCCGTTCCGTGGTCACGGCGATGACCGCACTGCCGTCGATCGTTGCTGGTCTCTTCATCTTCGCCACCTGGGTGTTGATCCTCGGCCAGCAGCGTTCGGGTCTCGCCGCCGCGTTCGCGGTCAGCATCATGATGTTGCCGATCATCATCCGATCGGCCGACGTGGTGCTGCGCCTGGTTCCGGGCAACCTGCGTGAGGCATCGGCGGCGTTGGGTGCTCCGCAATACCGCACGGTCTGGCACGTCGTGTTGCCGACCGCACGTCCTGGTCTTGCCACCTCGGTGATCCTCGGGGTGGCACGCGGTATCGGCGAGACCGCACCGGTGCTGCTGGTGTCAGGCATCACCGGAACGATGAACACCAACCTGCTCGAGAACCCGATGATGTCGCTGCCGTTGGCCACCTTCCAGTTCGTGCGCACGCCGGTCGAGGCGCAGCAGGCGCGTGGCTTCGCAACCGCTGCGGTGCTGATGATCCTCGTGTTGATCCTGTTCGCCATGGCGCGTGTGCTGGGTGGCCGCCAAGCGGGGCAGTTGTCGAAGCGTCAGCGTCGTAAAGCCACGGGCCGGTCGCTGCACGACATGGAACGCATCGAGGCAGCCGATCACGACCGCTACGTGAGCGCCGTCGACATGGCTGCTGCCGCCAGTAGTTCGCCGACACCATACCCACCTCCTCCGCCATCTCCGCCTTCCGCTGGGAGTTCGTCATGAACCGTCACCTCATCGTCAGCCTGCTTGCAGCGTTGCTCCTCGCTGTTGTCGTCGGATCTGCTCCGCTTGATCGCGTCGAGGCGCAGGCCAGTTACCAGCGCATCTCGGGCGAAGGGTCGTCGTGGTCGGCGAACGCGATCGACGCCATGCGTGTCAACGTGCGCCAGTTCGGCATCACCGTCGATTTCAACCCGAGCGGATCGAGCGCCGGACGCAAGAACTTCCTGAATGGCACTGTCGACTTCGCGGCGTCCGACATCCCGTTCCAGTTCGCGCCGGAGGACGGCTCGCCCCCCGAGAACCCAGCACCGGGCAGCTACGCATACATCCCGGTCACCGCCGGCGGCACCGCGTTCATGTACAACCTGGTGATCAACGGCCAGCGGGTCACCAACCTGCGGTTGTCGGGCGAGAATGTCTCGAAGATCTTCACCGGTGTCATCAAGCAGTGGAACGACCCGGCGATAGTGGCGGACAATCCCGGTCTCACGATGCCCGCAAGAGCGATCGTGCCGGTGGTGCGCTCGGATGGTTCCGGTGCGACGGCGCAGTTCACGTTGTGGATGATCGCCAAGCACAAGCCCATCTGGGATGCATACTGCCAAGCGTCGGGCAAGGCACCCAGATGCGGATCAACGTCGTTCTACCCAACACCGCCCGGCGGTATCGCGCAGGGTGGCGACATCGGCGTTGCCGGCTACGTTAGCCAGGGATTCGCCGAGGGCGCCATTGGTTACGTCAACTACTCGTATGCGCTCAACGTGGAGTTCCCGGTGGTCAAATTGCTCAACGCCGCTGGCTACTACACCGAGCCGACACCGGAGAACGTGGCGGTGTCGTTGCTGCAGGCGAAGATCAACAACGACGAGTCGAACCCGGCGACATTCCTCACCCAGGACCTCAGCGGCGTGTACAACGACGTCGATCCGCGCAACTACCAACTGAGTTCGTACTCCTACTTCATCCTGCCGACCAAGGTCGCAGGCCAGTTCAATGAGGCCAAGGGGCGGACCCTGGCGGCCTTCACGTACTACGCAATGTGTCAGGCGCAGCAGCAGTCGGCGTCGCTCGGCTACTCGCCGTTGCCGATCAACCTGGTGACGGCGAGTCTCGACCAGATCGCTAAGATTCCTGGAGCCGAGGTGCAGGACATCAACGTGCAGTCGTGCAATAACCCCACGTTCTCGGCAAGCGGCGAGAACGTGCTCGCGGCGCAGGCCCCGCAGCCGCAGGAGTGCGACCGTCAGGGCCCAGCGCAATGCGCAACCGGCACCGGTGGTGTGAAGGCCGTCGAGACACCGACCGCCGCACCAGTCGCTGGTAGTGGCGCACCCGCAGCAGGTGGCGGCGCACCCGCAGCAGGTGAAGCGGCGCCTGGAACACCGGCAGTGGGCGGTGCACCGGCGGCTGGCGGTGGTGGTGCTGCGACAGGCGGCGGTGGTGGAGGTTCCACTGGCGGAGCGGGCACGGGTGGAGCGACCACCGGCGGCACGGCCACGGGTGGCGCGACTGGAGCCGTCATCGACCCGGCCACCGGTGTGGTCACCGACCCCTCGGCGATTGATCCGAACGTGGTATGCGACCCCGACACGGGTATCGGTTGTGACACCGCTGCGGCCGCTACGGCCGGAGTTGGAGGCGGTGCGGTGGCCACTGGCGGTGCCGTCGCCGGGGCGATAATCCCGACCACCCTCGATCAGGAATCCGGCTGGGGATCAAAGCAGATCCTGATCCTCCTCGTGATCCTGTTCACCCTTGGTCTCGTGTTCGTGCCTGCGTACGCCTGGCGCAAGATGAGTGAGGAGCAGACAGCCGCACTCGCAACCGACGCGCCGGTCGCGCTGACCGTGCCACCTGAGCGGGTGTCGATATGAGGCTCACCCCCACCGTTCGCAACTGGCTGATGGCCCCGATCGCCATCATGCTGATCTCGATTGTCGTTGCCGCTCCAACGAGTGGCGCCGACGAACCGGTCGCCGGCAGTCAGGGCATCGACACCGCGCTGCCGCTGACCGATTCGGCCGTGATTGTCAGCGGACGCGACGACTTCGCCGACCTGAAGATCACGGTGAATCAGACCAAGGACCTCACGAACCAAGCGGTGTCGGTAACCTGGGAGGGCGGTGTGCCCACCCGGGCGGGAGCTGGGCGGTTCTCGGCGAACTATCTACAGGTGATGCAGTGCTGGGGCGACGACGACGGAACGAACGCGGCCAATCCTGGACCTCCACCCGAACAGTGCGTCCAAGGAGCTGTCGCAGGGACGTTCGGTGGCATACCTGGCACGCTGTATCCGGTCGGCTTCGCTCTCACGAGGGTGATCTCCAGATCCACCTGGGACAACTTCGACCAAGCTGTCGGATTCCTCGACACAACGTCGACGAACGTCTGGCGCCCGTTCCGAGCCGTCGACGGAACGATCATCAACTCCCATATTGACCCTGCGTTCAATCCATCGGTCAGCGGGGGCAATTTCTGGCAGAACCCCTACTTCGACATCGTGACCACCAACGAGATCGCCGGCGGCGTGACCCGCGCCAACGGCACCGGCGCCGAACTCATCCAGGTACTCACCGGTGTCCAATCGACCGGGCTGGGCTGCGGTCAACGCGTGCAGTTGGTGAACGGGGCACCCCAGATCCCCAAGTGCTGGTTGGTGATCGTCCCGAGAGGCGAGCCTGCCGTCGAGAATGTCGAGACACCGTTCGACGTCAACGCCGACCAGGTCGGCGTGGCGACGTCCCCGGTCGCGCCAATTGCCTGGGCGAACCGCATCGCAGTGCCGCTGGAGTTCTCGCCCGTGGACAGTCCCTGTCGCCTCGGCGACGACGAGCGTCAGGTCTCGGGAAACGAGATGGTCCAGTCAGCGGTGGCGAGCTGGCAGCCAGCGCTGTGCGGGGGCGGGCGACTTCCCCCGTTCTCGTACGCGGCCGTCGGTGACCCGACTGCTCGCCGCCAGATCACCGCACCGACCTTCGGGTCGCCGGGTCTGGTTGCGATCAGTCAGCCGATCCCTGCCTCACAGGCCAGCGACCGGAACCCCATCGTCTATGCGCCGCTCACGGCTTCGGGTGTGACCATCGGGTTCAACATCGAGCGGGTCCCGAAGCCCACGTCCCCGGCGGCCGCCCAGGAACTCGCCGGCGTGCGTGTTGCGGATCTCAACCTGACGCCGAGGCTGGTGGCGAAACTCCTGACGCAGTCGTACACGCTGTCGGTTCGGATCATCGAGAAGCCCGACTACGACTGGGTTGACACGAATCCGTCCCACATCGGCCTCGATCCCGACTTCGTGCAGTTCAACCCGGAGTTCTCCATGCTCGGCAACGGTGATCGCAACTTCTCATCGCTCACTGTCCCGACGGGGAACTCCGATGCTGCGAGGCAACTCTGGGAGTGGGTCCTCGGCGATCCCGAGGCCCGGGCGTGGCTCAATGGCCAGCCCGACCAGTGGGACATGCGCGTCAACCCTGTTTACTCGACGACCGCCGCGAACAATCCGACGGGTTTCCCGTTCGCTGATACGACGCCGCTCTCGTTCCCGAAGGCCGACCCTTTCTGCTTCCGATCGGGTCCGATCGGTGCGCGGGGTGTCGTGCCACCTCCGCTCTGCGGCACCGACTGGCTTCCCTACGCCCGTAGTTTCGAGGAGGCGGCGACGATGACACGAGGAGCGTTCGACCGTGCTCGCGTCGTTCTCAACAACTTCGCCATCGACGCGGGCGTCGCGTGGTCGCGTTCCGAGCCGCAATTGCTCGGGTTCCGGACGTTCATGTCCGTGACCGACACCTCCTCGGCGGCGCGCTACGGCCTGCAGACGGCCCGCTTGAGCCGGGCAGGGGACAACCGTCCTGATCGGACGTTCGTCGGACCAACCGAACAGGGTTTGCGGGCCGGAGTCGAGTCGATGAAGCCTCGCGAGATTGCAACGTTCAGGGAGCCTGCGGTACTTGGCCAGCCCGCTGAGGCGTATCCACTCACCACGCTCACGTATGCCGCTGTTGCTCCTCTCACTCTCGACGCAGAGGCCCGATCGGACTACGCCGAATTCGTCAGGTACGTCGCGACGGACGGGCAGGCGCCCGGCACCGAACTCGGCAATCTCCCGATCGGCTACCTCCCGCTCCCCGATTCGTTGACCGCTCAGGCACTGACGACGGCCGACGCGATCGTGGCGTTGCAGCCGACACCGACACCGACACCGACACCGGCTCCGGCACCGACACTGGCTCCGGCACCCCCACCGGCTCCGGCACCCGAAGCGGTGCCGTCGGCATCGATACCGCAGCAACCAACTACCGGCGCGCCGTCGGCTTCGACGCCCGTGCGACGTGCACCGACGACCGGTTCGGCTCCGGCGACCACGACCGTCCCGGTCGAACAACCCACACCGGAGTCCACGGTTGTCGAAACCCCGAACGAGGGGGAGGTCACCGCCGACGAGGAGTCGGAGGAGATCCCGAGCCCGTCCACGGTTGCCACGCCTGATGAAGGGACGGCGGTGACTCGCTACGCCGTTCCTGCCGCGAGCGGCGTTGCGCTCATGTCAGCCTTGCTCGCATTGGAACTGACGAAGCGTCCGCGTCGCACGCCACGAGGTGCTGATGGGCTCACCGGGTCGATGCCGGCAGGCGGCCCGGCATGAAGGGCCGCAATGTTGCCACGATCGCCGCATTCGTCGCGTTCGTCACGATCCCAGCGACAGTCAGCGCACAATCGGTGGACGAACCGGTGGATCTCGGCTCGGTGACCATCGTCAACGAGACCAGAGAGGCGCTCACCGAGGGGAACGGCAGCACCGTGTTCGGCCTCCTGCTGCCGGGCGGCGCGTCATGCCCAGGCGACAGTCGAAACGATCAGTGGCGCGTGCAGACCTTCATCGTGCCGGCCGAGGTCGATCCGGGCACGCTGCGCTACAACTCGATCGGGCCCGACGGCGACGGCATGTACGCCCTGTACGGACTCGACACGAATCCGATCACGGCCGTGCTGACCGCACCCAACGGCAGTCTCGGCTTTCCCGGTCTGATCATCGGCTTGCGGGCTGCGAGCTTCGAGATCTTCCCACCCGGCACGCTGCCCGATGGCACCTACAGGGTCGGCGTGGCATGTAGCTACTTCGGCGACACCGCCAGCTTCTGGGACACGCTCTTCGAGGTCAGTCGAGACACCGAAGACAAGCCCGCAGAGGTCCGGTGGGAGGTCACGTCGCCGGCTGCCGGCGCGACATCGGGGATCCCCTCCGATCAGGGTTCCAACTCGGGCCCGTTTGCCGTCGTGCTCGCCGCAGTCCTAGCAATCGGTGCTGTGGGTGTGTTTTACGTTCGTCGTTCCCGGCGTTCGCCGGTTCACCACAAGGAGATGTCATGATCCAGTCCAAGATGCTGCGACGATTCGCACGAGACTCGTGCGTTCTCGCCGCAATCGTGTGTGTGATGATGCTCGGGATCGAAGTGGGCGCCGTGGTGTCCGGGCGCTCGCCTGGCGACTCGAATGCTCTCGCCGCCGCGCCCGGCACGGCCCCGAACGGTCCGGTCGTGTTGTCGCCGGCGTCCGGTCCGCTCAGCGGCGTCGTGGCCATACGTCCCGATCCTGCGCCTGCGTTCTGTCCCGGCGATTCGGTTGCCGGGTACCGCTGGC
>Ga0335394_10011322_pt1 | contig 10055 bp, 10 predicted proteins | sample MAT03_FD_205741 | JGI IMG/M metagenome (GOLD analysis project Ga0335394, IMG submission 205741) | Freshwater microbial communities from Lake Fryxell liftoff mats and glacier meltwater in Antarctica - MAT-03 (spades assembly) (version 2) ...
GGATGGAAAAATTCAGTTTCGAGGCGTGTTAAAAAAAATGATTGTGAGGTTTACTGGGGTAAATGAGCGATTATTTTTTTTGACACAACGACGAAAATGGAGTTTTCGGCCAAACACTAATTAAAGACTTTTAAAATCTGACTTATGAACACAGCGAACAATAACAACACTAACAGCAACAATAACAACACTAACAGCAACAACAACAGCAATAAAGCTAACAACAGCAATAAAAATAACAAGGAGCGTCGTGCGGGTTTTTTTACACAAAGAGATGTATTAGGGCAGGAAACTCCACCTGCAAGGGTTAGAGGCTCGAGGGCCCATCCCTCAAGAATCTTTCTCGTGGTGACAATTTTGATCGTCCTTTTTTTCGTCTACTGGTTTTTCACCCGTTAAAAAACGACAATGCTAAGCGTTAATGATTGAAGTTTTGCACCTGTGGCAAAGATTTTGATCACAGCTACCAGGGGATGATTTCCAAAGAAACCATACCGAAATTATAAAAAAGCAGTTATGGAAAAGAATTATTTTACAACCCTGAGCGCAGACTCTAAAACAGAACTGACCTGGAATTACGGAGAGATTATTACAACTGTAGAAACAAAAGAATTATATATATCCTTATTTCTGTTAGATACATTTTACGTGGAGATTTACGTGAACAAGCTCAGTAACGAATTGCAGGAAGTAAATTTACAGGACGATAGGGATGTTTTATATGCTTATTTGAAAGATCTGGATATAAATAAGTTGGTTAATTAAGAAGTACTTTAATTTGTTTAATAAACAGTGCGTGTAAGCATTTATCCTTTTGATGAGAGTAATGTATCATGGCTGAAATAAAATAGATTAAATTTTTTGTACTGTTTCCAGGGGCGGCTGTTCTTTTTTTAGTTAAAATATAAATTGAAAACCAGCTCAAGACAACTATCTTCACTATTCTAAAATGAATTTTGAATTTGTGTATGAAAAATCTTGCTTACATTCTTCTAGCGGCAGCCGTTTATTTGGCAATCAGTTCCTTTCCTCTGCTATCCTTTCTGGTTTGGCCCATTTCCCTCTTGTGCACCTTTTTACATGAATTCGGGCACGCTTTTTTTTCAGTGATTTCAGGTGGAACGGTGCATGCTCTGGTGGTTAATTTAGATGGAAGCGGCGTAACTACTACCAGCGGGGGTAGTCCAGGTCTTTGCACTATTGGCGGTTATATTGGAAGCGCTGTATTTGGTAATTTAATGATCCTGCTCTCCGGTAGTAAATATTCATCCTTTACTTTAAAGGTAATTTCCTTTGCCATGATGTTTGCCTGCTTTTGGTGGTTCGGCACCTTCGTAACCAGCGCTCTTCTTTTTCTATTTTCAATCGGGCTGTTTTATGTGTCCAGACTTTCTTTTAATTCCCTGGTGCTGAGTTTTCTTGGTGTGGCTTCCGTTATTTATATCATCCAGGATTTTAATGTCGGACCAGGTTCAGATTTGCGGGCTTACGAAAATCAGGTAGGAATATTTCCGGCAAGTGTTTGGATGTACCTTTGGCTTTTCCTGGTTTTGGCAACCACCGGCTGGACGCTCTGGCACATTTCAAAAAAGAAAAATTTCAGGACGGGGAGGTCGTAATTTTCATTTTTCTGCTACAGGTTCATCGACCTAAAATAAAGATCATACAGTTTTTCACTTCGCATTTACAGTCGGTTTAATCTCCACCTATTTTTTTAGCGCCTTAATTTAAGCTTATTGAGTGAAATTATTATTTGATAATCAATTAGTTACAACTGCGCAACATTTTTATATGTTTACGCAACAAAAGTAAACGTGGTTTTTTGAGCTTGTTTGTTCTTTTGTATCCAGTATTAAAACTTAAACAAAATGAAAAAATCGGTAGCATCCATTTTAATTGCTTTATCCTTAACCCTGACACTCAGCGAGTGTAAAAAAGACAAAAAAACAGAAGATCCGTCTGGTCCCGGGGGTTCTTCCAATTCCGCGGCTAAATATGTTTTAATCATCGACGACGGAGCTCAATCTTTGGAAGTTGGAAAATCCATTTCCTTTAACGCCTATTTAGTTTCGTCAACAGGCGCAATCGTTAATCCGGGTTCTGTAACCTGGAGCAGTAATATCGGTGGCATCTCCGTTAACATTTTTTCACTCAGCACAGCAACAGTGGGCGTCATTTCTGCTTCGGTAGATTATGAAGGAGTAACCTATAAAGCAGCTGTTCCAATTAGTGTGCAACCGGAAAAGAGCATGCAAGTGTTTGCGGTCATTCCTTCCGCGATCGTTTGGTCCACCAGTTCGGGACCAATTCAACTGAATACGGTTTACATGGGTGGAAGCGCTACCTATAATTTTTCATCGGAGAATACAAATATTGCATCTGTATCGTCTACAGGGCTTATTACTTTTAATGCTGCTGGAACTACTAACATAAAAGTAACAGCTACCATCAATGGTCAGACTTCTGATATTTTTGTACCGGTAATGGTAATAGGTCAGCCGGAAGTTCCGCTTCCTGTTACAAGAATTGTAGTGAATCCACCTCTTGGGGAAATGTTCAGAGGAGAGACTTTACAGCTTAGTGCCAAAGCTTATAATAGCAAAGGCGAAGATGTAAGCAGTACTGTCACGTTTAATTTTGAACTTATTCCTAAACAAGAAGGTGATGACACAGAACCTGTGATTGCAGCAAGCGTAAATAATTCGGGATTAGTGACAGCCCTTACCATTGGGGGTGCCTACGTAAAAGCAACAGCAATTGGCATTACCGGTCAGACGGAGATTGTCGTAAATCCCGATACCGTTATAACCGTAAGTCCTTTTATGGCCACTATTGGTGGAATGGATTACCTAGCATTTCCACCGGTGCCAAATCCAGATAATGCGACTTTTACTGCAACCACACATAAAGTTGACCGCACGAAATACAGAAATCACGATAACAGTTTTTTAACCCTGATCGCTAATCCTTCTGATCTGAAATGGGAACTGCCAACAACCGGCATTCCGCAAATCGACGATATATTTAAGGTGGTTACCTTGAGTAACATGACCAATACGAGCGTAAAAGCTACGGTTATTCAGGGGAAAGTAGGAAATACATTTGTGGTGGCCTACAGCGGATCGAATGGCGGCGGAGCAGCGATTATTGTGAATCCGTAACGGGAAATTTATTTCATCTTAACGAAAATGGAGGCCTTTGGTTTCCATTTTCTTTTTGTACTGAAAGAAGATTAAGAATTAAGTTTTTTATTTCTTTCATGGCATCGGGGAATTATTACCCCAGCCGAAAATTTTTCGGCACTAAAAGATTCTCTATCTTTGATAATTAATTGCAAAAATTTTAAGATAGAATTTGTATGAAACGCCCTGTAAACTGCTTATTAATTGACGACGATGCCGATGACAAGGAATTTTTTCTCCTTGCATTAAAGGACATTGAAAAGAAAGTCGATTTTCACTATTCTTGCACTGCGAAGGATGCGCTTGAAAAATTAGAATCGGGTGAGTATAAGCCGGACTATATTTTTCTAGATATGAACATGAGGCCCGTTGATGGGCTAGAGTGTCTTCAGTCGATCAAAGGGATCTCAAAAGTCGTGGATGTTCCTGTGATCATTTATTCAACCTCTATTAATGAGAAACTAAAATATCAGACCTTGGAGTCTGGCGCTTTCGATCACTTTAAAAAACCTTCTACGGTTTGCGATCTTGTAGAATATCTTAAAAGAATTCTGCAGTTGGAAGCGTGAGTTTTAGTCCGTGTGTAAATTTCTAATACAATTTTTCATATCCTCTGCTTTGTAATGGTGAAGTAAATCATCAGCATCCACCTTTATTTATTTACGTCATTGCCTGCTAAAAAGAATTTCGTATTTTTAGTTCGTTAGTATAATAACAGGCATGCGAAGCCTCCAAATGCATCAACTATGTATTAACGTTTAACTATCAAAAATCATAAAATGAATTTGCAAGTTATAGATCTGCATTGTGATCTGCTTTCTTATCTTAAGAATCCAAATGCAAGTCCTTTATCAAATGAGATCGGTTGTAAGGTACCTGCAATGGAACAGGGAAATGTGAAAGTACAGGTGATGGCCATTTACAGTTCTACCGAAAAAGGAAGCTCTCACTTAAGAGCGCAGCAAAGCCAGATCTTCAGAGATCTGTTGATGAAGTATCCCGATCGTTTAGCGTTATGTAATGACACAGCTTCTGTAAAAACAAACCTTGCATCCTCAAAAATCGGGATACTGGCCGCCATCGAGAACGCGTCGTCATTTTGTGAAGAAGATGAATCTTTGGAAAGCGGATTTAAAAAACTGGAAACACTCATTTTAAATACAGAAAGAATTTTTTACATCGGACTTACACACCATGGAGAAAATCGTTTCGGTGGCTGCAATACTACTAAAGCCGGCTTAAAAGAAGATGGGGAAATTTTGTTGGAATATATCAGCGGGAGAAAAATTGCAATAGATCTTTCGCATACCAGCGATGCCTTGGCTTATGAACTCCTTGATCATCTTTCGAAAAAGAATTTGGAGATCCCCATTATCGCAAGTCATTCTAATTTTAGAACAGTATTTGAACATGCCCGTAACTTGCCAGATGATCTTGCAAAGGAAATTATAAAAAGAAAAGGATTGATCGGTATGAATTTTTTACGTGCCTTTTTAAATAATGAAAATTCCGAAGCACTTTATGAACACATTCATTATGGTATTGGCATGGGAGCAGAGAACGCCCTTTGTTTTGGCGCTGATTATTTTTTTACGGCTAATCATCCCGATCAATCACGCATACCCTTTTATTACAAGGAACAGGAAAATGCAGGCTGTTATCCCGCAATTCTACAAAAAATCAGTGCGAGTGTTCCATCGGAACAACTGAAAAAAATAAGTTCTCAGAATTTTATGGAGATGGTTTGGTAAAACAGAATTTCCTTTTTTGCTTCGGTACTGCGTTACGTTGTTAACATAAATCTATCTCTTATTTAGCAAATAATTAATCAAGTGGGTATCCGGTAGAATAAACGTTTTGCTTTTTCTAAAAATAATACCGCAACGCCAGGGGAACTTTTTTCGGAAGTTTGTTTTGCAGAATTATTTATTTTATCTTGTACAAACATTTACAAGCATTTACAAGTAGCTTTATGGCTTGGGTGAGGGATTGAGTGGTCACGCAGAGAAAGACCCCCTTCTAAAAGAGACCGACCGCCCATAGGATTTTTTTTTCTAAATTTGGATAAACATTAGAGATTGTATAAGATGAAAGCTGCATTAGAAATAGACCTGAGTTTTCACCAAATAGTGTCCGTGGTAAGACAGCTTGCAAGACAGCAAAAAATTAAACTAATTAAAGAGTTAGAGAAAGAGGCTATTGACACACATATTTTACGTCTGCTTAAAACATTCAAGATAAAGGATCACAACAAAATAAAGGGAATATAAAAATGTACTACCTATCTTGGACAGCCAAATAAATTGGACGGACATAAGCAGGATCACATTTGTGAATCGCACTTATAAAAGCAACAAATAAAATGAAGGGATTCAAGGAATTGATTCTAGTTGCAGATAACAACGCCGATGTTAAAGATATAATATTACATTGTTGTCCGAGTAAAAATGCGGCATAAGCATCAAACATCAAAACAGTCAAGGGTTTGAGGACAAAAACTAATTTACAAAAATGCTGGCAGCTGGGGATGTAATTTTAGGTTGCAAAGGCTATTGGAGCGTTATGTGTTTTTCGCCATGCTTTGTAAGAGCCTGTTTAAATTTATGTTGAAAATAATATTATGGGTAACCTAAACCGATTGAATAAGCTAATTTATTTGTTGTTCACTAAAACTACAAATAATGTATCCAACCGATTTAAGTAATACCCAGTGGCAATTTATAAAAAAATCCATACATATAGAAGATAGAAAACGAAAATACGATTTACGGGAAATATGGAATAGCATTAACTACTTGGTAAAAACTGGTTGTCAATGGCGGATGTTACCTACTAATTTCCCCAAATGGCAACTTGTATATTATTACTATAAGAAATGGTCGTCCCTATCTATGTTTGATTTATTATTAGAAAAAATAAGGGAGAAGGTTAGAGTGAAAATGGGTCAAAAAGCAGAAGCTAGCCTAGGGATTATGGATAGTCAAAGTGTTCGTTGGGGTAATAACAGAGCATTAAACGGTTTTGATGGTGGCAAAGGAGTAAAAGGGATTAAGCGCCATGCAATTGCAGATAAGAATGGTTTTTTAATAGCGATTATGGTAACGGTTGCTAATGTACACGATAGTAAAGCAGCTCTATTATTGATGAGGGTTCTTAAAGAGTTTTTATGTAGTGTAAAGGTTATAGTGGCTGATGGTGGATATAGAGGAGAACTAGCAGATAAAGTAAAAACTGTTTTTGGCTACGTGATTCAAATAGTAATGAGATGTGATAGTAACAAAGAGTTTAAACCCATACATAAACGATGGGTAATTGAAAGGACATTTTCTTGGTTCGATAACGATAGAAGATTATGTAGAAATTATGAACTACTTCTTGAAACTTCTGAAGAAATGGTTAAATTATCTGCTATAAAATTATTGTTGAATAAAATTTAAACAGGCTCTTAGCAAGACGTACCTTTGTTAAAAAAAAATAAATAGTGATGAAAAAAACTACAACTGCGCGTTGGTGGAGTGGTAATCAGAATATTTTTGATGGCGCTGTAAATTTAGATGCAAGTTTTACTTTTTTTCCGCTAACCTGCGTAAACCTACCATTTGTGGGATGCCAATGTGTGGGTCCTTATACAACTAATTTACCTATTCAAATAAAACAAACACATATTGCCCCACCTAATTATTTTACAACTAATTTTGATGACGCTCCTGCAAGTACAGGGCCATCTCATATCGAATTGTATAAGATGAGTGCCTATCCATTTTATAATAATTTAATTAGTGGGCAAGGAAATGCTAATTTTGATCCAAAATTTCATGGCTTTAAGCCTTTAGCCAGCGCATTAGATTTGCATAACCCCACTAATGGGTCGCCAGCAAGTATATTTTCGCGACTTGATAATGCGCCTAAACAATAAGTTATCGTGGGAGCCTAGTAAACTCAATGAACAAATTAGTTTTCTTTAAAGCATAAATTGTAAATCGTCCTGCTTGCCTAATAAATTATATGTACAGACCTGTGTTTTTAAATGCATAGCTTATCGACCTGGGTGTAGTCACCATTACCCGTCGCCCTTGACGCATAATGCAAGACGTACCAACCGCACATTTTGCAAACACATTTGTCGCTTTCTTTTAATGGTAAATAATTTTTATGGCGCCAAATAAGTTTGCAAAATCCCTTGCCCACCTAAACGTATCGAACTGTGTGTTTAAACCTGTGTTTAGAAAGCCGACGCACGAAAAAACTAAAAACAGTTATCCGTAACTTGTAATCGGCCGACAGACCCAAACCAAAAAATTATCGGCAGACACGCAAACTACGTTTAAACTGTGGGTGGGCCACCATACCAATAACAGCGGGCAATTGCGCCATTTTTTGCGGGTTAACGCTTAAATGTGTAACTTGGACAAGCAAAAAACGGCGCAAGGCCGCAAACCGTTAGCTGCAATTATATCACGACAGAATAACAATGGAACTATTATTCTCAAAAGAACAAATCTCCGAAATACTAACTGAGGCTGACTCCAACCTAAATTACTACTTAGGGACAGTTGTTTTTAATGGCGAATCGACAGACACAAGTATCCTTACAATTTCCCAAGACAAAAAATTAATATTTGTAGAAGGAAACGATCATACAGGCTTTAAACATTTAAGAGAAAGACACGCACCTTTTACTTTTAAAAATTATTGGGTATCAGACGACAAAAATGGTTCTAGGCTTGACAAGCCAAGCAAGTTTAATCCCAAAATGATGCCAATTGTTGAGTATTTGAAAATTGCAGACTTTATTTTCTCGGACAACAATAAAAATGATCAAAAAAATAAAAGGCCAGATATTTTTGATTTGTTCACGGGGACATATTGTTTCGAGTCTGATGTACTAGAAACCTTTCATCTCATAATTTACAAAGGCACTAGACTAGTTCATTCCTTATTCCCTGACAAAAAAACTCACAACAGAAAAAATAAAACGAATTATGGTAAAGGATTCGTCTCGACAAAAACAAAATATCCCGAAGCGCATAACAACCTTATCATTCCATATGAAAATGAAAATGGAAAGACGGCTTATTCGGTTCTAATTAGAAAGTTCTATAAAGAGAAAATTGAAAGAACATTTATATTAAAACATGACGACGACGGAAATCCTGAATCAAGCTATCAAATCGCAGAGCGGACCTTCACCGACTATGAGTCCTTTAACAGAGAAGACATTAATCGCTACCAGTTAAGCGATCTGGTCAATTTCGAAAACATAATCGACAAAATCGACAATGAAGAATAACTGCAGCTAACAGCTAAGGCTTCGTTGCGCCCGGATGGCGAGCAATTAAGCCGCGGTTGCACGGAACCAAATTAAGCATTAAGATTTTCTATGGGGATTGCGTCTAGATTTTATAGGCGCTTTTGTTTTTTTTGAGTTGTACCACTCTTTAGAATTGTCGTAATATCACTCTACGGTTTGTTTTTCCTTTATAAAAAACAACTTGAATTATATTTTTTGTGTCGTTTTTTAGTAGCAGAGCAATACGCGGCCTGCCTTTTATGTCTTCATAAAAAATCAATTGTTGGTTTTTAAATTTTGTAAAATAGTTAGCGCTCTCACTTTCCAATTTGTTGGTGGTCCGCGCAAATCAAAATCCAGCAACCTTATCATCGTTTCTTTTTTGCAACAGGGGCATTGCAAAGGATTGTAAGGCTCAGCATTTGTTTTTGTGATTAGAGTTTTAAGTGCGGGTAATTGCTTTCGGATCAGATCAATTGCTTTTACTTTTGCCGTGCTGCTTAGAATACCATAGTGACGGATGCGCACAAACCCTTCAGGCAAAATGTGTAACGCAAAACGACGTATAAATTCCATAGAACTTAATTGCAGAAACTTTTTATTTTCATGTGTTTTGTAATCTTTGTATTTAAAAGTAACGGTGTCATTTATTTTATCGATGGCAGTGATGCGATGATTGCTAATGGCTACTTTATGTGTATAACGCCCTAAATATTCCACAGCCGAGGGTGCACCGCTGATTGGTTTTTTAGTGTAAACTACCCATTCCTTTTTAAAGCATGACTGAGTTCGCAGGCACTCAAAATATTTCGCCCTGTAAACTTTACTCAGCGCTCTTACTGGGAATAAATAATTTCCCTTTGTTTTAGAGTGTTTCCAGCTGCCTTCTTTTGTAAGCCCACCACCAGGAATAATACAATGCAAATGAGGATGAAGCGTCATTTGTTGGCCCCAAGTATGAAGGATAGAGACCATCCCGGTAGTTGCTCCCAAATGTTTTTCATCTTTAGAAAAAGTATTTATAGTATCCCAGGCCGCATCAAACAAACAGTTATACATAAGTGCAGGATATCGCATGCACAAACTGTTTAATTCAGAGGGCAAAGTAAAAACGGTATGAAAATATCCAATAGGTAAAAGTTCTTTTTCTCTTGCCTCAATCCAGGCTTCGCGCTCATTACCTTGACACTTTGGGCAACGACGATTTCGGCAGCTATTGTAACTGATACGCAATTTTAGACAACTCGTACATCCATCGATGTGTCCACCGAGTTTTTGTGTTCTGCATTTACCCAAGGCTGACAAGGTGCGAACCTGCCAGCCATTGAGTGTTTTATTTTTCAGACTTTCTTCAATAGCAGGCCACTGCTCACGTAGAATGTGAGCAACTTCATGTTTTGGCTGCATGCGCTTTAGCCGATCTTATATAAATTATCCAGAGCAGAAAAAGGAGCCTTTCGTCCATTTTGTGCTATGTGTAAATACATCATCGTGGTTTCTATGTTCGCGTGGCCAAGCAAATCTTTTATTGAAACTATATCTAAACCGTCTTCAAGTAGATGCGTTGCAAACGAGTGGCGCAG
>Ga0335394_10011326_pt1 | contig 10054 bp, 5 predicted proteins | sample MAT03_FD_205741 | JGI IMG/M metagenome (GOLD analysis project Ga0335394, IMG submission 205741) | Freshwater microbial communities from Lake Fryxell liftoff mats and glacier meltwater in Antarctica - MAT-03 (spades assembly) (version 2) ...
CCACCAGTGATTGGTACTCAGCCTGTCGTTGGCGCAGCTTCTCCTGCCCATCCTTCGCCTCCTGGAGGTCACTCTCAGCGGCCGCCTTGTTCGTTGGGAGCGCGCCCCGGGCCGCCTGCTTGCGTTGCTCCCCCTCGTCGTTCTTCGCCTTGATGCGCGCGTCGTGCTCCTGCTGCTTCGACACGCGCAGCCCATTGATCATCTGCGCGACGCTGCCCTTGTGGTGCGCTGCGTAGGCCCGAGCATTCTCCAGCACTGTGCCGTCCGTCGCCGGCAGCGACAGGGTGGCGCCGAGAGGGATGGCGGCCAGGTCAATGTCGGAGATGACCCGCACCTTATCCATCCGAAACCCGCTGGCCGCGAAGACATCCGTCGGCACTGGGCGGCGTGCCCCGCCCTGCACCAGAAAGATCTCGGCGGCGCTGCCGCGTAGCAGGATCCCGTCGGGGTAGCTCATGGCGGCCTCCGTTAGAAGATATGCTTGAAGAAGTGCTTCACGTCGCGCCCAGCCTCTTTGACCCAGGTCTTGACCTTGGCGGCCGCCTCACTGACCACCTGGGCCACAGCTTGGGCCGCCGCGGCGAGATCTCGGGCGGCGGCCTGGGCGACTCGCTCGGCTTCGGCCGCGGACTCCTGCGCAAGCCGGTGGATCTCGGTCTCGGCCGCGCTCATGGCCCGGTCGAGCGCCGCAAGCCCCTTTTGGACATCGGCGATGATCACCTCGGCCTCGTGCCTGATCTTGTTCACCGCGTCCTCGCCTTCTCGCTCGATCTGCCCGACCTCCTGCACGATGGCCGCCTCCGCCACCTCCAGGTCGTGCTTCAGCTTGCCGAGCATCCACTGCTCCTCGTCCTCCCACGCCTTCCAGAGAACCTCGGCCTCTCCCTTCGCAGCGTTGAGGATCAGCTCGGCCTCGTCGTAGATGGCCTTGAGGATCTCCTTCTCGGCGTCAAGCACCTCGTCGCGGATGAGCTTCGGCAGATGCTCCAGGGACTGCGGTGTCTCCTCCAGCCGGACCTGCGGCAGGTTGAGCTCGTGGCCATCGTAGGTGAAGCCGCCCGTGAGCGTCAGGTCCAGCTCGTTTGTCAGCTGCGCATCGAGCAGGGCGTGGAAGCCAGTCTCGCCGAGCCGGACTCGCCCGAGGTGGATGCTGCCCACCGTCACCGGGCCGAGATCTAGCTCCAGCGCGATGTCGAAGGCCATGCGGAAATGCTTGTGCCCCGCGAGGAGGCAGCTCAGGTCGGACGTGAAGACCTCGCCGACGCGGTAGGCGATCGTGAAGTTGAAGCCGTCGTGAGTGACCTGGGCCTGCACCGCCTGGTGGAAGGTGTTGAAGAGAGTGAGATCCGCGCTCGCCAGTAGGTAGGGCGAAGCGGCGGTGTTGAAATGGACGAACGCGCCGTGGGCGGGGACGACCTGGGAGCCGGTGTACTGAGGCGGACTACCCTCGCCCGCGCCATGCAGCTGGATCACGCCGTCGATGTCGACGGGCGCGATGCTGGCGTTGCCGCTGATCTGCCGGTCGGCCAGGTCAATCTTTAGGTCGGCGTGGGCCGGGAAGCCCCAGATATCGAGGCTCGCCGTGAAGCCGAACCCCGGGTTGATCCAGAGCCCATTCGGCTGCTGGATCGGCTCGTCGCACCAGTAGAGCAGGAGGTCCGACGCGCTGATCTTCATCAGCAGTTCTGGCAGGTGCGGAGCCTGGTCGGTAAAGGCTGCGATGATCGTCGCGAGATCCACCCTTGCCAGGTACATTGAGAGCAGCAGCGGGTTGGGGATGACGTCAATCATCCCGAGGATGATCACGAACTGATTGTCGGGGGGCATCACGCCAGGATCCCGCCGCGCGGGGACAGGCCGTGGGCCCGGGGGCGGCTCCCCGATAAAGAAATTGCCCTGGAGCCCCAGCTCAAGCTGCGGCGGCTCGAAGACCATCCCCATCGCCACGCCGAGCTCGGCCAGGTGGATGCCCGGCAGGCCCATCGGGTACGGCAGCGAGCCCTGCTCCGCGGCGATGTCGAAGGCGCAGGTCGCCTCCTCGGGGCCGATGGTGATGAAGCCGGAGGCGTCGATCACGTCGTCCTTCAGCCGGACCTGGATGCCGCCGCGCAGCGTGAACTCGATCGGCACCGCCTTGATGATCAGCGTCGGGTCAAACAGCCGGAGCTTCTTCGGGAGCTTCTTGGTGTTCCCCGGATCCTGATCGTCGAAGACCAGCTCGCCCTCCAGCTCGGCCACCAGCACGACGTCGGCTCCGACGCTGATCTGCATCAGCACAGCATCCCGCTTGAGCAGCCCGCGCAGGTTCTTCCGCTCGTCGGCGTAGCTACCCTCGCCGGTGAAGTCCACCACCGCGCCGAGCTGCAGGCCTCGCACCACCCGCACCGGGGATAGCGTGATCCCGCCAAGCCTCGGCAGGGGCAGCGCGGCGATGTCCCGCGAGACCACCAGGAAGAAGGCGCTGTCGAGGCTCAAGAAGTCGAGGACGCCCAGCTCCGCCCCGACGAGCGGGAGGTCCGAGGGCCGCAGCACCTTGCCCTCCGGCAGCGCCACAAGCAGGGCCATGGTCCACTGTTGGGCGGCGTCGCGCTGTAGCAGGCAGTAGGCGTCGCCATAGTGGGCCGAGTCGCCCTCCAGCACGAAGCTGTCGCCGCCCCCCTTGCTCACGTCCAGCACAAAGCTGAGCCGCGTCAGGTGGAGATCGGTGGGCACACCCTCGGGCAGGCTCAGGTCGGCCGAGAAGATGTTGCCGACGGCGGTGTGGTCGAGGGGCTTGTCGGCGGAAAGCCATTCGCCGCTCAGGATCTGCTCGCCGGGGCGGAAGTCGTAGCGCAGCTCGAAGACGGTGCCGTCCAGGTTCAGCTGGCCAGCGAGCCTCCCGGTGGTGCTGCGCCCGCCGGTTGCGTCGGGCATGCTACGGATTTCGAGGGTGGCGATGAACTGCTCAGCGCGCGGGCCGAGCTGCAGATCCCATGCTGTGCTGGCCTGACCGAGCAGCGTGAACTCGCCGCTCTGGGTGTCCCAGGTTAGCGCCAGTTGCTCAAGCTGTATCTGCTGGAGCGCCTCGGGGAGCGTGAGCGGGCCCGGCAGCAGCTCGGCTACCAGCTCCGCGAGCCTGAGGGTTTGCCCGTCGCCGAGGCCGCCGGCGAACTGCCATCCCGCGCCTGGCTGGGGGTGGCTCGCCGACGCGTAGAAGCCGGCCCCCGCGATCTCCACCCATCCAACTAGCGCACCGGCGGCACCACCATTCTGGTAGCTCAGGTTGAAGGTGGTCTGGTCGAGCTTGAGGTCCAGGTGGCCGAGGGGGATCGTCAGCTGTTCGTCGAGCGTCGCCCGGATCATATAGCTGCTTGTCGGGGCCGGCATTGCGCTGAGCAGTAGCTCGCTCACGGTCAGGGCGCCGGGCGGGACCACACCGGGCAAATGCCTCGCCAGCACCGCTCCCAGTGGGATCGTCGTGCCCTCCGCCAGGCCCGCCACGAGCGCGCCGGAAGGGAGCTGCCCCCGCACCGCGAGCTGGTAACCGTCGAGCTCAAGCGCTGCGCTCACGTGGGCGCCGACCCGCCGCTGCTCCGCCTTCAGGGGCTCGTCCACGTACAGGATGGTGTCAACCGACTCGAGTTCGACCAGGCCGGGGATCACCGGCCAGCGCAGGTCGTGCAGGCTCAGCCCGAGGCCCATGTAGTCCACTGTCTGGCCGCCAGCCTCAGTGCGCTGCAGGCCAAGGGCGATTTCCTGAACCCGGAGCGGCCCCAGCCCCTGGACCAGCTTCAGCAGGTCGGCGGGGAGGCCCTTGTGCAGATCGTCCGCGCCAGTAAGCCCGGCGTTGTCGGCAAGGTCTGGAACCGTGGCGGCAGCGACGGCCACACGCGCGAGGAGGCTGTCGGCGCCGATTGGGGTCAGGATCTCGGCGGGGACGATCAGAGCGCTACCGGCGTGCAGCTCGCCGTGCAGGCCGACGACCGGCGGGTAGTCGCCGTGGCGCCCGGCCCATGCGCCGTCGATGGGGGTGTAGATGACAAGGGTGGTGCTCTTGAGCGGCAGGTGCCCCACGCTCAGGTCGCCGGCGTCGCCGGAGAGCATGATTCCAGGCAGGCCCGGGGCGGGCAGACCGCCTGTAGACGGCGTCACGGCGTCATTCACCGGCGTAAGAGCCCCGGCAAGCTGAAGCTCGCGGCCAGCTAGTATAGCGCCGAGGTAGCCGCTGGCCCGCGCCCCCACGAATCGGCAGGCCACGTTCCATCCGGTGGCGAGGTCTGCGCCACGGGCATCGTCGCGGCCGGCGTGGGAACTCAGCACGAAAGCGGCGTCGGCCAGCGCACCGCTCTGGGCGAGCAGGTCAAGCAACGGCGCGGGGGGCGTCTCCTGGGGCTGGCTGTAGTCGACAATGCCGGGCATGTGCGGGAAGGCGCTCGCAAACTGCCAGCCCTCAGGGGTGGTGAACTCGAACCGGACGAGCACATCCTCGGCGCCGTCGCTCATCAGGCGCGCGACCACCGGCATCGCGGCCCCGAAGAGCGTAGCGATGCCGGTAATCACCAGTTGCTCGGAGCTATCGGCGGGCGCGAGGGCGGCCTCGCTGATCACCAGCGGCAGACCCTGGTTGAAGGTGAGAAGCAGGTCTCTCAAGGCGGCCGACGGCGTGGTGGCCGGGTCGAATGTGACGACGCCGGCGTCCGTGGCGATGACGGCGCGAAGTTCGCCAATCTGCAGCATAACAGTATTCCCCGCTGGCCGCATCAGTACATGATGCGGAGGTTATTCCTGGTCTCCCTGCGGATGGCGTTCTCGCTGAACTCGGCGTCTTTCCAGGGCCCGAGCCCCACAGCCATGCACCTGCCGAGCACCATGGGCGTATCGGGGAGGAGCGGATCTTTCTCGCCCTCGTCGAGCTGACCGCCGGAAAGGTTGTAGTAGGCGCGGACGAGCTCGTGGGCGAGGCCGAGCCAGTGCTGCCGGCGCTGCACCGTGCCGTCGCTAAGCACAAGAGTGCCGCTCAGGTTCCAGTAGCAGGTGCAGCTGGATCCCGGGCTGCCCCGCAAGGTCTCGTACCGGGAGAGCAGGATCTTCACCCGCCGCGTGATGAGCAGCGCGTCGTTGGCGACGAATGGCAGCGGGAAAAACTGCCGCTGCTGGAGCCAGTCCAACACGTGCTGCTCGGTCACCCGTAGAGCCGTTGCCCCGAGGTTGAGCGTCGGCAAGCCGTCGCTGCGGTAGTCGGGGATCTTGCTGATTTGGTCAGCGAACTCAGCGGGGCTGACGCCGACGTCGCTGAACAACACGAAGAGGGTGGTGCTCAGAGCCAACGGCATGTTGCCCAGGGCCAGCGCCCGCGTGAAGGCGCTCTGGGCGAGGGCATAGCTCTGCGCCACGCAGGTGTTGTACGGCGAGGCGCGGTAGCGGATCGTCACCCGCAGCGGGTTCGCCTCCTCAAAGGTGTCCAGGGCGTAGCCCGTGAGTCTCCGCAGGAGATGGTAGCCGGTAGGCGAGCTCACCAGACCTGTCCCGTCCTGCATAAACGAAAGCACCTCGAAGACCTCTCCGCAAAAAGAGTCCGGCCCGATAACCGTAAGCCCGTCCCGCTCGCCATCATCGAACTTCCAGACTGCGGTTGTCTCGGGCATTGTCATACCTGCTCCTTGGGCTTGCGCCGTGGCACTATTCGCTTCGCGGCTGGCTGTATCATAGTTATAGTCGGTCGCGGGCCGCGAGTCTATCAGGGAGAATACGTATCCGGCTACGTAGCCTCCTGGCCGGATGCCCACCGCGGCGACGGCGCTGCGTGAGGCGCCCATCGTCGAGGTGCTGCGGCCTGAGGGGCAGGCGACCCTCGGCCTGGTGCTCGCACGGCAGGGGTACTTCGTAGCGCGCGACGGTCAGTCGCATGGCATCACGAGAAAGCTTACCCGCGACAACTATAAGTGTAAAGCGTTCTTCGGCAAATTAGCTCATATGAGCCGCTGCTATTGGAGGCTAGTGCAACGTAATGCGCGCTATCAGCGCTCAGACCTGCTTGAAGGCAAAGAAGGCTCATGCTAGCGCTCCTGAGGCAGAGCGTAAAGCCAAACCGGCACCTATTGAAGGGCTCACCGACGCACGAAAAGCGCATCGGTGAGCCCGCTATCGACCTACCGCAGCGTTACGACGTCATGTGCGTTGAGGGCCACGCCCAGACGCCAACGGCGACCGCAAGGCATACCAGCGTTGCGAGCAGGCCAGGCTCAGGGTGCCCCGGTCGGCCGAGCCACAACGCCGGCCCATGAAGCTGGAGCGGCCGAAGCGAGGGCGGGCCGTCAACTGGGCCGAACACCGCGCTTTGCAAGAAGTTGGACGCCCAATGAAAGCCGATTGGCATCCAGATATCGCCGCCCCGGTGGCGTAGCGCCAGCAGCGCGAGCCCCAGGGCCGCCTCGCCGAGCAGCGTCCGGAGTTTGAATGGGTGGGCCAGGGCAAAGAGGGCCGTTACGATACCACTGGGGAGCGGTTCCGGAAGCGCGAGCCTGAGTGTGCTGTAGCCGTAGCCCCGAAAGACCAACTCCTCGTTCACGGCGATCGCCAGGTGACTCACGGCGAGTATGGCTACCGACGCAGATGGGGTAAGCCCGTCATCGGTCGGCGCGCCCCAGCGCGGCGCGCTCACCCATCCTTGTGCGCGCGCAATGCCCAGCATCGCCAGCAGCGCAGCCGACCCAATGCCCGCACCCTGAAGTGCTTTCGTAAGCGCATCTGTATGCTGCTTGAGATCCCAGCGCGCCTGATCCTCTGGCCGGAGCTGGGCGAAGCCCCGTGTGACCGCGAGCGTAAGTGGGAAAATGGCGAGTTGAATACGCTCCAGGTCGAAATAGCGAGCTCGCGGAATAACGAGCGTGAACGCTTGCATCGTGACGCCCGCCAGCCCGAGGTATGCTGTCCCACGCGTGAGGTGCGAGCGGCGGAGATGGCCTATCGTTCGCTCCAGAAACCGCGTCCGGCCCTGCATGTCGTTCATCATCGCTCCTGTGTTTGCAGTGTGCTTTCCATCTGCCTGACGAGCTCGGCAACTGGCCGCTCACGAACAAGGGCTGTCGCTACAGGGAAGCGCGCAACCACACGTATGCCTCCCTCAGGCAGATGATCGAACGTGATCTCGCCGCCGGCAGCTTTGGCGCTCTCGATCATATTCCATATGCCGCGGTGCCCGGCGCGCGGCTCGACGGCGACACCAGTGCGGCCATTGTCCGTGATGGAGACGAGGAGTGGGCCTTCTCGCGTCGTTGGGTACGCTAGCCGCACGATGATCGCGGTAGCCGCAGCGTGTTTCGTCGCGTTCGCAAGCGCCTCGCGCGTGATGCGGTACAGCTCCAGTGTTGTCGCTGGCGCGATTGGTACCGCCGTTCCAATAACCTGCAAAGAGCAGGAGCCCGGCCACCTCGCCTGGACTCGCTCCACCTGGACGCGCAGCACGCTCGGCAGGCCCCAATGATCGTCGAGGCCAAGCGGGTGCAGACGCTCGCAGATGGTACGTAGGGCCTGACTTAGCCCTCGCTCTCCTTCGAGGAGGAGTTCCAGCTCGGCGCGCTGTCTCAGGTCGGTTACGAGGTTGAGGAGCTGCTGCGCCGACTCGATGTTCGCCTGAACGTACTCGTTGATAATCTCGTCGTGGATCTCGCGCACGAGGTCGGCCTCGGTCTCGTCCTGCACGCGTCGCATCGCGTGAAAGAGCTCGCGCAGCCGCGCCTCGGTCGCTCGCAGTTGCTCGTAGGCCGCACTATGGGCAAAGGCGAGCGAGGCTGCGTCCAGAAGCTCTAGGATTTCCCGTCGGTCTTCGGCACGATAGGGCTCGAGCGTGCCGTCCGTGCCGATCAGCGCGAGCGCCAGGATGTCGCTGGTGTCGTGACGGATACTACACCAGAGCGCGAGGTCTTGATGGTAGATGGCCAGCTCCTCGTCTGGCGTAAGCGGCGTTGTTCGCAGCGCTGTGTACACCTCTCGCGCCTCGACAACTGGCTCGCCACCGAGCAAGTACGCTGTTAGCACCCCCGGTGTGAGTGACAGCGGGAGGTCGGGCAGTTGGTCCTGGCTCACCAAGATGAGATGCAAGGGAGCCGTTGGCTCAGCCAGGTAGAGCGCGAAGGGTGGGCGGGCAAACGTCCGTTGCACGCCATCCTTCACTGCGGCCACAAGGGTTGTTGGGTCGAGCGATGTGGTGAGCCGGTGGCGCGCCTCGCGTAGTGGGGAATACGAGCGATCGGAACTGCTCCAACTGGCTCGCACCCGGCGCGTCCAGTCAACGAGCGGATAGACCAGCAGGGCGACCCCAAGCGCCGGCCAAAACACCGTCTCCGGTTGCGCCTGCTCGGCGAGCGCAACGGCGACCCCGAAGACAACAGCGATCAGCGTCAGCGCCAGTAGATCGGCCATGAGACGTCGCATGCGGCGATCAAGCGTGTAGAGATTTGCGGCCGTGCCACTCACAAGATACGCCGCAGGCACGGTGATCGGCACGAGATCGATGAGCGCGGCGGGAAGCGGCGACGCGATGCCCGTCAGCAGCGGGAGAACGTAGAACAGGAACCAGATGGCGGCCGTGAACAAACAGGCCTGCGTGATCAGGCGGATCTGGCGCCGAACATGTGGGATCGACGTCCGCTGATACGCCTCGAACAGCAACAGACCGGCGCCAGCGAACGTGATTGTAAGCGCGAGCACCAACGGCATCCAACTATGGACGATCAGGTCGGCAAGGCCAGGCCGCCAGCGCAGCCAGGCCGCAATGAGGATGCTGTTGCTGCCGAGCAGCGCTCCAGTGATCGCCACCCGCGCTACCTGGGTGCGTCGACGTGATACCGCTCGTGCTGGAAACCAGACGTGCAGGCCGATCCCCAGGGCGGGCAACACCGTGAGCATCAGCCAGAGCAGGATCGCGAACAGCGGTGGGGACAAGTCGATTGCGAACACGTAGCTACCAAGGATGCCCGCGAGCATCAGCCAGAAGGCCGTGACAAGTGCAGAGCCGCTCACCTCGTGTCGGCGCCCGAAGCCGAGCAGGGCGCCCGTGATCCAGCAGGCGGCCGCCAGCAGCGCGAACACAATCTTGGCGATCTGGAAGCGCAGGCCCGGTGCCTGGCGCGGTAGCAGAAACGTGTGAGGTACGCCCGCACGCTCGACGATCACCGGGATCTGCTCACCGCTATCGGCAATAAGCTGCCACTTGTTCCAGTGGCCCATCAGCGCTGCGACGGGCACGCCGTAGATGTTCAGGACGCGGTCCCCGACCAACATCCCGGCGTTTGCCGCAGTGCTGCCAGTTTCCAGGAAGATCACCTCGCCGGAGCGCGGGTCCAGATCGTACCCCAGGTACTCGACCGGCCAGACGAGCAGATGGCCCAGAGCGGACCGACCAGCGTGAGCACGGCGAGGGCGCCGAGCAGCCACCGAGACGCCACGGAGGAACGGCGAGGCTGGCTGTGACCTGCGGGCCAGGCGGGTGATGTCATAGTCGCTCATTACGGGGTGCCAGAAGCAAACACGGTAGCTAACAGCGCCGCGACCGCGTCGCGTTTGTCCGGGTAGGGGGCGAGCAGGTTAAGCGCCGCGTTGCGATAGCTCCCATACACGTACGACCAGAAGGCCGAAGTGATCTGCGGTGGTGCGAGGGCTGAGGCATGCGGGATGAAAGGCAGGAGCGCTGGCAAGGTCAAGGCCGCGTTCGGCTGACTGGCTGCGTCGCGCAGATCGTCGTCGTACTGGACGAGCGTGCCGTAAATCTCGCCAACCTGGGTAAGTACATCAACAAGCTCGTGGTCGTCTGCGAGCAGCGTCGCCATCCCGCCGAATGCCAGGGCGTATGTGGCGCCGGTCTTCGCCTGAGCAATCTGCTGATAGATCACAAGCGTGTCGAACGAGAGCGGGGTGGTGCCAGACGCGAGATCCTGCTGCTGGCCATCGGCCATGCGCAATATGCAGTTGTTCCACAAGCGCTGGAGGCGGTAAAGGCGGCCGTCGGGAACCTGCATCGCCAGATCGTCGAGCAGACTGGCCGCGAGAACGTAGCTCGCGAACACCAGGTTGTAGT
>Ga0335394_10011330_pt1 | contig 10054 bp, 9 predicted proteins | sample MAT03_FD_205741 | JGI IMG/M metagenome (GOLD analysis project Ga0335394, IMG submission 205741) | Freshwater microbial communities from Lake Fryxell liftoff mats and glacier meltwater in Antarctica - MAT-03 (spades assembly) (version 2) ...
GCCCTCCATGGTCAGGCTGCCGGGGCATTCGAGCAGCACCGCACGGGTCGCCGGTCCGATCGCGGCGGCAAAACCGGCAACATCCAGCGGGTCGAAAAAGCGGTGCGTGACGCCCCACTGTTCCAGCCACCCGGCGGCGAAATTGCGTGAGGGATCGTAGGCGTTGTCAACCACCAGCAACTCGTCGCCGGGCGACAGGACGCTGAGCAGTGCGAAGTTGACCGCAGCGAGGCCCGAGGGAAACAGCAGCGTTCCCGCCGCGCCGGGCTCCAGCTCGGTCAGCGCCTCGGCCAGCGCCCAGTGGGTCGGCGCGCCGCGGCGGCCATAGAAGAACCGCCCATCGGCGTTGTGACGGGTGCCTTCGGCGAGCGCGGCGCAGTTTTCGTAGAGGTGAGTCGAAGCGCGCCAGACCGGCGGGTTGACCACCGCACCGGTCCACTCCGGCTTGCGCCCGCCGGTGACGAGCCTGGTTTCTGGGCGGATGGCGGGGGGTGGAGTTGTCAGGCCGCCGCCCCGGTGGCCTTGGGCGTGTCGGGGTCTGCGCCCCATTCGCTCCAGCTGCCGTCGTACAGCGCGACGTCGCTCTTGCCGATCAGGTGCAGCGCGAACGCCAGCGCCGAGGCGGTCATGCCGCTGCCGCAGCTGGTGACCACCGGCTTGGCGAGATCGATCCTAGCCGCCTCGAACAGCGCTTTGAGCTCGGCGGAGCTTTTCCAGGTACCGTCGGAATTGAACAACTGGCTGTGCGGCAGGTTTACCGCACCGGGGATGTGGCCGCCGGCCATGCCCGGCTTGGTTTCGGCAGTCTCACCGGTGAAACGACCGGCGGGGCGGGCATCGACCACCTGCTCGCCCTTTTCGTGCAGGTTGCGCAGCATGTCGGCCTTGGTGCGGACGTTCTTGTCGTCCTGCCAGACGGTGAAGTGGCGATGGCGCAGCGTTTCCTTGCCCTGGACGACCGAGCGCCCCTCGGCCTTCCACTTGGCGATCCCGCCATCGAGCAGCGCGACATCGTGCGCGCCGAACATCGTCAGCATGAACCACGCGCGGGTCGCGCTCTTGAGCGGGCTGTCGTCGTACAGGACGATCCGGCTGCCGTCGCCGAGGCCCAGGCTCTGCATCCGGCTGGCGAACTTCTCCGCCGGGGGCAGGGTGTTGTCGATCGGCGAATTGGCATCGACCAGGTGCTCGAGATCCATGAATACCGCGCCCGGGATGTGTCCCGCTTCGTACTCGGCGGCGGCGTTGCGACCGCTGTCGGGCAGGAACCGGCTGGCGTCGACTACGCGCAGGTCGCTCGCGCCCAGCTCCTTGGCCAGCCATTCGGTCGATACCAGCGAATCCATGCGTCGCGCTCCTGCCTGCCGCCCATCTCTCGCGGGCCGTAACACCGATGCCTAGCCCGCACCCGCGCGCGCGTCCAGCCGCTATGCGCGGTGAAATGAGCGGTTGCCTAACCCGTCCGCCGGTCAGGTGGCGGGGAGCAGCTGCTGGCCCAGCTTCGAGTAGTTGCGAGGGCCAAGATCGAGCCGAAACGGCTGGAGGCGGCCACTCTTGGCCCCTTTCGCAGCAGCCCCGGGCTGGCCGACGAGAAAGGTGCCCCCGCTCTCGATCGTCGCACCGCTCGCTCCCACTCCTCGCGCGCGCAGCCGGGCGAGGGGGACGAACAGCGCGGCGTTGCCCGAGCGAATCGGGGTGATCGAAACCAGCGGGAGGCGGATGTCACCGCCTAGGACCACGCTCTCGCCCGGAGCGAGCCCGGCGATGCGGTGGAGCTCGGGCAACGCGGCCCCGCGCGAGCCCAGCAGTTCCTCGACCGGGCGGCTGGCATGGGCCGCAATCATGTCGCCCGCCACGATTACGTCGCGCAGCGGCTCGGACCCGTTGTTGGTGACCGAGAGGCGATAGGACAGCGTGGTGTTGACCAGCGTCGCGCTCATTCGCGTCGCTTGCAGGACGAGGCCGAGCGCGGGAACCGGTTTTGTGTCGTTTGCCGGATCGGCTGTAGGGGAGACCGGTGCGGGACGCGGACTGGCAGACCCCGACTGAGCCGGAACGTGCGGGCGCAAAATTTCCGGCGCGGGCAGGGCACGGACGCTATGGCGAAAGTGACGGCTCCAGACGAGCCAACCGCTGACCCCGAGCAGCACCGCCAGCCCGCCGACCAGCGCCCAGATCAGACTCGGGCCGCCGCTCGAGACGACGTCGAGCTGGCGCGGCTGGTACGGCGCGGCAGCGGTGGCCGCGACCGGGTCTGTCGGCGCGACCTCCGTTGCACCGGGTTGGGCTTGTGCAGCAGACGCGCCCGGCTGGGTGGCGATCGGCGGTTGCGACCCGGTCGCGCGGGGTAGGGAGCGCGGCTGGGCGGTCGCGGTCGTGGGGCGGGTACCGGTGGTCGCCGGTGCGGAGCTCACTTCGGGCAACACCAGCGCCGGGGATGTGGGCTGGGGCTCGCTCCTCGGCTCCGCGCGGGGGCGGACGCGTACCGTAGGATTCTCGGGATCGACCGGTCCGACGACCGGCGGCGGCGCGGGTGTCGGCGTGGCGCGCGGGCGCAGGTCGAAATCGTTCAGGCTGTCCTGCGCCGCCAGCGGAAGCGGGGCGAGCGCCAGCAACGGCGCAACGAGCAACCCAGCCCGGCGCGCGGCTTTCCCGATTAGTGCGGCCCCAAAAACGTCCATCATCGATCCCAAAGCGAGGGGGCGGTTTAATAGCCGCTGAACTGGCGCGCTCCAACCGCCGACTTGTGCGCGGGGTGCGATAGCGGCAGAGCGTTGCCCGATGACCACGATCCCGCCCCAGCCGCTGCTCCATCTCGGCCAGCCCAGCCGCCTGCCCGCCACGCCTGCCGAAGCGGTGCTCGACTATGTCCCCAATCCGCGCCCCGGCACGCTCTATGCGGTGCGCTTCGCGGTTCCGGAGTTCACCTCGCTGTGCCCGGTCACCGGCCAACCCGATTTTGCCCATTTGGTGATCGACTATGCGCCCGGCGAGACCATCGTCGAATCCAAGTCGCTCAAGCTGTTCCTGGCTGCGTTCCGCAATCATGCCGGATTCCACGAGGACGTGACCGTCGGCATCGCCCAGCGGCTGGTTGCGGAGATGGCACCGGCGTGGTTGCGGATCGGCGGGTACTGGTACCCGCGCGGCGGCATCCCGATCGACGTATTCTGGCAAAGCGGCCCGCCGCCCGAGGCGCTGTGGCTCCCGAAGCAGGACGTGCCGGGCTATCGCGGGCGGTAAGCTTCAGGAGTTCACGTCGCCGTAGTGCGCGGGGGGCTGGATCACGTCCATCCGCTCGGACAGCAGTGGGCGAAAGCTCGGGCGGCTCTTGAACACCGAATACCAGCCCTGCGCCTGCTCGTGTCCCGACCAGTCGATCCCGCCGAGATAGTCGGCGACCGAGATCTGCGCGGCGGCGGCGAGGTCGGCGAGGCTCATGGTCGCGCCGGCCAGCCACGGGCGGCGGTCGATCAGGTAGTCGATGTAATAGAGATGCTCGTTGGCCAGCCGCATCGCCTCGCGCAGCGCGCGCGAATCGGGCGGGGCGCGCTCGACGATCCGCTTCTTCATCCGCTCGTTGAGCAGCGGGCCGGTCACGTCGATATAGAAATTCTCGTCGAACAGGGCGACCAGGCGGCGGATTTCGGCGCGGTTGGCGGCCGTTCCGTTGATCATCGGGGCCTTATCGACCGTCTCCTCGAAATACTCGCAGATCGCGCGGCTGTCGACCAGGACGATCTCGCGGCCCGGCCCGCCGGACTGGTTGCGCAGCACCGGGGTACGCATGGCCGGGTTGAGCCGGGTAAACTCCTCCCGCAGCTCCCACGGATTTTCGCGCCACAGCTCATAGGCGACGCCCTTTTCGGACAGCAGCAACCGCACCTTGCGGCTGAACGGGCACAGCGGAAACTGGAAGACCTGCCACATGGGGCTGGCTATGGCGCAGGCGGGCGGGGCTAGTCCATCGGCTGGTCGCGTTGTCTTGCGAAATTTGCCGTGCAAAACCTCAATCGGGAGCCAGAATCCGAAAGTCTTTTGCCCCGATCGCTTCGGCCAGCCGCTTCGTGCGGCGTTCGACCGCGGTATCGACCAGCGGGGCGAGATCGACCGGCAGGCGCAGTTCGAGCGTTCCCTCGACCAGCGCCAAGCTGCTCGCGGCAAGCGGCCCTGGCGCGCCGCCGCCGATCCGCTGGGCGAGCCGGATCGCCTGACCCCAGCCGCGCGCATGGCGCAGCAACGCTTGCGGGGCGAGCCGCGGCAGCGCGGCGAGGCCATCGCCCGATCCGCCCATCGCAACATAAAGCGCCAGCGCGATGGCTGCGCGATCGGACGGAGCGGCACCGGTCCAATTGCCATGCAGCGCCAGTTCCTCGGCTCCCAGCGCGCGGAAATCCGGGCTGCTGGCCCAGCCGGTCCCGCGCAGCAGGCAGGCGCACTGGCGCAGCCGGGCCAGCTCGGGCGGCTCGCCGGGGAAAACCGGTGCGATCCAGTTCGCCAGCGCCTCGGCATAGCCTGGCACCTGCTGCTGAGGGGCTGCGACGAAGCGGACGCTTTCGATAAGCGGATCCTTGGCGCGCTCGGCGGCGGGCAGGCGCTGAAACAGCAGCCCTTCGCGCAGCCCGTATGCCGAAGTCGTCACGAAATCGGGCTCGAGCGTCTCGACCAGCGCGGCGAGCAGCGCGGCGGCGTGCGGCAGGCTGGGCACCCGCGTCGCCTTGACCGAGGGGATCGCCTTGAGCTGCGCTTCGTCCATCGCCTGGACCGTATCGGCCAGCGGGCGCGCAACGCTGGCGGGGAATCCATAGTTGCCGATCACTTCGAGCGGGAAATCGCTGAGATGCATGTGGACCCGCGCCAGCGTCCGCCATGATCCGCCGACCAGATAGAGCCCGCGTCCGCGCGCTTCATCGGCCCAGCCGAGCGACCGGATCGCCGACGTCACCGCCGCACGCAAACCGCCCGGCCCCTGCGCGCGCAGCGCCGCGACGCGCAGCGAGCCGAGCGGGAACGAGGCGCGCTGTCCCACCTCGCCGCCGCTGACCCGCACCAGTTCGAGGCTGCCTCCGCCCATGTCGGCGGCGATCCCGTCGGCCTGCGGCAAGCCGGCGATCACGCCATAGCCCGATGCGACCGCCTCGGCATCGCCGTCGAGCAGTTGCGCGGGCAGGCCCAGCGCGCGCACCGCCGCGATGAACTCCGGTCCGTTCGCCGCCTCGCGCACCGCTGCGGTGGCGACGACCTGGAGCGAGGCCAGTTCCATCCGCCTGATCAACGCGGCGAACCGCGTCAGCCCGGCTAGCGCGGTCGCGACCGTCGCGGCGTCGAGCGTGCCCGTGCCGACCACGCCCTTGCCCAGCCCGGCCATGATCTTTTCGTTGTAGAGCACGACAGGCGCACGCGGCGCGCCGCCGAACACGACCAGGCGGATCGAGTTGGAACCGATATCGACGATTGCCTGACGGCGGGAAGCGCTCACGCGGGGGTCCTTAGAATGGTCGGGACCGAATGGTAACCGCCCAGCGCGATTAGCGTTGCGGAGAACTTCGCTTCAGCGCTTCAATCGCAGCTTGGGAACCCTGCGCGTGCCGTCCAGCGCCGCTCCGCGACCTGAGAGCGAGGGGTTGGTCATGAAATAGCGATGCAGGTTGAAGCCCGGCTGGCCGTCTCCGATCCGGGCATAGCTGCCATCCGGGCGCAGCGCCCAGCTCTGTTCGGTATCGAGCAGGTTGGCGAGCATCACCTGGCCGAGCACCTGATCGTGGACCGTGGCGTTGCGCAGCGGCAGCGCCAGTTCGACCCGGCGGTCGAAATTGCGGCTCATCCAGTCAGCCGACGAAATGAACACCTCGTTGCGGCGGCTTGGCATATTAGCGCCATTGGCGAAGGCCCAGACCCGGCTGTGTTCGAGGAACCGCCCGATGATCGACTTGACCTTTATGTTTTCGGACAGCCCCGGAACTTGCGGGCGCAGGCAGCACACGCCGCGCACCACCAGCTCGATCGGCACCCCGGCCGCGCCGGCCTCGTACAGCTTGTCAATCGTCCGCCGGTCGGACAGCGCGTTCATCTTGGCCCAGACGCCGCTTGGTTTGCCGGCCGTGGCATTGGCGATCTCGCGGTCGAGCAGCGCGAACAGCTTTTCGCGCAGGCCCGCCGGGCTGACCGCCAGCCGCTGCAGCCCGCGCGGCTCGAGATAGCCGGTGATGTAGTTGAAGACCTCGGCGGCGTCGCGCGCGGCGATCGGATCGGCAGTGAAATAGGACAGGTCGGTGTAGGTTCGCGCGGTGACCGGGTGATAGTTGCCGGTGCCGAAATGGCAGTAGGAGCGGATGCGCTTGCCCTCGCGCCGCACCACCAGGCTGATCTTGGCGTGAGTCTTGAGCTCGATGAAGCCGTAGACGACCTGCACCCCGGAGCGTTCGAGCTGTGCGGCCCACTGGAGGTTCTGCTCCTCGTCGAAACGGGCCTTCAGCTCGACCACCGCGGTGACCGCCTTGCCCGCTTCGGCGGCGTCGCACAGCGCGCGGACCACGGCTCCCTGTTTGCCGGCGCGATATAGCGTCTGCTTGATCGCCAGCACCTCGGGATCGAGCGCGGCCTGGCGCAGGAACGCCAGCACCACGTCGAACGCCTCGTAGGGGTGGTGGACGACGATGTCCTTCTCGCGAATCGTGGCAAAGCAGTCGCCGTCGTGCTCGCGGATGCGCTCGGGAAAACGCGGGGTGTAGATCGGAAACTTCAGCTCGGGCCGGTCGAACTCGACCAGTTGGGCAAGGTCGGCGATCCCGAGAATGCCGTCGCTCTCGGTCACCAGCGCCGCCTCGCCGCCAAGTTCGCGGGCAAGCAAGGCAGCCAGATCGGGTGAAATCGCGCGCTCTGATTCCAGCCGGATCACCCGTCCGCGCCGTCGCCGCTTGATCGCCGAACGGAAGTAGCGGACCAGATCCTCGGCCTCTTCCTCCAGTTCGATGTCGCTGTCGCGGATCACCCGCAGAACGGCGGAACCGAGAATCTCATAGCCGGGAAACAGGGTCTTGCTGAAATGGCGCAGCACCGTTTCCAGCCGGATGCAGCATGTGCCGCTGCCCGCCAGCACCAAAAAGCGCGGCAGCGCGGCGGGCAGCATGATCAGTTCGCGCACCGTCTCGCCATCGCTGCGGCGCCTGAGGTCGAACAGCATCGACAGCCCCAGGTTGGGGATGAACGGGAACGGGTGCGACGGATCGAGTGCCTGCGGGGTAATGACCGGAAACAGCTGCTCGCGGAAGAATGCGGTCAGTTCGGGCTGGAAGCGACGGTCGATGTCGTCGAGTTCGAGCACTTCGACCCCGACCTGCGCCAGCTGCGGGCGCAGCTCCTGCCACAGCGCCTGCTGTTCGACGGCCAGCGCGTCGGCCTCGGCGGTGATGCGCGGCAATTGCTGGCTGGGGGTCAGTCCATCGATCGAGAGATCCTCGATGTCCTGGATCTGCTGGCCGCGCAACCCGGCCACGCGGACCATGAAGAACTCGTCGAGATTGGCGCCTGAGATGGCAAGAAAGCGCAGTCGCTCGAGCAGCGGATAGGCCGGATTGGCGGCTTCCGCGAGCACCCGGCGGTTGAACTGGAGCCAGCTCAGCTCGCGGTTGAAATAGCGCGGGGCGTCAGGGTCCGGCTCGGCCTCGACCTTCGCGGTGTCGCCTGCGGTATTCCCCGGTACGTCTGAACTCGCCCCGCTGCGGCGCATGATGTCCCGATGCTGCTGACGTGCCGCCCGTGCGCGGATGTGCACGAACTGCGGCTATCGCGAGCGAATGTTACAGCGATGTGTCAGCCCGGCGCAACTGCCTTGCGGGCGATGTCATTCTTCGACAGCGGAGGGGATGTCGTCGTAATCACCGGGCGCGTTGGGACCACCGCGCGGATCGCTTCGCACCCCGGCCATCGAGGCGCCGACCGCGGCACCCATCTGCCGGGCCATGCCCTTCAACGCGGGCCGCATCTCCTCGACCGCCTCTGCCATGCCGCCCATCGCGCCCATCATCGCGGGCAGGCGGCGCGAAAGCCGTTCGGGCATTTCCTCCGCGTCGCGTCCCGCATAGTCGCGCAGGCGCGTGTCGGGATCGACCCGATCGTAGCCCGACCGGTCGCGCAAGGGATCGCGGACAGTCTCGACGGCCTCGAGCAGCGGGGCAATCTTCATATCGAGCATGGCGTCGCTCATCGCCCGCACCGCCGCGGCCACTGCGTCCTGCATCTGCGGATCGCGCATCTGTTTGGCGACCTGGGCGACATCGGTCTTGGCGAGCGCCGGTACCGGAGCGAGCGCGAGGGTGCCGAGAACGGCAGCGCTCATCAGGAAACGTGTGATCATGGCGCGCGACTCCATTGGAAGGGCCGGAATTCTAGCGCCAATGCCTGACGCTGGGGTGAACGGTCGAAACGTGCTCGGGAACACGTTCGGGAACTAGCGAGCCTCTGGGGATTCCTGTCAGCACGGGTTTCGAACAATTTTTCAGCGAGGGACACATATCATGGCGGCGCGGGCATATTGGCAGGGGCAGATCAGGCTGGCGCTGGTCTCGATCCCGGTGGAGATCTATCCTGCCACCAAGTCCGGCGCGGCGATTTCGTTCCGCCAGATCCACGAGCCCAGCGGCAAGCCGATCAACTACGAGAAGGTGGTCCAGGGCATTGGCCCGGTCGACCGCGATGAGATCGTCAAGGGCTACGAGGTTTCGAAAGGCAACTTCGTCCTGCTCGAGGAGGAGGAGATCGAAGCGGTCAAGATCGAAAGCCGCAAGACGCTTGACCTGGTACAGTTCGTTGGTCGCGACGACATCGACGTGCTCTATTTCGAAAAGCCCTATTATGTCGTTCCCGCCGATGACCTGGCCGAGGAAGCCTATGTCGTGCTGCGCGAGGCGCTGCGCGGTGCGGGCAAGATCGCGCTCGGCCAGCTTTCGGTCCGTGGGCGCGAGCAGCTCGTCAGCCTCAAGCCGTGCGGGCGGGGGATCGTGATGGAAACGCTGCGCTATTCCGACGAGGTCCAGAAGGCGCAGGGCTTCTTCCGCGACATTCCCGACGCGAAACCCGACGCCGATCTGCTCGACCTCGCCACCACGCTGATCGACAAGAAGACCGCGCCGTTCAAGCCGGAGGAATTCCACGACCGCTATATCGAGGCGCTCCATCGGCTGATCGAGAAGAAACAGAAGGCCAAGGGCAAGATGGTCCTCGAGGACGTCTCCGAGCCGGCTCCGCGCGGCGGCAACGTGATCGACCTGATGGCGGCGCTCAAGAAGTCGGTCGGCGGGGGTGCGGCGGCCAAGCAGCCTGCCAACAAGGCCGCAGCCAAGCCCGCGAAGACCCCGACGCGCAAGCGGGCCTGACGCGTGGACCTCAATCCCCCCATCGCGATCCATGCGATCGACCTCGAAGTGCTGCTGCGCTTGTCGGTTGCGGCGGCGACCGGGCTGCTGCTGGGGCTCGACCGCGAGCTGCGCGGCCACGCCGCAGGGCTGCGCACCCACGGGATCGTGTGCTTCTCCGCCGCAGCGATGACCGTTTCGATGATCGCGCTGCATCGCCAGTTCGGCAGCGTCGGAACCGATCCGTTGCGCGTGTTCGAGGCGACCGGCGCGTTCATCGGGATCATCGGCGCCGGGTTGATCGTGTTCAGCCGCGGCCGGGTCAAGAACCTCACCACGGCTGCACACTTGTGGCTGGCCTCGGTCGCCGGGATCGCCTGCGGCGCGGGGCAGTGGCCGCTGGTCGCGATGGCGGCGCTGGTCTCGCTGGTCATGCTGACCCTGCTCGCCTTGGTCGAGAAACGGCTGGGATATTACGACGACGACGCGGAGCGCGACGACGCGGACGATTCCGCACCCGCCGCCAAGGACGATTGAGGCGGTGGCCCGCTCCGATCCGCTCGCCGCCTACAACGCCAGGCGCGATTTCAAGCGCACCGCCGAACCCGCGGGCAAGCGTGCCTCCAGTGCGCGGGGCAACCGCTTCATCGTCCAGAAGCACGACGCGACCCGGCTTCACTGGGACTTGCGGCTCGAAGCGG
>Ga0335394_10011332_pt1 | contig 10053 bp, 9 predicted proteins | sample MAT03_FD_205741 | JGI IMG/M metagenome (GOLD analysis project Ga0335394, IMG submission 205741) | Freshwater microbial communities from Lake Fryxell liftoff mats and glacier meltwater in Antarctica - MAT-03 (spades assembly) (version 2) ...
CCCTTCCGTCGCGCCGACCCTCGCCTCGATGTGGGCGACGAGCCCGCGCACCCGCGCCGCCATCGCCGCGGGCTCGATCGCCACCACGTCCTCCTGATCCGTGAAGTCGATCCCCGCCTCGACGAGCGCCAGCAGCGTCGCGACCTCCTCCCCCCACCGGCGGTATGCGGCCCCCGCCTCGCCGCGGGCCAGACGCGACGCGGCCTCGAGCCCGGCGTCCGTCGCCGCGGCGATCATCGCCGCAACGCCTTCCGCCTCCACGAGCGTCAGGCGCCCCGCCAGGTACGCCCGGGCCGTGAACTCCCCCGGACCGGCGAGCCGACACCCCGGCTCCGCCGCGAAGGTCGCCGCGACTCGCTCGACCAGTGCCGGGTTCCCCGGCACCTGGACCTCGAAGCACTCCTCGCCGGTGTACGACGCGGGCGCGACGAACCGGGAGACCAGCACCCGCAGCTCTCGCCCGCCCAGCCGAAGGGCCGCCGGGCCGGACCCACGCCCCACCGGAGCGCCGGCGACCAGCCCCGCGAGCAACGCCGGCACCCGCGGCCCCGACGCCCGCACGACCCCGCGCGGGGCCCGCCCGGACCCGGTGCACGCCGCCACGATGGTCTCCCCGGTGGTCACGGTGGTCACGGCGGTCACGGCGTTCCGCTCCGATCCGCGGCCGCGGCTCCGCGCGCTACCGCCCCTTGCCCTTGCCCTTCCCGCGGTCGGACTCGCTCTTCTTCTGCTCGGCCAGGGCCTGCAGCTGCGCCAGGAAGCCGCCCGCCGCGGCCACGCGGCCCGGGGGCTTGCCCGCCCGGCGGGCCTGTCGCTCCGCCCGCATCTTGTCGAGGTCGAGCATCCCGTGCTTGTCCATGTGCGAGCGGATCCACCGGCTCTCGAGGATGCTGATGGTGGAGTTGGCCGTGAAGTAGAGCGCGAGCCCGGACGGCGCGTTGTACATGAACAGCGGGAACATGATCACGGTCATCCACTTGATCATCTTCTGCTGCATCTCCTGCTCGGGCGTCATGGTCATGGTCGACGCGGGCGTCAGGTACTTCTGCTGGATGTAGAAGACCACGCCCAGGAGCAGCGGCAGCACGTTGAGGGACCTGATCTCCCCGAGGAGCGGCACGTTCACGAGCGACCGGCCGAAGTCCAGCAGCCGGTCCGGCTCGGCCAGGTCGCCCAGGAACTGCCACGTCGGGAACGACTTGGGCTGGATCGACTGGAAGACCCCGTAGAACCCCGCCTCGTGACGCAGCTCCACCGCGAAGAAGAGCGTCGCGTACAGCGCGATCCAGACCGGCGTCTGCAGCAGCATGGGGACGCAGCCCAGGAATCCCGCGGGGCTGATCCCCTCCTCGGCCCACAGCTTCGCCGTCTCCTGCTGGAGCTTGGACCGGTCGTCCTTGTACTTCTCCTGCAGGACCTTCTGCTTGGGCCCCACCGCCTGCATCTGCTTGCCGAACTTCGCCATGCGGATCTGCGACCAGCGCGTCACCGGGTGCAGGAAGGTCCGCACCACCACCACCAGGAAGATGATCGCCAGGGCCCAGTCCCTGAACACCACGTCGTGCAGGATGTGGAGCAGCCACAGCAGCAGCCCCGTCATGAACGGGAACGTGCAGAAGCCGCACATCCCGCCGAAGTTGTACACCACCAGCCCCGCCAGACGGGCCGCGTCCAGCGCCGGCTCGGCCCGGATCACGCTCCGGTCGAGCGGACCGGCGAAGATCGAGTGCGAGAGGTCCGCCGCCGATGCCCCCGTCCCCGCCGACCCCGCCGCCGGCGCGAGGGAGACCAGTTTGCCGTCCAGCCGCAGCGCCATGGCGCTCGACGCGGCGTCCGCCCCCTCCAGCACCACGCGGCTCACCGCGTCGACCCACCCGAAGGGCCGCACCGGCGCCGCGGGATCGACCGCCGGATGCGCCGCGACGCCGAAGTACCGGTTCGTCAGGCCCGCCCACACCAGCTCGTACCCGCGATCGAGCCCCTTGTCCGTCGGCCACGCCTGCCGGTCGCGATACCCCGTGAGCTGCACGCCCCCCGCCCCCACCACGGGCAGGCCCGCCGAGTCCGTCAGGGGCTCGCGGTCCCCGAGGACCTCCGCGCGTTCCAGCAGGAAGTCGTTCGACACGACCGCCGCCCGCGTGGGGTCCTGCCGCGACGAGAGCAGATAGCCGAACCTGACCCGCCGCTTGTCGCCGCCGTAGGTCGCCGCGCCCTGCGGCAGGTCCACCGGGCCCGTCTCGAAGAGCCGCACCGCCAGCGCCGACCCGGTCAGGTTCACCACCCGCTGACGGACCGTCACGTCGTGCGACCCCGGCGACACCCCGAACGCCCGCTCCACCCGCAGCACGGGCGTCCCCGCCGCGTCCCCGACGGTCGCCTCGAACGCCCCAGGCGCGACCTGCCGCCACACCCCGGGCGCAATCAAGGGCACCGTCGCCCCGGCACCGAGCTCCGGCTTCACCTCCACCGCCAGCGCCGCGAAGGGTGTCAGGACCGTCGACGGGCCGGAGAGCTCCAGCCGCGTCCGCTCCTCCTGCACCCGGACGTGCTCATCCTCCTTCAGGGTCGTGTAGTGGTTCGTCAGATCGATCGACCTGACCCCCGCCCCCAAGTGGGAGAACTCCACCCGCAGGAGATATCCGCTCGCCGGATCGAGCGACCCCACCCCCTCGAACGCCCCCACGCCCCCGTCCAGCACCAGCGCCCGCAGCCCTTCGGCCGTCGCCAGCGGCGCGGCGGGGGTCTGGTTCCCCGCGGCGGGGGTCATCACCGGCATGTCCGCCGCCACGCCCGCCGGTGGCGTCCCGGCATCGCGAGTCGGGGGTGACTGCGCCGCCAGCGGCAAGGGGTTCACCGCCGGGAGCGGCCGCGTCGTGGTGTTCTGGCTGCTGCGATAGAACGCGAAGGCCACCGCGATCCCCAAGAGGGACGCGACGACCGGGACGGCCAGACGCAGGGTGCGATTCTTGGGTTTGGGCATGGTGGGGCAGCGGCCAAGGGGAAGAACCAGGTCGGACGGGCGGAAACCCCCACGCCGCGTCGGCGAGGGACGGGCACACGGCCGCAACCATAGGAAAGAACACCCGATGAACGCGCCGCCAGGTCGCGTCCGCCCGCTACCGCCCCACTACCGCCCTTCGTAGAGCCGATCCCCCAGCCAGTCCGCCAACTGGGAAATCTCCTTGATCTTGCTCGCGGTCGCGTCGATGTCGTACGCCACGCGCACGAACTGCGCGAATCCCGCGTGCAGCACGACGTAGCTCGCCCGCGGGTCCATGTCCCGGGGCTGCCCCACCGAGCCCACGTTGATCACCGCCTTCTCCCCCTCCTGGAACGTGTAGCCGTGCTCTCCGACCTCCGCTGGCGGGTAGAAGTCCGGCTCGTCCGTGAAGACCCCCGGCACGTGCGTGTGCCCCACCACGCACAGCTTCTGCACGCGGTCGAAGATGCTCTCGAGCTTGTCCGTCGCGTTCACCGCGTCGTCGGGAAAGATGTACTCGTTGATCGGCCGCCGGGGCGACCCGTGCACCGCCAGCAACGCGTGGCCGGGCATCGCGTTCGCCACCACGCCCACCCCGGCCGCCGGGACCGGCTCGGCCCCGTCGGGCCCGATCCGCTCCACCACCCGCACCTTCAGCCGGTTCAGGAAGTCGTACCGCTCGGCGCGCTTCTTGTCGTCGGGCTCGCGGTCGAACTGCTCCCGCGTCCAGAACGCCGCGGCTTCGGCCCCCGGGTTGAAGTTCGTGGGCTCATACAACACCCCGTAGTCGTGATTCCCCATGAGCGACCAGGCGCAGCGGGCCCGGACCAGGTCCACGCATTCCAGCGGGTCTGGGCCGTACCCCACGGTGTCCCCCAGGCACACGATTCGGGTGATCCCCTTCGCATCGATGTCGGCGAGGACGGCCTTGAGTGCCGAGGCGTTCGCGTGCACGTCGCTGATCACGGCTGTGGGCACGGGGGCTCCGGGAGAGGCCGGCGTGGCGGGAGGGAGCGGACGCCCCGGCGACGGGGACCGAGACGGAAGGGGAGCATGGTAGGGGGTCCGCCTGCCAATCTGACAAGCCGCCCCGCCGAAGGCAGCGAGGGGTGCCCGGGGAACCCATCCCCACGCAGTCCCGCCGCGTCCGAACCCGGCCCGGACGCCCGTCACCGGGGCCTGCCCCGGTCTTCGCCTTCACATGTCGCCTCGGGTCGGGTGGCGCACCATTTGCACCAGTCAGGGCGACAAGGTGCCGATCTAGCGACGTGCGGGCAGGGGATACCATCCGGTTTTCCCGTCCGCATCCGCCGGAACCGGATTTTTCTCAGACCGTAAAGCCCTCCCGACCCCCCTCCACGGACCGTCGTCCGACCGACTCACCCCCCGGGAACCCGCCCATGCCCGCAGCCGGCGTCACGTACCAGCGCACGCGCGAAATGACCATCGACGAGCTGTTGCTGGAGAACCGGATCGTCTTCCTGATCGGCGAGATCAATCAGGGCTCCGCCGCCCGCGTGATGATGCAGATGCTCTACCTCGAGAACCAGAAGCGGGGGTCGGAGATCAACTTCTACATCAACTCCCCCGGCGGGGCGGTGGACGACACCTTGGCCCTCTACGACACCATGCGGTTCCTGACCTCGCCGGTCTCGACCTACTGCCTGGGCCGGGCCTATTCGGGCGGGGCGGTGCTCCTGACCGCGGGCACCAAGGGCAAGCGCTACATGCTCCCCCACGCCAAGGTCATGATCCACCAGCCCTACGGCGGGATCACCGGTCAGGCCGAGGACATCCGCATCCAGGCCGAGCAGATCATCAAGATGAAGGGCGAGATGACCCGCATCATCGCCATGCACACCGGCCAGAGCGTCGAGCAGATCCACAAGGACGCCGAACGCGACAAGTACTTCTCCGCCGAGGAGGCCGTCAAGTACGGCCTGGCCGACGAGGTCCTCACCGAGCCCCCCAAGGCCGTCTCCAGCTTCGTGTCGCGCTGAGGACACATTCCGCACGGCCGTTCACGCTCCGGAAAGTACATCCAACGACCACCACGGAGGCCGGACCGCCGGCCCCCCCGAGAGACCCCATGTCGTACCTCGTCCCCATCGTCATCGAGAAGTCCAGCCGCGGCGAGCGGTCCTACGACATCTACTCGCGCCTCCTCAAGGACCGCATCATCTTCCTCGGCGGCCCCGTCACCGACGAGATCTCCAACCTCGTCGTCGCCCAGCTCCTCTTCCTCGCCAACGAGGACCCCAAGCAGGACATCCACCTCTACATCAACTCCCCCGGCGGCAGCGTCTCGGCCGGCCTGGGCATGCTCGACACCATGCGCTTCGTCCAGTGCGACGTGTGCACCTACATCATCGGGCAGGCCGCGAGCATGGGCTCGGTCCTGGCCTGCGCGGGCACCAAGGGCAAACGCTACACCCTCCCCAACGCCCGCAACCTCATGCACCAGCCCCTGCTCAGCGGCGTCATGGAAGGCCAGGCCAGCGACATCGAGATCGAGGCCCGCGAGATGCTCCGCATCCGCGACCGCCTCTACTCCATCTACGCCGAGGCCACCGGCCAGCCCCTCGAACGCATCGCCCGAGACTGCGACCGCAACAAGTGGCTCGATGAGAAGGAGATGCTCGAGTACGGCCTGATCGACGCCGTCCTCGACCGCATGCCCCTCCGCGCCAAGAACGCCCAGCCCGACGACGAGTGATCAGGGCTCGTCGCGTCCTCCAATCAGTCGCCTGAACGAACCCCGAGCGTGAGCGAGCGGGAACTTCGGGAATGCCCGGCCTCCCGCTCGCTCACGCTCGGGGCTCGTTCCTTCGTTCGTTCCCCTACCCTCGCCTCATGCGCGCCCCGACCCTCCTCCTCCCCCTCCTCCTCGCCGGCTGCACCATCGGCGGCTCCTCCACCCCCGCGCGCGAGAACGACCGCCTCCGCCGCGAGGCCATCGCCGCCCAGGACGCGATCCGCGCCCTGGAACTCGAGCGCAACGAGCTCCGGCAAAAGGTCGCCGAACTGGCCGCCGGGCGCAAAGCGACGCTCCCCGACGACGCCCTCGCCGCCCTTCCCCGCGTCGCCTCGCTCGAGATCGGCCGCCTTTCGGGGCTTACGCCCTTGCCAAACCCCGCCAGCCCCGACGCCCCCGCCACGTCCATCGTCCTCTCCCTCACCCCCCAAGACGGCCGCGGCCGCTTCACCCAGCTCGTCGGCACGGCCCGCGCCGAGGCCCTCGTCCTCCCCGCCGACGCCGCCGAGCAACCCCGCCGCATCGCGTCGGTCACGCTCTCGCCCGCCGCTCTCCGCGATGCCTACCGCTCCGGCCTCACCGGCACCCACTACACGATCGACCTTCCCCTCGACCCGCCCCTTCCGCGCTCCGCGACCGCCCGCCCATCGATCGTCCTCCGCGTCGAGTTCGACGACGCCCTGACCGGGCAGACCCTCCGGGCCGAGCGGCTCGTGAACCGATAGCCGGAAGGTCACGGCGGCGCGAACCCAACAAGACCGACGCCCCGCCGAGCGCTGGTCATTCCGCGGCGAACACCCACCCGGGCCACTCCCCGTCCCCATGCCTCCGGCAGCACAACACTTCCCCGACATGCCGGACCAGGCCGACGACCTTCCACCTCCGAGCCGCCGGGCGCTCCATGCGCTCGCCGCCGACGCCGCGACGGGGGACGAACCCGCCTTCGCCGAGGTCCACCGTCGCCTCGCCCCCGGCCTCCGCCGCCTCCTGCTCGATCGCGCCCGCGGCGACGACGCCCTGGCCGACGATCTCGCCCAGAAGGCCTGGACCGGCGCGTGGCGGGCGCTGACCGAAGGGCGGTATGACCCGCAGAAGGCCGCCCTCACCACCTTCGTCTACGCGGTCGCCCACAAGGTCTGGCTCCAGCACCTCCGCACCGGCGGACGCGCCGACGCCGCCGCCGCGGCCTACGCCGACCTCGGCGCCCCCGGCGCTCCCCACGCGGCCCCCGACCCCGCCGACGCCGCGGGCCTCGCGCAGACCCTCGACGCCGTCCGTCGCTGCCTCGCCGAGCCCGATCCCGACGCGGCCCCTTCCGCCGCTCCGGGCGGCCTCACCCAGGACGAACGCTGGCTCCTCCGCGCGGTCGCCGCGGGCGCGTCCGACCGCGTCCTCGCCCAACGCCTCGCCGTTGCCCCCAGCACCGTCAACGCCCGCAAGAACGCCGCCTATGACAAGCTCCGCCGCCACCTGGCCGTCCGAGGCCACCTGCCGGATTCGGCCGAGCGCTGAGCCCCGGAACGCGAACACCCTCCCGTCCGCGTTCACGAGCGCCCGACCCCGCCTACCCCATGAACGACGCCGACCTGAACACCCTCGTCCGCCTGGCCCTCGAGGCCGAACGCCTCGAGCATTCCGCCGCCGACGCGGAGGGCGTCTCCCCCGACGAGATCGATTCGGTGCTGCACTTGGCCGGCGGGGACGGGACGGATGACGACGCCTACGCGGCGTGGTCCTCCAGACTCGCCAGCCGTCGCCGGTGGGCCCTTGTCGGCGGCCTTGCCTGCGCCGCGGTCCTCACCCTCGCGGGCGTCGTTCCGCTGCTCGCCAACCGCTTCGCGCCCCTCTCGCCCGCGCCCATCGGTCCGCTCGCGATCGCTCCCGCCGTCGTCCCGCACACGCCCGCCGAGCCGGTGCACGCCGCCGACCACGCCGCTCCCCGCGTCGCCCTCGCGGTGACGCCCGACTGGACCGCCGGATTCGTCAACGCACGTGGTGAACCGTCCGTCGTGCTCGCCGTCTACCAGGACGACGATGAACGCGCGTTCTTCACGGATCCCGGCCTGATCGATTGGAACTGTCGCCGCAGCCTCGCCGACGTCGGATCGACCGACCTGCTCCACTCGATCCTCGCCTCGCCGTCCGTCACCAACCCGGACCGCGTGCTCGTCGTCGCCGTGAGCGGCCCCGCCGACTTCCTCCCCCGCACCGAACACGAGCGCGACGCCATGCTCGCCTGCCTGACCGAGTGGGGTGATGGCGAGTACGGCGACGCGGCAGCCGAGGATGCGCCAGCGCCGGGCCGCGTCTGCCTCCCGGGCGGCCTCCGCGTCATCGCCGAAGCCATGTCCCTCGTCGGCCGTTGAGCAGGCCGCTGCGGCCCACTCCGTGACTCCGTGACATCTTCCTACGCCGGCAGCGCGAACCCGCCGCAGAACGTCCGCACCTCCTCGAGCACCGCCGCGTTCGCACTCTTCAACACCCCCTCCCCCTCCAGCCCGGCCTCCAGCGTCCGGTCGATCCACGCCGCCACCCGCGACATGTGCTCCTCCCGCAGCCCCCGCGTCGTGACGGCGGGCGTCCCGAGCCGCACGCCGCTGGTGATCTTCGGCGGGCGCGGGTCGGCCGGCACGCCGTTCTTGTTGCAGATGATCCCGCTCCCCTCGAGCCACCGCTCGGCGTCCGCCCCCGTCAGGTCCGCGTGCCTGGCGCGGAGGTCCACGAGCATCAGGTGGTTGTCGGTGCCCCCGGTCGTGCAGCGGTAGCCGTGGCCCGCGAGCGCCGTCGCGAGCGCCTTGGCGTTCTTGACCACCTGCGCGCCGTACGCCTTGAACTCGGGCGTCAGGGCCTCCCCGAAGGCGATCGCCTTCGCCGCGACGATGTGCATGAGCGGCCCGCCCTGCGAACCGGGGAAGACCGCCCGGTCGATCTTCTTCGCCAGCTCCTCGGAATCCGTCAGGATCAGCCCGCCCCGCGGCCCGCGCAGCGTCTTGTGCGTCGTGGTCGTCACCACGTGCGAGTGCGGGAAGGGGGAGGGGTGCGCCCCCGCCACGATCAGCCCCGCGATGTGCGCGACGTCGGAGACCAGCAGCGCGCCGACCTCGTCGGCGATCGATCGGAACCGCGCGAAGTCGATCGTCCGCGGATACGCGGAATACCCGCACATGATCACCTTGGGCCGATGCTCGAGGCAGACCCGCCGCGCCGCGTCGTAATCGATCCGCTCGAAGTCGGGGCTGGCCTTGTCGTAGTGCAGCGGGTAGTGCACCGGCCGGTAGAACCGCCCCGAGAGGTTGATCTTCATCCCGTGCGACAGGTGCCCGCCGTCGTTGAGCACCAGCGACGCGAACGTGTCGCCGGGCTCCATCAGCGCCTGCATCACCGCCTGGTTCGCCTGCGCCCCAGAGTGCGGCTGCACATTGGCGAACCCGCACCCGAACAGCCGCTTCGCCCGGTCGCGGGCGATCGTCTCGACTTGGTCGTGGAAGACGCACCCGCCGTAGTACCGCGCCCCGGGATACCCCTCGGCGTACTTGTTCGTGAGACACGTCCCCGCCGCGTGCATCACCGCGGCGGACACGTGGTTCTCGCTGGCGATCAGTTCCAGCGTCGACGCCTGCCGCGCCCCCTCCTTGGCGATCAGCCCCGCGACCTCGGGGTCGGCCTCGTTGAGGAGCGCGAGCGTCGATGCGGTGATGGGGTCGGTGGCCATGGCCGATGGTAATCCCGCCCAGCCTCGCGAACGAGCCGGGGGCCTCGGGAACGAGCGCCGAGTATCAGCAGGACGGAGTCGCCATCCGCCCCGGCGTCGCCAGCAACGACGACAGGTCGCACCCGCACCCCGGACACGCCAACGGCACCGTCACCACCTGATCGCCTCCAGCCACCGCCCGAATTCCAGCCCCGCATCACTCCCCGGCAGGAAGACCATCACGGCTGTCGCGGCCAGGAACGACACCGTCACCATCGCCAGCGCGATCAGTCCCGGCCGCGGCAACCGCAGGTACCGCCCCGCCGCGCGCCGCCACGCGTGCCACTGCACCGCCGCCATCACCGGGCCGATCAGGTACACGTAGTCGCTCAACGTCGCCACCGTCCCCGCCAGCCCTCCCCGCCGCCCCCATCCCATCCACGGCATGCCCCCCACCCGCGTCCCCGCGGCGACCGCCGCGAACCACAGCGAGGCCCACGCCAGCAACGTGGCCACGCCGATGTACACCCCGGCCCGCGCCAGGTGGACGCGCCGGACGCGGCACCGCCGCAGCGTCACCGGCAGCACGAGGAACGCGACAGGACAGAGCGCCGTCCACGCGAGGCA
>Ga0335394_10011335_pt1 | contig 10052 bp, 11 predicted proteins | sample MAT03_FD_205741 | JGI IMG/M metagenome (GOLD analysis project Ga0335394, IMG submission 205741) | Freshwater microbial communities from Lake Fryxell liftoff mats and glacier meltwater in Antarctica - MAT-03 (spades assembly) (version 2) ...
CGATCAATGTGGTGCGGATGGCGATCCCCGGAACCTTCTGGCGTATGGTGTCCACCAAGGCCTCGGTCTTCTCTTGCGTGATGCCACGCCGCATACGCTTGAGCACCGCGGTGCTGCCATGCTGCAACGGCATATCCAGGTAGTTGCAGATGTTCTTCCGCTCGCGCATCACATCGAGGATGTCCATCGGGAAGCCACTGGGGAAGGCGTAGTGCAGCCGGATCCAATCGATGCCTTCCACATCGCTCAGTTGCGCGAGCAATTCGCTCAGGTTGCGCTTGCCATAAATGTCAAGACCGTAGTAGGTAAGGTCCTGCGCGATGAGGATGAGTTCGCGGGTTCCGTTCGCGGCGAGGTTCTTCGCGCTCTGGACCAACTGATCCATCGGCGTGCTCACATGCTTGCCGCGCATGAGCGGGATCGCACAGAAGCTGCATTTCCGATCACACCCTTCACTGATCTTGAAATACGCGTAGTGTACCGGCGTGGTGAGCAGCCGTTCGCCCACGAGTTCATGCTTGTAGTCGGCCTTCAGCGTTTTCAGGAGGCGCGGCAGGTCGCGCGTGCCGAACCAGGCGTCCACCTGCGGGATCTCCGCTTTCAACTCGGGACCGTAGCGCTGGCTGAGGCAACCGGTGACATAGACCTTTTCGACCAGACCCTCGTCCTTCGCCTTGGCATAGTTGAGGATGGTATCGATGCTCTCCTGCTTGGCATTGTCGATGAAGCCGCAGGTATTGATCACCACCACATTGTGTTCCCCGCTCCCACTCTCGTGATCAACGCTTATGCCGTTGGCCTTGAGTTGGGCCATCATCACCTCGCTGTCGAAGGTGTTCTTGGAGCACCCGAGGGTGATCACGTTCACCTTGGTGGCTTTGAGGGTTCGGGCTTTCATGAACGGGGCCGCAAAAGTAGGCCTCATGCATCAAGAGAACGCCGAACGAAAAGTCCGGGAACGACGAAGCCTCCACCATAGGCGGACGCTTCGCGCTAAGTAATGCTCAGTTGAAGGCGGTCTTGAACCAGTTCTCGTACATCTTGCCGAACAGAAAGCTCGGCTTCTGCTCTCCGTTCGCGGCCGCAACAACGCCCATGATGATCGCGATCAGGAACAGGAGCCCGATCAGGGGCATAAGCAGGGCACCAAAGCCCAACGTGACCACGGCCAGGATCATACCGGCGATCCAGAAGGCGATCCACGCGATCATCAAGCCCAAGGCCTGGCGCAGGTGGTAACTCCCCAATGCGGTCTTCTTTTGGCCGTGCAGGATGATGGCGATGATGAAGCCGATGAGCGTTATGTAGGCGACGATCGCCACGGTCTTGTCTTCACCAGGAAGTGCTTGCGGTGGGGTAATATTGGCTTGTTCCATGTTCGGGTGGTTGGGGTGAGCACCGAAAATAGGATTTCCCCCGTAACCGTGCTCCCAGGTTCAGCCCTTGAACAGCGCCTGTACAAAGGCCTGCTTGTCGAACATCTGGAGATGGCCGATCCCTTCGCCGATGCCCAGGTACTTGATCGGGATCTGGAACTGGTCGCTGATGCCGATGGCCACGCCGCCCTTGGCCGTACCGTCCAGTTTCGTCAACGCCAGGGCCGTGACGTCGGTCGCCTTGGTGAACTGGCGCGCCTGCTCGATGGCGTTCTGCCCGGTGCTGGCGTCCAACACCAACAAGACCTCATGAGGCGCATCGGGGATCACCTTGCGCATCACGTTGCGCACCTTGGTGAGTTCGTTCATCAGGTTCACCTTGTTGTGCAATCGGCCGGCGGTGTCGATGATGACGACATCAGCGTCCCGTGCTTTGGCACTTTCGACCGTATCGTAGGCCACCGCGGCCGGATCAGCGCCCATGCCTTGTTGCACCAAGGGAACTCCGACGCGTTCGCTCCAGATGCGCAATTGGTCCACGGCCGCTGCGCGGAAGGTGTCCGCGGCGCCGAGCACCACGCTCCTGCCCTCTTTCTTGAACGCGTATGCCAGCTTACCGATGGTGGTGGTCTTGCCCACTCCGTTCACCCCCACCACCATGATCACGTAAGGCCGTATGGCCGGATCCACAGGCGCGGGGTCCTTCATCAACGCGGCGATCTCCTCGCAGAGCAAAGCGTTCAGTTCGCCCGTGCCCACGTACTTGTCGCGCGCCACACGGGCCTGCACCTGCCGGATGATCTTCAATGTGGTCTCCACGCCAACATCGCTGCTCACCAACGCTTCCTCCAGCTGGTCCAGCACGGTGTCGTCCACAGAGCTTTTGCCCGCGATGGCACGCGTCAGTTTGCTGAACAGACCGGAACGCGATCGCTCCAGGCCCTGGTCCAGCGCCAGCTTCTCCGCGAGTTCTTGTGCGGCCTCCTTCTTCTTCCCGAACAGTCCGAACAATGCCATCTCAGGTCCTGATACTGGAAAAGGCCTCCCCGATGCTTCGGGAAGGCCTTTTCGCAATGCGTGTATGAACGGCCTTACTTGCCGCTGTTGATCAGCTTCTCGGCCTCGTCGCTGGGCACCACCTGCTCAACGAACTGGTAGCCGCCAGTGGTCTCCTTCTTGATCATACGGATGACTTTGGTGAAGGTCTTGGCGTCAGCCTTCTTCAGGGTAGCAACGGTTTTCTTTGCCATGGCTTACTTGATCTCTTTGTGAACGGTCACTTTGCGCAGGATGGGGTTGTACTTCTTCAACTCCATACGCTCGGTGGTGTTCTTTCGGTTCTTGGTGGTGATGTAACGGGAAGTACCTGGCTGGCCCGAGGTCTTGTGCTCGGTGCATTCCAGGATCACTTGTACGCGGTTGCCCTTTTTGGCCATTGGTCGTGCGTGCTAGGGTTGTGACTGGTTCTTGGATCAGGCCTTGTAGAACCCCTTCGCCTTGGCCTTTTTCAAGGCCTCGGCCAGGCCGATCTTGCTGATGGTGCGCATACCGTTGGTGCTCACCCGCAGGTTGATCCACTTGTTCTCCTCAACGAGGAAGAACCGGCGGTTCTGGAGGTTGGGCGCGAAGGTGCGCTTGGTCTTGATGTTCGAGTGCGACACCTTGTTACCGGTGATGACGTGCTTGCCGGTGATCTCACAAACCTTGGACATGGCGAAACGGATTACAGGGCCGCAAATGTAGAGAAATTCTCTTCCCGATCGCTATGTTCGGTATCGTTCGCCTTCAGGGTAGCTTGTGGACATGGCTGGCTGCGGGTCTTTTCCCGCCCGGTGAGGTGCCTATACTTGCGTCGCTCCCTCTCCACGTTCCCCACCATCCTCTTCATCCCGCTCATCGCACTATGCGCAACCCGGACCGTTGGAAGCCCTCACGCCTGGCCCATGATCCCCGAACGGGACGGTATTCGACCGGTCGCGGGGCGATCTTCGGTGGCTCCTACCACATGGTGGACCTACAGACGGAAGCCTACGTGCCCCTGATCCAGGAGCACGTTACCGGCCATGTGCTGGATTGTGGTTGTGGTCCGGTGCCCTACCATCAACTCTATGCTCCACGGATAACCGCCAGCACCTGCATCGATTGGAGCCAGGACCCTCATGTGCTGGACCTTCTTGACAAGGTGGTCGATATCAACGGACCGCTTCCTTACGCCAATGGCTCGTTCGACACGGTGCTGTGTACCGATGTGATCGCGCACGTCAAGCGGCCCTGGGAGTTGATCGACGAATTCTCCAGGGTGCTGAAGCCCGGCGGTAGGATGGTGATCACCACTCCGTTCATTTATTGGTTGGCCCAATACCCCTACGAGTATTTCCACCCAGCGAGGTTCGGTCTGGAGGACATGTCCAAAACAGCTGGTCTGGAGGTGATCCATCTGGAACCTTACGGCGGGCAGGCCGACGTCCTATTGGATACCCTTAACAAGATGATGGACACCGGTTTCAGGAATCGCCTGTTCCTGCTTTTGTTGAAGATGCCGGGGTTGAAGGGCTGGCTGGAACGGAACCGCATGCGGACCGGTGAGCGATACGCCTTGGGCTACTGCCTGGTGGCGCGCAAGGCCTGAAGCATCATTCCATTTCCCTGCCGAGCAGGCACTGCCGCAAGAGGTTCAATGCGGTGACCGCACTGCGCTTGATCACCAGGTCTCGGGTTCCGGGAAAGTGGCCTTGCACCGAACGCGATCCTGCCTTTCCGGCAACAGCGATCCATACGGTGCCCACGGGTTTGTCCGGCGTGCCACCATCCGGCCCGGCAACCCCACTGATCGCGATGCTCCAGTCCGTGCGCAATGCCTGGCGCACGCCACTGGCCATCTGCTCCACCACAGGGCGACTCACCGCGCCGTTGAGTTCCAACATGTCGCTGGGGATGCCCAGTTCCTCCATCTTCACCGCGTTCGCGTAGCTCACAACACCCCCAATGAAGTACGCGGAACTTCCCGGTACCGACGTGATCAGGTGGCTCACATAACCACCCGTGCAGCTTTCCGCCACCGAGAGGGTCTGGCCCGTGTCCTTGAGCAAGCGGCCCACCACGCGTTCCATCCGATCCTCTCCTTCACCGAAGATCAATTCAGGGATCAACCCATAAAGCTCATCCGCCTTGCGATCCACGCGTGACCGCGCTTGGGCGGGGTCATTACTGGCGTATGTGCTCAGGCGCAACTTCACCAGTCCCGGGCTTGGCAGATAGGCCAGCTTGATGCTCTCCGCAGCGAGGCTGTCCTCCCATGCTTCAATGCGCTGGGCCAGATGGCTCTCCCCCAATCCGGTGGTGAGCAGCGTGCGATGGATGATGGCAGGCGGCTGGAACCGCTGCGCCAATTGAGGCAGCACATGGTTCAGCATCATCGCCTTCATTTCGTAAGGCACGCCGGGCATGCTCACGAATACACGCCCCTCACGCTCGAACCACATGCCACTGGCGGTTCCCCGGTCGTTGGGTATCACAGTGCATCCTTCCGGTAGATCGGCCTGCGCCCTGTTCACCTCGAGCAGGTTTTTCGGATCGCGGCCCATCTTCACGAACATCTCCTCGATCACCGCTTCGATCGCAGCGTGCCGGACCAATTTGGTATCGAAGAACTCGCAGAGGGTATGCTTGGTGATGTCGTCCTTGGTCGGTCCAAGGCCACCGGTGATCAGCACGATGTCGGCCACGGTGGTCGAGAGGGCCTCGATGATCTCCTGCCGGTCGTCGCCGATGGTGCGCACCCGTTTGGGGCGGATGCCGATCAATCCCAACTGCTCACCCATCCACCCCGCGTTGGTGTTCATGGTCTGGCCGATCAGCAACTCATCACCGATGCTCAGGATCTCGGCGGTTATCTCGCGGGGCATGGTGCGAAGGTCTAGTGGATCAGAAAGTCAGAAAATGAGATGATCGGATGATCCTGCCCATGGTGTCGGCTGTGGTTGTCTTGCTATCCCTTGTTCCTATCCCCCGGCGATCGAACGATCCCATGGTGATGACATGGTCTGATCGTGGGATCGGCCGATCTACTCCGCCGGGTAGCCGAAGAGTTGTTCCGTGCTTAGTCTGGTGACAGGGCCAAGGGTCTCCAGCACCTTCAGGTCCAGTGCGGCCTCTTTGCCCACAACACAAAACGCATAGTGCTTGCCCTTGATCTCGCGATCGAAGAAGGTCTTCATGTCCTCCATGGTGATGGCCGGGATGCGTTCGTACGAGGTCCTGCGCACGTCATAGTCCAGCCCACGGCGCTGTGCGGCGTCCCAACTCCAGTAGATGTTCTCCTTGGTGATGCGGGTGCTGGCGATCACTTTGAGCGCACTGGTTTTGGCGCCTTCGAACTGCTCGGGGGCCATGGGCATGTCGTTCATCAATGCCAACATGGCCGCCACGGCATCGTCCAGTTTGTCGGCCTGGGTGCCGATGAACGCACGGACGTAATGCGCGTCCTCTTTCTTCGCCGGTGTGGTGTAGCTGGCACTTGCGCCATACGCCAGCGCCTTGGCTTCACGGATCTCCTGGAACACAATGCTGCTGAGCCCACTGCCGAAGTACTCATTGAAGAGCGAGGCGAAGGGCATGTTCTCCACATTGAACGGCGCGGCCTTGCTCACCAGCATCATCTCGGCCTGCACCATGTCGTGTTCGGCGAAATAGACGGTGCTCGTGGTGGTGGCCAGCTCCGGGTAAACGCGCGGAGCCGGATAGTCCTTCAGCCTGGCCGGGGCCTTGTGCCGCTCCTTGAGCAAGGCGGTCACCTCATCAGTGCCCATGCGACCGTAGTAGAACACGTTGTGCTGGTAGCCGGTGAGGGCGTGGATGCGGTCCACCAATTCACCGCTGGTGAGCGCGGCCAGGCGCGCGTCGTCCGGCACATCATTGAAGGCTGACGTTGCGCCGAACCTGGCGTAATTGACCAGGCCGTTCGTGATGGCGCCTTTGCTCTTCACTTCGTCCTGGCGGGCCTTGCGGATATCCGACACCAAGCCGATGAGCGCCTCCTCATTGGGCTGGGCATCGGCCAGCAAGTGCTCCAATAGATCCACACCCTGTGCAAGGTCCTTCTCCAGGCCGCTCAGGGTAACATAGCTACGGTCCTCGCCAGCGAAAACCGTGATGGACAAGCCCAGCTTGAAAAGTTCCTGCTTGAAAGCGGTCGGGGTGTAGCGCGTGGTGCCCAGGTACGGCAGGTATTCCACGGCCACCATCAACTCCCGGTCGTGGTTGGTGCCCATGTCCAGTATGTACCGCAGGCTGAATAGGTCGTTGGTGGGATTCTTCACCACGGCAAGGGGAATACCACTGCTCAGGGTGCGGCGCTGGATGGCCGATGCATAGTCAATGAATTCCGGTGCGAGCGTGGCGCTGGGCAGCTTCTCCCACTCCGTCCTCCATGCGCTTTTGCCCTCGCGCTTGATATCGATGGCGGTGATCGGTGGTTTGGTCACTTTGTGCGCGTCCTTGTTCTCGCCGGTCCGCTTGAATACGCGCACGTAGTTGGACCCGAAATGCGCGTTGGCGAAATCCACCACCTGCTGTTTGGTTATGCGCGCCATGCGATCGTGCAGGTCCACCACGTCCTTCCATTCCTTGCGTAAGATGAACGCATCGGTCATCGCCCCGGCGCGCAAACGGTTGTTCTCGTTCCAGAACCGGATCTGTTGTTGCTTCAAGTCGCTCACCACCGCTTGGATGAGCCATTCCTCGAACTCCCCGCGCTTCAGGGCTTCCAACTGGGCCAGCAGCAGATCGCTCACCTGTTCCAGGGTCTGGCCTTCCTTGGCTTCACCATGCAAGCCGAATTCCGCGTAGTCGGTCTGGATATTGGCGGAAGCGTAGGCGGTGAGCACCTTCTGCGCCTGGTTCAAATTCAGGTCGATGATGCCGGCTTTCCCATTGCTCAAGATGCCATCGATCAGCAAGAGCATGGTCGGATCCGGCGTGGCGTATCCACCGAAGCGCCAGGCGAGGTCCACCCACTCGGCATCCGGGCCGAACACTTCCGCGCTGATCGGGGCGGTGATCGAGGGTTGTGGGGTGAACGTGAAAGCGGGTACATCCTGCCGCTTCCACGAGCCGAAGTACTTGTCCACCATCGCCACGGAGCGGTCGTAGTCGATATCCCCCGCAAGGATCACCGCCATGTTGTTGGGTTGGTAGTACGTGTCGAAGAACTGGTGGATCTTCACCATGCTCGGGTTCTTCAAGTGCTCGCCGGTACCGATGGTGCTTTGCGTGCCATAAGGATGCGTGGGGTAGAGCAGCGCGTTCTTCTTCATGTAGGCCTGGCGCCCATCGTTGTCCTGGCCGCGGTTGAACTCCTCGTACACCGTTTCCAGTTCGGTGTGGAACAGCCGCAGCACACATTCCTGGAAGCGCTCGCTCTCGATCGCCATCCAACGCTCCAACTCATCGCTGGGGATGTCGTTCACGTAAACGGTGCGCTCGGTGCTGGTGTAGGCGTTGGTGCCGTTGGCGCCAATGCGCTTCAGCATCTTGCTGTACTCGTTGGGTACGGCGAACGTCGACGCCAGCTGGCTCAAGCTGTCGATGCGGTGATAGATCAGGCCGCGCTGCGCTTCATCGGCGGTGCCGCGCCGCTCCTCGTAAGCGTCGCTTATCATTTGCAACAGTGTGCTCTCCTTCTCCCAATCAGCCGTACCGATGTGGCTGGTGCCCTTGAACAGCATGTGCTCCAGGTAATGCGCCAGGCCGGTGGCATCGGCCGGATCGTTCTTGCTGCCTGCCCGCACGGCGATGTTCGTCTGCACGCGCGGCGCGTCGGTATTGCGGCTCAGCCATACCTGGAGGCCATTGTCCAGCGTGTAGATGCGCGCCTCCAGCGGGTCGCCGGGAACGGTGATGAACGAGTAGCTCTTCTGGGCGTTGGCCGTGGCCAGGGCGAGCAAGGCACTGGCGAGCAGAAATAATGGACGCATGGACATGGTGTGGGGCCGTGAAGTTGCTGAAAATGTCCGGCGTCACTACCTGGCGGCGGATCTAACCATGCATGGTCGGGGCCTTGCTGTATCGGGCCACCACGGTCGCCTCGTATGCCAGGAACTCCTTCCAGCGTGCATCCACGTCGACGTTTCCACCATAACGTCGCGCAAAACCGATGAAGGTGGTGTAATGACCGGCCTCGCTGATCATCAGTTCGCGGTAGAAGGAGCGCAGGTCCTCATCTGCCACTTCCTCGCTGAGCAGTTTGAAACGCTCACAACTGCGGGCCTCGATCATCGCGCTGAAGAGCAGGCGGTCCACCAGGCGGTCCTCGCGGCTGCCATCCTTGCGCACGAAGGCCATCAGTTCGTTCACATAATGGTCCTTGCGCTCGGGGCCCAAGGTCCAGCCGCGCGCGACGATCTTCTCATGCACCTGCCCGAAGTGGGTGATCTCCTCCTGCGCGATGCGCGTCAACTCCTGCACGAGTTCGCTCAGCTCCGGATAGCGCACCACCATGCTGATAGCGTTGCTCGCGGCTTTCTGCTCGCACCACGCATGGTCGGTGAGCAGTTCACCCAGGCCCTCGGGATGCCGCGCCAGTTCGGCCCAGCGCGGGTCGGTGGAGAGTTGAAGGCCGAGCATCATGGGTGCGGATGGTGGGCACAAAGACGGCCGATGTCATCTCTGTTCGTTCTATCCCGCCGTCGGTCGACACATGTGTGGACCGCACAGTTGACGATGGCGGTGGAGGTCATGCCTTGAGAATGTGCCCCGTGAAGCGCAGCTTGATGGACTTCAGGGTGGCACCATCGACACTTCCGATGACCGCTTCGATGTGCTTCTTGGGAATGATGTGCGCAAAGCCCAGGCGCACCACGCCGGGATAGCTAAGACCCGTGGTAGAGTAGCTCGAATGCCCCGGATCGATGACGACATCAAGGTCCGGAACGGCGAGTTCCACATGACTTGAAATGCCCACCACGAACCAATCACCGAAGGGCGGAAAGGATGCGATCAGGATCGCGGGACGCAGCTTGCGTAGGCTATCCGCCTGGGGGAGCGCAGCCCGTACTACGCTTCCGGCTTCCATGGAATATAATCCGGGTTGGGTTCCAGCACCTTGATGTGGCTGATATCGGGTTCGTCGTCGGCGTATGCCCGCGACAAGCCCCAGAGCCCCACGTTCGTCCAGAACTCGCGATCCGCATCCAATTCCGCATCAATGATCACTTCCACGCTGAACTCATCCTTCAACTCCTTCCGCAACGCTTCGGCGCCGTTGACCAACCGCAGATCCTGTAGCAGTTCGTCCGCCTTCGGCTCTGCGCCACCCTGTGCTCGGTGCCTCAAGAAGTGCTTGGCGGCCAGCATCACCAGCATCACCATGGCCACCCATGCGTCCTGCTGCAACCTTGGCCGCCGCATGATGCGCAAGGCATCGCCCGGGACAAGCCCCTCCCGTTGGAACAAACCGAACGCGGCCGTTCCTGCAACGGTTTCCGTATCGATCACGATCTGTTTCATGGCGGCAGCAAGTTACGCCGATGGTTCCCACACCCCTGTTCAGCAACGCTCCTACGCTCACAGCGATCCAGGCGCCTCGATCATCGCGCTGAAGAGCAGGCGGTCCACCAGGCGGTCCTCGCGGCTGCCATCCTTGCGCACGAAGGCCATCAGTTCGTTCACATAATGGTA
>Ga0335394_10011336_pt1 | contig 10052 bp, 13 predicted proteins | sample MAT03_FD_205741 | JGI IMG/M metagenome (GOLD analysis project Ga0335394, IMG submission 205741) | Freshwater microbial communities from Lake Fryxell liftoff mats and glacier meltwater in Antarctica - MAT-03 (spades assembly) (version 2) ...
CGATCCGCTGGATGCCACCTACGCCCTTAAACTTGCGAAAGCAACCTACACCAAAATGGTTCAGAACTTGTTTTGGGCAGTCGGGTACAACGTCATTGCCATTCCCTTAGCGGCAGGAGTTGGCTACTCATTCGGCGTTCTCTTAACACCTGCAGTAGGCGCAATTTTAATGGCCGTTTCGACGGTCGTTGTTTCACTGAATGCAATGTTGCTCCGACGCATGAAAAGTTGAGCTAGAGTTTCATTCTTCGTTCTGGCCACTCACCGGAGCGAATTAGCGATAGTACAAAGATTGAGGTAACCCCATGTATTACATCGTTGAGACCCAGAAATCATTCAGCCAAGCCGCGACAGACCTAGAAGCAGCCGTTTTGCATCATGGCTTTGGGGTCTTGCATATCCATGATTTGGCAACCACGCTGCGCAATAAAGGCATTGACTTTGAGGAAGAGTGCAAGATTTTTGAAGTGTGCAATCCAGGGCAGGCGGCCAAAGTTTTGGCGACTGATATGCGCCTCAATATGGCATTACCCTGCCGGATCTCAGTGTTTACAGAGAAAGGTGCAACGAAAATAGGACTGATTAAGCCAGCGCAAATGCTCTCTTCACTCTCTCAAGATACGGCGTTGGCTCAAGTGGCAACAGACGTTGAGGAAAAGACAATTCAGATGGTTGATGAAGCGAAATGAAACCTCGCCAGCTCAATCGTTTATCTCAAGACCTTATCTTGACAGGAGAGAGTCAAAAGGATGAGCAAGCACCATAATCAGAAAGATGCATCGTTGAATATATTTGACACCAAAAGCCATGACGAATTTATTCGTCCCTTTATGGTTCCGCCAAAACCGAAGATTTCCCTTGCCAAAGACTATGACCCAGATTACAAAGCCCATTATCTGAAGAAATCGGACGCTAAACGTGATTTACACGAAGTGATCAAGGCTTTAGCGCAACATCAGAATATGCTGTATGCCCAAAATACGCACGCCGTGCTGATCATCTTTCAAGCAATGGACGCAGCGGGTAAAGACAGCACCATCAAGCACGTGATGTCGGGGATCAATCCCCAAGGTTGTCAGGTTTATAGTTTCAAAGCTCCATCGCTAGAAGAGTTGGATCATGATTATTTGTGGCGATGTTCCAAAGCCCTGCCGGAACGAGGACGAATTGGGATTTTTAATCGCTCTTATTACGAAGAAATCTTGATCACACGTGTCCATCCAGAAATTATCGAGCAACGACAAATTCCACCTCATCTCATCGATCATCAGATCTGGAAACGTCGCTTTGAAGAAATCAACAACTTCGAGAAATATCTGGTCAGCAACGGAACGATTATCCTCAAGTTTTTCCTGAATGTGTCTAAAGAAGAACAGCGAAAACGTTTTTTAGAACGAATCGATCGCCCTGAGAAAAACTGGAAATTCTCCGCTAATGATGCACAGGAACGAGTCTTTTGGGATGACTATATGACGGTTTATGAAGATATGTTCAATCACACCAGCACAGAGTGGGCACCCTGGCACATTATCTCAGCCGATCACAAATGGTTTACTCGCCTTGCTGTGGCAGGCATCATTTATTCCCAATTGAAGGAGCTTAATCTCCACTATCCCCGGATCAGCGAAGAAAAACACCAGGAACTTTTGCAAGCAAAGGCAATGCTTGAGAGCGAGAAATAGGGCAAGATCGCAGGCATTCTGAAGCGCACAGAATCTGCGACATAACAAAAATAGGCAGATGTGGAAACTTTGGAGCCTGTGATGTACTTCATTCATCTGAGAACTGCTATATAGCGGTTCCTCTTAACATGAGGTACACGTTGGACAGACAGGGTAAGGGTTTCAGCTTGTTATTCGTACCGCACCAGATCGGTAACCGCTATGAGTTCTACTAAACCGTCCAGAAGGTAGAGGCGATCTTGAACAACTTCTGCAACTATTCAATCAGAGGTGGAAGTAATCCAAGTTGAGATTCGATCGAAACTTAACTTTAGATAGAGCTGAACTTTAGAAGCTCAATGCTCAGGCACTATGAATCATCTTGAACCCAGTGAGAATCGCGATCGCGGCACCATTGTATCCGTGCGCGGCAGCGTGATTGATGTTCATTTTCCCAACCAGTTGCCAGAGCTGCATAGCCAACTTCAAACCGGAGACAAGGGAGAGGTTGCGATCGATGTGGTTACCCATCTCAATGCCCAAACGATTCGAGGCATCGCCTTCACTCCAACCGCAGGACTGGCGCGGGGGGCATCCGTTGTCAATACCGGACAGCCCTTGCAAGTGCCCGTTGGCAAACAATTGTTGGGTAGAATGTTCAACCTGTTTGGTGAGACGATCGACGGTAAAGCGCCGATTGCAGACAGCGAATGGCGATCGATTCATGCCGATCCGGTGGCACTGGCAAAGCGTGTCACGACTTCAGAGGTGCTGCTAACTGGGATTAAAGCGATCGACGTGCTGGCACCGCTGGAACGTGGGGGGAAAACGGGACTGCTGGGTGGAGCCGGAGTTGGCAAAACGGTGCTGATTACCGAAATGATTCACAATATGGTCAAGCAGCACTCCGGCGTGAGTTTATTCTGCGGCATCGGTGAACGCTGCCGGGAAGCGCAAGAACTGCATCAGGAGATGAAAGACACCGGGGTGTTGCCCAACACGGTGATGGTCTTTGGGCAAATGAATGAACCACCCGCTGCCCGGTTTTGGGTCGGCCACGCAGCGCTGACCATGGCAGAATATTTTCGCGATACAGCGCACCAAGATGTGCTGTTGCTGATAGACAATATTTTCCGCTTTATTCAAGCTGGATCAGAGGTGTCTGGGTTGATGGGGCAGATTCCCTCGCGGGTGGGCTATCAACCGACGCTGGCAACGGAACTAGCGGCACTGGAGGAACGGATTTGCAATACTGCGTTGGGCGGCATCACCTCAATTCAAGCCGTGTATGTGCCTGCCGATGATTTTACCGATCCCGCTGTCGTGCATACGTTTTCTCACCTGTCTGCCTCGATTGTGCTCTCGCGTAAACGGGCGAGTGAGGGGTTCTTTCCGGCGATCGATGTGTCGCAATCGGCATCACGGATGCTGAACGCCGAGATCGTGGGCGAACGGCACTACCGCATTGCCCAGTCCATCCGCCAAACGCTGGCAAAGTATGAGGAACTGAAAGATATCATCGCCATGTTGGGCTTAGAAGAGCTTTCGGCAGCAGATCGGCAGATTGTGGATCGCGCCCGCCGCCTGGAGCGGTTTCTGACGCAGCCCTTTTTCTCGACCGAGCAATTTACAGGCTTACCAGGAAAGCTGGTGGAACTGGATGCGGCGTTAGACGGGTGCGATCGCATTCTTCAAGATGAGTTCTCCAGTTACCCAGAAAAAGCGCTGTACATGATTGGCACCATTGATGAAGCGAAAAAACCAGATGAAGCGAAAAAACCAGATGAAGCGAAAAAACCGGATGCAGTGAAAAAACCATGAAACTCAAGGTCTGTTTACCAACACAAATTCTCTTAGAGGAAACCGTGAGCAAAATCACGGCAGAAGCGGTAAACGGCAGTTTTTGCCTGCTGCCGCACCACATTGATTTTGTGACTGCCTTAGTGCCAGGATTGCTTACCTTTGTTACAGATGCAGGGCAAGAACACTTTCTGGCGGTGGATGAAGGCGTTTTGGTGAAATGTGATGCACAAGTGCTGGTCTCTACCCAACACGCCGTGCGGAGTGATGATTTAAGCAGCTTGCAACAAACGGTGGCAAAACAGTTTCGGCAATTGGACGAGCGCGAACAGCGGACGCGATCGGCGTTGACAAATTTAGAAGTGAATTTGGTTCGGCGCTTCGTTGCCCTGGGGAAGGCATGAACAATGACAACTTACCCAAAAACAGGCAGCGAAAACGACGAGCAGACTTTACCCAACAGGTTGCTGCCAAAGAAGCCCGTAAGCTAAGAGCCAGACAAGAGAACAGCCAGAGCCTGTGGTTTGGCTTGGGCTTGCTGGGCTTGATCGGGTGGTCGATCGTCGTGCCCACATTGCTTGGTCTGGCGTTGGGCGTGTGGCTGGATGGACGCTTTCCCAGCCAATTTTCCTGGACACTCATGCTGATGGTGGCAGGGCTGGGGTTGGGATGTCTCAATGCCTGGAAATGGGTTGATCACCAACGGGCAAGCATCATCCATCCTCGCCGCCAGTCGTCAGTCGCCTTACCACCACCCACTCCACCCAACCCTTTAAACGGAGAATCGAACCATGAGTAAGCTGTTGCTGCTGCCGTTGGCGGGACTGCTGGGACTGGCGCTCGGCTGCCTCTACTTCGGTGGGCTGTGGCTGACCGTGCGGCGGCTACCGACGGCACAAAACCCCGTGCTGTTAACGTTCCTGAGCTTCTTCGGACGAATTAGCGTTGTCGTGGCTGGCTTTGGGTTGATGGCGGCAAGCACCCCGCAGGCTTCGCCACTTTACCTGCTGGCGTGTCTGTTGCCCTTCTTTTGGGTTCGGAACCGACTGATTCAGCGTTTACAGCCTCATCTGATGACAAGACGTACTCCCAGACCCTTTATCCTGTGACCCACGATGAACCTTAGTCCTGACACCCTCATCTTTTGGCAATCGGGATCATTCGTTCTGAGTGCAACCCTGTTGTTTACCTGGATAGTCATGCTGTTGCTGGGTATTGGTTCTTGGCTGGTGACGCGCCATTTGTCTACAGGCATTCATTTATCGCGCTGGCAAAATCTCCTCGAAGTTTTGGTGAGCGGTTTGCGCGACCAGATTCAGCAGGTTAGTGGGCAAAAGACCGATCGCTATTTACCGTTTATCGGCACGTTGTTCATTTTTATTGCGACTTCCGATTTCCTGGAAATTGTGCCCGGATTTCGTCCACCCACCAGTTCGTTATCCACAACCGCCGCTCTGGCTGTGTGTGTCTTTTTGGCGGTGCCGCTGTTTGGCGTTCAACAGCAGGGGATCTTGGGCTACCTCAAGCATTATTTTGAGCCAACTCCCATCATGTTCCCGTTTCTGTTGATCAGTGAATTTTCGCGCACTCTAGCGTTAGCCATTCGCCTGTTTGGCAATGTCATGAGTAGCGGCATGATTGTGACGATTTTGCTGTCGATCGCCCCGCTCTTTTTTCCCATCGTGATGCAAGCCTTAAGCCTACTGATGGGAGCAATTCAGGCTTATATCTTTGCGATTTTGGCGATCGTTTACATCGCGTCTGGTATGGAAATTCAACAGACTCAAGTTCAACTAAAACCTACGGCTCAGGAATAACTCTCTCATGAATAATATCGGTTTAGTGGGCATGATTTCGATTTTGACAGCAGGTCTAACCATGGCGATCGGGTCAATTGCACCCGCCCTAGGTGAAGGACGCGCGATCGCCCAAGCCTTGACGTCCCTCGCCCAACAGCCGGACGAAGCCAACACGATTACGCGCACGCTGTTTGTCGGGTTAGCCTTTATTGAATCGGTGGCAATTTACTGTTTTGTGGTGTCGCTGATTTTGATTTTTGCCAATCCCTTCTGGAACTATGTTGTCAGCAAGGGAGGAGCCTGATCTTGTGGCGATTAACTGGTTTATCTTTAGCGCTCAAATCATCAATTTTCTAATTCTGGTGGCGGTTTTACAACACTTTTTGTATCGTCCGATTATTCGAGCGATGGATCGGCGCGAAAAAACAATTGCCGATCGCCTTGAAACGGCGAAGCGATCGCAACAGGAGGCGCAACAAGAAGCCGAACACAATCGCCAACTGCAACAGACCTTCGACGATCAGCAAGCCGACAGATTGGCGCAGGCAAAAGCTGAAGTTGAGCAAATGCGCCAAAGGTTGCTGCAAGCGGCGCGGGCAGACGTGGAAGCCACCCAGTCTCGTTGGCAAACCTCCATACAGCAACAAAAAGACTCGTTTTTGCTGGAACTACGGCATCAAGCGGTGCAGCAAATTGAGCAAACGATTCGTCGGGCACTCGCCGATCTGGCAAATGTGGCGTTAGAACAACAAATCATTGCGATGTTTTTACAACGCCTCGGCGACCTCGCAGGAGCAGACCAGCCGCTGTTGCAAGATCTGGTTGCCTCTCAGCAGCAGCCGATCGTGATCCACAGCACGTTTGAAATTTCCGAAGCCGAACGTCAAATCGTGCTCCAGACGTTACAACCGCAACTCCCTACTCCAGTCACGCTGCAATTTGCGATCGCGCCCGATTTGCTGTGCGGCATCGAACTAAGAACGGCTGGCAGCAAGCTGTCCTGGAGCATTGAAAGTTATCTGGAGGCGCTCGAAGCAAACTTGGCAGCGGTCTTTGACGAAGAAACAGACGGCAAGGATGAATCACGAGGCAAGGATGAACCAGGAGGCAAGGATGAACCAGAAAACCACGATCAGCCAGGAAACCCCGATCAGCCAGGAAACCACAACAACCCCGGATGAAGCGGCATTGCGATCGCTCCTCAACCAGACCTTGACCGCCTTCGATCGTGCCCTCAGTCTACCGCCCCCCCATCTAAACGTTCAAGAAATTGGCACCGTGAAAGCGATCGGTTCGGGCATTGTGCAAGTAGCAGGCTTGCCGCAGGTAGAAGCGGAAGAGGTCGTGCGCTTTCCCGGTGGTGGACTGGGCATGGTGTTGAACCTTGACCCAGACGAGGTGGGTGTAATTTTGCTGAACCAAAATGAGCATCTGCGCGCTGGCAGTCAAGTGCGCCGCACGGGTCGGGTGCTGGACGTGCCTGTGGGCAAGACGCTGCTGGGACGGGTGATTGATCCCATGGGTCGTGCTTTGGATGGACGCTCTGCCGTCCGGGTGTCCCAGCGCCGTCCGGCAGAGCGCGAGGCACCCGCGATTATGGATCGTGCGCCTGTCACGGTGCCGCTCCAAACTGGCTTGAAGGTAATCGATGCCCTGATTCCCATTGGGCACGGTCAGCGAGAACTGATTCTGGGCGATCGCCAAACGGGCAAAAGCGCGATCGCCCTCGACACGATTCTCAACCAAAAAGGAAAAGACGTGCTTTGCGTTTACTGTGCGATCGGGCAGCGCAGTGCGGCGACCGCACGATTCATTGCTGAATTGAAACGCCACGAGGCGATGGAGTATTGTTTGGTGGTGGTCGCGGCGGGGGAGGAACCCCCAGGCTTACAGTACATTGCGCCCTATGCAGCCACCGCAATGGCAGAATATTTTATGGATCAGGGGCACGATGTGCTGATTGTGTACGATGACCTCACCACCCACGCCGAGGCATATCGCGAATTGTCGCTGCTGTTGCGTCGCCCGCCCGGTCGCGAAGCATTTCCCGGTGATATTTTCTACATCCACTCCCGCTTATTGGAACGCGCCACCCATCTCAATGCAGCACGGGGCGGCGGTTCACTCACCGCGTTACCGATTATTGAAACCGAAGCGCAAAACATTTCTGCCTACATTCCCACCAATCTAATCTCGATTACCGATGGGCAAATTTATCTCTCGCCAACGCTGTTTCAAAAAGGTACGTTACCCGCTGTCGATGTTGGCAAGTCGGTTTCGCGGGTGGGCGGGAAGACCCAACTGCCTGCCTATCGTGCGGTTGCAGGCCCGTTGAGATTAGCCTACTCGCAGTTTGAAGAATTGGAAGCGTTCTCCCGGTTTGGCACTCGCTTAGATGATGAAACGCGGCAAACCCTGGAGCGCGGACAACGGGTGCGGGCGGTACTCAAACAGGTGCAGTATCAGCCAATGCCCGTGGCGGAGCAAATTGCGGTACTCCTAGCCGTGACCACCGAGTTGCTGGATGCCTGTGCGATCGACCAAATTGTGGCCGCCGAACGCGCGATCATTTTGGCCGTGAGAACCCAGATCCCGGCAGTTTGCGATCGCATTCAGCAGGGAGACGTGCTCAGTGCTGCCGATCGCGCATTGCTCTTAGAGACGGCTAAAACCGCGATCGCCTCAATCGAGCCGCAGCCTCAACCATGACAACTCTCGAAGCCCTACAAAACCAAATTGCCACTGCCCAAGACCTCCAAGCGGTCGTTAAAACCATGAAAGTGCTGGCGGCGGCGAGTATCCGGCAATATGAACGAGCGGTCGAGTCACTGGCAGAATATACCCACACGATCGAACTTGGGCTACATGTTGTATTGCACGAAACGGAAATCGCCCCGCTTTCTGCCCCCTCCCATACCCGTCACCGCCTCGGCGCGATCGTATTTGGTTCGGATCAAGGGATGTGTGGTCAATTCAATCAACAGATTGCGACAGCGGCGATCGCCCAGCTTCAGCCGTTAAACCATACAGCCGCCGATTTAAACCTGATCGCCGTTGGGTCACGGGTAATTGCGCCACTAGAAGCCGCAGGATACTCGATCGAGACTTGTTTGCCAATGCCAGGTGCGATCGGCGGTATTACGTCAATGGTGCAAGAGCTATTGCTACACATTGAAACATGGCGATCGCAGCAATCAGTCGATCGGATGCTCTTGTTTTACAATCAACCCCACTCGAAGGCCGCTTATACATCGACAATGCGGCAACTTTTACCGCTGGACCAAGCGTGGCTTCAGCACTTGCAGCAACAGCCCTGGGTTTCCCGCACCTTACCCATGTGGACGATGGAGCGTAGAGAATTGTTTGCTGCCTTGATTCGCCAATATTTGTTTGTCACCGTCTATCGTGCCTTTGCCGAATCCCTTGCCAGTGAAAATGCCAGTCGTTTGGCTGCTATGCAAGTGGCTGAACAAAATATTGAAACTCGTCTAGCAGAATTTCATACTGAATTTCAGCAGCAGCGCCAAACGGCAATTACAGACGAAATACTTGAAATTGTATCCGGGGCTGAGGTCTTAGGAGATTTCCGATAAAGAGCCTATCACCCCTGCCATCCATTTGATCCCGGCGTTGGGCTTGTTTTATCTGGGCGATCGCGTCTTTTATCTCGATCGCGGTTCTCGGCACCCAAATTGTAGCCACACTGATCGCTGGCAAGACCCACCGTCCAAGTACGTTACAGATCGAACAATTTGTCCAAACCTAGAACCTGGGGCAATGACTGAACGGTTTAGAGTCGTTCGTGAACGAGAAGCGATCCGCGCATGAAGCAGGTCAAAATCGAAACTCAACAGACTAAGATAGCGGTGAAGAATGCGATCGGCATATTAGAGGAAAAAATTTCCGAGCGAGGTGGCACGACCGTCGGCTACTGGTCTACGGTCGGCTACGAATTTAATGAGTCTAAAGGGGTCAGGGATGGTAAATTTGTCGGTCTTGCGCTGGACGAAGATAACCAGTCTGAATTGACTGATAAACGGATTGAAAACTGGGTGGCTCAGCTCAAGCAAGAATTTGGCATTTAAAATCAGAATTTACAATGTCTAAAAATCTGTTCGATCGCTAGGAGTAGTTATCCCAATCGTTAACCTACACATCAAATCAACCAAATAAACACGGAGAATCAAAAAATGAATAAGAAAGAACCAGGAGAATTGGAAGATCGTCCGCAAGCATCTGGAATGTCTGGGATGAATATGACGATGGGCATAATGGTAGCTTGTTGTATTGCTGCGATCGTTTTTTCCGCGATCGCAGGAGGTGGCTTTGGCTGGTGGTTGGGGCGTTCTCGTCCTCAGCCAGTTAGTTCGCCAACTAATTCCTCTCAACCTCAGAAATAAAACTTGTTACCTCTTCCAGTGTTCCAGCAAAGCACTGGTTGCTGCTTTTCCAATTTTGTCATTCAATGCAGTTTTTTAAGAGGTTATTTCGTGGTAGTTTCCACTCTAGAATCTAATCAAGAACTTGACTATTCCACGTTAGACCTGTCGAATCCATGTGTGTTGCTAGAGACGCTGCAAGCACTGCGGCAGATCGTGGTTCAGGATGGGCAAGATATTTTTAACCCGTGGTGTTCACGCATTCAACGGCAGGTGTTTCTCAGCAGTGGACTCAATCTTGCCCATTACATGGCGCTACGCCGACACGACCTACGTCCACTGCAAACTGCCCTAGTGCCCTGGGGCTTATCCTCTCTGGGTCGGTTAGAGGCGCGAGTCATGCCCAGCTTAGA
>Ga0335394_10011338_pt1 | contig 10050 bp, 5 predicted proteins | sample MAT03_FD_205741 | JGI IMG/M metagenome (GOLD analysis project Ga0335394, IMG submission 205741) | Freshwater microbial communities from Lake Fryxell liftoff mats and glacier meltwater in Antarctica - MAT-03 (spades assembly) (version 2) ...
GACTCCGCCAGTCGATCCGAAAAAGGGCAAGACTTCGACACCCATGCCCAAGCCGCCGACGGAACCCGAGGCGGAGCTCCCGCCGATCGAGGAACCCACGGGGCTCCCATCGCCGCTACGTCTGGTTCAAGGGCTACGCGACCGGGGCCTCGCGGATCTGGGGCTACAATTCCTCGATGGCTTGAAGGACGACAAAAACCTTTCCGAGATTGATCGCCGGTCGATCCTGCTCGAGAAGGCCAAATGCAAGCTTGCCCTGGCCAATGATGCGACCGAGGACGCGGTCAAAGCTGGGTTCCTTGCGGACGCGAGAGGGTTGCTCGATGGATTCGTGAAGGCCAAAGACCAGGGCAAGCATCCTCGGCTCGCGGAAGCCCACATGGCCCTGGCGAAGCTGACGTCCCTGGAGGCCAAGAGTCAGCTTCAGAAAGCCATGCGATCTCGGGACGATGCGGAACAGAAGACCGGGAAGGCCGCGGCGAAAACCCTCTTCACCAAGGCCTCAAGCGAATACGCCTCCGCAGCGAAGGAACTTATCGAGACTTTGAAAGCGATACCGGATTCGGTCGTCAAGCGCACCCTGCAAAGGGACAAGGTTCAGGCCGAACTCGATAGCGCGATCAACCTCTACAACCTTTACAACACCTTCCCGCCCGACGACGTTGCCACGGTGAACGATCGAAAGGCGCGGTCGGACACGCTGATCCAGGCACGCAATGCGTTCGACGCACTCACGACGGGTGCCACGAACAATCCGACGGTCTGGATCGCGAAAGCGTGGATGGCCGAGATCGACACGCTCCAGGACAAGCCGGAAGCGAAAGCGGCCAACGACGAGATCAACCGGGCCTCCGGGCCTTCGGAGGCCGGTCGGCGGCAGATGAAGTACTTCGAGGTTCGTCGCGCTTACGGTAGTGCCAAGGACACCAAGAGCCTGGCCGACCTCCAGACGCTCGGCCGGGCCTGGCTCACGAAATTCGAGTCGCCCCGCAAGCCCACCGACGAAGGCGCCCACGTGAAGTACATGGTGGCGCTGAGCCTCGAGGGGGAAGTTCGAACGAGCATGGGTGGCCGCATTCCCAAGGGCCCCAATGCTCCCAAGATGGTGGATGCAAACGCGACCGAACGGACCAAGCTTCGCGAGGCCGAACGGCTTTATCGCGAGGTCGCTCAGGGCGAAAACGATTACATGGAACGGGCGACCGACCACCGCATGACTGTCGTCCGCCTGATGATCGGCGAGACGATCCGCCCCGCGAAGGAGTACGCGAAGTTTGAAGACGCCCACATGGCCGCCATCGTTCAGGCGAGCAAACTGCATGAGAAGCAGGGCGGAGCGGACGAAAAAGCGATCAAGGACGCACGGACCACGTTGATCTCGCTGCTCGAACGGGCTCGTTTTTTGGGGAGCCCGGCGGATTCCCACACGGACGTGATGAACGATCAGATCAATCTGGGGGCGATGTACTTGATGTCCGATCGGCCGTACGAGGCCGCTGTGCTTGGTGAATCGCTGGCGCGGATGCCCCGACCGGTGGCCAGCCGCGCCGCGGCTGCGGGTGAATTGGCTTTGGCTGCGTACCTCGCGGCCTCGGCGAAGGCCCCGCCAGGGCCTGATGGCGATGAGACCCGCAAAGCCGACCGCGACCGCGCGCTCCGCATCGCGCTCTTCGTCGAACAGTCGTTCCCCACCGAAGTCGCCACGGATGCCGTACGCTATCGGCTCGGTTTCCTCAGCTACTCCAGCGGCAAACTCCTGGAAGCCTTCAACTATCTCTCTCGCATCCGTCCGGGGTTCACGCTAATCAGCGAGGCCCGCCTCATGGAAGGCGTCATTGCCCACCAGTTGCTCACCCCGGCGGACAGCCCTGTGACCCCGGAAGAAAAGGTGAAACTGCTGAACAAGGCCCTCGGCGATCTTGAAGGCGTTCCCACACCGGAAGCCGAGGTCGCCTCCGAGAAGCTGCTGGAATACAGCCGTCTGCGGATTCGGCTTTGTCTGCTGTACCTCCTCAAGCATCGACTTGAATCTCAGGTCAGCACGGCCAAAGCCCCCGAAGGCGAGCCTCCACCCAACCCGGATTTCGTCAAGTCCGAGGGAATCGCCACGGAACTTCTGAAGAGTTTGGATAGCTACAAGCAACTGAAGCCCGAACACAAACTCGAGGCCCGGCTGCTCGCTCAGGATTTGCTGACTCGCAGCATCTACCTTCAGGCCGTGGATTTGATGAAGCAGAAGAAGACCGACGAACTGCTGGCGAAGATCGCTCCGATTCTCGACGACGTCGATAAGCGCGGCGCGGCCTCTGGGGAGAAGTTCAACGATCAACCTCTGGAAGGGAATCTCCAAAAGTTCGCAGCAGGCTTCGATGCGGATCGACGAGACGTGGTGCTGCTGGCGCTCAAAGCGTTCATCAGCAAGGCGGACGTGGGAAAGGCCAAGGAGCAACTCACGCGACTCGAACGCCTGGGCGGAAGCATCGATACCAACCTCAGCACATTGAGCCAACTTGTCAACGAGGTGAATGCCCAGATCCAGAAGCTGAAAGATTCCCAGCCGGAAGAGGCGAAGGCTCTTTCGAATGGGCTGACGCAGTTGATCACGGAAATCACAGCCCCGATGGACATCAAGCCGGCGGTTCGCGTCTTCGCGGGCCAGGCCTTGATCGCCGTCGATCGTTTCAAGGAGGCGGCTGAGGTTCTTTCCGCCGTACCTGCCGCGAGCCCGGCGGAACTGATGGTGCCCAGCGCCGAGGTGCCCGAGGCGAGGAAGGAGGCCGTTCGCTTTTACAAGGCGGCTTCGCTTTACCGACTTCGAGCCCTCAGGCAGGCCCAGAAGACGGCCGAACCCAAAGACTTCAGCGAGGCGGACAGACTCGTGGCGGAAGTCGTCGGCACCAACGACAAGAAGGGCTGGGGCTTCAACAACACGGAGTACAAGAAGGAAGCTTTCCTGCTCGCGGAAGCGAAGGCCGCAGCGACACCCGGCCCCGCCGCCAGCAAGCTTTGGGGCGAGGCCGTCCAGGGCTGGAGCCAACTCGCCCAGCTTCAACGTTCCCGGCTCAACCTTTCGCAAAACAAGCTGCAAGAAGCCGAGAAAGCCTCCAAGGCCGCTCCCGAGAACCCCGCCGTTCAGGCGAATCTCAACCAGGCCCGTGCCGATGTCGAGCGGGCCAAGGCGTCGTACTTCGAATTCTTCTTCGAGACGTCTCGCTCCTCCATCGAGGCGTATCAGAGCGTCTACAAGACGAATGCGGAAAAGATGAAGGCGAAGTATGATTCCGAGGCTCAAAAAATGATGAACCTCGAAACTCAAAATCCCGATCTCTCCGCCGATGTTCGCGCGAAGTATGTGGAGATGCTGAATCGGGAATCAATGAAGGAACTCAAGGCCGCTTACCAAACCGTGGGCGGCAAGATGTTCCTTCACAAGCCTGACGCCACCACCGGCGGAATGTGAGAAGTCTTACGCACCCGCCCCTCGACGGGCTTCGATATTCCTACGAACCATCACCGCTTGCGATCTCGTTTATCTCACAGGAGCATCAATGATTCGTCAAACGTTGTGTGCCATTCTGTTCTTCGCGCTGCTCGGATCCGTTCTCGACCAGGTGAGCCACGCTCAGCCGGCGGGCTCCTCGGACAATATCTACTATCGGCGGGACGGAGCGATCAAGCGGGTGGACGGCCAGTTGAAGGAAGCGTCCCCTGGTGTTTACCAGGTGATGTCGTTCAACAAGGCCGTGACCGAAGGGAAGTCCACACTTGAACTGACAGCCGCGGAGATCGTTCGCGTCGTTCCCGGGGCAGACCTGCCCGGCCTTGCGCGGGATAAACTGACGAGTCTCGACGGTATCGAGAATGGCAAGGACTACGCGACAGCGAAGCCGAAGTACGACGAGGTGCTTAAGACCCCCGGAGGCCTCAAGCAGCCGACGAAGCGATATGTCGAAACCCGGTCGAACTTGCTGCGTGCCCGCCTGCTCGAAGAGGCGGACGAGGAGACTCGAAAGGGCGAATCGCAGCAATTGATCTCTGATCTCACTGGTTACCTCGACTCCTATCCGAAGGGCTGGGAAACTTGGCCCATTGGCCGAGCCCTGGCTCGCATTCACGCCGATGGCGGCAGGTACGCGGAATCCGCCAAGACCTGGTCGCGGCTCGCCAAGTCGGATGGACTCGCCAAGGATCTTCGCGACGATGCCGCGCTTCGCGAGATCGACGCGATGATTCGGGACGGCAAGTTCGACGAGGCCGCCGCTCGTGCGGCCGATCTGGCGAAGTCGGCCCCCGCCACCGCGAGTGCCAAGGATCGCCTCGAGATTTACCTCGCAGCCAGCAAGGGAAGTGGGAACGTTTCCTCCTCCGCCAAGGAAATCGAAGCCGTGATCGCGAAGACGAAAGACCCCCTCGCCCGTGCGGCCGGTTACTCGATGCTGGGCGAGTTGTACCTTGCGGCCAAGCAGTACCGTGAAGCGATGTGGGCCTACCTGTGGGTGGAAGTCGTGTTCAATCAGGATCGCGATGAAGTGCTCAACGCGATGGCCCGACTCTCGACGGTCTTCGACGCGCTGGGTGAAAAGGAGCGAGCGGAATCTTACAAGGAACGCATCCGCAAGTACCGCTCAGAATCCTGAGTGCCGCGGAATGGCGAATCGGTTTTAGAGGTCGTCCGATTTTCTCGACGAGGAGCGAGGAGTCTTCGCAAGCATCCTCGCTCCGTTCCGTAGACTTCGCGACGCGGCTATGCATCTGTGCCGCTCATTAGATTTCAGAGAACACAGGATGACTCGTAAAACGAGTCCACGAGCAAATAGAGGTTCGCGAACACTCTCGTTCCCGTGCCATGAGATCCAATATCAGGTCAGATCTCGGAGGCGTTGCAGCCTCTTTCGCTCTTCCGCCGGTCAATCTGTTTTGATCCTCCATGCCTGTCACAATCGCTAACATTGGCAGGGGAAACAGGTGTTGGTCGCGGTCGCTTCTCAGCCGGGTCGCTTTGTGAAGGATGTCGGTTTCTCGTTCGGAACGTGCTTGAGGTTCTTGGTCATCAGCTTTCCGGACACTTTCGTGCTGCGGGCAGGCAGGGCGACCGGTTCGATGGCCGGTTTCTTTTCCTGCTTCGGTCGCACGAAGCGAGCTTTCTTTGGCTTCTTGACGACGACGGCGGCCGGTTCTGGCACCACCGGAGCGACAACTACAGGCACAACCTCGACCACTTTGGGTGCCACCGGCGCTGCGGGCACGGCCACCTTTTCGGGTGATGCTTTCGGCTTCGTCTCCAGGGGCTTCCGCTTGGATTCGCCCATCCGCTTGGCTTCTCGCGATAACGTATTCTTCGCCATGAAGGCCTCTCCCCAGTGCTGCGATAAGGAATAATGAAGTCCGTGGGACCGACTGTGGCCGCCACATCGTGTCAGACTGGCATACACCATCCTACGCAAGTCGACCACACCGACTGCGCGATCCGTGAGCTTGTTGAGCCCGTCCGCGGGTTCGCCTTGTGTCTTTCGCCTATCCTGGGTACATCATCACGCCCTCGCGATTGGCCATGGATTGGCTGGTCGTCCTCGCCGCAAGGATGCTCCCATGTCTCGATTCCTGTCGAGCTTGCTCAGTGTGATCGCCTATTCGCTGCCTGTGGTGGCCCTGGACAAGCCCGCCGTCGTCGAGCGGGCCGCGACGCTCCAGCGCGCCATGGCGGACGCTCGCGACCAGTTGGCCTCGCACCATCCGGTCGAAGCCGCGGCCATCCTGGAAGCTCAGCTCGCGATTGCCGAGGGCAACAAGGCTTACCTGAACTTGCTACGCGATGTGTACACGGAGGAACTGAAGCAAACTGGTGCGAACTCGCCTCGGTCGGCCCTCGTTCGCGAACGGCTGATCCTGCTCGGCGGCACGCCACCGGCCGCGGAAGTGATGGCCGTCGAGACGCCAAAACCCGCGCCGGTGACGCCGAGAGACTTCGCTCGTGAGGCCGCCATTGCCTTCCAGCAGCAACAGTGGGCCGAGGCGTCAAAGCTCTTCGCGGAAGCAGCAAAGACAGAGAACCTGACGGAGGCGGAGCAGGCGGCATGGAAATTCTGCCGTGAGAAGACGACCGACACCAAGGAACCCGAAGCAACGAAGGCTCCCGAGGGGGTTGAGGTTTCGGCGGACGAGAACATGCTGGAGACAGAAAGTTTCCGCATCCGCCACGGCGGCTCTCGAGAACGAGCGGACGCTTTGGCGAAGACACTCGAATCGAAGAGAAAGGATCTCTTTGCCCGCTGGTCGGGTCCGGTGACCGGAGGTTGGTCGCCGAAGTGCGAGATCGTTCTTCACCGCGATGGCGAAACCTACGCGAAGGCGACTGGTCGGCCCGCAAACGGAGCGGGGCACGCCACGGTTCGCTTTACCGCAGGGAAGGTCGCGGAGCGGAAGCTTGATCTTCGCGCCGACGACGTGAGCCTTGCGGACGACGCCCTTCCCCGCGAGTTAACGCACATCATTCTCGCCGACCTCTTCCCCTCCGAACCGCCTCCACTCTGGGCCGAGGCCGGCATCGCAGTGATCAATGGTGCCACGACCGAGACCGATCGCTATCACCGAACCTTGCAGCGATGCGGCCGGGCTGGAGAACTCTTCGCGGTGGGGGCCTTGCTGGAGTTGAAAGCCTATCCCGACGCGAACCGGATCACGGCGTTCTACTGCCAGAGCGTCTCGATGGTGGCCTATCTCGTCGAGCTTCGCGGCGAGAGGAACTTCACGATCTTCCTTCGCGATATGAAGCGTTACGGCGTCGCCTCCGCTTTGAAGAAGACGTACGAACTCGACGGCATCGCAGGGCTGGAACGCGAGTGGCGGCAGCAGGCGCTCTCGGAATCGCGGGCTCAGGCGCCGTAAACTTGTGCCGCTGCTTCAATGCGTAGTCCACTCATGGGATTGGCAGCACCAGGCGGAAGCCCGTGTAAGGGCTCGCCACCCCGGCGAATTGCGTCTGGGGTTCCTGCTGCTCATAGGCCAGGGAGTTGTAGGTCAGCGGCGTTCCCAGCGTGTAGTTTCGCCCTCGCAGCACCGCGAGATCCGTGGGGCTGAACCCGGCACCGTTTACCCGTCTCAGGCTCTGCCCACGTGCGGGTAGCACGGCGGCTGTCCATTCGCGGCCGTTGCCGGCCATGTCGACGAGATCGTACTGATTGCGTGTGGTCGCCGTGCTCGCTCCGGTGCCGGCCGCAGGAACCGTGAGCCTGACTCGAGCCTCGCCGCCACGGCGGACGGGCCCCTCCTGACCTTGAGCGTCGTAGTATCCGGCGGCGTGGTCCCATTCCTCGGGCGTGGGGAGTCGGGCGCCATCGAACGACGACGCGAAAGCCCCGGCCTCGTTCGCGGTCAGGTTCACCGCGGGAGCATCGACGCCACCCGGTTCTTCTCGCGATGACTTCTTCTCGCCCCGATAAAGGCCGTTCCAAACCTTCGACTCGCTGATATAGAACGGGGCCGGCGCATTCGCCACTCCCGCCGTCGGCGTGATCAATCGGAATCGAACACGCAGCCCGTTCCGCTCTGCGACCACCCACTCGGGAACTTTGCGTCGGCCGTCCGCCAGGGTGATGATCGGCGACCCCGCCTCCGGTTGAGTGCTTCGCGGCACCTGAACTTCCACCGAGGGTGGCGGCGTCGGAATCTGCGGCGTCGGGCTCACCGCTCCAGGATCGTCTTTCTTCGTCGCCGGCGTCGGGAGGATCGTCGACGAGATTGGTGTTTCCGAGGAATCGCCGAAGAGCACGATCAGTAGACCGACGAAGCCCGCAACAAGGACGAGCGTGGCGATGCCGGCGATCAGGAAACGCTTGTTCGTGGGCGCCGGGCGCGTCGATCGCGACGGAGGCAACGCCCCTTTCCCGATCGTATGAAGCTTCGAGTCGCCCTTGGTTTGCTGGCCCAAGTCGGTCGTCTGCATCAAACCCGAGGGGAGACTGCGAAAGTCGTGACTGGCGCGTGCCACGCTGGGCGACGATGAGGTGCGCACGCTGGGCGTCGACACGACTCCGGATCGCGTGGGCATCGATCTCCCCAGGGCGACCGACAAATCTTTCGCGAAGGCCATGCAGGTGGGATAGCGATCCTCCGGCACGCGGCTCATCGCCTTGCGGAGCACCTCGCGTTCCGGTTCCGTGATAATGTCATCGAAATTGAAGTGCCCTTCGAGGTGGGCAAACATCACCTCGGCGCCTTTGCCAAAGTGGAAGGGTGCGTGCCCCTGGCGCAGCTCGGCATACGCCGCGGCCAGGCCGTACTGATCGCTGGCCGGGCCGCCCTCGCCGCCCCACACTTCGGGTGCCATATACGCCGGCGTGCCTGCAAAGCTCATCGAGCCCATCATCTGGTCGTGCTGCCGGGCAAGGCCGAAGTCCGCCACCTTCGAGTGGCCGTTCAGGAGAAGGATGTTATCCGGCTTCACGTCGCGATGGGTGACCTTCTTGTTGTGCAGGTAGTCCAGCCCTTCCGCCGCCTCGATCGTGTAGCTCACGAGTTCGTCATCGGGAATGCCGGGCAGGCCTTCCTCCTTGCACTGCTTGAGCCGGCTGCGCAAGGTGGAGTCCGCCAGTTCCATCACCACATAAAGCCGATTATCCGAGACCCAGAAGTCCTCGGTGGAAAGCAGGAACGGATGGCGAAGGTTCTTGATGAGTTCCAGCGAGCGTAGCTCTCGCTTGGCGGTGTCGCGATCGGCTGGTTGAAGGAGAATCTTCACCGCCTTCTCGATGCCGCTGGGATTCTTCCTCGCCAGCCAGACTTCGCCAAACATGCCTCGGCCAAGCTCGCGAACGAAATCGTACTGGTGCGAAACCGCGATCACGCTCTCCGCCGTCGTCGTTTTCGGAGGCGGCCCGCGATGCGGAGCGGTGAGCGGCCCCGTCTCCGCGGAGAGCGTGCCCGTGCCTGATCCGAACTTGGGATCCTCGCGAACAAGTGTCTCTAACTGCAAGGGGAAGCGATCCCGGTATTCTTGCAGGTTGACCCGTTCGCCCGCATTCACCCGGCAGCGGTGCTCTTCACGGATGATCGACGCGGGCAACCTGTCCAGTGGACCCAGCTCGGGGAAGCGATCGATGTACGACTCGATCCGCCTCTTATCCCCTTTGCCCCAGCGGTAGCCCAGGTCGATGATGATGAGTTCCGTCAGCACCGCCAGGCGAGTGGCTCCACTGAGCCCGACGAGGAAAGGTTCCCAGTCCTCCGTGGCGCCGCGGTTGAGAGCGCCGAAGAACTGATCGGCGCGCGCGGAGAGCAGTGCGCGATCATCGTTGGACGGCGAAGAGAACGGCGAAGCCATGAGAGTTCCGAAGTTTCGCGGCAAGGTAAGGGTCAATTCTACCATGTCGCGAACCCCCGGCCAACTCACGCGGTTCCCTACGTTCTCCATTCGGAGGCCCGGAGATCGGTTTCGGATTACTCCGAATCTCTTTCGCCTTCTCGGCTCTCGAATCGGATGATGCAGAAGACGGCTCGACTTCATGATGAACGAACTGGAGAAATACTCATGACGCAAAATCGACGCAACCCGCTTGGCGAACTTTGGTACGAGGTCAACCGTGCCCAGGAGGAGTTCGGCAAGCTCTTTGGTCGGCTCACGACGTTCACACGCCCCGAGGGTGCGAGCGGCGTTCTCCCGGTGAACGTGTGGGAGGATGAGCAAGCGGTCCATGCTGAGTTCGACCTGCCCGATGTCGACCCCGCCAAGCTTGATCTCTCCGTGACCGAAGGCAACCGCCTCACGATTTCCGGTGAGCGGAAAGCTCCGGAAATGGCAGGGGCGACGTGGGTCCGCCAGGAGCGCCCCTTCGGGAGTTTCACGCGTATCGTTGATCTGCCTTACATGGTCGACGCGGACAAAGTGGAAGCCTCTTACGAGCACGGCGTGCTCCGTGTCACGCTGCCCAAGAGCGAGGCGGCCAAGCCGCGGAAGATCGTCGTCAAGACGTGAGCTAACAAACAATGTCTCACCACCAAATCAAGGAGCCTTTACCCATGACCGATAAACCCGTGGCTGCAAACCCGACAAAC
>Ga0335394_10011342_pt1 | contig 10048 bp, 10 predicted proteins | sample MAT03_FD_205741 | JGI IMG/M metagenome (GOLD analysis project Ga0335394, IMG submission 205741) | Freshwater microbial communities from Lake Fryxell liftoff mats and glacier meltwater in Antarctica - MAT-03 (spades assembly) (version 2) ...
TCCTTAGGCAGGCTAGGTAAGGAACGGGCAAATAATAACTTGTAAATTTGATATGCTTTCTTTTCACCCAGATGACCCATCTTTTTGATTAAATAGCCCCACTATTCGCTCAAAAAGATAGCCCATCTGAGCAAAAACCAATCTATCTGAAACTTACAAGTTATTATTTGCCCGTTCCTAAGCGATTTAGGGACGTGTGAAAGTTATCTTTCACACGTCCCTAAGATCAGAATTCCGGCGTGGTGGTGGCGCCCGATCCTGTGGCTGTACTGTATGCCAGCGCCATCAGGTAAATCGCAAAAATGATGATGGTCAGGATGCCGATGAAACGATAATACCGTTTCAGGTACCCAAACCCGGCCTCCAGCGATGCAGAGGATTCGTAGCGCAGCGACTGGCGCATCAGGGTAGCGAATTTGAAGTAGCACCACCCGGGAAAAAAAATCAATCCGCTGACCAGCAGCAGGGCGAAGGCGCTTCCTATTGCTTCACCCCTGCCACCCGTGACAAGGATTACCAAAAGCAGAAACAACGTAAACAAGCCGGACACGATGAAGAACAGAATGCCGAGGAACATCGTCCAGCCCGAAAGTTCGCGCCACATGTTTCGGACTATAGGCGTGATTTCCAAACCTTCCCCTGCTTCGCCAGGGTCGAGGCCCACATCCAATGGTTGGTCAAAATTTTCCATATTGGATAAAGTTATTGTTGAAGAAATAATGTTGCGAGCGAAGGTAAGCGCCAACAGATAATCTTTCGGTTCTTCGCGGAAAAATTAGTGACATGCACATTTTGCAAATCGAATTCGCCACTCCGGAGTATGATGAAGCCGTTGCGCTCCGCTACGAAGTGTTGCGCCGCCCGCTGGGGCTGGAATATACGCCTGAACAACTGGCTGTAGAGTACGATCAGATTCATCTTGCAGCCTATGCTTCAGACAACCAACTGGTTGGCTACCTGAATCTGACACCGCAAGATGAAAAAACAATCAAAATGCGGCAGGTCGCGGTGGCGCCTGATTGGCAAGGGCGAGGGGTCGGTCAGAAATTAGTCGAAGCCTCTGAAGCCGTCGCCCGGCGGATGGGAATTTCCAGCATGGAATTGCACGCCCGGGAAACAGCCGTGCCGTTTTACCTGAAACTGGGATACGAAGTCGAAGGCACGCAGTTTGAAGAAGTGACGATCCCCCATTTCAAAATGAAAAAAAGGCTGTGAACCAGTCGCCGGAGTCTGTGAATATTTGTTCAGAGCAGAGGCACATCCAACTGTTTCCATGAGTAAACCCAAAAACACAGAAATTGACAAGCCGCTCGAAGCAGGTGTAGACTATTACACCGAGAACGGCTATTGGATATTCACAGAAAAATACCTGCTCGAACGAGGCCACTGCTGCGGCAGCGGATGCAGACATTGCCCGTATCGAAAAAAATCAGAACCGGACAATACTCCCAGTGGGAAATAGGTCTGTTTAGGAAAAAATCCGCGTCATCCGCGTTCCAAATCACCACCTAACTCGCCCATTTCTCCACTTTCACGATCGGTTTCGGATAACCGTTCATGTGGAACGTTTGGCGATCGGCTGCATTGAGCAGGTCAGGGCGATGCACTTTTTCGATGGGGACGTCTCTGAGTTCAGGGCACCAAAGCCGCACAAACTCGCCCTGCGGATCGTAGTTTTTCGCCTGCGTCAGGATATTGAAGTAGCGGTCTTCGCGCGGGTCGCTGCCGACGCCGGCCACATAGTTCCAGTTGCCCCAATTACTGCACGGATCGTAGTCAAGCAATTGGCTTTCAAAGTATTCAGCGCCCATCTGCCAGTTCACTTTCAGGTCTTTTACGAGAAAGGAAGCCACATTTTGGCGGCCCCGGTTGCTCATCCAGCCCGTGGCGGCCAGTTCGCGCATATTGGCATCCACAAACGGGACGCCGGTACGACCCTCCGCCCAGCAGTTGAACAGTTCAACGTTGTTTTTCAAGTGGCGCATGGGCTTGTTTTGGATGCCGCCTTTGAGGAAAATGCGGTTATCGTATTTTTTGCCCAGCAGTCGGAAAAAGTCGCGCCACAACAACTCGAAAACCAGCCAATAGGTGCTTTCATTGCTCACCCGCTCGCGCTCATATCGTTTGATTTCATGGTAAACCATTTTGGGCGACAAGCAGCCTTGTGACAACCAGGGTGAAAACTTGGAGGAATAGTCGCCACCCACGAGTCCATTGCGCGTTTCCTTGTAGTTTTTTATAAAGTCTTTCTCCCAAAGGTAATAATGCAACCGCGCCAGTCCTTTGGTTTCTCCTCCTTTGAACGGCAACACAGCGCGTGGATCCGGATCAAAGGGCTGATGTCCCAGACTTTCCAGGGTAGGCAAATCGCCTGTTTCCAGCCCACTCGGCAATGGCGGCATCGCCATCGGAGTCGGCAGTGGAGGGCGAACCGGGGTGATGTGTTCGGTTTCTTTGCGAAACTGGGTAAAAGTATCGGGCGTGTGGTGGACCGGAACGGGCAAATCCTGGGTATGGTAAAGCATTTTACCCCGCGTATAGAGCAGTTCCACGCCTTTGCCCCAGAGTTTTTGTTCGAGCGCGTCTTGTACCTGCACCTCTTCCTGGGTGCGCTCCCGGTTGCAAAGCACCCACGAGGTTTTTAACTCCTGACACATTTCCGAAATGATGCATTCCGGTTTACCGGTCCGGATGACCAGATCGCTACCGATGCTTCGCAGACTCTTGCGTAAATCCTCGACACTTTCGAGGATGAATTTTGCCCTGAATTTTCCTGTTTTGGGAAACCCAAAGCGGGTCTCACTCTGGAACACCCGTTCGTCGAATACATAAACCGGAATGACTTCTTCGGCCATTCGGAGGGCAGTGGTGATGGGCTCATGGTCGTGCAGGCGCAAATCCTGACGGAACCAAACGATAACGCGGCGTTTCATATAAGCAAAAGTAGCAAAGGTTCCACCCTGTTCGGATGTCCCGTGTTAAACTTGGATGCTGGCCTTTTGTTCGCAGGGAATCAATAAATCAGAAACGAGCAAAGCCATCCAGAACTGAAACGACTTAAAAATTTGATTTTCAAGTCATTGATATCTGGATGGCTTTGCGCCTTATTCCGTCCGCGTTCTTTTACTACACCTTACGGCTTTCAGCGTTGCAAAACGCAGCGAAGCGTGGTTTGCCCGCCGGACGAACTTTGCAGCGTAATATAGTAAAAACCGTTGACCAATGCGGACTCCAGTGTGAACACATACCGTTCGCCAACGGCTTCGGTGCTTTCTTCCTGCACCCGTTGTCCTTGTGCATTGCTCACGAAGAAGCGGATTCCCTGGTCTTGCCAATCGGCAGGCAACGTGATCAGCAAGTTGCCATTTGTAGGATTGGGAAAGAGCGCAGGCATTGCATGTTCGATGAACGAATGGTAACGTTCTGTCGGGCCCTGAGGCTTGTTGTTGGGGGCATTCTCTACCGGACAGGCGGAAGTGCTGAGGTGCGCCTGGTAAGAAGTACCGTCGGCCAGGCGGGCATTCATCAAAATGAAAGCGGGTGTGGATTGCTGAGGCAACTGATATTCGAAATAATCCGACGAGCCATTGGGCAGACCTCCTGCCTGTGCTTTGAAACGGATGGAATAGAACGGCGTCGAATTGGGGTTGCGCACCTCGTATTTTCTGCCGCTCGGTGCGGTATAGATGGAATTGTTGCCCGGACTGAGCGATACCACACCGTTGGGCAACTGGATCGAAAGCGCTTGTACGTCGCCGCCGCTGCATTGATTGACCAGGCGGATCCGATACGTGCGGTTGCCAGTTGCGACTTTTTGAATGCTGAACAATTCAAACCTCAAACACCCTGAAGTTTTTGCTTCGCAGGGGTTGAGCGTTGCCTGTATGTCCACCCGGAAGCAACAGGTGGCCCGAATGTCGCAAGAGTCGCTGACTACTTCGTAACAGATCTCCGTGCTGCCTTCATTGAATGCACTGCCGGAGGTTTTTCCTTTTAATAAATTCAAGGTCAACGCTTTGTTGAAACAGGTCGTACTGGTTCCGGGCTGCGCATAGTTGACCACTTTGCTGGTCTGTCCCGGCGTAAGTTCTAACGTGAGATTGGAGGGGCAAGTGATGCTGACTTGTGGCATCGGTGATAAATTTGAACAGCCTGTCTGTACGTTGAGATTGGGGCTGGAAGTAAGGCTGGAGGTTGCAGCCGGGACCGATGTATTCGCTGAAGAGGGAGAAGGATTAGCGGGGGTATTCAGGAAGTTCCCAACGTTGGTTACTTCCACTGATACGGTTTTCACATGGTCGCAGCCTTCGATGTTGCCGTTCAGGTCGGTTTTGAAGAAAAACGTTTTTTGTTGGCCGGTTCCATCCAGTGCTTCAGCAATGCTGTAAAGGGCGTCGGCCGTAGCAATGATCTGCGATTGGATGGAGTAGTACGGCGGAGTATCAATTTCCCATGATTTTCCAAGATGTCTGGCCCAGAGCGGATTGCCGTTGCGATCGGTTTTCAGCAGGAAGAAATACCCTTGTTTGAGGCCGTTGTTTTCCAGGAATGACCGTCCGTACACGATATAGCCGTCTGCCACGCGCACGACTTCTTCGGGAATATCGCTGCTCGTGCCGGTCAGGTCGTACCGTTTTACCCACAAAAGGTCACCCTTTGCGTTCTGCTTTTGCAAATGGATCATATTCAGCAAACCACTGCCATCGGCTCCACCCAAAGAAAGCGTGACCACCGAATCGTTGTCCACCAGGATATCCTGTCCCAAAAGATCGTGTGCGAACGACGGGTTGTCGCGGTGGTTGATGCGGCTCCACTCCACGGCACCGTCGGAGGCCCTGATTTTAGCATTGCTGATGCGCAGTTCAGTATTCGCACCCAAGTCGTAGCCGGTGGCGTAAAAACTACCTTTGTGGAGCAGCATGGAGTTGAATGACCGGTAATCCGTCAGGTCGTAGCGTCTGGAAGCCGCAGGCATCAGGGCACCGGTGGTCCGGTTGAGCGTAAGCATTTCGGCACCACCGAGCAGCAATCCGTTGTAGGCTACAAAGTTGCCGCCCGGTCCGTTTTCGACGATCCCGTTGAAGAGCGCAAAGAGGCTTTCGAGGGTGGTGGCCCACAGCACTTTACGGGTGGAGGGATCATAGCGGAAAGCGAAACCGCGGTCGTCGTCCAGGTTGCCACAACCAACGATCATCCCTTCGGAGTCGGCGATGATTTCAGAGAGATCGTCGCCAGAACCCGCTTTGATATCAATTCTGGTCTGATCGAGCAAAGTACCGTCGGGGTGTAATTGGATCAGTTGAATCTGACCCTGATGATTGGCACCGAGCCAGACATTGCCGCTGGCATCGAGGCACATCGTAGCGCCGTGGGAAGTGTTGATGTTTTTGGAGAAATACTGGGGTGATTGGGCCAGTACAAACATGGGTAGCCAGTACACGAAGGCGAGCAGGAAAATTTTGTGCATCTGAGGATGACGGTTTTGGTATAAAAAAATGGTGAATTGGTGGACGCTACCGAAAAGCAGGTAGTACCACCGCCAAAGTTAGAACCTGCGAAGAAGTCTTATTGGTAAAACTTAATTTTTGCCGCTAAGGTGACAGAGAAAAGGCATAAACTTTGGACCAACACGGTTGTTTGGGGACGTTGAAATGCCTTTTCAGATAGCGTTTTTTGAAAATTATATAAGCAACGTATGCGGGCTTCTGACCAACCATCCAATTTGAGTATACTGATTCGCAAAATCAAGAGCAAACCGCTGGACCGCGAACTTGGTTTCGGCCGCACGGCCACCACGGAGAGCCGGTTGATGAATCCCGACGGGTCGTTCAATGTGCAGCGCCAACGGTTGAATATCTGGGACAACACCCATTATCACCTGATTACCATGTCCTGGTGGTGGTTCTTCTGGCTGATATTTGGCAGTTTTATCCTCATGAACTGTTTGTTTTCACTGATATACAACATCATTGGCATTCAACACCTCAACGGTATTGTAGCGGGCGGTTTTCTGCACAATTTTGCACAAGCGTACTTTTTCAGCAGCCAAACGCTGACCACGGTCGGTTATGGCCATGTGAGCCCCAATGGCTTGTTAGCCAATGTGATCGCTTCCTGCGAATCCTTTTTGGGACTGCTCACCTTCGCCTTGATCTCCGGACTGTTGTACGGGCGTTTTTCGCGTCCGCAAGCCAAAATTGTGTTCAGTGAAAAAATGTTGGTTGCACCTTACAAGAACGAACAGGGCCTGATGTTCCGCATGGGCAACGCCCGTCGCAGCGAACTCATCGAGACGGAAGTTCAGATCTTGCTGGCTTTCAACCAGCGGGATGAGAACGGCCTGCTGGGCCGCAATTTTTATCCGCTGGAATTGGAAATCAATAAGATCAATTTTTTCTCGCTTTCCTGGACGCTCGTGCATCCGCTCAATGATAAAAGCCCGATCTACAACTTTTCGCTGCAAGACCTGCTGGATGCGCGTGCCGAGATCATGGTATTGGTGAAAGGAACAGACGAAACCAATCAGCAGCAGGTGCATACCCGCCATTCCTATATGGCCGACGACTTGGTATGGAATGCCCGGTTCCGCCCGGTGATCGGGCGCAATGCGAAGGGAATGCCGCATTTGATAACGCGAAAAATTGGGGAGTATGAGGAATTGAGAAAAGATATTTAACAGGATATATTTGCCCGTTCCTTAATACAAAAACCCTGTAAAATCCTGTCCATCCTGTCAAATATCTTTTCTAAATTTGTCCAGGTCTTCCGGCGTATCGATGCCCACGGTTTCCAGGTCCGTAATGCCGACCTGAATGCGAAATCCATGTTCGAGCCAACGGAGTTGTTCGAGTGATTCGGCGCGCTCAAGTGGGGTGGGAGAGAGGCGGGCGATTTCCAGCAGGGTCGTTCTGCGAAATCCATAGAGTCCGATGTGTTTGTAAAAATTTTGCTGCGCCAGCCAGTTTTCCGGCTCCACGCCGCGCACGAACGGGATTGGGTGGCGGCTGAAATAGATCGCCCGTCCGGTCTCTGAAAACACTGCTTTTACGATGTTGGAATTAAACAGCATCTCGGACTGCTCTATTTTCTTTGCCAGCGTGGCAATCGGGACTTGCGGGTCGCTGAGGAGCGTTTCCGCGAGCAGGTCAATTTGCGCTGGTTGAATGAAGGGCTCGTCACCTTGTACGTTCAAAATAAAATTTGCTTTGGGAAACTTCTGGGCCACTTCGGCACAGCGGTCGGTGCCGCTCAGGTGGCCGGGCCGGGTCATCAGCACCTCGCCTCCCCAGGAACGCACATGGTCGAAGATGCGCGGATCATCGGTGGCAACCACGGCCCGGTCCACTTGCCGCGACTGTGCAACTTGTTCTACCACGCGCTGAATCATGGTTTTACCTCCAAGGTCTACCAGGGGCTTGCCGGGAAAACGGGTAGAGGCATAGCGGGCGGGAATGACGGCGAGAATCATATTTTCTTTTACTTTTGCCCCACAAACGTACATGAGAAAACTATGGCAAGGCTCCACCAAACTTATTTTCTATTCATTTTTGCATTGCTCCCTGCGTTTGGTTTCGGCCAGACGGATGCTCCTGAAAAACCGGTTATCCTCTCGCCCAAAGACAGCATCTGGCTCATCGTAGAAGAAGAAAAAAAGTACATCCTCCACTCGGTCAAGGCCAAACAGACCCTCTTCTCCATCGCCAAATTTTATCACCTGAGCCTCGAAGACTTGTTTGAGCACAATCCTTCTTTTCGCACGGATCCCACATTGCACAAGGGGGCAAGGGTCAAAATACCGATCCCAAACAGGGCCATCAAGCGCTATAAGGGCCAAAATTTCGTGCCTTCCAAAAATACGCCGATCTATTACATCGTGAAAGATGGTGACAACCTTTACCAAATCTGCAAACGCAATTTTAATATGCCCGTGGATTCGGTCGCCAAGCGTAATAAGTTAAAAAACAACAAGATCCGCCCCGGACAATTGCTGTTGGTCGGGTGGATGGGCATCGAAGGCATACACGCCGACTGGCGGCCTGCGAAGGAATCTGCACCCTCCGATGCGCTCAAAGACCGCTACCAGGAAGAGAAAAAAAGGCGGCGGGAAATGGACACGCAGGGCGTCTGCTTTTGGCAAAAGGACAGCAAGGAAAAGGGCGATCTCTATGCGCTCCATCGCGAAGCGGCCATCGGCACCATCATGGCCGTCACCAATCCGATGTTCAATCGAACGGTATATGTCAAAGTCATCGGGCGCATTCCCGATGGGTATGAGCACAACGTCGAAATCGTGGTTTCGCCGGAGGCTGCCCGCAAGATGGGCGCCAAGGACCCGCGATTTTTTGTTAAGGTAAAGTTTTTGAAATGAGAAGGAGAGGCGTTTAAGTACCTTCGCACCCGATTTTTCAGGTTTCGATTTTTCAGGTTCTATCTTCCACTGCTTCCCAAATCCGTACATCTATCCGTACCATAATCACCATGCAACGTTTTTTTGCGATCATTTTTCTCCTGCTCGGTTTTTTCTTTTCCTGTAAACAAGACCCCAAATCTACAGGCGCTGCGGAACAGCCCGTCAACCTTACGGCGAGTCCACAAATGCTTGGTGGACAGTGGATTGCCATGGATTTTTGTTCCCGCGCCAACCAATATGGCTCTGTGCTGGGTGCGATGAATTACGCCCACCTTCCGTACTGTTTTGCTTTTGTGGTGGATCCTGAGCGACCGGACAGCGTCACTTGCTACAACGGTTTTGAGGAATTCAAACTGGCAGCCAAATACAAGGCAGACACGCTCGAGTTGGTGAACGCCCGTCCGGGAAAATCCCTTTTCCTTATTTACGACTCGAAAGGTGACCGCAGCATCACCATGTTCGACGCGACCACCGGTGATACCCAAATGGACCAATTTGTCAAGTCCAAAGCAAACGCCCGCGATGGTTACACGGCATTTCTTGCTGCTTTGAATCACCAGGTGTTCGGAGGGACGCTCACGCCAATTGGCAAAGGGGCATCGGGTCAGGTGATGTTTACACCGGGCGGCATCATTCAGGGCATGAAAGAATACGACCGTTATGAAGTTTGCACGGCAGGCGACTGCTTTGTGTCAGGCGATAAAATGGATGTGATCACATTCATCAACCGACGGAAAGAAGGCTCGGCTAAAATGTTCGGATTCAAGTACAACGCACAGAACGACACCCTCACATTTTACAACCTGGTGAACAAAAATCCCAACGAAAAAGGCGCGTATGCAGTCGGCAGCGTGGCTTATAAGTTCCTCCGCAAAGAGCAATAATAACCATGTCTTCAGCACTTAAAAATCTTTCCATTTACGACGAGGGTAGCCTTCCGGCAGCCGACGAAATGACGTTCGGTATTGTAGTCGCCGAGTGGAATGCGCACATTACCCATGCCCTTTACGAGGGTTGCTACGACACCTTGCTGAAACATGGGGCCAAGCCGGAAAATATCCATACGATACAAGTACCCGGCTCATTCGAGTTGCCCGCAGGCGCCCGGATACTGGCCAGTCGGCATCACCCGGATGCTGTTATTTGCCTCGGTTGTGTCATCAAAGGCGAGACCAGCCACAATGAATACATCAACCACGCGGTCGCACACGGTTTAACCAGCCTGAGCATCGCTTCAGGACGGCCTTTTGTCTTTGGTCTGTTAACGCCCAATGATGAACAACAAGCGCTTGATCGCGCGGGTGGTCAGCATGGTAATAAGGGGGTAGAGGCTGCCGTGACCGCGATTCGGATGGCTGCTTTAAAAAATGAAAAGCCGGAGGGCAAAAGGAAAATCGGCTTCTGAAGAAGCCTTTTGAAAAACAAAATACGATGACCAACACACGCCGAACTTTCCTCAAAACCACCCTTCTCGGAGGCCTGGCAACTGCTGCTACCGGTTGTCTCCATCAAGAAAGCAGCCACAAAAATGCTGCCTCTGCCGACGAAAAAGATTTTCCAATGGTCATCGCTACCTGGGGGCCGAACGTCAAGGCGACCGCCGCTGCCTGGGAGGTGCTTTCCAAAAACGGTCGGGCA
>Ga0335394_10011346_pt1 | contig 10047 bp, 9 predicted proteins | sample MAT03_FD_205741 | JGI IMG/M metagenome (GOLD analysis project Ga0335394, IMG submission 205741) | Freshwater microbial communities from Lake Fryxell liftoff mats and glacier meltwater in Antarctica - MAT-03 (spades assembly) (version 2) ...
GCCATGGGTACATGCGGAATCGCCGCAGGTGCGCGCGACACGATGAAAAGCGTATTGAGTTTTATTGAAGCAAATAACCTAAGCGGCGTTACTGTCACTCAAACTGGCTGCATCGGTATGTGTGAACAGGAACCTATCCTGCAAGTGGTGATCGGCGAAACCCCAAAAGTGGTGTATGGCAAAGTCAACGCCGAAGTTGTTGAACAGATTATGAAACAGCATGTGCAAAATGGAATGCCTGTTAAGGATTACGTTTTACCGATCTAATATCATTGAGAGTTGGAGTTTATTATGGCGTTTTATCGTTCGCATGTATTGGTGTGTGTTGACCCGGAGTGTCTTGCAAAAGGTGCGCATGAAATTGTGGATGCGCTGCAGGATGAATTTGTAGCTCAGGGATTAATAAACGAAATTCAAGTACTCGAAACTTCCCGCATCGGCGGCTGTTCGGGCGGACCTGAAATGATGGTCTACCCGGAAGGCATCCATTATCACGGCATGACCGCCGATGATATTCCTTTTCTGGTGGAGGAACATTTTCTAAAAGGCCGCATTGTTGAACGCTTCCGTGAAGTGGTTAAGCCGGTTGTAGATGAAGAACTCGGCCCATTGCGCCCGAAGGAAGTACGCATTGTATTAAGAAACTGCGGTCAGATCGACCCGAACAATATCGAAGACTATCTCGCAATCGATGGCTATCAGGCATTAGGCAAAGCATTGTTTGAAATGACTCCTGAAACAGTCATTGATGAAGTGATTAACTCAGGCCTGCGCGGGCGTGGCGGCGCGGGTTTCCCTGCCGGCAAAAAATGGTCCATCACCCGTCAAGTGGCAGACAGCCCGAAGTATATGGTCTGCAACGCAGATGAAGGCGACCCGGGCGCGTTTATGAATCGGCGCGTGCTCGAAGGCGATCCGCATTCTGTGATTGAAGGCATGATCATCGGCGCGTATGCGATCGGCGCGAGTTACGGCTACATTTATTGCCGTGCTGAATATCCCGTGGCAGTTGAAACGCTCAACATCGCCATTGAGCAGGCGCGTGAATTTGGCTTTTTAGGAAATAATATTTTCGGAACCGATTTCAAATTTGATCTTGAAGTGCGCGTGGGCGCGGGCGCATTTGTCTGCGGTGAAGAAACAGCCTTGATGGCTTCGATCATGGGCAAACGCGGTGAGCCAACTCCACGCCCGCCGTTTCCATCAGTCAAAGGCGTATGGGGCAAACCAAGCAATAACAACAATGTGGAAACATATTCCAACATTCCACAGATCCTTACAAAAGGCGCGGCCTGGTATTCCAGTATGGGGACGGAACGCTCAAAAGGCACAAAGACTTTTGCAGTCGGCGGAAACGTCGTCAAGCCGGGGTTGATCGAAGTTCCGATGGGCATTACACTGCGCGAGATTATTTTTGAAGTGGCGGGTGGTATCAAGGATGGCAAAAAATTCAAAGCTGTGCAAACAGGCGGCCCGATGGGCGGATGCTTAACCGAGGAACATCTTGACCTGCCGCTGGATTACGAAGCGTTGAGTCAGGCTGGCTCGATGATGGGTTCGGGCGGTCTGGTGGTCATGGACGAAAGTTCCTGCATGGTGGATATCGCGCGCTTCTTCATGGACTTCACGCAAGCAGAATCCTGCGGAAAGTGTACGCCCTGCCGTGTCGGCACACGCCGTCTGCTTGAACTGCTACAAAAAATTTGCGATGGTCTCGGCGAAGAAGGTGACATCGAAAAACTTGAACACCTATGCCATGAAGTTTCACGCAACAGCTTATGTGGGCTGGGTCAGGGTGCGCCCAACCCGGTGCTTAGCACGCTCAAGCATTTCCGTCATGAATATGAAGCTCATATTTATGAAAAGCGCTGTCCCGCAAAAGTTTGCCGCCCATTGATCCGCTTTGAGATTCAAGCGCCAGCCTGCACAGGTTGTACCGTCTGCGCGAGGAATTGTCCCGTGGAAGCCATCAGCGGCGAGCGGCGTCAGGCGCATTATATTGACCCTGAAACCTGCATCCACTGCGGAATCTGTATGCAAGTCTGTAACTTTAATGCCATTGCTGTTGAGTCATAAAATCTTCGATGCTCGGAGGAATGATGATTGCCCTAGTTGTTGAAAGTGAAGTCACTGCCATTGTACAAGATGCAATAGACAAACACGGAAAAAAACGTGATGCGCTCATTCCGATTCTCAGCGAAGTGAACAGTAAACTTGGATATATTCCCGCGGAAGCCTTTCATGAAATACGCCGACAAATGCATGACCCAAGTGAGCAAGTGTATGTTGCAGAAAGTCAGTTGTATGCACTCGCCAGTTTCTACGACATGCTCTCCACCAAACCACGCGGGGAACATGTGATCAAGTTCTGCGAAAATGCGCCTTGCCATGTTGTTGGAGGCAAAGCCGTTTGGGATGCACTCAAAGAAAAACTTGAACTGAACAATGGCGAGACAACCCCAGATTCAAAATGGACACTGGTTACGATTTCCTGTCTCGGGCTGTGCAGTGTAGGGCCTGTCTTATTGATTGACGATGATATGTATGGCAATGTCACCGTGGAACAAATCCCCGATATTTTAGGGCGTTATGAATAGGAGCCGATGATGAAAACCAAACGTGCCATGATCCTGGTTTCCAACGACCCTGAAAGCATCCGCCTTGGGGCAAACGAACTGATCTATAACTTGAATGAAGCTCTTGCAACTTATAACCTGCAAGACGAAGTGGATGTTTCCACGATTACAGATGTCAACCGTTCGAACGTTTTGCCTTTGGTGATTATCTATCCCGAAGCCACCGTGTACGGACCTGTCGCACCGTCAGAAGCGCGCTATCTTGTTGAAGAACATCTTTACAAAGGACGTGTGGCTGACAATTTATTGGCTCCACCCAAACAGTTGACGGGTCAGATCGGTTCATTGCGAACTCATAGAGGCTACAACCCTGCCGAACAGCGCATTGTGTTGGAACGCGCAGGTCGCATTGACCCTGAAAACATTGAAGAATGCATTTCATCCAACGGCTACGAAGCCTTGGGAAAAGCATTAACCGAGATGACGCCCGAAAGCGTGATTGATGTGATCGAGAAATCAGGGCTGCAGGGACGCGGCGGCGCAGGCTTCCCGGCTGGGCGCAAGTGGCATTTCGTCCGCGCTGCCAAGGGGAAGAAAAAGTATGTAGTTTGCAACGCAGATGAAAGTGAGCCCGGAACGTTCAAAGATCGCATTGTGCTTGAAGGCGATCCGCATGTCATCCTCGAAGCCATGGCAATCGCCGCGTATGCAGTCGGCGCGGACGAAGGCTACATTTATATTCGCGGTGAATACGGACTTGCGTTTCGTCGTTTGGAAAAAGCCATTCTGCAGGCAAAAGAGTTTGGCTTTCTGGGAAACAATATCTTTGGAACGGATTTCAATTTCAATATCCACATTCATGCTGGTGCGGGCGCATATGTTTGCGGAGAAGAAACCGCGCTGCTCGAATCGCTGGAAGGCAAACGCGGCGAGCCGCGTGCAAGGCCGCCCTACCCCGTGACACGCGGATTATGGAACAAACCGACAGCCGTCAATAATGTTGAAACACTGGCGAACATTCCCGCAATTTTACGGAATGGCGCGGAATGGTACCGATCGTTTGGGACACCCTCCAGCCCGGGCACAAAAGTTTATACGATCATGGGCAATGTCAATTTTAGCGGCGTGATCGAAGTGCCGATGGGAATTACTTTGCGCGAGGTCATCAACATTTACGCAAAGGGAATGAAACCAGGCAGCACGCTCAAGCTTGCTCAAACGGGCGGAAGCAGCGGCTCGATCATCCCCGCTGTTTTGCAGGATACGCCCATGGATTTTGAATCCTTTCGCAAAGCGGGCGTGTCACTGGGTTCAGGTGCATTGTTGATCTGCGACCAGCATACTTGCATCGTCGATCTCGTCAAAGTGCTTTTGCAATTCTTCCGATTTGAATCCTGCGGAAAATGCACGCCCTGCCGCGTGGGTACACAGAAAGCCTATGAGATCGTGGAGCGCATTTCGCAGGGACAAGGCAAACTGGAAGATTTGGATACGCTCTTGAATCTCGCGCATGAAATGGAACGCGCTTCCAATTGCGGGCTTGGTCAAACCGCATCGGTCCCGATCCGCGACATGCTCAAGCATTTCAGAACAGAAGTGGAAGCGCACATTCGACTCAGCACCTGCCCGACAGGCGTTTGCGAAATAAAAGAAGAGTTTGAAAAAGTATAGAAAGTTTTCAGCTCTTATCACTTTATAAAATTAGTTATCAGAACATTAAGCAATAAATTACAGAGGATACTATGGTGCAACTAACGATAAATGGAAAATTGGTGGAAGCTCTCGAAGGGACAACGGTTTTACGCGCCGCACAAATGGCGGGGATACACATCCCAACCCTGTGCGATCACAAAGAACTGACTCCCTATGGCGGATGCCGTCTGTGCATTGTGGACGTGGAAGGTGCCCGCGTGCCGATGGCATCCTGTACCCTGCCTGTGAACAATGGGATGGTAGTCCACACGAATAGTGACACAATTAAGAAATCACGTGAGTTCATTCTCTCGATGCTGTTCAGTGAACGCAATCACTTCTGCCCGTTCTGTCAGGTCAGCGGCGGCGATTGCGAATTGCAAAACGCAGCCTATCACGAAGAGATGACGCACTGGCCCATCCAACCCGGCTGGAGCGATTTCACAGTCGATACCACGCATCCATATTTTATTCTGGATAACAATCGCTGTATCCTATGCCGACGCTGTGTGCGTGCCTGCGGTGACCTGGTTGGAAACTTTACACTTTCGGTTGCAGAACGCGGCGCGGCCAGCATGGTTGTCGCCGATATTGATGTGCCTTTGGGCGAAAGCTCTTGTATCAAATGCGGAACCTGCGTTCAAGTTTGTCCCACGGGCGCATTGATCGACCGCGCCAGTGTCTATCAGGCGCATGACAACCAGCTTGAGGAAATCAAGTCTGTCTGCGTTGGTTGTTCTGTTGGCTGCTCCACAAAGATCATGGTACGCAATAACCGTATCGTACGCATCGAAGGCGATTGGGACGGCGCAGTAAATCACGGATTGCTTTGCGAACACGGACGGTATGATCCCACCAATGAATCGCGCAAGCGCATCACCACTCCTCAAATCCGCAAAAACGGCAAGCTTGAACCTGTTACGTGGGAAGAAGCCTTAAGCACTGTTGCCAATAAATTACAGCCGCTTACTGGTGATAAAAACGGCATCGCCGCCATCGCATCCACAAGATTATCAGCGGAAACCTTAACCGCTTTCAAGGAATTGTTTGCAGATAAGCTCCAAAGCACACTGGTTACCAGTATTGAAGAAGGCATCCCAACAGCCTCGGTCACGCGCTTTGCAGAAAAACATGAGGCCTTCGAAGGCAAACTCGATGTCCTGCGCAATGCAGACACGGTGCTTTGTATCGGCACGAACATCCATCGCAGCCACATGGTCGCTGGTTTCCTGTTCAAACGCAACCTGCCAAAAGGAACACGCTTGATCACTATCGATCCTGAATCCAGTGAATTGGACGACATGGCAAATGTTGCACTCAAAACCAAACGCGGTTCGGATTTGGCGCTCATCAGAGGATTACAAGCCATCATCGTCAAGGAAGGTTTGGGACGCACGCCGCTTAACTTAACCGACGCAGGCAGCCTCATCGAACAAGCCGTCAGCGCCGCTGGTGTTTCTTACGAAGAACTCAGCCAGACAGCGCAGTTGTTGGCGCGTTCCATTTCGCCAGTAATCCTCTTCGGCAAAGGCATTACTGCCCAACGCGATGAAGCTCTCGTCGAAGAACTATATCGCCTGGCCGTTCTGGTAGGCGCCGTGGACAGTGAACGTCATGGGCTGCTTTCCATCAAAGGCGAAGCAAACAGTCTGGTCGCATCCTTGCTTGGGCTGGATACAGCCTTCGAGCTAAACGGACAACAAGTAGTATACGTGGCGCTCGGCGATGATTATGTTTCCAAGTCACTGATTGAGCGTGTTTCCAAAGCGCCTTATGTGGTGGCGCAGACTTGTTACGAATCCAAACTTACCGAGCAAGCGGATGTAGTTCTGCCCGTCACCATGTGGGCTGAACAGGAAGGTCACTACATCAATCTGGATGGACGAACGCAATCAGCGCAAAAAGCAATCAACGCTCCTGAAAATGTGCGCGACAATCTGCTTGTGTTGAATGAAATTGCGACACGCACAAATATGACGATGGCCGCCGATTGGCAAAAAGCCATCCTGACACGCAAATCAAGCGTGACATTAAATTAAAGGGTAAAGAGAGAATCCCATGAACAAACCTAAAATTTCTACTGACTGGATGTGCGGCTGTGCAGGATGTCATATGTCTCTGCTGGATATGGACGAGCGCATTTTGAAAATTGTCGAACTGGCGGATCTGCGTTCCACCCCGATCACTGACCTGAAAGAACCCGATGCAAGCGGCGTGGATGTTGGCGTGCTGGAAGGCGGCATCAACAACACTGCCAACGAAGAAGTGGCGCACAAAATGCGCGACCGAGCCAAAATTCTTGTAGCACTGGGCGATTGTGCCGTATTCGGCGGTATACCTGCCATGCGAAATTTCTGCGGTGCAGAAGCAGCGCTTAAGCGCGCCTACGTGGAAGCCGAGAGCAACGAACCTGGCAGCCAAGTCCCCAATGACCCCGAACTGGCGACCATGACCAAAACGCGCGCCATCCATGAAGTGGTACCCGTGGACTTCAATGTCCCCGGCTGCCCGCCTGATGCAGATGTCATCTTCCATGTTCTTTCTGAACTGGCTCAGGGACGCAAGCCAGATTTGAAAGATGATTTGTTGCACTGGCACTAAAAGAATGGATACAGAATACTTTTATTTATCGTTCTACATGTAGCATTAGCGGAGATAAAAAATGACCACACAAAAAATTACAATCGAACCAGTTACCCGTATCGAAGGACACGCGAAAGTCACCATTCACATGAAGGAAGATAATACCGTCGACCATGCTTATATGCATGTCAACGAGTTTCGTGGTTTCGAAAAATTCTGCGAGGGACGTTTGTATTTCGAAATGCCACAAATCACAGCCCGCATTTGCGGCATTTGTCCAGTCAGCCATCATCTTGCTGCGGCAAAAGCAGGCGACGCGTTGATGGGACAAACCCCGCCCCGCCCCGCCAACCTTCTGCGTGAACTGATGCATATGGGGCAAGTGATACAAAGCCACGGAATGCATTTCTTTGAACTGGCAGGTCCTGATCTATTACTCGGCTTCGATGCCTCGCCTGAAATCCGAAGCGTCGTCGGCCTGATCGGCGCAAACCCTGAGTTAACTGTCAAAGCCGTTCAACTGCGCAAGTTTGGGCAGGAGATCATCAAAACTCTGGGCGGACGAAAACTTCATCCCATTTTTGCCATTCCCGGCGGTGTAAACAAAGCCTTAACCATTGACGAACGCGATAGCATTTTAAAAGGTGCAGATGCCGCAATTGAAACCCTGCAACTCGGCCTGAAGATTATGAAAGACTGGGCTGAAAAGAATATCGAGGATGTCAATAAATTCGCCGTGTTCCCAACTGGTTATTTTGGATTGGTCACGCCCGAAAACGGATTGGAACTTTATGATGGCGACATCCGCCTGATCAGCCGCGCAGGCGTGGAAATGGAACGCTTTCAGGTCGCAAATTATCTGGACTATATTTCGGAACATGTTGAACCCTGGTCCTATCTCAAATTTCCCTATTATAAGAAGTTGGGATATCCTGACGGTGTGTATCGTGTCGGTCCGCTCGGACGACTGAACATCGTCAACAAGATTGACACTCCGCTGGCAAATGCAGAACTTAAAATCTTCAAGGCCTTGAACAATGGCAAGCCCGTGGAAAACACGCTCTATTATCATTATGCGCGCCTGATTGAAGCCTTGTTCGCAGTCGAACGCGCCGTTGTGTTATGCAATGAAGCAGATATTCTCAGTACAGACATTCTCAACACCCGTAAAGATTTCAAAGGCCGCGGCGTGGGAGTTCTTGAAGCCCCGCGCGGCACACTCATCCACGATTACACTGCGGATGAAAATGGCAAATTGCTCAAAGTGAATCTAATCGTCTCCACGGGCCACAACAACTGGGCCATGAGCAACGCAGTAGACAGTGTGGCAAAAACCTACGTCAAAGGACCAGAGATTCAGGAAGGCATGTTGAATCGCGTCGAAGCAGCTATCCGCGCGTATGATCCGTGTTTATCCTGCTCCACTCATGCGGTTGGGCAAATGCCCATCCAAGTCGACATCATTGCGGCAGATGGTGTGCTGGTCAAGACCTTGAAACGAGACTAGAATATTTAGACACACATTCAAAGTTGTAATCACTTTAGCAATGCAGTCGTTCATTGTTTTCCATCATTAATAAAAAGGAGTTCAACCATGGCGACAGTTCGAAAGTTGGTTTATGAGAAAGTCGAAACAAAGATTCATACCATACCATCCAACGCGACCGTTTTAGACGCGCTGCAAGTTATGGCCGAGGCCAACACCGGCGCAGTGCTGGTAACAGAAAATGAAAAGATCATCGGAATTTTCACTGAACGAGATTACGCACGGCAAGTCGAAGTCAAAGGCAAGACTGCAAAAGACACCACTGTCAGCGATGTGATGACCAAACAGATCGTCATGATCAAGCCTGAAACCAACTTGCAGGATTGCGCCGAATTGATGCGCAAATATCATGTGCGCCACCTGCCTATTCTCGAAAAAGATCGCGTGGTCGGTATTGTCTCCATCCGCGGACTCGCTGAGGCACTGCTCCAACAACAGCAAGGCACAATTGTTGAATTGGAAAACTATATCCTCGGAACTGGTTACGGCGAGTAAACTTTCGAGTCTCGAAAGGCAAAACTAGAGAGTCAGAGACAAGACCAAGCTGACTCCCTCTTTATATTTAGGGTCTGTTTTTTTATAGGTACACAACTTGAAAAAACTATTGATAATTGGCTACGGGAATCCAGACCGGGAAGATGATGGTATCGCCTGGCATATTCTGCGCGCGCTTACCATAAAGTTGGAACTGCCCGCCCCGGATTCCTATGAAGATGAATTCCCACAAAATACGCAGGTCGATTTTGCGTTTTATCTGCAATTAACTCCGGAGATGGCGGAAGATATTTCTGCCTATGAGTATGTCTGCTTTGTAGACGCGCACACCGGCAGCATCCCCGAACCGGTACGCTTGATTGATGTGGAAAATGAGTTTCAACGCTCGCCGTTCACACATCATCTTACTCCGCAATCCCTTCTCTCTTTGTGTGAAACAATTTATGAAAAGAAACCAGACTCCGCACTGCTTTCTGTGCTCGGGCATCGCTTCCTTTTTTCACGCGAGCTTTCCGAAGAGACCAAGGCGCTTGTTCCTGAAGCCGTTGATTTGGTATGGGGCTGGATGAACACCAAAGTGATTTTCGAACAGCCATCAAATCAATAAAGTACAATACAACTCATGCATGAATTATCCATCACAGAGTCCTTACTAAAAATCTCCCTGCAGCACGCAGAAAAAGCAAACGCAAAACGCATCACAGATTTGCATATCGTGATTGGTGAACTTGCCAGCATGGTAGACGACTCGATCCAATTTTATTGGGAAATCATCGCCAAAGATACCATCGCCGAACAAGCCATATTACACTTCCGCCGCGTGTCTGCTGAATTGCAATGCATGACCTGTTTTGAAAAATATCATCCCACCGACAAGGAATTGATTTGTCCAAAGTGCTATGGTGTTGGCGCCAAAATCATCAAAGGCGAAGAGTTTTCATTGGAATCAATTGATGTGGAATAATTACCAATCCCCAATCTCCAATTGCCAATTTTGTAATTCGTAATTGGTAATTAGTAAGGAACCCCCATGACCCAAAATATCCCAATCGTCGAAAATATACTCAATGCCAATGACAAACTGGCGCAAACCAACCGCGCCCGCATTGACGCAGCGGGAGTCTTTTCCATCAACATCCTTGCCTCACCTGGCGC
>Ga0335394_10011351_pt1 | contig 10044 bp, 12 predicted proteins | sample MAT03_FD_205741 | JGI IMG/M metagenome (GOLD analysis project Ga0335394, IMG submission 205741) | Freshwater microbial communities from Lake Fryxell liftoff mats and glacier meltwater in Antarctica - MAT-03 (spades assembly) (version 2) ...
GGAGAAGGAGAACCAGCAGCTCAAGCAGATAGTGGCCGATCAGCAACTGGAAAGCACGCTGAAGGACGAGCTGCTAAAAAAGAAGTACCCCTGGGCGAGAAAATAGAACTGATCGGGAAGTTCGTCGCTCAGGGGATGCAGCGCAAAGCTGCTTTGACCATTACTGGTGTTACCCGCCACCAGTACTACCACAAGCCCAAGGCTGGCAAAGGAGGCCGGCCACGGACTTGCTGTACCAATAAACTCGTGAACGGGGGCGTAGTGAGTGTGCCTGATAGCGAAGTGGTTGCTCGTATACACGAGTTCAAGAGTGCCCAAGAAACCGACGCTGGTTACCAGAAAACAGCACACCTACTGATGCTCGATGGCTTCTATATCGGGCCTAAGAAAACCCACCGGATCATGGGTGAAGAGAACCTGCTGGCACCGCGGCGTAAAGCTGCCAAACGCCCCTATGTGAAATACCGGGTGGTCACCCCAGAACGCCCGTTGCATGTGCTTGAGATGGACATCAAGAGCAAGTGGATCACCGGTGAACGACGCAACGGCTACATCCTTACCATATTGGACACCTTCACGCGGCAAGCCCTGCACTGGCAGGCAGGAATGAGCATGACCCAGCATCAGGTCAAGCACGCCTGGGACCAAGTGATCAAGAACCACCTGCAACCGGCCGATCTGTTGAAGCGCAACCTGCATGTGGAGGTGCGCAACGACAACGGTCCGCAGTTCATCGCATCCATGGTGCAGGACTATTTCAAGGAGAACCATTTGGATCAGGTCTTCACCCACCCCTATACTCCACAGGAGAACGGCCATGTGGAAAGCTTCCACGCCATCTTGGGCGGCTTCTTGGACCGGCATACCATTTGGGATCTGGACCAACTTCAAACAGCGCTCACCGGCTTCTACACGGGCTACAACGGCAAACGCGTCCATGGCTCCACCGCTTACCTCTGGCCCGACCTCTTTGAACAGGCTTGGCACAGCGGTTTGGTAGGGCGCACCGTGGACAGCCGCCACCGTGTTAAGTTCAAGCTGCTAGTACCCCATCAAGAACTGTTATCGGGGTGCAGGAGCCTGAAGGGAGCCTCCTGCTTGATCCCAAAGGGATCATTTACCACAATACCGGAGTCCGGGCTCGCCAGCGCCGAAGTATCGGCAGGCAAGCCCGGCTCAATTCCGGCGCTATCGGTAACACAGTCACCTTCGGTCGCCTCCTGCTGGGGCAAACCTATGGCACCAAATACCTACATTCACAGCGACTAATCAACGTTGTCCGAAGGATAGGGGGTTAGACCAACTCGAATGAGGTCAAAGTTTGGGACGGGTACACTTGGGCTATATTTAGCCTAAAGTTCAAACAAAGATGATCATCAAGAACAAGCAATTTGATGCCCTGAATGAGAGGCTTTTGAACGATCTGCTTGATGAAATCATAAGATTGGCACATCAAGAAATGGAGTTGACCGAAGCCATCATTTCAAAGGGCCGTGCGTTGATCGAACACTTGGATATTCGGATCCCCGCTTTGGGATTGGATATGTTCAAATTGGTTCGAACATACCCGGATCATGATCTACTATCATTTCTGACAAATGGAGAAATAGAGCTTCTATTCGGAACTGAAGAAGCAAGGGTCGAAACCTTTAGACTTGCGGTGGTCCGTTACAATTATTTTGGTCCGAATGGGAAGTAGAGCAGAACAACTATGCCCGTCGATGCGAGGCCCAAGTCCCGCAACGCAGCAGCAGGACTATGAGCTTTATTATGCCATTTTCTTCGACGGAACCGGCAATAACATGCTCAATACCGACGATATTATAGCCGCCTCTACCGTTGAGAGCATGAGAGCACTTCTTGCTCGCGGCGATAGCTACGGGAACGACTATTCCAATGTGGCCAAGTTATATCGGTTGAAGAGGAATAGTCCTGCCGAAGAACTGCGTATAGAGCGAAAACTCTATCTGGATGGTATAGGGACCAGCAGAAATGGATCAGACTCCACCTATGGATTTGCGACCGGACGGGGAGACTATGGAATGGAGGCTCGGTGCCTGCAGGCTCTGAACAGGGTCAGAGGAGAGGCACGGACGATATCTCGGGGGGCAGATTGCAGGGCCATTACTTTATACCTTGACCTGTTCGGTTTCAGCAGGGGAGCTGCTGCTGCGCGTCATTTCGTTCATTTGATCCTTGAAGCCGACCTGACCGAGTTGAAGGTGGAGCAAAAGAACATTCGATTTGTCGGTTTGTACGACTCGGTCGCTGCGGAAGGAGCAATGCACAGTAATGATGTAGATGATCTCCATTTAAATAGATTGGGTGTTGCTGAGAAGGTCGTGCAATATGCCGCTGCGGATGAATTCCGTTCAAAATTTGAACTCGTGGATATTAATAGCGCCGTTAGTGCCGGAGTTGGGACCCAGCACTACCTCCCAGGAGCTCATTCGGATGTTGGTGGTGGTTATGCTCAAAATTTGCGCGAGACCCGTATGAAATTGAGAGATGAGACCCTCTTCAACTTTTCAGCTTCAGAAGACTCCTATAACGACCAACGGCACCTCGAGAGAATGGGATACTATCGCTCTGATGAATGGCTTGCTATGGAAGATGGAAGAGAATTGTATGTGACCAGAGCGAATCCCATCGATCATTTATATGCTAGAGTGCCTCTTTATCTGATGGTGGATGAGATCAACGGGATGTCCTATGATTTTTTAGGTTTCAGCCAAGGCCGTTACTCCATTTCTGAGAATCGATTATTGATGGGGGTGAAATCGGCTTTGCGTGCAAAAATGGATGGTGGTCCTATTCCATTGTCCGAGTGGAGTCAGGACCAGCCCCTTGGTACATTGAGGTTGGCTCAACTCCGGAGGACATACTGCCACTTCTCTTCGCGATACGATGCTGTCGGTCTTTCACCACGTTTTGTCGGAAATGCCAGAATAAGGGAGATCTACAATGGCTGATCGTTGGGCGATACTCCTCATCTTGGCATTTTCAAATTGTACGAACATGAATACTTACGAGTGGACTCCGACCGAATGCAGTGTTCCTGATCAGATGATGGAGATCGTGCATGGGGAATACACTACAATTGAAGGTGACAAGATCCAGATGGCGAAGAATGTTATCATCAATTCGGAATGGGGGGCACCTAATTCGGAATACATACAAGGGGATGAACGAAAGGGGATTCCTGAAAACGTCGAGCTCACGTGGTACTCCTTTTCTGAAGATGCCTTCTATACGCTCAATGAACGCTTACCTGACCTTTCAACCTATTTCGAAAAAGGATTGTACGATGGATCTACTGGCTCCTTTGAACCCCTTGGGTCCATTTGTCTGGGATTCGCTCCTGGAGGCCATGTCAATGTCTGGCTGCAAAACATGGATCAGTCCATTCTCCTTGTTTCGTTCAACGGGAAGTTAACTGATTTGGATTGGAAGACAACAATGGATGTGGGAGCGACCAAGGAAGAGTTCCTAGATGAGGTGCAACGTGAATATCGCATGGGAGGTCATGATAGTTATACCGAACAAGAGATCCTGAGTTTCAACCGACTCAAGGAGGTCGAACTCGAATTCCACTTGAAAGGGACTCCAGGGGTATTAGCTATCGAATACTTCAATGGTGAGAAGAAACGCTATGTTCTGGACCAACTGAAGTGCTCAATTCCGTATGCAGGGCCAATGAAGCAGATCGATCTAAGCGTCGATACTGAGCATGGCAAAAGACGGATCGTTATTGATCTCAATAAGGAAGAGATCCTTGAGACCTGGGCAGAGTGTAGAGAGAAACTGATATTCAGATCCTACATCAATATCTTTTCCAATGAAGTGAAGATCGATGTCCACTGTGGAGATCGAACGAGGAATTTGAGCCAATTCAAGAGTTCCCTGTACCTACAGGAAGATTGATCGGAACGGATCCGCGAGCACGCAAGGTGGCTTTGTTATCGATTCGTCAACTGACAATTGTAGAAGAGAGATTTTATGTCCGTGCGTTGTGATCCTCAAAAGAACTTGTGCAGTGTGCGCATCTAATCAATCACTTGCGCACATTCGCTCTACTCTACAACCGCCAGCAACGAATCCACCAAAGCCAACTGCAGCGGCTTGCCCTCAAGTGCGGTCCGCAATCGGTCGGCATCCTCACGAGGGTAGGCTACAGGGCCATCCATGAAGAACTTCCAGAAACCTGCCTGGTCAGAATGGGTCAGAGATTCGATCGCAGAAAGCACCGCATCTGGTTCGTGTGCGAACAGCTCGCCCAGCTGATGCTGGAAGTAGTTCACGCCATCCTCCTGCCAAGTCCCGTTCCGAGCAATTCCGACGGCCTTTGAGGCAAGGGCTGGTAGCGGCACATGTTCCAGTTGGAAGAAAGCGGTGATGATCTCATCGGCCTCATCATAGTGCGGGGCGAAGGCTACGGAATCTGTTCCTATTTCCTCGAAGCCGAGTTCTCCCTTCAGTTCGGCAAATCCGGCCGGGAAGGCATCGAAAAAGGCTGTCTGCCCTTCCATGGACAGGGTATCGTTCAAATACCTGGTATAGGCGGAATCCAATGCATTGGCTTTTTCGGGGCGAGCTTCTTGGGCCATGGCGAATTGTTCGGGAGCCTCTGCGGCAGATCCATCCTCCACCGGCGGGGAGCATGCCACCAACCCGATCACTGCCCCCAAAATGCACTGCTGCCTCATGCCAGGGACGATGAGCCTGCGCTTGGGATCTCCACGATCACCAGCCGTACGTTGCGGACACCCTTTGCGCGGATGAAGCCATTCAACATTTGCAGCATGGCCCTGCTGTTGGTGACGTACGTCTTGCTCGCTCCTGTACCGGGCAGGAGGCATCCTTCCGTATCCTTCGCATAGTTGCCGCCATGGATCAGGATCGCCCGCTCAATAGGAACATCGGCGTTGTATAGCTTCACCACGTTATTGTATTTGTGGCCGCTGTGCCATGTCAGGTTATAGGTGCCGGGGGGAATACGGCGGTCGGTTCCTTTTTCCTTGGTGGATGGACCTGCGGGTTCCAGAAAATAACCCCTGAGTTTCGCACCGGTGATCTGGAATTGTCCGAGCGTGAAGTCATTGCCTTCGCTCAAACGCTGGTAATAGATGTGATCCATGGCTGTCAAGAAAGATTTAGTGAACTGTGGAGCGGTCTGCCTTCGACCGCAGTGAACGTTAACTACCGCATTGAGCGCAGGAGCAGGAGTCGTGAACGAACGCCGTACCCATCATCGCCGCCGCCAACATGTTCGCGTTCTGTAATTTCACGGCATCCTGTGGCCCACGTTTGCCCGGAGGCTTCACACTTTGCAAAGTGGTGCTCAAGATGGCCCCGGCAACTACGGCAGGAGGCCCCCCCGGGCTCACCTCCCCGATCAATACCGTTGGGCAGCCCACCACGATCGTGCCGCCATGCGCGCACATATCGCCCATTCGTGCCGCTGGTTTGCCTCCGATGAACACACCGGTCGAACCCAGTACAATGGAATCCGGAGGTCCAACGCACGTACACATATCGCCCATTACCGCAGCGGGCATGCCACCGATCAATACGGTGGGAACACCGGCCCCGATGATAGGGCCTCCCACATGGGGTACAGGTGGTGTACCTGGAGTGACCATGGGGCACACATGCATATCACCAATACGTGCTGCGGGTTTCGACATGAACTTCGATCGTATTACGAATGTATGGGGATCAGGATCAATTGGGTCTTGGTCATACGCAAAGCCTTCAGGACTTAGGCCAACGCCATGCCCAGATCTCTCAACGCCTTCTCGTATTCTCTGGTGTTAAAGAACGCCTCGACATCGCTCAGTTTCATTTCGATGTGGAAACAGCTGTTCTTGTTCTCATCCAGATATCGGCTTATCGGATAAGGCTGCAAGTGCTTTAGCGCTGAACGGAATTCCTTTTGGTTGGTGATCGAACTGAAGGGTATATCGAAGACGTTCATAATGGAGGTATCCACGCAATGTTTGGAAACATTGCTAGGTCCAAGTTGCAGGATCTTTTCGAACATGGCCTGAACTACAGCAGTTCGTTGCTTGCCTCTCTTTACCTCTCGTTCAAATACCGCTACCACTTTATCACCGGACCTAGCGTATAGTTCATATTGCGAGGCTACACCCTTGACCTTGCACGTATAGTACATCACGCTCGCTTGCTGGTAAGGTGTCCGTGCAACACTGGACACCACCATCGTCGGGTTACCGGAGGATGCTCCTAGCATTTTCAGGAGTTCCATCGCTTGGGAGGTCACACCTTCGTGGTTCACACCTTCTTGGTAGGTGATCGATACTTCATTCGTGTCCATGGTCTGTGGAATGTGTTCAAGCGTTGTTCTGAATAACAAGAACGAATGTATGAATTTCATTCATCTCCAACTCCGCATTAAGTTCGCTGACCCAAACTGATGTCCGGATCCTTGAAATTACCCCGTTGCCTAGCCTTGGCCGCCATGCTTTGGAACTGCTCCATGACCCACGGGCAATACGCTGTGGGCATAGCAGGAGGTTCATGGGAAGGGATCTGGGGACTCGGACATCAACCTGCCAGCATATTATTGAACCGTGACCGAATGGAGTTCGGCCTTGTAAGGGCAAGCGTAGACGCCTACAAGAGTTTTGAGGTCTTGGACGGCCAAGGTGTGGGATTTTGGGGTTTCAATGACCGTATAATCGCAAACAAGAAAGTGACACACGAGAAGGATAGCTGAGCGAACGACCGTTCAACGATCACCGACATCCGGATCATGGGTCCTTCAATTTCAAGACGCGTTGGGGAACATGGCGCGTGGGCGTTCACGGTGGGTAGTTGTACCAATTTTTCAGGGTTCGATCTGGATCGGATCTCAAGAAGGTTCGGAGTAGATGCCATTCAAGTTGGAACGGACACGAGTTTCCGCGTTGAGGAGGTGAGTTCGACAGGCAGCATGGCAAGCTGGGCCGAGGCCGGACTTACCTACGGTAGGACTTTCAATGACGAGGGAGATGTGCGCATACATCTTGCAGGCACTGTGAAATATGTGCTCGGTATCACAGGTGCCAGTTTCACCTTTTCATCACCCGTACTTACAAAGGACAGCACCGTCACTTCAATAGACCAGATAGAGCTGGATTATGCGATCGCTGTCCCGAAGGGTGGGAGCCCTACAGGCCAAGGTTGGAACGCGGATGCCGGTGTGATCTTCGAGGTCATGAGGCATGACTATGCAGAAGATCTGCGCCCTTATTGGCTGCGCATTGGCGCATCGGTCACGGACTTGGGTTCCGTCAGCTTCAATAAGAACGCGAGGAGCCACCGCATACGTAATGGCCACACCACCACACAAGAACTTCAGGATCTGCACCTCAGTAACTTGGGGGCGATCGATGCGGCGCTAAGTAACCTTCTCTTGGGTTATGAGGGAAGCTCCTTGGTTTCCCGTTCGTTCAAAATGGGCTTGCCCACCGCGTTGCATTTGAGTGTAGATATCTGTCCGACCCACCATGTCGCGATCCGTTTGGAGGGCGTATTGGGCATGCGGAAACCACCAAATGCACTTTCTACCAGGGATCAGCTTTCGATCGTACCCCGGTACGAAACCCGCATGTTCGCAGCTTCTTTGCCCATAAGCATCGATCGGTATGGCGCGCAAGCCATTGGGGTCTGTCTCCGTTACGGCGGGGTCATGATCGGTAGTGATCGCCTTGGTGGCTTGGTAGGGCTTTTGGATCCTGTCGGCACTGATGTGTACCTAGGCTTCAAGCTCCGGTTCAAGGAAAAGGCGAAGAGCTGATCCCAACCCTCAAATCAGGATCACGATAACTTTCAGCAAGAAGGACAAGTGAAAATTTCTGATGGCCGCAATGCTGCACTAAACCAAGCGGCATCGCCAAGTGGCGATCAGCAATCAGTAATCCATCCCAAACCAAAACAAGGCAGTGAACAAAACCACCCTTAGGCCGATCAACATAGACAAGGTGAACTCAGGAATTAGGTCTTAGTATCCAAAATCCCAACCCTTAGAAGGGGGGCGCTCTTGACGTTCATGCACATCGTCCGGGGTGATCACCGCGCGTGTAGCCTCTTGCGTGATCTGGTCTTCGCGAAGTTTCGGAATTCCTACACCACCAGTCGCCAATCCTTCTAGGTTATCCTCGAGTTCGGCATACATCAGTTCACTTTCGTTCAGGGCATATTCCACCATCAAGCCATTCTCGTCTTCGGCAAGAAAGGCATTGATGGGACCGAAGAATTCGCGCAGTTGGTCGCCGTCGCAAGTCGGTAGGAACACCCTCAGCACACGCGGGTCGTAGTAACGGAAATAGAGTTCGCGGCCTTGCTCGGTCTGAATGATCAGAAAGCGACGCAAATGTTTGTACAGGCGTACGGGTTCCACTTCGCTACTGAACAGGATCCCCCAGTTCAGCCCCTTGCCCTTACGTGCAACCCACCGGGCAAAGTCACTTCCCGGTTCAAAAGCGAATAACCATGGTGCCACCGCCGCAAGGAATTTCTCGCTGTCCCCTTCATAGAGGCAGGTATTGTCCGGGTTCAGGTTGCGTGCTTCTTGTATGGCACCGTCCATACGGGCGGCATCAAGCAGAATGTAATTCGCCTTTTTCATCAAAGGTCCTGCGGGTTGACAACCCTGGGGATGGAACGCTTGCCCTGCAAAACGCTTCTTCGCTTCGTGGCCAAGCCGGAGATCGGCACTGGGGTGGAGCCATCGATCGCGTTAAGCAACTGACAGGGCCATCGGGGTTGCTCGTTCCGGAGTGTTGATGTCAATGCATTAGACACCAAACCGAACTCAATGGCCGCCGCTCCAGTATGGGCAGCATGGAGTAGCTCGGACAACAGTTCATCGATAGAGCGCTGCTCCATGTGTACAAAAGGGCTTGAAGTAGCGGAAAACCAGTAGTAGGTCCACTTTTCCAAAGGTGCTTACTTTTTCGAGTGTTCTCGGGCATCCCTTAAATTTCATGCTCACAATTGTGTGTTAGTAACCTTCGGCTGTTTACATTCGACCCGTAACTCTTTAACCCACCGACTCATGAAACCGATCAATGCGGCCGAACGCCGAGGCCAATTCCTTCGCTTTGTTTCGCTCTTTCTCGTTTCGATGCTTCCGGTGGTGGTGTTCATGTATTTGCTGGGCAGGAGTAGTAGTGTGGCCTATGAAGCCTTGAAGAGTGAAAGGAACGAATTGCTCGAGAAGGATAAGGTGACGACGGGGCACGACAAATTGATCGAGGATGTGTATTCAAAAGGTAAGGTGCTGAAGCAGAAAGTATACAGCTTGGATGGCGATCTAAAGGAATTCAAGAGCATGGTGAGCAGTAATGTGGAAAACGAGATCAGGGTTTTGAAGGACGCGTCTGAGTTGCTCAAGGTTAAAGGGAACAGTAGTATAGATGATCTGGCACTGGCACAATTCGCAGAGGATTATGCACAAACCACGGCAAAATTGATCGCTGTGTATACAACAGGGTTCGACGAATTGAAAGGACTTCGAAAGGCGAAAGATGACTGTGAGAAGGAACACGAAGGTAAGATGAATGAAGTGGAAGACTTGAATAGGAAGCTAGACAATTGCATTGCGGGGAAGTGAGTCACAGGTAATCTATTCATATCATGCGCCGACCTATCCTCATTTTCGTCGTTTTGACCGCTGCTATTCTGGCTACGGTCCTGTTCGCCTTCTTCAAACCGACCTCTGTGAGTGGCATAGAAGTCCAGCAGGCTCCTATGGTACTAGTTGATCATGATTCATTGGTGACAGAAGGAAAGTACCAGTTCAAGGCACTGGGGTTGCAAAGTAGCGAGGAGGTTATCTGGACCGCAGAAAGCCACAACGCGCACATTGATATTATTGCGGAGAATGTACTACTCCCTAATTATGTATTCCAGGATACAGGGTGGTATGTATTACGCTGTGAACAGAATGACAAGCTGGTCGCCACCGATTCCGTTCACGTAAGACAAGGCGACCGGTTCATAGCCTTGCAACAACACGAACCGAGCAAAGCAGATACA
>Ga0335394_10011353_pt1 | contig 10044 bp, 4 predicted proteins | sample MAT03_FD_205741 | JGI IMG/M metagenome (GOLD analysis project Ga0335394, IMG submission 205741) | Freshwater microbial communities from Lake Fryxell liftoff mats and glacier meltwater in Antarctica - MAT-03 (spades assembly) (version 2) ...
GCAGTTTGGTATTCATTGTGTCCCAGCCTTAGTTGAAGCAAAGGTTTAGTTTGCTCATGGCAGAGATAGTGTTTGCTTCCCAATCTTGCATGATCACTATGGGCGTGTGTTATGATGGCTTTTTCAACAGGTTTCCATGGGTCTATATAAAAACCGCCCTGTGGGCAATAAAGACCTTTGTCTGTAAATTCTATTAAACCCATGTATATAATTTTTTACAATTTGAATGTGACCAATAGATGAAGATGCTTATATCTAAGAAAATAACCTGCCAAAATGTAAAAAGTTCCCAAGCATTTATTTATTTTTTAAGGTGGTTACTTTATATTGAAAGCTTTGTGCTATTTTGCAATACCAAAATTTATAAAATATGAAGAAAATTTACACAGCTATTTTATCGATTGCTCTTATGTTGGTTTCCGGATATTCTTCTTTTGCACAGAAAAATTTCTTTTCTGATGTAAGTGAGAGGTCTATCCTGCTAAACAACGCAAAAAGAGTTATTATCCCTCAAAAGTTCCGGGCATTAAGCATGGAGAATGCAGCCATGAAGAATTTTTTGTGGTCTTTGCCTAAAGAAGGCCAGGTTCTTTACAACCGCAACCAGGCACCAATCCTCGAACTGCCAATGCCAGATGGTCGCACTGCGAAATTCCATGTATGGGAAAGCAGCATTATGGAACCAGGGTTGGAAGCAAAATTTCCCGAAATGAAAACCTTTGCTGGGCAAGGAATTGATGATCCTTATGCAACTATTCGGTTGGATTACAATCCCTACTTCGGTTTTCATGCCCAGGTATTAACTATTGCCGGCAGTTACTACATTGATCCTTATGCAAGGGGTAATATCGAAAATTACATCAGTTATTTTAGGAATGATAATTCAAGAATTACAGGTAACCATTGCGAAACAATTGGAGATACAGAGAGATTTACTGATCCTAATTCACCAAACGTTGTACCTGTTGGCCTTTGCCGGGGTACTCAATTGTACACTTATCGCCTTGCATTGGCTTGTACAGGTGAATATGCTGTCGCCGTTTGCGCCCCAAATCCCGCAACAGTACCAGCCACTGCAGCAGCAATGCTTACTTCGGTGAACAGAGTGAATGGGGTTTATGAAGTGGAAACATCAATCAGGATGGTACTTGTAGCCAACAACAACGATCTTATTTTTCTTGATGGCGCAACGGATCCATACACTAATAACAATGGTGTCACTATGCTTGGCCAAAATCAAACCACAGTTGATGGTATTATAGGATCTGCAAACTATGATATTGGACATGTGGTAAGTACAGGTGGCGGCGGTGTTGCAACACTTAGATCCCCATGCAATGCAACTCTAAAGGCCAGGGGAGTTACCGGTTTACCAAACCCTGTTGGGGATGCCTTTGATATTGATTTTGTTGCCCATGAAATGGGACATCAATGGGGAGGTAATCATCCATTTAATGGTGTCACAGGAAATTGTAGCGGAGGAAACCGGAATGGAGGCACTGCTTATGAAGTGGGAAGTGGAACTACTATCCAGGCTTACGCTGGTATTTGTGGAGTAGATGACCTTCAACCAAACAGTGATCCTTACTTTCATACAGTTAGTTTTGATGAGATAAGTGTATTTGTTGAAAATGGAGGAGCTGCCTGTCGTGTTGTTACCCCAACCGGAAATACTTTACCTCAGATTATATCCATGAGTAATAATGGTGTGAGTATTCCCATAAATACTCCTTTTACGCTAAATGCCACAGCATCTGATGCAAATGGCGATGCCATTACTTATAACTGGGAACAATGGGATCTTGGTCCGGCTACTTTATGGAATGGTGGTAATGCTAATACAACAAGTCCACTATTCAAATCAAGAATACCAAAAGTTACAGGAAGCAGAACGTTTCCTGATATCAGAGTAATAGCAGCCAACTATCCTACAAATCCATCTGCAACTATGGATGGATTAAAAGGGGAGAACCTACCAACCAGTGCCCGGACGATGAAATTCAGGCTAACAGTTAGGGATAACCGTTTAGGCGGCGGAGGAGTAGTTACAGGAGGTGATGGTTGTCAAACTGGATTTACTGGTACTTTCCAGGTAAACACAGTTGGAACAACTCCTTTCACAGTTACAGTTCCCAATGGTGGCGAATCATGGGAAGGGAGCACAACACAAACAATAACCTGGAACGTGGCTGCAACAAATGCTGCGCCTTTCTCCGTATCAAACGTAAAAATTTCATTGTCTACTGATGGAGGTTTAACCTATCCTACCGTTTTATCAGCTAGTACTGCAAATGACGGTACAGAGGCATTAACAATTCCAAATACACTAACAACTACCGCCAGGATAAAAGTAGAAGCCATCGGAAATATATTCTTTGATATATCAAATGCAAATTTCAGCATTACAGCAGCTACTTCTGGTTTCGAATTTACAAGTCCTGCAGCTACAACTATTGCCTGTAACGCAGCTACTTCAGCAACAGTTACTTTGGGTACAACTTCTAATGGTGGTTACGTTGTTCCTGTTGCATTAACGGCCACTGCAGGCGTACCAGCAGGAACAACTGTTAGTTTTAACCCGGCAATTGTTGTGCCTGGCAATAGCAGTATTGTCACTTTAAACAATACCAACACACTTGCTGCGGGTACTTACAATATTACTATTACCGGCATATCGGGTGTTATTACCAAAACCAGGGTAATATCATTTATCGTATCAGCAGGAACTGCACCAACCATTGCAACTAATCCTGCCAATACGAGTGTTTGTGTTGGTTCTAATGCTATTTTTAATGTTACTACTTCTGGCCCTGCTGTTACAGGTTATCAATGGCAATCAAGCCCTGATGGCGTAACGTATTCGAATATTACAGGTGCAACTGCGGCTATTTATACGGCCACTGCAGTTACTACCGCTCTTAATAACTACCGTTACAGGGTGATCGTTTCAGGTCAATGTGGTACTGCCACTTCAACGGCGGGTATACTTACTGTGCAAACGGCTCCTTCAATTACAGCACAACCACAAAATGCGGTTGAATGTGTAGGAAATAATGCCACTTTTAGTGTAACAACTTTGGGTACTGGCCTTACTTACCAATGGGAATTTAGTACTGATGGTGTGGCTCCATATACAACCATTGCTGGCGCTATTGCCAGTACTTATACAGTGACTGCTGTTACTGTTGGTCAAAATAACTATCGTTATCGTGTAGTTATAAGTGGTACATGCCCTTCACCTGTTATATCTAATGCAGCTTCACTTTCAGTTGGAAATGCTGCGGCTATTGCTACACAACCAATGAGCACAACCGTGTGCGTCGGTCAAACGGCGACTTTCACAGTTGCAGCTACCGGTTCTTCTTTAACATACCAATGGCAACAAAGTATTGATGGCGGTGCCAACTTTACCAATATTGCCGGTGCTACTACTGCTACATTAAGTTTGCCATCTGCAGTAGCTACACAAAACGGGTATCAGTACCGGGTAAATGTGTTTAGTTGCATACCTACTCCAATCACATCGAGTGCAGCTACATTAACTGTAAATACTTTAATAGCCATTAATACACAACCATCAGCAGTGGTACTGTGCGAAGGAAGCAATGCTACCTTCAGCGTGGCTGCAGTAGGAACAGGCTCCACTTACCAATGGCAGGTATCTGCCACAGGATGTGCAGGAACATTTACCAATATAGCAGGTGCCACTACCAATACACTGGCAATAAATAATACCACTTCTTCGCAAAATGGATATGGCTACAGGGTAGTTGTTACCGGAACATGTAGCACTGTTACTTCTTCCTGTGTAACATTAACCGTAAATACAGCAATAGTTGTAACATCACAACCTGCAAGTACTTCGGCTTGTTTGCCAACTCAAACTACGGCTTCCTTTAGTGTTGCAGTTACGGGCACAGCGCCTACATATCAATGGCAGCAAAGTACCAATGCCGGTACTACCTGGACCAATATAACCGGTGAAACAACAGCCACATTAAATCTTACCGGGTTAACAGCTTCTATGACAGGTAATCAATACCGGGTTGTATTAAATGGTACCTGTACCAGTAATTTAAATTCATCTGCAGCTACATTAACTGTAAATACGCTTGTTAATATTACCAGTCAACCTGTTAATACCAGCATTTGTGCCGGAGCATCTACTGCATTTAATGTAAGTGCAACAGGCAGCACCATTACCTATCAGTGGGAAGTAAGCATCAACGGCGGACCGTTTGTACCTCTTAGCAATGGCGCACCTTATACAGGTGTAACCACTCCTTCTCTAAGTATAACAAATGCGGGTACTATTTTAAGTGCTTACAGGTATCGTGTGATTGTAGCTGGTGTTCCCTGCGGATCTGTAACTTCCAGTGTGGCTACATTAACAGTTAACCCATTGCCAAGTGCAGTATTGGTAGCAGCAGAATACAACAGATTAACTCCTTATGTAAACACTGCGTTATTTACTACCGTTAGTCCGGCAGGAAATTATACTTACCAATGGAAAAAAGATGCTGCTACACTTGCAGGTGCAACCGGAGCTTCTTTACCTGTAAATGTTGATGGATTTGGAGAGTATGATGTTACAGTAACGAATGCAGTTACCGGTTGTAGTGTAACAACCAATAAAGTAAGAATTTCTGACTCTGCCAGCAATATGGTTTTTGTTTATCCAAACCCAAGCAGTGGCCAGTTTCAGGTAAGGTATTATCGCTCAACCAATGCAGATAATGCATATTCCGTAACTGTGTTTGACAGTAAAGGTGGGAAAGTGTTTTATAAACAATTCCCCATTGCTGCACCATACAGCAGAATGGATGTAAACCTTAAAAATGCAACTGCCGGCATATATATGCTTGAAGTAAGGGATGCAAAAGGTAAACGTCTTGCCAGCTCTGGTGTAATGATTGTGAGGTAAAACATAACTAGATTAATTATAAAGCCGCTCCTGTATGGGGCGGCTTTTTTGGTGCTAAACGGTTTTGGATGTTGATATGATGGAACATGTTTTACAAATATTGTTTATTACTCCTTTAATGTCACAATGATAAATTAAGCGTTTGCCAAAAACACTAACTGTTTCTCAGATTTATAAAAAGTAAATGGGCAAGAAATATTTAACCTGCAAAGCTGTATGTAAGATTTATAATAAAATGGAGCGAAGCAGATGATGCAGGAGTATTCAGCATTAAATCAAATACAATAAGTAAAAAATATATGACAGCAAAAAAACTGTAGCACAACAAAACATTAATATATTATAAGGATAATAATGTTACCAGGCTTTGCTATAATTACCATTTAATATTTTAACGAAGTAGAGATTTTTATTTTCAAAATAGTCGGGCATTAGCGCATTCTTTTGCAGAAACACCGGTTTGAAATGGTAGTCGCTAAAAATCCTGTATGGATAATCATTTAAGTGATTTATGAGGTCATTGGGATACAAGCTTAATAATTTTGTAAACTGAAGGGTGATTTCAAATCCTTTATATGTTAAGTCTGAAGGAATACCTTTATATTTCTTAAGATAAATATCTTTAAGCCTTTTGCTGTAGCTGTCCCATTTATTATTATAAAATGGCGAAGTATAATAAACAGGAAAATCTTTCAGTTTTTTATTTTTTATTATAGAAGAAAAACCATCCCAGTTGGGCATACCAATCAAAGTAACAGGGTAGGTTTTGCTGATAGATTGCACGTAAGTAGCTAAACTATTTGCAAAGCTTTCATTCAGGCTTCCTCCAATAATTACAGATTTTCTGTTGCTATCCAGTTTGTTTATCAGAACAGAAAAAACATCATTGATATTGATGACTTCTATTTTAATTAATGGCTTTCCATCGGGTTGATTGATTCTCTTGAACTGCTCTTCTACAGAATTTTCCTGCGAACCTGGTTTGCGTACCAGGTAGATTTTGTCTGTACCATGGTTTTGAAGTATATGTGCATAAATGGCTTCGCAATGTGCCTTGAGGGTAGGATTCACAATAACCATAAAAGGATTGACTGTGACGCCACCGTCGTTGGGATGTGTGGCAGAAATAAAAGGTATATTTTTTTGTTTTGCAAAATTGGCCAGTTGTATATATTCCTGGTCTTTTACAGAACCAATAATCAGGTCAAGGCTGTCTAATTGTTTATTAAGAATTAATGCAGGAATAGTTTGCGTATAAGATTTTGAATCGTAAATACGGGTATCAAAATTTACATTGGGAATGGGTAAACTGTCTAATGCAATTTGTGCACCCTGCACAAAGTCAAGGCCCTGCAAAGTAAATTTTGGAAATTCTTTTTTATAACGATAATCGTTGTCGTTAAAAGCAGAGTCCAGGTAAAGTGGTGCAAAAATAGCCACTTTAAAATTTCGCAGGGGTTTAATAGTATCCGATTGTGCACTTGCTCCCATCCACTGGGTACAAAGCAGGATGCCTAATAAAATAAGGTTGTTCTTTTTTTGCATATTCAGGGTTTCGTACTTCAAGAAAAATTATTCCCATTCAATTGTTGCCGGAGGTTTGCTGCTGATATCGTAAACTACCCGGTTTATTCCTTTTACATTATTGATAATCTCATTGCTCACATCTGCCAGAAATTCATAGGGCAGGTGTGCCCAGTCTGCTGTCATACCATCCACCGATGTTACCGCTCTTAGTGCAACGGTAAATTCATAAGTTCTTTCATCACCCATTACACCCACACTTTTTACAGGCAATAAAATAGAACCAGCCTGCCACACTTTATCATACAAACCTGTTTTTTTCAGCAGATCGGTATACACTTTATCAGCATCTTGCAATAACCGTACCTTTTCTTCTGTTACTTCACCCAGTATCCTGATGGCCAGCCCGGGCCCGGGAAAAGGATGCCGGTTAAGCATTGCGGCAGGTATGCCAAGTTCTGCACCTATCTTTCTCACTTCATCTTTAAACAATGATCTCAGGGGCTCTACCAGCTTTAGCTTCATAGTGTCTGGCAGGCCGCCAACATTGTGATGGCTTTTTATAGTAGCCGAAGGACCATGCACAGATAATGATTCAATCACATCCGGGTAAATAGTGCCTTGTCCAAGAAATTCAATGCCAGTTATTTTTTGTGCTTCCTGGTCAAATACATCAATAAAACAACTTCCAATGGCCATTCTCTTTTCTTCCGGCAAAACTTTGCCTGCGAGTTTGGTATAAAAATGTTCCCGGGCATCTACCCCTGTTACATTAAGGCCAAGTTCTTTATAAATTTCCAGCACTTCTTCAAATTCATTTTTGCGCAATACCCCGTTGTCTACAAAAATGCCATAAAGATTTTCGCCAATGGCTCTATGAATGAGAGTAGCAGCTACCGTACTATCCACACCGCCACTAAGGCCCATTACCACTTTGCTGTTGCCCAATTGTTTTTTAAGTGCGGCAACGGTATCTGTTATATAGTGTTCGGGTGTCCACTCCCGTGCGCAACCGCATATATTAACAAGGAAGTTTTTTATAATCGTTTTTCCTTCTGTAGAGTGATAAACTTCCGGGTGAAACTGCAGGCCATAAATGGCATGGGCAGCGGCTTTGCCCGATTTAAAAGCAGCTACCGGTATGCTTTCTGTAGTGCCCAATAATTCAAATCCTTGCGGCAGTTCTTTAATGGTATCGCTATGGCTCATCCATACCTGCGAGGATGCGGGAAGATCCTGCAAAAGGGCATCATTTACAGAAATGTTAAAACTGGCTCTGCCATATTCTCTTTTATCACTTTTGGCCACCAGGCCCCCAAAAATTTTGGCAGTAAGCTGGGCTCCATAACACACTCCCAGTACCGGCCATTTTTCTGCCATTGCTTTTACATCCACCATGGGGGCATTTTCTTCATTTACAGAAAAAGGAGATCCGGAAAGGATAATGCCTTTTAATGTGGGATCTAACTTTATATCCTTATGAAAAGGAACAATTTCGCAGAATACATTGGCTTCTCTTACAACACGGGCTATGAGTTGTGTATATTGGGAACCAAAATCGAGGATAAGTATCTTTTCTGTCATAACGCTGCGAAGGTAAATCAAATACACTTTAATTTTTTGATACTAAAAAAGGGAAATGGTTTTATACCGGTATAAAAGGTTTGTATATATCAGAATTTATTCCAAATCTTTGCTTCACATAAATGTACACACATGAAAAAAATATTATTGTTTGTTACAATCATTTGTTTAGCTACTGCCTGCCAGTACAAATCGGGTAGTGGAGATTTAGTAACACAGACCCGTAATTTGGGTGATTTTACCGGGGTAGATGTGGGTGGGGGATTTGATGTGGAAATAAAAACAGGGAGCAGTACCAAAGTGCTGGTAGAGGCAGATGATAATGTTATTGATGACATAAAAACTAGCATTGATAATGGCCAATTAAAAATCTCCCTGAAAAACGGAATGAGTTATAATGATGTGCATATGAAGGTTTTTGTAACGGCGCCTGAAATAAACAAGATCAGCGGTTCGGCGTCGGCCGATGTGGAAGTAAAAGATGAACTGAGTTCAGAAAATAAAATTGTTTTAAATGCATCGAGCGGGAGCAGTATAAAAGCAACTTTAAATGCCCCGGAAACAAATGCTGATGCCAGCAGCGGAGCAGAAATAAACCTTAAGGGCCGTACCAGAAATTTTGATGCACAGTCCAGCAGCGGAGCTTCTGTAAATGCATCTGATTTATTAAGTGAAAATACCATTGCATCATCAAGCAGTGGAGGAACAGTAGAAGTGCATGCAAGCGTGAAGTTGAATGCAAAGGCCAGCAGTGGGGGCTCAGTATCATACAGAGGCGCAGCAACGGTTATTTCAAATGTAAACAGCGGTGGGTCAATTAATAAAAAAGAATAAATCAACTGCCATGCATAATCCATAAAAAAAGCTGTAAAAAATTCATAGCTAAATTATTTTTTTCTCTGGGAATAACATTTCTGCTTCTTTTTAATTTTTTGCATACATTTTTCATCTGCGTGAAATGGTATTTATGTTTTACCAGTTCATAAATGACAGCCAAAATAATCCTACGGCCTGTTTCCTCAAAAAAAATACTGTAATAAATTTTTTAATTTATAATGCCAGTAAAATCTTTGGTGTATATTTAATTGCTAATTTCTGTAGCTCATCGTTTACCGGGTACATTTTAAAATCAATACCTGTATGATAGTAAATCCAAATTCTTTCGAAATATTCCACAGGATTTTAAAACGTCATTTTTAATTTTAATGTCCCAAATCTGGTATTCTTCAGTTTTGTTTATTGAGGCACAATTTTAAGAAGGATTTATACCATTTAGCAGATGAAAGAGCGATTATACAGAATTTTAAATATTAAGTTTTCAGAGTCCAGCCAGGTACTCGACCTATTGACAGTTCAATTTTTCCTGGGTCTTGCAAATGCATTTTTAAATATTGTAGCTTTTACGCTTTTTGTATATAATTTTTCTGTAGAAACACTTCCCATTGTTTACCTGTGTGCAGCGGTACTTTTATTGCTGTGTAATATTGTTTATGAAAAAATTGAACATTGGTTAACTCCTCCTCAATTACTGAAATTTATTATAGGCATTTCTGCTCTTTTATTAGCCATCATATGGATTGGACTTTTGTTTGGCAACAAAAATAATTTCATTTTTATTTTACTGTTAAGCAATACCCTAGTTTACATGATCATAAGTTATGCTTTTTGGGGATTGGTATCGTTACTTTTTAATGTAAGGGAAAGCAGGCGGGTTTTTTCTGTAGTTGGCTCCGGGGATATACCGGCCAAATTGATAGGATATCTTGCGGCACCTTTATTGATCTCATTATTAGGTATTAATAACATGATTTGGGTGGCAATAATTTTTTTGCTGATTGGATTTGGGGTTTTTGATAGGGTAATCAGGAAAAAAAAATGGGATATGATCCGTCAAAAAATACATTCTGCTGATCACCATGAAGCAGTTAACTTAAAAAAAACTGACCTCTTGAGTTTTTTCTTTAAGGATAAACTCATTTTTACCATTTCTCTTTTATCAATACTTAGTTATA
>Ga0335394_10011358_pt1 | contig 10042 bp, 6 predicted proteins | sample MAT03_FD_205741 | JGI IMG/M metagenome (GOLD analysis project Ga0335394, IMG submission 205741) | Freshwater microbial communities from Lake Fryxell liftoff mats and glacier meltwater in Antarctica - MAT-03 (spades assembly) (version 2) ...
GATCTCGAACAGCCCGATGACGCCCTCGTGGCCACCCACGGCGACGCTGACGCGCTCGGTGGCGGTCTCGATGCCGAGGATCAGCATCGGTAGACCTCACAGGCCTCGACGAGCCGACTCCAACGCGACGCCCAGTGCGCTCCGCTCGCGGAGATCTCGATCAGGCGACCGCTGTCGGCGAGGTCGTCCACATCCATGTCGACATCATCGTCGGCGAACAGGTCGGATTCGAGGTGGACGACGAGGTGGTCACCGAACAACGCCTCGGCCACGTCGCCCCACTCGACGAGCACGATTCCCTCGTACTCGGCGAGTTCGTCCAACGCGAGATCGGCGATCTCCGCTGTGCGTTCGAGTCGATACAGGTCGGCGTGATGCAACGCCTTGGCTCCACGCCCGGAGCCGGGGGCGATGTCGTAGGTGTGCACGAGCGTGAACGTGGGCGAGGTGATCGGCTCGGTGACGCCGAGGGCCGCACCGAAGCCCTTCGCGAATGCGGTCTTGCCGGCGCCCATCTCTCCGGACAGCACGATCATGTCGCCGGGGCGGCACAGTTCGGCCGTCGCCGCAGCGATCGCATGGGTGTCAGCCAGTGACGAGGCACGAAGTTCAAGCATCGTCACGACCCACTCCGTGGATGCTACGACCGTGACGGCGCGGCACGCGCCGTCCGATCCCGCAGACGATCTCGTAGCCGATCGTGCCGAGGAGGTCGGCCCAGTCCTCGGCGCGGATGCGCTGCGGACCATCTGGACCGTCCTGTTCACCGATCAGGACCACCTCGTCGGCGACCGCTACAGCGTCGTCGCCATCATCATCGCCACCGCAGTCGACCATCAACTGATCCATCGTGACCACCCCGACGATCGGGCGCCGCCGGCCGCCGATGAGCACTTCGCCACCGACCTCGAACAACCGTCGAGGCACCCCGTCGGCGTACCCGATCGGAACCGTCGCCACGGTGGTGTCGTTCACGAAGGTGTGCCGCTGCCCGTATGAGATCCCACTCCCGGCGGCCACCCGCTTGACGTACGAGACCCGGGCCTTCAACGACAACGCCGGTCGAAGGTCGCCACACAGCGAGTCGACACCGTGACCCGGGGAGATGCCGTAGATCGCGATCCCTGCCCGCACGAACGAGCGACGAGCGTCCGGGTGCGCCATGGCGCCAGCGGAGTTCGCGACATGCACCAGGACACCCGACGACGGCGACAGCGACAGCGCCTCGAGCGCATCGTCGAAGCGCGAGAGCTGCACGGCCGTGAAATCGTCGTCGGGCTCATCGGCCATCGCGAGGTGGCTGTACACCCCGACGAGGCGCAGCGCCGGAGCGCAAGCGTCGATCGTTGCGACCATCTCGGCGACGCCGTCGGCCTGCACACCGACGCGCTGCATGCCCGTGTCGATCTCGAGGTGCACCGGTACGCCATCGACCCCGCAATCGAGTGCGGCCGTCGCGAGCGCGTCGATGAACGGTGCCGTATACACCGTGGCCATCAAGCGGTATCGAACGATGTCGTCGACGGCGTCGATCGGCTGCTCGCTGAGCACCAGGATCGGCGCATCGATACCGGCGTCTCGAAGTTCGACACCTTCCTGCACGAGCGCCACGCAGAGCCCTTGAGCGCCCGCCTCCAGCGCCACATGCGCCACCTCGACGGCACCGTGGCCATAGCCGCCCGCCTTGACCACCGCCCACAGCGCACTGGGCGACACGTTCGCTCGGAGGTGCTCGACGTTGTGGCGGATCGCGTCGAGGTCGACGTCGACCCAGGCCCAGCGTGTCGGCGTGTCGACGTCGCTCACAGCGCCCCGACAGCAGCGGGGATCAGGTCGATGATGTCACCGGCGAGCAGTCCTCGGCGCGGCCCCCGCCTGGCTGCGTCGGCATGGAGCCAGGCAGCTGCGGCTGCGGCTCGTTCGGGGGCGAGACCGGCGGCGAGGAGCGCACCGATCATCCCGGCGAGCACATCGCCCGAGCCGGCCGTGGCCAGGCGCTCGTCACCATGGTCGACCACGAGGACCTGACCGTCGGGAGTGGCCACGATGGTGGCCGGACCCTTCAGCAACACCACGACGCCGAGTTCGGCCGCGAGCCCGCGAACACCCGAGACCCGATCGGCTCCCGGCGAGTGCCCGGCGAGCAACGAGAACTCGCCGTCGTGCGGCGTGATCACCGTCGGACGACCCCGCGGCCGCAGGAGCGGACCGGCGCCGTCGGCGCTCCATGCCGCAGCGAAGATCGCATCGCCATCGATCACCACCGGCAGCATCGCGCCGGCGATCAGTGTGCGTGTCGATGCAATCGTGCCCTCTTCACGTCCGAGTCCGGGCCCGATCACCAGCGCACCGAACCGCTCCAGGTCACTGAACACCTCACCGTGGAAGTCGGTCGCCGGAATGCGGTGCTGGATGATCTCGCTGCGCGCGTCCGGGTCGATTCCCGGGCTCGACAACGTCACCGACCCAGCCCCCGAGCGGGCGGCCGACCCTGCACACATGCGACCAGCGCCCAGCATTCCGGGGCTACCGGCAACCACGCGGACGGCACAGTTCCATTTGTGCGAATCACCGGCTCTCGTCGGCCACCAGGCCGCCACGTCGGGTCGCTCGACGAGGTGCTGGGTGGCGCGAGCCACGTCGAGTCCGATGTCGGCCACCTCGACGTCGCCGCACAGATCGCGACCGGCGCCGAACAACAAGCCCGGCTTCAGCGCTTGGAACGTCACCGTACGGTCGGCGGCGAGCACGCCGGGGCCAGCCTCGCCGGTCAGTGCGTTCACGCCACTCGGGATGTCGACGGCGAGCACCAACGGCAGTTCGCCGCGCCGCGCCAGGATGTCGGGTGCGATCCACTCGCCGCGGAAGCCCGTACCGTAGGCGGCATCGATCACCAGATCGCACGGCGGGAGCACCGGTGGCCTCGTCGCAGCGTCGATCACCCGGACCTTCACCCCTCGCCGTTCGAGGTAGGCACCAGCCGTGCGGCCGTCGTCACCGTTGTTGCCTCCACCTGCGAGCACGTTCACGACCCGGCCGTATGCGCCGCCGAGCATGTCGAGCGCCGCTCGGGCAGTGGCGCGTCCGGCCCGGTCGATGAGTTCGTCGACCGGTTCGGGCGCAGCAGCGTCGATCTCGCGCATCTCCTGCGGCGTCACGATCGGGATCACGTCCACGAGCGTAACGACGCAAGCTGGCCGCCGAACCCGATCCGCAGCCTCAGCCGCCGATCAGCGACTCCTTCAGATCTCGCTTGACGAACTTGCCGCTGGCGTTGCGCGGCAGCGACTCGTCGAGGAACCACACCCGCTCGGGAACCTTGAACTTCGCCATCTTCTGGCCGAGACGCGAGAGCAGTTCCTCCTCGGTCATCGATGCGCCTGGCGACAACACGATCGCTGCGCCGACGATCTCACCGAGCCGGTCGTCGGGCACGCCGAACACCGCGGCCTCGGCGACGCCGTCGAGTCCGTAGATGGCTGCCTCGACCTCCGAGCAGTACACGTTCTCGCCACCGCGCAGGACCATGTCCTTGATGCGGTCGACGATGAACACGAACCCGTCGTCGTCGATGGTGGCCACGTCACCAGTGTGGAACCAGCCGTCACGAATCGAATCGGCAGTTGCTTCGGACCGGTTGAGGTACCCCTTGATGACGATCGCGCCGCGCACGCACAGCTCGCCGGGCTGACCGGCCGGTACCTCGTTGTCGTTCTCGTCGACGAGCTTCGCCTCGAGGGTCGGGACCACGCGACCACACGACGACGGCTTGGCGACGTACAGGCTGCCCGAGCTGGCGGTGACGATGCCGTGGGTCTCGGTGAGGCCGTAGCCGGTGCTCGGCACTCCGCCGGCGAGCGACTTGTCGATCTTGTCGACGAGGTCGGGCTGCAATGGCGCACCGCCACCGCCCATCCCGGCCAGGGTCGAGGTGTCGCGCGTCGCCCAATCGGGATGCATCAGCAGTTCGCGACTCATCGTGGGCACGCCCGAGAAGTTGGTGACACCTTCTCGTTCGATGAGCTCCAACGCTCGACCGGCGTCCCACTTGTAGGTGAACACGATGCGCCCGCCGGAGATGGTCGCCGGGTGCAGCAGACAGTTGTTCGCGGTGACGTGGAACAGCGGCGTCGGCGCCATGAACACCGCCTGCTTCGGCTGGCCGTTGTCGTCGGTCGGTGCAGGCGACGGCACGACGCCTGCCTTGGCTGCGGCGAGACCGGCGACGGTGGTCATGAACACGATGTTGAGCAGGTTGTGCACCGACCCCCGGTGGGTGAGCTGCGCGCCCTTCGGGAACCCGGTGGTACCGGAGGTGTAGAAGATGCAGGCGTCGTCGTCGGGGTCGATGTCGACCACGGGGAGATCGGCGGGCGCCACTGCAGGATCGATGACGTCGGCCCACCGCTCGGCGCCGTCGGGGAGGTCACCGTCGTAGCGAACGGTCATCAGCGCCAGCGGCGCGTCGGCACGAAGCTCATCGAGCACCGGCAGCACCCGCTCGACGCGTTCGCCGTCAGCGATCAGCACCTTCGGCTTCGAGTCGGACAGTCCGAACTTCATCTCGTCCGACGTCCACCACGCGTTCATGCCGACGACAGCGGCACCGATCGAGATCGTCGCCCAGTAGCCGAACACCCACTCGGGATAGTTCCTCATCGCCAGCGCCACTCGATCGCCGGGTTGCACACCATGCACATCGACCAGTCGGGCGGCCAGCGCCCTGATGATCGCGTCGGCTTCAGCGAATGTGTGGCGCTCGTCCTCGTAGACGACGTAATCGCGGTCGCCGTAGCCTCGAGCCATCTCCCACACGGTGCGCATCGTCGGCAGCGAGGATGTGAACACCTTGATCGGCACCCCCCGCACGTCGATCACTTCGGTCGCGAACTGCGCCCCCGGTGCCGTCAACTCGTCCCACGCTTCTTGATACTGCTCGAACATGGCGAGCATGTTTGCAGCGCCACGCTCCCAAGTCCTCATCGAACGTCCCGGCCGCCAGGCCGAGCGATGAGTTTCCGCGCGGACAGGTCGCGCGAAGACTCATCGCCTCGACGCAACCGACCCGAGCGATGAGTTTCCGCGCGGACAGGTCGCGCGAAGACTCATCGCTCAGGTGGGTCAGCCGGCGGCGATGACGTAGGCGGCAGCCATCACGTCGCTGTGGGTGAGCGACAGATGCCAGGTGACGATCCCAGCCTCGGCTGCCAGTTCGGCAGCACGACCCGACAGTGCGAGTGATGGTCGACCCGACTCGGCCCGTTCCACCCAAGCGTCGTGGAAATCGAACGCCCCGAGGCCGACCCCCAACGACTTCATCACCGCCTCGCGAGCGGCGAAGCGCGCCGCCAGCGAAGGCACCGGGTCTGCCATGCGGGCCACATACGCAAGTTCGACGTCCGTGAACAGCCGAGTCCGCATGGAGGGCGTGCGCTCGAGCGAACGGCGGAATCGTTCGATGTCGACGAGATCGACCCCGATCCCGATGACGCTCACTCGACGGCCCCGGGAGCGCTCACCGGCGCCAATGGTCGGCGGCGTCGGAGATCGGTTCGATCAGCAATTGGGCCACCGGCAACTCGCCCAGCAGCGACTCGTCGAAGCTGCCCTCGGTTTCGGTGACCCAGTCGACGAGTCGGTCGTAACGGCGGTCGTAGCCCTGCAGGACCCCGCGCATCACCTCGGCGGGCAGACGATCGTGGAAGGCGAGATGCAGCAGCGTGATGCCGGTGGTCTCGCCACCCTTCACCTCGGGCACGAAGGCCACCGTGCGTCCATCGCTGCGACCGACAGCCACGAGCACCTCGCGTTCGGAGGCCACCCGGTGCTTCGTGCCGCGCAGCTCGGCACCGTGTTCGACACGGCTCGACAGGTCACGCGATATACCACCTCGGTCGATGATCGAGATGGTGTCGCCGTCGATGCGATAGCGGGTGAAGCCACGCACGTCGGCTACTGCGGGGTCGAGGTCGGCCAACACCTTGAGCGTGCGATAGCTGAGGACGTCGCGCCCGGCGCCAGCTTCGAGCACCGCCTGCACGAGGGGGCGATTGATGACGTCTTCGTCGCTGCGGGAGATCCCGACCGTGACGGTCTTGGCCTGGTGCTTGATGGTGTCGACGGGGCGGGTGAGTTCCTCGATGGCCCGGGTGAGCGCCGTCACAACGTCGTCGATCAGCGCCGCTGGCGTGCCGACCTTGCCCGACTGGTGCTGGTACTGCTCGACCGGGCGATCGGACGACACGTCGCGCAGCAGCCCGTACAGCCGAGCCGCAGTGGATGCTTCGAGGTGGCCGTCGTACAACCCCGACCGCAACCCGTCCTGGAAGCGCTCGACGGGTTGGCGTAGTTCGCTGCGCAGCCGAGCAACCACCTCGTCGCCCGACAGTTGCTCGCCGACGAGCCGCTCGATCGTCTCTCGCGCCTCGCGCAAGGGGTTCGCCGAGGCATCGATGGCCAGGGCTGCTTCGTAACCGAAGAGATGGCCGACCATCGCCGACAGCACGAAGCCGAGCGCCGGGTCGATCGGCGGCACGTTGATGGTGGCGGCCGCGTTGTAGCGGGTCTCGCCGTCGTTGGCGATGACGATCGGCGTGGCCTTGTGGGCGGTGAAGATCGCCACCTCCTTGGCGACGTCGTCGGCGGTCGAGCCGACGAGGCCGGCGGCACACACGAGGATCAGCGGCTCGGACGACAGGTCGATGTGCTTCTTGTCCTCGGTGGAATCGCAGGCCATCGACTTGTAGCAGAGTTCGCTGAGCTTGATCCGCACCTCTTCGGCAGCGACCTTGTTGGGGCCGTTGCCGACCACAGCCCAGTAGCGCTTCGACGGGGCGAGCCGGCGTGCGGCGTCGGCGATGACGTCGCGGCGAGTGAGCACCTCACGCAACGCATCGGGCAACTCGCGCAGCGAGGCCAGGAGTTCGGAACGGCGCCGGGCATCGCCGAGTCCGGTGGCCTCGGCGATTGCGCACGACAGCAACGCCCCGGCTGCCACCTGGGCGTAGAACGCCTTGGTGGACGCAACGCTCATCTCCACGTCGCGACCATCGGAGGTGTACAGCACACCGTCGGCCTTGTCGGTGAGGTCGCTGCTTCGCCGGTTGACGATGCCGATCACCGCGGCGCCACGCGAGCGCAGGAGGTCGACGGTGCGGTTCGTGTCGGTCGTGGTGCCCGACTGGCTGACCGCGATGGCCAACGTGTCACTCATGTCGAGTCGCATCCCGAAACCCGAGAGTTCGGTGGCGGTGATCGCGTCGACATCGAGCGTGGCGTCGGTGAGTTCGTCGAGAATGGCTGCCGTGCTCTGGCCGGCGACGGCGGCAGTTCCCTGCCCGATGACACGAATTCGGGTGATCGTGCCGGCCGCGAGCCGAGCGGCAACGTCGTCGGGAAGCGCTCGTTGGCCGACGTCGGCACGGAGCAGACCCGCGCGTTCGACGATCTTGCCGCGCAGCGTCTTCGCGAAGCTGAGCGGCGCCTCGGAGATCTCCTTGAGCAGGAAGTGCGGGAAGTCGCCACGGTTGATGTCGCGAGTGGTCACCTCGGCCGTGGACACGTCAGCGGCGCTGACCGGCACGTCGGACCCGTCGTAGGCGACGCGCACGATGCCGTCGAGTTCGCCGGCCTGGGCGCCGTCGAGCATCACGATCTCGCCGCCGTGCTCGCCGTCCATGCGGACGTACCGGGCGGTCTCCTCGACCACGCCGTACGGCTCGCTCGCGACGATGTAGCAGTCGTCGGCGAGGCCGATGTAGAGCCCCTGGCCGCTGCCGCGGAGCGCGAGGAACAGCTGTGAGGGTGCCTCGGCGCCGGCGACGCCGATCGCCACCGACCCGTCGAACTCGTTGACCGTTCGGCGGAACGCCTCGGCGAGGTTCGTCGTTGCGGCGTGGCGGGCGACGAGCGCTGGAATCACCTTCGCGTCAGTGGTGATCGTCGACGCGATGCGCAGCCCGTGTTCTGCTCGGAGGTCGGCATGGTTGTCGACATCGCCGTTGAGCGCAGCGACCACGTAGGGCGACGTTGCTCCACCGGGTTGTTCGACTTCGACCGAGTTCAGCGGGTGCGTGTTGGGCTCGCTGATGATGCCGACGCTCGCCCAGCGGGTGTGGCCGAGGAGGGCGACACGCGCCGTCGGCGACTGCAGAGCCCGGCGCAGCAGCGCGTCGGCGTTCAGCGACCGGCGCAGAGCGGCGGTGTTGTCGCCGAGTTCACCGATCTCGGCGGCTGCCTTGTACACGAACGACAGGCACGCTCCGGCGTCGACGACGGCGCCGGACTGGAACAAGGGGTCGGCGCCGCGCTCGGCGACGAGGGTGGCCAACGCGCCGGCGTCGATGTCGTGGCCCCAGACGAACACATGGAGGCCGGCCGAGTCGCGGCCGCGCACTTCGAGGCGATCGATCGCCGAGAACGCCTGTTGCACGGCCAGATAGCCGCCCAGAGCGGACGCCGACGCGTCACGCCCGGCGAGTGCCTCGACTTCGCGAGCGGTACGCAACCGATCGTGGCGGATCGCCCAGAGCGCATCCTTCAGATCGATCAGCTCGGCGTTCGCTCGTTCGAGTCGCTCCGCGTCGAGTTCGTCGACGTTGGTGTCGAGCCCACGCTCGATGTCGGCAGTCGCTGCATCGAGCTGATCGAGCCGGGCGCTGATCGCGGCCACCACGTCGACATGGCCGACCAGCGCCTCGACGCCGGGCAGTCCACGCAACGCCTCGTCGACCGCTCTTGCACGAGTGGTCGCAGCCACCACGTCGGCAGGGACCGACGAGATCGCAGCCGCTGCACGGTCCAACACGGCGAGGAGTTCCGCTGCTTCGGGCGTCGCTCGCGTCGGGGGTCGGCTGACGATGCCGATGATGCCACACATGGCCGAGCAGGTTACTCCCGGTTCAGCCGACCTTCGGGGCGCCTCTCACCCGGACAACCCCGTTCGCGGTGCATTTCTGGTGGAGCGGTCCACCGGGACTGCAACGCAGACGGCAATGGGCTGGTGTCAGTCGGCCAGGCGCTGGGCTGCAGCGGCGAGGGTGTCGGCGACGTGCTGAGCCTGATCATGCGTCGGTGCCTCCACCATCACCCGCACGAGTGGTTCGGTGCCACTCGCACGGACCAGGATGCGGCCGCTGTCGCCGAGGTCGAGTTGCGCTGCGGCGATCTCGTCGGCGAGGAGGTCGGCGGCATCGGGCATGCGGTGCGCCACCCGCACGTTCACCAGCACCTGCGGCAGCGACGTCATCGTGGCGGCAGCGATGTCGGCAAGTGGGCGATGGGCTCGCTGCACGGCATCGAGCAGTGCAATGGCGCTGAGGATGCCGTCACCCGTGGTCGCGTGATCGGCGAAGATCACGTGCCCCGACTGTTCACCGCCGAGCGAGAACCCGCCGGCAGCGAGCGCTTCGAGCACGTATCGGTCACCGACTGCGGTGTCGACCACGTTGACGCCGGCCTTGCTCATTGCGAGACGGAACCCGAGGTTGGTCATCACGGTGACCACGACGGTGTCGTGGCGCAACCGGCCCCGCGCCCTGAGGTCGTTGGCGATGATGGCGATGATGTGGTCACCGTCGATGACCTTGCCGGCGTGGTCGACCGCGATCAGTCGGTCGGCGTCGCCGTCGAGCGCGATGCCGACATCGGCGCCGTGTTCGACGACCGCAGCGGCCACGAGTGATGGTGCCGTTGCTCCGCAGCGGTCGTTGATGTTGCGACCGTCGGGCGAAGCGGCCACCACGACCACCTCGGCGCCTGCGGCTCGGAGCGCTTCGGGCCCGATCTGGTGGGCAGCGCCGTTGGCGGCATCGAGCACGACGCGGAGACCGTCCAGCCGGAGACCGTCGAGGTAGGCGACGAGGTGCTCGATGTAGGCGTCGTGATCGGCAGATGCATCAAGGATGGACCCTGTCGCCTCAGCGGACGGCTCTGCGTCGAGGGTTGCGTCGAGGGTTGCGTCGAGGTTTTCATCGAGGTTTTCGTCGAGCGCTGCGAGTTCGGCTTCGATCCGGCGTTCGACGTCGTCGCTGAGCTTCACGCC
>Ga0335394_10011366_pt1 | contig 10040 bp, 8 predicted proteins | sample MAT03_FD_205741 | JGI IMG/M metagenome (GOLD analysis project Ga0335394, IMG submission 205741) | Freshwater microbial communities from Lake Fryxell liftoff mats and glacier meltwater in Antarctica - MAT-03 (spades assembly) (version 2) ...
GACCAGGCAAGGCTGGTCCGAAAGGAGTGAGGTTGCGATGACGTCATGAATTTCGGTTCATCGTCCAGCGGGTGCGAGCCCCGCCGACCCCCCGCCGACCGGTCCGCGAGGCCGGTGGGTCGAAGGTCTCGGGCCGAGCAGCGCGAGCCCGTACTTGGCGAATCGCTTCGGCAAGACATCGAGCACGCGCTTCGCGTCGCCCTCGTCAGCGAACATCATGACGGATCGAGTAGCCCGGGGGAATTGCAGGCTCGCCGCCCCCGTCCGTCGCGGGCAGCGGCGCGTGTCAGCGACCCTGGCCGAGCTCGTGGTGGGCGCGGATCTCGGCGTCGGGCAGCGCGCGACCATACACGGCGACTTCGTCGAGCTCACCCGCAAACCCGAAGTTGCCGAGGCTGTCGGCGCCGATGATGAATGGCTCGGTGGTGGGCGACAGACCCACCATGGAGGTCCCACCCTCGGCGAGCGACTCGGCGTCGACGAACAAGGCCGAGCCCAGCTGGTTGAACCGTGCGACGACGTGGACCCATCGGCCGATGGGGAATGGGATACCGAAGCCGTAGACGCCGAGCGCGTCGCCTTCCGCGTAGCGTTCGAAGATCAGAGCCCAGCTCTCGCCCTCTGGCATCAGCGCGACGGAGTAGCCGCGTCGCTGCTCGGGCTTCGTCCGGTTGTCGTTGGAAAGGAGAAACTGGATCTGGTCCTTGCCGCTCGGCGCGGCCAGCACGTGGACCCAAAGCTCGAGGCTGAAGTCGACGAGGCCGCCCGAGAAGTCGAGGATGTCACCGAGAGACACCGCGCCGTGGGGGAAGCTGCTCGTCGTTCCGCGGACCGCCGTGTCGGGGTCGCCTGCGATCGCGCCCGGGCGCCCCAGGATGACACCGTCTCGAAAGACGCCGTCACCGTTGCCCATCGCGTCACGGGCGAGCGGGCCGGCCGCCTCCCCCAGCCGCAGGTACACTTCGGGCGCTGCTGCGATCACGGCCGTCGCGTACGCCGCGCCGGCACCCCCGGAGCCGGTGCCGCCGCCCGAACCCCCGGAGCCGGTGCCGCCGCCCAGACCCCCGGCACCCGTGGTCGCGGTCGTGGAGGACGCGGTGGAAGTCGCCGTCACCCCTGATGTCGAAGTACCCGTGGTGGTCGTGCCGGTCGCACCGGTGCCGCCAGCGCCTGCCGAGGACGTCGATTCGGGGTCCGCGCCGCCGTTCGCGGTCGACATCCCGCTCGCGAGATCGTCGAGCGGCACCGCGAGGCTACAGGCAACGAAGCAGACGCAGATCGCCACCGCCAGGCCGGGGCGGTGGCCGCTGCGTGCAAGCGAGGGGAGGAGCATTCGGGGCAACGAGCAGGCCAAACTTGGCCTCCGCGTTGGCGCGAGCGTAGTGCCCCCCAATGAGCGGAGCAAGGCGCCCCGCTCCACCGTCTTCACGTAGCGCCGACCTCCCTTGTAGACGTTCGTGGTCTTCACCCCGTGGGAGACCACCACGTCCGCCCGAACGCCAGGGGCGAGCTCGGACACCCAGGTGCGCCCCCCCTCCACGACCAGCAACGTGCCCGGGTAGAGGTAGGTGCCATCGACCATCGCCTGCACGCCGCTCAGGCGGAAATCGTGGACGACGTACGCGATGGCCGTGAAGAACCACAGGCTCACGAGCGCGAGGGGGATCGGGAGGTGTTCGACCGCGTCGAGCGGACCACCGGCCCAGAACCACATCCCGAGGACCAGGAGCGGGCTGAGCAGGAGCCCCGCGAACCCATCGAGACGATGAATTTCAGAAGCTGATTTCGGACTGCGCGAGGTGCTGGAGAGCCAGGGCTCCGCCGCCAGCGGGCTACGAGATCGATGACCAGGGCCTGTTGGTCATGACGAGCGACGAGGCGGTCTCGAACGCGATTCGTCTGGTGTTCAGCAAGTTCGATGAGCTCGGCGGGTCGCCGCACGCTGCAGTATCGCTGCCCCGGTGCCCGCGATCTTCCGCCTTCTCGACGCGCTCTGATTCTGAACGCGCGGCCTGCTCGCGCACTTCGGCGCGAGCAGCACCGCTTCGCCGCAGCTCACCCCGCGCCAAGAGGGAGGTCGACACGAGCTCGGACATCATGAACCTGCGGAGGCGGGCGCCTCCATGGGGACGTGCGTCATGTGCCGACCATCATCCGCCCGACGCACTTCGCGTGCAGGCCATCGCTTGATTGAGGACTCGAGGTACGTGGGCCAACTGTTGACGTAGGTCGCGGGGATGCGCGTACGCTTTGGCGATGAGCAATGACGAATGGCGGTCGCCCCGGGTTCTCGCTGCGGGCGCGGGTCTCGCTTGCCTGATCGCGGCGTGCGGTGACGACTCCGGCGTGGGGGCCGGCGGGCAGGGCGGGGGAGCCTCGACCTCGGCCGCGTCGACCAGCGGCGGGGCCACGACCAGCACCGCCAGCACGACGTCGGCGACGGGCACCACCGGCGCGACCTCGACGTCCACCGCCGTGGGGAGCGGAGGGGGAGGCGCGTCCGGGACCGGGGGCGGCGGCGCGTCGGGCACCGGCGGCGAGGGTGGGTCGTCCGGTGAAGGTGGCGGGACCTGCGCCGAGGATTGTCAGGGGTTCTCGTGCTGCGGCGACGCGTGCGTCAACAAGCAGAACGACATCCAAAACTGCGGCGGGTGCGGCGTCGAATGCGAGGGTGCGAGCCCGTACTGCGATCTCGGCACGTGCGGCGTGGCACCCTGCGACGAGCTGACCGACTGCACAGACGACGCGTCGTGCTGCGGAGGCGCGTGCTGCGATGCAGGCCAGCTCTGCTGCAACATCCCCGGTCCGGTCGGCGACTCGCTCCTCTGCACCGAGCCCACGCCGGAGGGGACGTGCCCTACGGGCTGCGTCCTCTGCAAGTGCGCCTCGGAGGACACGCTCATCGCGACGCCCTCCGGGGAGAGACCGATCTCCACGCTCCGCGCCGGGGATCTCGTCTACAGCGTCGATCGCGGGGGGCTCGCCGCGGTTCCCCTCCTCCTCGTGGAGCGCAATCCGGTGCGGAATCACGAGGTCGTCCAGGTAGAGCTCGCCAATGGGCGAATCCTCCACATCAGCGGGCAGCACCCCACCGCCGATGGCCGCACATTCGACGACCTGAGCGCCGGCGGCGAGCTCGGCGGTGTCGCGATCCTGTTCGCGCGCGCGGTGTCCTACCAGGGTGATGCGACGTACGAGATCCTCCCGGCGTCCTCGACCGGCACCTACGTCGCGGAGGGGGTGCTGGTGGGGAGCACGCTGCGCGGTCGCGTCGACGCCCTGAAGTGATCAGTCTGGCGGTGTCCCGCGTGCGGGTTCCGGTCCCGAGTCTGATCAGAGCGCGCCGAGCGCCTCGGCGAGTGCCGCTTCGCTGGCGCTGCCATACCCGGCCCACGATAGCTCGCGGCGCGCATCGCCCGGCGCGCCCCCTTCGCTCCTTGCGCCACGAAGCAGCTCCCGGACCTCGTTGGGGATCGCCGTGATCGGCTCGGCGGACCCCAGCTCCCATTCGATGGACCACACGCGGATTCGGCCGTCGCGCCCGGCGGTCGCGGCCGTCTTGCCGCACGGGGTCATTGCCACGTCGGTGGCCGCGGCGCCGTGTCCGCTGAGCCGCGCGACGCATCGCCCATCGGGGAGGGCCCAGACGCGGGCCACGCCGGCATCGTCGACGGTGAGGGCGAGCGAACCGTCGTACGACGTCGCCACGCCCGAGAGAGCAGAGTGCGTCACGGTCGACGGGCCCGGGGGCAGTCGTGGGGCGCGTCTACCGCGTGCACCGCGACGCCTGGGACCTCGAGCTGGCGCTCAAGGTCCGATCGGAGGGTTGCGGGAACGCGATCTTTATCGGTGATACGTCGCCGCCTGGGCTCGCCCGGGCGAACCTTGAAGACATCGGCAAAGGTGAGCTTGCGCGACGTCCCGTTGGGCAGCCGTGCAGTGGCTTCGACTTGAACGAATCCCAGGGCGATGCCGCGGAACATCCGCCAGCCGCGGTACCACTTCGACGTTGAGGCCTTGGGGGGCCCTTGGGGGCTTTCGGGTCTACCAGCACCTGCGATCGGAGCGGGCCTGCCAGCATCGCGGCCAGCACGGTGAAGAAGACGGCGATCCGGACACCGCGCCCATGCGCGCCGGGCCCGCGCTTCATGGCCGGATGCTGACGACCGTTGGTGCACCAAACGCCGCCACGCTACGCATGCCGTGCCAACCCGGCGGCAGCTGCGGCTCGCTCCAGCCGAAGACCCACTGCGCATCGATGGGCGCGAGGTTCACGCAGCCGCCGCTCATCGGCTCGCCCCACTGGTCGTGCCAGTAGGCGCCATGCAAGGCGTGCGGCCCGTGGAAGTTCTGCACGTACATGACGTCGCTATGGACGATCGAGGAGTTGGTGCTCGACACCATGGTTGCCCAGAGGAACTTGCCGTCGACCCGGAAGGTGCCGGTCGGCGTCGAGGCGGTGCTGAGTGGGTCGCGGCCCGGTACCGGGACGCCGCCCCGCCCCGGGCTGATCAGCGTCGCGAAGACCGGCTTGGTCCCCTCGTAGGCGACCATCGTCCCGCCGCGTACGCTCACGTCCATCCAGGTCTTGCGACCGGGTCGCTTCAGCAGGTCGCGCATCGGCAGCTCGGTGACGGCGGCCACCTGCGACTCGCTCTGCTTCACCCAGGCGCCCGCGTCGCGCGTCTCGAGGTAGGTCTCCTTGCCGTCGGGCACCTCGAGACCGGTCAGCATCACCCATGATTTTCGCGCAAACGGCTGGTCGGTCGCGACGAAGGCGTTGCCCTCGCGGCGGTAGCGCGGCCGGTCCTTCTTGCGGAAGAACGCAATGGGAAGCTTCACCTCGCCCGTGAGCTGCACGCCGTGAAAGTCGATTTTGGGGTACGGCCGCGTCCGGTCCTTGGCGACGAGCGCGCGATCGCTGGTCAAAAGCCAGGTGCGGCCCTCGGCATCGAACTGCTCGATGAAGCCGACGGTCGAGCCCGGGGCGATCGAGTCGCGCGCCTCGCGCACCTTGGGACCGAAGTCGAAAAGGGTCGGCGCCGGCGCGTCGGCCGGCGTCAAGTCGACCCCCACCAGGTTCTTCGGCGTCCGAAGATCGCCAGGGCCATTCTTGAGGCTGGCGATGTTTCGTTGGTGCGCCTCGAGATCCCACTCGCGCTTGCGTTGCTCAGCGGACGAGGGGACCTTGTCGTAGCGGCGCGCCCCGGTGGATTCGGCATAGTGGAACGGCCAGGGGGAAGTCGCGTCGCCGGCGCCGTTCCTCAATGCAAGGAACTCCGGGTCGGCCGGGTCGAGCGTGGCATCGGCGCCCGCGCACACGTACCCGTCGGGCTCCACGCGGTACCAGGCATCGCAACCGGCGCCCATCGTCTTGGCGGCGGCCCTGTCCCCCTTGTAGAGGCGCACCGAGCCACCGACGGTCAGGTAGCCGAGCCAACCCTTGCTGGAGCGTGGCTGCGGTTGGATCCAGACGTGGCGTGCCTTGGCGTAGATGCGATCGCCTGGCGGATCGGCCGCTGGAGGCGAAGCCTGAAGCGGTGCTGGCCCCGCCACGGGCGCAGCCGATGCAGGAGCGCCCGCCGTCGCTGGAGCGCCCGCCGTCGCAGAGGCCGGCGCCGAGGTGACCGGCGCGGTGCCCGAAGCGGCCGAGCCACCAGGGGCTGGTCCGCTAGCGCTCGCGCCAGGCGCCGCGGAAGCCGCGGCAAGCTCGGCCGGTGCGCTGCTCGGCGACGCCTCGATGGTCTCGCCGACACCGGCGCGACCTTCGCCCGCGCAGCCCGAGACGGCGGTCGAAAGCGGGAGCGCGAGGGCGACGAGCAGCCGAAACGCCTTGAGTTTCGAGGGACCGGTGCTGGTTTGACGCATGACGTAGTTGGCCCCATAGGGCTGTGTCGCTGCCCCGAGCGGTACACGCGCCTCAAGGCTGCGTCCACGCGAGGAGCCGAAGAAACCCATGCTCCTCGAACCCAACGAGACCCAGGCCCTCGTCGCGCGCACGGCGCGCGACTTCGTCGAACGCGCAATCCGCCCGGTCGCTTCCGAGCTCGACCGCGAAGGCCGGTTCCCCAAGGAGATCCTCAAGGGGCTCGCCGACCTCGGGATGATGGGCGTCAACCTCCCGAGCGAGCTCGGCGGTGCCGAAGCCGGCGTCGTCGCCTACGCGCTCGCGATGATCGAAGTGGCGCGCGGTTGCGCCTCGACCGCCGTGACGATGTCGGTCACCAACATGGTCGGCGAGGTCATCCACGCCTTCGGTACCGACGCGCAACGCCACAAGCACATCCCCCAGCTCACAAGCGGCGCCTACGCCGCCGGCGCCTTTGCGCTGTCCGAGCCGGAGGCGGGGAGCGATCCGGGCGCCATGCGCACCGTTGCCACCAAGGTCGACGGCGGCTGGTCACTCACCGGCCAGAAGCAGTGGATCACCAGCGGCGCCTACGCCGGCGTCCTCATCGTGTGGGCCCGCACCGGCGCACCCACTGCGTTGCCGGGGGGAGGGGGCACGCGCGGCATCACCTGCTTCCTCGTCGAAGGCGGTGCAAAGGGCCTGGTCCCCGGCAAGCCGGAGGACAAGATGGGGCTGCGCGCGTCGAACACCGTGCCGCTCGAGCTCGATGGCGTCCTCGTCGCCGACGACGCGGTGCTCGGCGACATCGGCGGGGGCTTCCGCATCGCGATGATGGCGCTCGACGGCGGGCGCATCGGTATCGCCTCGCAGGCCATCGGTATCGCGACCGCCGCCCTCGACGAGGCAGCTCGCTACGCGCGGGAGCGCAAGCAGTTCGGCAAGCCCATCGCCGACTTTCAAGCCATCCAATGGATGATCGCCGACTGCAAGGTGGAGCTCGAGGCGTCGAGGATGCTCACGCTGCGCGCCGCCTGGTTGAAGGAGTCGGGCAAGCCCTTCGCGCAGGAGGCAGCAATGGCGAAGCTCTACGCCAGCGAGGCGGCCAACCGCATCTGCGCGCGATGCTTCCAGGTGCATGGCGGCTACGGCTACGTGAAGGAGTTCGCGATCGAGCGACACCTTCGCGACGCGCGCGTCACCACCATCTACGAAGGGACGAGCGAGATTCAGCGCATCGTCATCGCCCGCGGCGCGCTGAAGTGATCAGCGCGCAATTCGTGCGTCCGCGGTTCAGCAAGCTCCGAGCAGGAGCATGACCGCGATCGCGACCAGTGCGAAGCCGATGAAGCCGAGGAAGGCGAGCTTGCCGATGTATGGGGCCAGCAGCTTCCAGACGTAGAGACGAAGCACCTTCCACACGAGCTGCAGGATCTCGCCGATGATCTTCTTCACAGCCCGAGCCTAGCAGTCCTTGGTGCTACCTCAACCGCCCCGCCCTTTTCCGGACGGCTCGGCCGGATGGGCGGGGCAGGCTCACTCCTCCAGCGTGATCTTGCCGGCGTAGCTGCCGGGCGAGGCGAGCTTGAGCGCCTTGGCGCCGTCGCTGACGCAACGGGCGGCCTTTCGCGAGGCGGCGTCGGGACCGGAGACGCCGACCGCCTTCACACTGCCATCGGCGTCGATGTAGAGCGTCGCCTTGAGTTTGCCTGTGCCGCTCGACCTCTTGCAGTCGCCCAGAACACCGCGGATCTTGCCTTCATCCTCGCCGATCGCCGAGGCTTCGAGATCGACCGGCGGTCGCGTGCTGCCGCCGGGGTCGAACGCGAACGGGCTCTCGGCGATGCCTTCACGCCCGCCTTCAGGAGCGGGCCAGCTCGCGGCCTCGAGCGCGATCATCATGCACTCTTCGGTCTCGACATCGCCCAGGTTGGAGTCGATGGCATGCACGCTCTTGGCCTTGCCGCTGGTGTCGATGCGGACCTGGAAGCGAATCTCGCCCGCCAGGTAGGGGACGCGCTTCGAGCCCTTGTCGAAGCAGCTGGCGATCTTGGAGGACTGCTTCTGGAACGTCGAGCGGACCTTGCCCTCGTCGAGCGCGCCGATCTCCGCGTCCATCCCGATCCCCGGGCCGTTGCGATGCGCCTTCCCGACGTCTCCGTCTTGCGTCGGCGTCAAAGGCACTTCCTGGCCTCCACCGCAGGCAACCAGGACGAGCGACAGCAGCGAAATTCCCCCGAGCCTCATGGAGGCCGCATACCAGAGGCGCTTCCCCGCAGGAATGTCTCGACTAACCCCGCAACATCGAAGCGGCGACCACGATGCGCTGGATCTCGCTGGTGCCTTCGTAGATCTCGGTGATGCGGGCGTCGCGGACGTGGCGCTCCACGCCGTACTCGACGATGTAGCCGGCGCCGCCGAAGACCTGCAGCGCCTTGTTCGCGACGCGCGAGGCGGTCTCGCTAGCGAAGAGCTTGGCCATCGCGCTCTCGGCGGTGTGGCGAACGCCTCGATCCTTCATCGAGGCGGCGCGCAGGGTGAGCAGGCGCGCGGCGTCGATGTCGACCGCCATGTCGGCGATCATGAACTGGATCGCCTGCAGGTTCGCGATGGGGCCGCCGAAGCTCTTGCGCTCCTTGGCGTAGGCGACCGCCTTGTCGAACGCGGCCTGGGCGATGCCGACCGCCTGCGCGGCGATGCCGATGCGGCCGCCGTCGAGGGTGTGCATCGCCACCTTGAAGCCGTCGCCGATCGGGCCGAGCACGGCGTCCGCCCCGAGCTTCACGTTCTCCAGGTAGATCGTGCAGGAGTGGGCGGCGTGGATGCCCATCTTCTCGTCGTGGTGACCGGCGGTGAATCCGGGCGTGCCCTTGCGGACGAGGAACGCGGTGTGGCGCGGCTTCACATCATCCCGCGTCGTCGAGGCGAACACGATCACGTGCTCGGCGTGCGGGCCGCAGGTGATGTAGTTCTTCGACCCGTTCAGCGTCCAGCCGTCGCCGGTCTTCTCGGCGGCCGTCAGCATGGTCCGCGCATCGCTGCCGCTGGCCGGCTCGGTGAGGCCGAACGCGCCGAGCCACTCGCCGCGCGCGGTCTTCGCGAGAATTTCGGTCTTCTGCGCGTCGGTACCGAATTTTTCGAGCGGGTCGCAGAAGAGGGAGTTGTTGACGCTGGCGATGACGCCGCAGCTCGCGCAGGCGCGGCTCAGCTCCTCGATCACCAGCGCATACGTCACCGCGTCGAGGCCGGCGCCGCCGTGCGCCTCGGGGATGGCAACGCCGAGGAAGCCCAGCTCGGCCATCTGCGCGACGATCTCGGTCGGCCAGCGCGAAGCCTTGTCCAGCTCGGCGGCCTTCGGCTCCACCTCGCGCTTGGCGAAGTCCCGTGCGGTCTCGCGAACGAGTCTTTGTTCTTCGGTGAGCTCGAAATTCACGCGCGCGATATGGGTGCGCGGAGTGACGCAGGCAAGAGCGATCCCCGGTCACGTTTGACTTCACGTGCCAGCCCATCAACCTTGGGCCGACTGTACTGAACGGTCCAGCTCGATCCCGGACACAAAGATGCTGCGTTTGACTGGGGTGATGCGCCCGTTCGCCGCCGCCACCGCGATCTTCGTGACGGCTCTCGTCGCCGGTTGCGAGAAGAAGGCGCCGCCGGCGGGGGCCGCCCCTGGCCCGGTCGAGGTGGGCGTCGTGACGCTCGCCCCGCAGGACGTCACGCTGGCCACCGAGCTGCCCGGGCGCGTGTCGGCGTATCGCGTGGCCGAGGTTCGCGCGCGGGTGAACGGGGTCGTGCTCGAGCGTCTTTTCACCGAGGGCGCAGACGTGAAGGAGGGCGACCCGCTCTTCCGCATCGATCCGGCACCCCTCGCGGCCGAAGCTTCCAGGGCGCGCGCCGAGCTGCTGCGTTCCCAGGCCACTGCCGCGAACGCGAAGGTCCAGGCCGATCGCGCCAAGCAGCTCGCGGCCGAGGGCGTCGGTAGCAAGCAGGAACAGGACAATGCCGAAGCCGCTGCGCGGGTGGCGGAGGCCCAGGTCGCGTCGGCGCAGGCCACGCTGCAAGCGGCGGGCATCCAGCTGAGCTTCACCACGGTCACCGCGCCCATCTCCGGACGCATCGGCCGCGCCGCGGTCACCGAAGGCGCGTTCGCTCAGCAGATCAACGCGACGCTCCTGGCGACCATCCAGCAGCT
>Ga0335394_10011368_pt1 | contig 10039 bp, 9 predicted proteins | sample MAT03_FD_205741 | JGI IMG/M metagenome (GOLD analysis project Ga0335394, IMG submission 205741) | Freshwater microbial communities from Lake Fryxell liftoff mats and glacier meltwater in Antarctica - MAT-03 (spades assembly) (version 2) ...
GGTCAGTTGCTTGCATTGTGTACGGCGTTGCTCGTGGCACAGGGTTTCGGGTTGGGCCTGCCCTTGATCGTACACCTACCGAACATGGCGGCGTTGATGCTTTCACTTGCCGGCTCCGGGTTGGTTCTCGTCTTCACCGCGCTTGGTCTTTTGATCGCGTTGAAGCAACGAGAGAAGGCGCGTGGTGTGGGCGTGGGTCTCACGGTGTGGTTCCTCTTTGTACTGGTCTACGATGCGTTGTTGATGGCCCTCATGTTCAGCTTCAGCGATCATCCCATTGAACCGTACGTGGTTCCTTTGGCCGCCCTCAACCCGGTTGATATGGGGCGCATCCTCGTCATGCTCCAAGTGGACCTTGCGGCAATGATGGGTTACAGCGGTGCGGTCTACAAGCACTTCTTCGGTTCATTGGGCGGTATTGCAGTGGCAGCAGTGGTGTTGCTTCTGTGGTTCGTGGGACCAACGCTCTTTTCGTTCCGGACCTTCCGGAGGAAGGATCTCTGAACGCACATGGCATTCACGGTGCTCATTCTTCATTTGCTCGGTGCATCCGTATGGGTCGGGGGGCATCTTATCCTCCTTTTCGGGGTGTTACCCGGTGCCATCAAGGCACATGACCCCAGTATCATCCTCACGTTCGAGAAGCGGTATGAACGGGTCGGTATTCCTGCGTTGCTACTACAAGTGGTAACAGGTCTTTGGCTCGCGAACCGCTATGTGCCGGGCGTCCTCGCCGCCTTCGACTTCAGCGATCGGTTGCATACCATCGTTGCTTGGAAATTGATCTTGTTGGGCGCTACCGTGATCATTGGAGCACATGCTCGTTTGCGGATCATTCCGCAGTTGTCGCCGGAGCGACTGCCGTTCATGGCCGTACACGTTATGCTGATCACAACGTTAGCTGTGGCCATGCTCGTTTTCGGCGCAGCAGTTCGGGCTTTTTGATCGTTTTCCTGACCAACGTCATACTTGCTTCTTGCGGATCGGAGGACCTTGGCCAGTGAAACCGAAACCATCAGCCCATGACAACCCGAAGCAAATTGAAAAGAGCCTTGCCCTTCTTAGTGATACCTGTGCTGTTCGCCTGCGGTGGCGCAGCGAATGAAACGGCTTCCAGCCCTGCCACCGAAATTGAAGCTCCGGCCGGTGGACAAGCATCTGTCGTGGATGAAATGTCCGCCAAGGACGTTGTACATATCGCCATGGGATCACCTGACCACAAGACCTTGGTGGCTGCGGTGCAACATGTGAGGTATGAAGATGTGCTTGCGAACGCTGGACCCTTCACCGTATACGCGCCCACCGATGCCGCATTCGCTGCACTTCCGGAGGGGACCTTGGATAACCTCCTGAAGGAAGAGAACAAGATGACACTGCAGGATATTCTGGAATACCACGTGGCCATAGGCGTCATGAAACCTGAGAGCATGAGCAACGGCCGTTCGGTCGGCATGGCGAATGGCGACAATGTGAAATTCACCGTTGCTGAAGACGGCACGGTCATGATCAATGATGCCAAAGTTCTCGGCTCCGTTCCCGCATCGAATGGATTGGTCGTGGTGATCGATAAAGTACTGCTGCCTCCTTCGGAATGAGTTGATGTGTTGAAACCGCTGTTCCGTTCTGTGGTGTTCCGGGTCGGTGCCCGGAATGAGATTTGGAACGGTGAAAGTGAGCGAGGGCGTCCGAAAGGGCGCCTTTGTTCTGTAATGGAACGCTGATGCGTGCCTTCGGCAGCCAGGAGCGCTGATGGTCATGATCTCCAAGGATCTGATAAGAGGAAACGGACCCCGTCCTTTCAGCGCACATCAGCGTTCCAATAATGGGATACCCGATCGTTCATAACGCTGTGGATGATCGATCACGAAAATGACCGTTGTCAGCGACATGATCTTGCAGCTTTGAGATCCCCGTAGAACGATCCCGAAGACCATGCCACAAGCCGTACTTTTTGACGAAGCAACCGCTATGTCCGAAACCACCAGACCCAAGCTCAGCACCAGCTACCCCCGACCGGAAGTGCTGGCTGCCGCACTGGAGTATTTCAAAGACGATGAACTCGCCGCCACAACGTGGATGAACAAGTACGCCCTGCGCGATCCCAAGGGCGAACTGATCGAGCTCACGCCCGCCGACACACACCGCCGCATGGCGCGTGAGTTCGCACGCATTGAGCGGTCGTATGAACCGATCCCGCCGGAGAAGCAGGCCTTGCTTTCAACTTACGGAAAGACGCGCGAACCATTGGATGAAAAGCACATCTTCGATCTCTTCGACGCCTTCCGCGACATCGTGCCACAAGGCAGTGTCATGGCTTCCTTGGGTGATGATACGCGCCTTGCTTCGCTGAGCAATTGCGTGGTGATCCCTGCTCCGGTCGATAGTTACGGGGGCATCTTCCGCAACGACCAGCAACTCGCACAGCTCTTTAAACGCCGTTGTGGTGTTGGCTTCGATCTCAGTACCCTTCGGCCGGAAGGAGCGTCGGTGAGCAATGCGGCGCGTACCAGTACGGGCGCGGTTTCCTTCATGGAACGCTTCAGCAACACCACACGCGAAGTGGCGCAGAAAGGCCGGCGCGGCGCATTGATGCTCACCATGGACATCGCACATCCCGATGTCGAGCACTTCATCACCATCAAGCAAGATCTGATGAAGGTGACAGGCGCGAACATCAGTGTGCGCGTCAGCGATGAATTCCTCCAAGCCGTGGAGGCCGATGCCGAGTACACGCACCGCTGGCCCATTGACAGCAAGATGCCGCAAGTGACGAAGACCGTCCAAGCCCGCGAACTGTGGGACACGCTGATCAAATGCGCGCACAATAGTGCCGAGCCCGGCATTATCTTCTGGGACCGCCAGCACAAGTATTCGACGTCCTCCGTCTATCCCGGGTTCAAGAACGAAAGCACCAATCCGTGTGGGGAGATCGCCATGCAAGGCGGAGACAGTTGCCGCTTGATCGCGATCAACCTCTACTCCTTCGTTACCGATGCCTTTACCCCGAAAGCACGTTTCGACCACAAGCGTTTGGCCAAAGTGACCTACGAAGCGCAGCGCTTGATGGATGATCTGGTGGACCTGGAACTGGAAGCCGTGGACCGCATCCTTCGGAAGATCGATAGCGACCCGGAACCAGATGCGGTGCGTCGTGTGGAGCGCGAGACGTGGCAACTGCTAAGCGATACCGGCCGCAAAGGACGCCGAACGGGACTTGGTTTCACCGGCATGGGCGATGCACTCGCTGCGCTGGACCTTGCCTACGATAGCGATGCCGCCGTGGAAGCTGCGGAACACATCATGCGCACCAAGTGCGAAGCGGAATTCAACAGCAGCATTGATATGGCGATCGAGCGCGGCTCATTCGTCGGCTTCGATCCAGCCGTGGAACGTACTTCCGAATTCACCACAATGCTATCCACCGAGTTACCGGAGTTGCATGCCCGGATGATGAAGCACGGTCGGCGCAACATCAGCATCAGCACCGTAGCACCCACTGGTACACTGAGCCTGCTCACGCGCACCAGCAGCGGTATCGAACCGGTGTACATGTTGGGGTACACGCGTCGCCGCAAGCTCGGTCCCAATGCGGCCAAGGAACTCGTCACCTTCACCGATGCCATGGGCGATCAGTGGGAAGAATTCACCGTTCACCACCCGCGTTTGGTGGACTGGATGCAGGCCACCGGTAAGACCGATGTAAAGGAAAGTCCGTACGCCAACAGTACCGCGAACGATATCGATTGGCAACGCCGTGTGCGTCTGCAGGCCGCCGTGCAGAAGTACACCACGCACAGCATCAGCAGCACGATCAATCTTCCTTCGGATGTCAGTGCAGAACTGGTGGGCAACATCTACCGTGAGGCTTGGCACATGGGCCTGAAGGGCGTTACCGTGTACCGCGATGGTTCGCGCAGCGGAGTGCTGGTTTCCACCGAAAAGAAGGAGGATGCGACCGTGGACCATGCCAAACGTCCGGATGTACTTGAAGCCGATGTGATCCGCTTCAACAACGAACTGGAACCATGGATCGCCGTGGTGGGCCTAGTGAATGGCAAGCCTTACGAGATCTTCACCGGAAAGGCCGAAGGGGTTTTCCAACTGCCCAATTGGGTGAACAAGGGCTGGGTGAACAAGCGCAAGGATGCACGCACGGGCAAGAACATCTACGACCTCGAATACGCCGATAGCGATGACTACCGCGTTACGATCCAAGGGCTAAGTCGCAGTTTCGAAAAGGAGTATTGGAACTATGCGATCTTGATCAGCGGCATGCTGCGCCAAGGCGTTTCCGTACCGCACGTAGTGGATACCGTGGCCAACCTCAACCTTTACGATGCCACGCTGAACACCTGGAAGAACGGCGTGGCACGAGCGCTTTCCCGCTACATCACCGACGGCACCAGTGCGAGCGGACGGAAGTGCGTGGACTGCGGCGATAGCGAAGGCGTGTATTACGAAGAGGGCTGCTTGAAGTGCAAGAGCTGCGGGAGTTCGAAGTGCGGGTAGTTCACAGGAATGCTTTTTGACAGGATTTCAGAATTGACAGGACCGGCGTGCTGGCGACAAGAATGTATCGAACTGGTAGTACTGATGAAAAAGATCTTGGCTGATCAAGCCACTTTTTAATGGAGCACGAAGAACTGACAAGAGCGATCATCGGATGTGCAATGACGGTGCATCGCGTGCTGGGTCCTGGATTCTTGGAGTCGGTCTACCAGAATGCGTTGGCGCACGAGCTGCGAAAACATGGTATTTCCGTGGTCTGTGAACAAAGGATCAGTGTGAAGTATGATGGGGTCATCGTGGGCGATTTCGATGCTGATATGCTTGTTGAGGAGGTGGTCCTTATCGAGAACAAGGCGGTACGAGCTTTGATCGAGAAACACGAGGTGCAGTTGGTGAATTGCCTGACCGCAACAGCAGTCGAAGTAGGGTTGTTGCTCAATTTCGGAGCAGGCAGCCTGCAATTCAAGCGAAAGCACCTGCACTATCGACCAAAGGAGGATCGAGGGTAGTGCTTCGGACAGGATTTCAGGATATACAGGGTCGACTTTTGGGCCTTTGACATGGCTGGGTTGCGGCTGTGGGTTGGAGGATGTGCTGCTGGGAAGCCTTCTTTTCAGGATCCTTTGCATCCTGAGCATCCTTTCAACTGGCTGAAAGTTCTGACAGGATTTCAGGATCTACAGGATCGACTTGGGAGAGTGGGAAAAGACTGTCGCGGCTGGGCATGCTGCCTTTTCGGGATCTTTTGCATCGTCTGATGCTGTTGGACTGGATGAATGCCTTCGGACAGGATTTCAGGATATACAGGATCGACCTTTGGGCCTTTGACATGGCTGGGTTGCGGCTGTGGGTTGGAGGATGTGCTGCTGGGAAGGCTTCTTTTCAGGATCCTTTGCATCCTTCTGGCTGAATGCTTTGGACAGGATTTCAGGATCTACAGGATCTACTTGGGAGAGTGGTAAAAGACTGTCGCGGCTGGGAGCGCTTTGCTGTCAAGATCCTGTAGATCCTGCAAACCTGTCCTGATATACAAAAAGTTAGGAAACCTAACTATATTTGTCCCGAACTTCAAATCTTCAACACAATGACCAAAGCAGTTTTCTACCATGCCGGATGCCCCGTTTGTGTGAATGCCGAAGAGCGCATCACCGAGATCGTGGACCGCAACAAGTACAACGTTGAGATCGTCCACCTCGGTGAACATAAGGGCCGGATCGCCGAAGCGGAGGCCGCTGGTGTGAAGAGCGTGCCGGCGTTGGTGCTCGGCACCGATGTGCTGCACATCAACTACGGTGCGAGCATGGCCGATGTGAAGGGCTGATCACGATCCACATGCACGGAAGGCCCGGCCACGTGTCGGGCCTTCTTGTGCCATAACTTGCAGCCACCAATGCAGAAGAACCCCGAGCTGGATGCGCATTTGGCGCAGGTGCTGGAACGCATCGGTGAAATTGCGCGCGCCCACCGTTGGAAGCAAGCGGTGGATCACGGCTTGAGCCCATTGCAGATCCGGATCATGGGCTTCCTCCTTGCACATACCGGTGAAGGAGTTGGCGTAGCTCGATTGGCCGATGAACTACAGGTGAGCAAACCTACCATTAGCGATAGTGTGAAACTGCTCAATGATCGCAAGTATTTGATCCGGAAGGCGGACAAGAACGATGCGCGAAGCCATGCCTTGGCGTTGACTGCGGCGGGTCGTAAATACACCACCATGACCACTCCTTTGAACGATGCATTGGCACAAATGAACGGTCCATCAAAGGAAGCCCTGCTGCTCGGTCTTATGGGGGTGCTGGAGAACCTGTTCCGCGCCGAGGAGGTACACGTTCAACGGATGTGTTTCACCTGCGTGCATTACAACGGCGATCGAAAGAGGAAGCACCGCTGCCAGTTGTTGGAAAGGACGATGACCATTACGGAGTTGCGCACGGATTGCGCCGAGCATGAACTGGCTTTATAGGGCGTTGCCCCGATGGGTTCCATGAATGCGCCGGCGACAAGTTGCTTGACCTACAATTCGCGCAGGCCGGTTAGAGGGGATGCACCGCGCTGGTGTCCACCGCATGCAAAAGCCGAACATGGACCGCGTACCCATCAACGGTCTGTGACATGCTCGGGTCGAAGATCCCTTGAAGGTATGAAGGAAGGGGCCGTTGGCGGCTCATCAACAAATAGTCCACTTGGAACTCTTGCACGAATTGGACCTGCGCTTGTTCGTAGCCGGTGTATTCACCCTTGGCTTTCAACCCTTCCACATAGCGCAAGAAGGTGCTGTTCTTTTGCCGGTTCGCTTGAAATTCATTGTCAGCAGGGATGACCTGATTACTGATACAAGTGATGAACAGTGGATCGAACTGCCGCATCAGCGAATGGGTGGATCCAATGTAAACATCCTCCAACTTGGTGAACACGGAGGTGTAGTCAGCCTTATCGGTAATGAAGGCGAACCGAGGTGATGTGCCCGGCACAATGGTGATCGGGCCATAGTCCACGCCGGTGGGCGACTTGTAGGCGTGAAATGCCGGTATATTCATGTACATCAGCGCAAGTAGCAGCAACAAAGCCACTGCATGTTGCGGACGGCCAAATTTGTGGTGCAGCAGGGTCAGGATCAGAATGCACCAGATGAAGATGTTGGCCACGGGTAGGTTAATAATTGTCCACAGTTGCACGGAATCGTGCATGCCGTGCATCAAGGCATAACTGAGCAAGCCGAAGGATGAGGTGAGCATGAACAGGAGCAGGATCCGCCGAAGGACAACCACGCGCCTCAATGCCCAATAGGCGAGCAACAAGAACGGAAATGTGGTGATGAAGATCTGGAACGAGCCTTTCCCCGCGATGTTCACCATGGTCTTTATGGCAAGTGGAGAAAGCGAGTATGTGATAAGATCAGCCATGGAAATACCCATTTGGCCTTGGTCACCCCAAAGGCTGTAGAGTGCCGCTATCGCAATGGTCATCACCACCATGGGGATGAAGCAACGCAGCACATGGCCGAGGGTGGTCAATTTTTGCCACGCGGCCCATAAGAGCAAGATGCCAATGCTCAAGAACACTGCCGGAGCCAAAGGCGTGTAGGCTGTGGACAGCGCACATGCCAGCAAGGAAAGTGTCATCCATTGCCCACGCAACAATGCTATCACAATGGGGAACAGTAGGATGTACACAACCGCGTTCTTGGGCATGGCGAACATGGATGCTCCCCAAACATCCATCCTTAGAAGTGGTATCCACAATGGGTACAACCACTTGGCCACCGTAATGAAAAGTAGGCTCAATGCCAGCAGCATCCTGGCCACCGAAGAACGGATGGCCCTGTGCATGTCCAATTCGCGAAGCAAGGCCATAGCTCCGAGGAATGATCCAAAGAACAAGATGGAGGTAGCCTGTAGCACAAGGGCAGCCTGGGTATGAAAACCCGTGAGGTCACTGATGCCTGCGGCCAGCCAAACATCAAAATAATGATATGCACTGAGGTTGCCTTTGAACGGCAGGAATACCTCGACCAAGATGTTCTCCATGCCATGGTCCCGCAAGGTGGCTGCCAATCGAGCGTAGAAGGAGTAGTCCTTGTTCAACAACCTGGTAGCTCCGGTCCTCAAGTCAAAGAGCATCGTTAGGTTGAGCAGGAAGATGAAGGATAATGCCAGTAAAGCCCAGATGGCTTCTTTACCCTTTGGCCACAGTGTTCGCAGAAATGCGAAGGGTGAAGAGGGGGCTTCTGTTCGCCTTAGGTATGCTCAACTTCCGAGTCCCTGCCTACCGGCAATGCAGGACCGCCAGCGGCCGGTAGGTCGCAGGAACGCGAGATCCATCATTCTTGTTCCTTACTACTGAGGAACCAAAAACTATTTTGAGATGCGCTCAAGTATCCGATGGGATTTGTTCCAAGGGATCTCCATAATGGGTAGGACCGGAAGGGTTTGGTCAAATCGCCCAAGTGGGGCACAACTTTGGTTTCCCGCCGAACCGGTGATGACAATGCACTGAGGTTTTTCGAGGTACCCTTAAGCTTCAAGAGTTGCACTATGATCGATGATGCGAAACCAATTGCACAACTACCCGATCCCGTCCCATCAACGCATGAGTGGTTCCGATGCGGGTGACATTGGTCACGTAAAGTTAGTGAACACTAACTAGCTTTGCAGTACACCAACACCCCATCACCATGCACGGCAAGAACAACATCGCCATCGGCTTCCTGATCATGGGTGGCTTTATGCTCTATGGTTTTCTTCTGATCTACCTGCGCGAACTCGCACCCGACAAGCAGGCCTGGGTGGATACTTATTCCACCGGCAAGCACTTCGAGACGCGGCTGGCGCACGTGCATGGCAATCTCTTCGCTGTGTTGAATGTGATCATCGGCTATTTGCTTCTACACTTCCACGGAAAGTTGAATAATGCCAAGGCGATCTCATGGTTGGCCATGGCTGGACTGTTGATGCCAACAGGCATTCTGGCTGAAGTCTATTTCGGCCTACCGCCAGCCCTTGTACTCGTTGGTGCTGTCGCCATGACGACATCGGTCGTATGGCTCGGCATCTCGTTCTACACCATGAAACTCCCGGCAAGAGAAACAGCATGAACAAGTCAACATCCACCGGCCCAAGATCCACAGGAGCTTCAAACGTTCAGAATTCGCAACCCACACTTCTGATCCGCGTTGATCATGTCTTTCCGTGTCATCTGCGTTCCATTTAACTGCCAATGAACCCGAACATCACACCCAGACAGTTGGAGATCATCGCCGCCGCCGGGGAGCTGATCACCGAGGACGGCTACGCGAAGTTGACCACTAAGCGCTTGGCCGCGCGCATGCAGTTCAGCGAAGCCGCACTGTACCGGCACTTCGCAAGCAAGGAAGATATTCTGGTGAAGATGCTCGAGTTGCTCACGGCATCGGTGAAGGAGCGAATGGATGCTGTGGCCGAACGCGGGGAACAGCCCGACATGCGCATGAAGGCCATGTTCGACAGCCACTTCACCTATTTCAAAGCGCATCCGGAATACCTGATGGCCATTTTCGCCACCAACTTCATGGAGCCTTCACCGGTGATCGATGACGCGATCAAGAACTTGATGGAAGTGATGCGTCATCATCTGCGATCGGTCGTGAGCGCGGGTCAGGAAGCAGGCTTCTTCACCCGGGCTATCCCCACCGACCTGCTGGTCCATATCGTAATGGGCACCTTCCGCCTGCACATGCTGCAATGGCGCATGACCGGCAAGCGCACCGATGTGAAACGCGCCGGTAACAAGCTGATCGATGCTGTACTCACCTTGATCGCTGCACGATGAGATCCACACGAAATGCAACATGGGTGCGCTGGACATTGATCGTGGTGCTGCTGCTCTTCGGTGGCATCACCTTGTTCTTGAGCACCTCCGTGCTATTCGATCTCTTCGGCATGCGCGAGAAGGAAGGCAACTACGTGCAGTTCGTGGTGCTGGCGAATTTCTTCGCGTCGGTCCTCTACTTCGCTGCGGCAGTTGGCCTTATCGCACACGAACCGTGGGCGCG
>Ga0335394_10011369_pt1 | contig 10039 bp, 5 predicted proteins | sample MAT03_FD_205741 | JGI IMG/M metagenome (GOLD analysis project Ga0335394, IMG submission 205741) | Freshwater microbial communities from Lake Fryxell liftoff mats and glacier meltwater in Antarctica - MAT-03 (spades assembly) (version 2) ...
GAAGTGATAAATATTTATTATTGGTTGCTTATGTAGTAGGTTTGTCAATCGGAATTCACTTACTTGTTGCACAGTGTATTTTCCTTGCAGGACTTTTCTTTTATTTCAAACGATATGAATACACACCTAAGACATTTGCAATAGCATTTGGATTATCATCAATTGCATTCTTCATTGTCTATCCGGGAATTGTAAAAAAGTTTCCTTTGATAATGTCAGGTAGCGTTTTGGTTGGAGTTCTTGTAATCGGAATAATTGTATTTGGAATTTATTATGCCAGACAGAAACTCAATCCAATTCTGAGTTTGCTGACTTTATCTCTTTTTCTTATTATAGTTGGATACTCTACTTATATATCAATTATGCTAAGAGCAAATGTAACAAACCTTCCTCTTAATGAAAACAGTCCGAATAATATTGAAACATTAATTTCATATTTAAACAGAGAGCAATACGGACAGCAGCCGCTTATATTGCCGAGAAGATATTCACAGGAGCCTCAGCATCAGGGAATTTACCAGAAGTATTCGAGTGATATGGAATTCTTATGGAAATATCAGATTAATCAGATGTTTAACAGATACTGGTTCTGGAATTATATTGGCAGAGAAGGATACGATCAGAATGACGGAGTTGATTTCAAAAAGTTTTATGCAATACCGTTTTTAATCGGAATGTTCGGGTTGTTTTATCAATTCAGAAAAGACTGGAAACTCGGAATAATATTTCTGATGATGTTTCTTATGATGGGTATTGTAACGGCACTTTATCAGAATCAACAGGAGCCGCAGCCGCGTGAAAGAGATTATTTTTATGTAGGTGCATTTATGGCTTTCTCAATATGGATTGGAATCGGAGTAGCAGGAATGATAGAATTACTTGCTGAAAAAATGAAAAATAAAAAATCATTAGTTGCTGTATGCTCAGTAGTATTGTTGTTTTCTTTCGCAGCAGTTCCGATTAATATGCTTAAAGAAAATTATCATTATTCAAACAGACATGGAAATTATCTCCCATATGATTATGCTTATAATCTTTTACAAAGTGTGGAAAAAGACGGAATACTTATAACTAACGGTGATAATGATACTTTCCCGTTATGGTGTCTGCAGGCAGCTTATGGAGTCAGAACAGATGTGAGAGTTGTAAATCTTTCTCTTGCTCAGACTGAATGGTATAATCTTCAGCTAAAAAATGAAACACCTTACGGTGCCCTGACAGTCCCAATGACACTTACAAATGATCAGCTGAAAAGACTTCAGCCGGTACAATGGGATGAAAAAAAATCAATAAGCTTTGACGTTCCGCTTTCAGCATATCCCGATTCTATGAAATCAATTCCTAATTTACCTACAAAGATTGTTGTAAATGTTCCGCCAACTATAAGGCAACAGTCCGGAACTCAGACTATCACTGCTTTAAAAGCAAATGATTTATTATTGATGGATATAATTAAAGCAAATAAATGGGAAAGACCGATTTATTTTTCTGTAACAGTTTCTGAAGATAACTATATCGGACTTAATGATTATCTTGTAATGGAAGGAATGGCACAGAAACTTGTTCCTTATAAAACAGGACAGGCAGGCAGTGAAGGTATTAACGAAAGTATTATGAGAAAATCTTTGTTTGATAACCCGGCAGTTCCGTCTAAAACTCCTCAGTACGGATTCAGATTTACCGGATTAAATGACAAAAATATATTTTATAATGAAGATCAGACAAGGATGTCTCAGACTTACAGAACAGTATTTTTAAGACTTGCATATTATTATGCTGCGGATTCTACAAAGTATAAGCAGGCTGAGCAGGTATTAGATAAAATGCAGGAGACTATTCCGAGAGATGTAATCGCAATGGATTTCAGAATAGAATATGATGTTGCATTGCTTTATAATAAATTCGGCAATAAACAAAAATTCAATGAGCTTTCTGATGATGTAATACTCAGAGCTGAAGAGGAGCTTAAAACAAATACCGGAAACACTCAGTCTTATTATAATCCTTACAGAATTTTACTTGATATATATGAAGCCAAAGGTGACTATCCAAAAGCTATGGAACTTCTGAATAATCTTTCAGCATCAAATCCAAATGATCCTAGTATAAAGCAAAAAATGGAATCTATTAAGCAAAAGATGGGTGCCGGAAAATAGATCTTATACAATAACTGACCGGAATTAATCTCCGGTCAGTTATTTCTTTATTAAGACAAAAAATTAATTCCTGTCAAAAAAATCAAACTAAACTTTTATATTTTTTTGAATTTAAAGTTATAATAAACTTGTCAAAAAATTCTTCTTCACAAAAAAAAGAAACTGTAAAAAGTAAAAGTGAATTTAATTTTTTTGAATCTCAATTCAGCAATGATAAATTAAATTTATTAATCTTATTAGTATTCTGGTTTCTGCTTCTGAGGGAATTGTTGACAGGCAATGCATGGCTCGCAGATGACTTTCCTTACGTTTATTATCCCGGTAAATTTCTTTCAGCTGTTTCACTTTCAAACGGAATATTTCCTTTCTGGAATCCGTTTTCATTCTCCGGAACTCCTTTCTTTGCTGATCCACAGATAGCCGTACTTTATCCGTTTAATTATTTACTTAAGTTTTTTGTAACAAATAATACTTTATCTCCATTAATAATTCAGAACTTTCTTTTAATTCATTATCTCCTCTGTTCAGTGTTTTGCTATTATCTCGGGAAAGAATTAAAGTTTACAAACTTTACGTCCTTAATCTTTTCACTTTTCTTTACATATTCAAGTTATATGATCATTCACATGATTCATTATAATCTGATTGAAACAATTGTATGGCTTCCATTAATATTTTTACTTTTAATTAAATTCTTTAATTCAAAAAATTATTTATACATTATTCTTGCAGGCATTTTAATGTCTTTCTCTATTCTTGCAGGATACCCGCAATGTTTTTTCTACAATTTTATATTCATTGTAATTTACTCAATATACTTTATTTACAAAGAATTCAAATCCGGAAATTCCAAAAACATAATTCATATTGTTCTCGGTCTTGGAGTTTTTCTTATAATATCAATCGGAATTTCTTCCGTGCAGTTACTTCCGACTTATGTCTTCTCGCAAAACTCTGACAGAACGGATGTCGGTTATGATTTTATTAAACAGGGCTCTGTGCATCCGTTGGATTTGCTGACTTTACTTGTTCCAAAGATATTCGGGACATTCAACTGGAATGATGCATCAAAAGAACTTTCATACTGGAGTGTGGCAAAAAGCGGCGGTCATCAGGAAGGTCCATGGATGTATACTGTATCTACTTTGTATCTGACTATTCTTCCTCTTATTATTCTTTTTCCTGTTTTAATGTATTCATTTAAGTCAAAGCAAAAAGTTTTTCCGGTTACATTTTTCTTTATACTTTCAATAATAATTTTGCTTTTCTCTTTCGGCGGTAATTTTTTTCTTCATGAATTATTTTTTAACTTTGTTCCGTTCTTTAACAGATTCAGAAATCCAGGTCACGTGATTTATTTATTTTCTTTCTGCTTATTTTTAATATCGGCTTTTGGTTTAAATGAAATTATACGAAATAAAAAAGTAATGAAGAATTATTTTACAAAGAAATATTTTTATGTTACTGCAGGAATAATCGTTATAACTTTTTTACTTACAAACGTTGGATTCTTTAAATCCTTTTCGCAGGCAATGCAAAGTGCTGAAGTTTACTCCTGGGTTACCAAACAGGTTAATATCTTTTTCTTTCTCGCAATTTCTTTTACAGCAGTTCTTTACTTCTATTTTCAGGATAAGTTAAATTTGAATAAATTTTCACTTATACTTTTAGCTTTGCTGTTTATAGATATTTATATCTTCGCATTTAATCAGAATAACGGTGACAGAAATCCTCTGACTATGTATTCTCAGAATTCAAATATGATTAATCAATTAAAAGAAGAAGGGAAGTCTGAGGAATTCAGAATCAATATGCGTGATGGAGGGAATATGCTTTTTCAAAGATATCAGGGTGCTGTGGATAAAATTCAATTGGTCGAAGGTGTCAATGTTCTTCGGCTTAACAGAATTGCTCCAATCGGAAAGACTGATACTTCTGATCATCAGGCATTGAATTTACTGAATGTTAAGTATGGAATTACTGTTGATAAGAGTAAAAAAACTATGGGACTTGCCGAAAAAAAAGATTATGTACCGAGAGCAAAAATGTATTATGATATTAAAGTTCTGGAAAACCCTGATGAACTAAAAAAATATATGGAGAGTAAAGATTTTGATTATAATAAAACTTTAGTGTTAGAAAAGAATCCCGGGAATATCTCACTTCCTGTGAAAAACATTTCAGACAGTATTTTAAATATTAAAGAAGATGTTAAAATTACAAAGTATGATCTTAATAATATTAATCTTGATGTGACAACTTCCGAAAACGGATTTTTATTTATGAGTGAAGTATTTTATCCTGACTGGAAAGCTTTTGTTGACGGTAAGGAAGTTGAAATATTCAGAACTGATTATTCATTGCGTTCAATTTATATTGAAAAGGGAAGTCATAAAGTTGAGTTTGTTTATTCTTCAAAAGAGTTTGAAATGACATCCAAAATTTCAGGCGGAATATTATTATTAAGTCTTCTGGGTTTAGGTTTTACTTTTTACAGGTATAAAAAATCAGATAAAACTATTGCATAAAAACATTATAGCTGTTTTGTTTGATGTAGATGGTACGCTGTATAACCAATCGATGCTGAGAATTGTTATGACATTTAGAATCCTTTTGGATTCAATTATTCATCCGTTAAATGCTTCAAGAAATATTAAAGTTATTAAAAGCTATCGTGACTCTCAGGAAACTCTCAGAGAAAAAAAGGAATTTGTAAAAGATTTAGCAGTCAAGCAAATTAAAATTACATCAGGCATTACTAATGTTGATGAAAAGACAGTTAAAGAAATTGTGAACAAATGGTTTGAAACTGTCCCGCTTAAATTTATTCCTTTTTGTAAAAGAAAAGATTTAACTGAAATTTTCGAATGGCTGAAAAAAAATAATTATAAAGTTGGTTTGTATTCAGATTACGATAGTCACGATAAAGCAAAAGCATTAGAGTTAGAAAAGTATATAGATGTCTATGTAAGCTCTATGGATTCTGAAGTAGGTGTATTTAAACCTGATCCAAAAGGTTTTGCTTTAGCATCATTAAAATTAGGATTTCCGGCTGAAAATATTTTATATGTCGGTGACAGATTTGAAGTTGATGTTGTCGGTGCTAATGCTGCCGGAATGAAAGCTGTTCTTATTGGAAGTCAGCTGCCGTCAAATGATAAATATAATTATGAAATTAAAAGCATGTCTGAGTTAAAAAATATTTTACAAAAAGAAAATAGTTAATATAAAATGAAGTGTTGGGTTTGCGGCAGTGATAAAAATAAATTTCTTTGGGGAAAAGAATTTAATAACGAACTTGTCTCCTCTGACTTTGCAATTACAAATGACAAGTATGGAAAAACTCTTCCTCTTTATGAATGTCTGAATTGTTCTTTCTCTTATGCTTATCCTTTGCCCGAAAATATTTTATCTCTGTATGAAAACTTAGAAGACGAACTTTATGTAGAGAGTCTGGCTCCGAGATTTAAAGAAATGAAACATCTGATGGAAATGGCTGTTGCGTTTCATCCCGAAACAAAAAGAGTTTTGGATGTTGGTGCCGGTGTCGGATTATTAGTCAAAGCTGCAAATGAAAAAGGTCTGAATGCAATTGGCGTTGAGCCAAGTAAATGGCTTGTCGGACAGGCAAAGAAATTATTTAACATTGAGATTATTGAAGGGATTGTCCCGAATAAAGAATTAGAGAATGAAAAGTTTGATTTGATTTTTGCAGTTGATGTGATAGAGCATTTATCCGGTCCGGTAGATTTTCTAAATACTCTGAAATCTTATCTGAATGAAAATGGAGTTATACTTATCGCAACTCCCGACAGAGGAAGCTTCCTTGCAAATAAACTCGGCGCAAAATGGTGGCATTACAGAATTGCTCATATAGGATATTTCACAAAAAAAAGTATGGATGTTGCTGTGAATAATGCCGGATTAAAGATTGTAAAGTTCGGCAGACAGAACTGGTATCTTCCGTTTGGTTATTTACTCACAAGGTTAGAAAATTATTTACCGGTTAAATTTATTACAAATTATATTAAGAAGTTTCCGAAAATAGAAAACATGACTATTAAATTAAATCTTCATGACAATTTAGTTGTGCTTCTAAAGAAAAAATAAACTGATATTATCAGTTATAAACAGATATTAACAGATGAAAAAATTACTTCCATATATTGATATTGCCCGTCCCGATCACTGGTTCAAAAATGTATTTATGCTTCCGGGAATTTTGCTTGCTTATTTATTTTCACAGACTCCATTTCAACTGAGTTCTGTCATAACTATTGCTCTAGGAATTTTTGCAACCTGTCTTATTGCTTCCGCTAATTATACTTTAAATGAATTATTAGATGCTCCTTATGACAAAGAACATCCTGTTAAAAAATTCAGACCGGTTCCTTCAGGGCTTATCAAGCCTTCGCTGGCTTACTTGCAATATGCAATTCTGATTATAGCAGGACTCGGAATTTCTTATACGATTAACATTCAGTTTTTTCTTACGAATGCATTTTTACTTTTTATGGGTTTGCTTTATAATGTACCGCCGATAAGAACAAAAGATATTCCTTATCTTGATGTCGTTTCCGAATCGGTAAATAATGCAATCAGATTATTACTCGGCTGGTATCTTATTACAAATACTATTGTTCCGCCATTGTCTATTATAATTGCCTACTGGATGCTCGGTGCATTCTTCATGGCAATGAAACGTCTCGGTGAAATCAGATTTATTGCCGATAACGATATAGTTAAAACTTACAGAAAGTCACTCGCTTATTACACACAGGAAAAGTTAATTACCAGTATAATATTCTATTCTACTCTATTCTCTTTTACATCGGCAATTTTTCTTATCAGATATAAATTCGAGCTGATTCTTATAATTCCATTTCTCTCTTTACTTATAGCTGAATATATGCGGATCGGTTTTCTTCCTGACAGCCCTGTTCAGTATCCCGAGAAACTTTATAAACAAAAAGGTCTTGTTCTTATTTGTCTGTTATGTGCCGGTGCCTTTGCAATACTTCTGTTTGTCAAAATTCCATGGCTTACCTCTATATTTGATCCGATCTATAATCTTCCCGGTAAATAATAAGTTATGAAAATTCTTATCAATGCTTTATCAGGAAATGGTGATGCACTTATGTTCTCACCGGCTTTGCGTTTGCTGAAAGAAAAACTCTCTGACGCAAATACAGATTGCGAAATTGATATGCTCGTTATGTTTAAATCAGTAAAAGAAATGTATGAGCAAAATCCTTTTCTGAATAATATTCATTTCATAAATTTTCTCAAACAGTCAAAGCTTAAATCCATTTCTGAAATAAGAAAACTTAAGCTGAATAACTATGATTATTCGATTAATGTTTATCCTTCTAACAGATTAGAATACAATATTGTCAATGCTTTCCTCGGTGCGAAGAAAAAAATTGCACATCATTATACACACACTAATATTTTCAGAGCAGAATATTTCAATGATATTTTAATTGATGAAATAAAAGACAGACATAATGTCTTGCAGAATCTTGATCTGATTAAACCTATAGTAAATGTAAATGATGATGAAGCAGGTGCAATGGAAATATTTATTTCAGATGAAGATAAACTCAAAGCAGATACCTGGATAAATGAAAATGAAAATGAAAATGAAAATGAAAATGAAAATGAAAATGAAAATGAAAATGAAAATGAAAATGAAAATGAATTAGACAATAAATATTTAATCGGTATTCATCCCGGCTCATCAGTATTAAAGAATCACATTCATAAAAGATGGGATAAAAATAAATATGCAGAGTTATCCAAAAGACTTATAAAAGATTTTAATGCAAAGATTTTATTATTCGGAAATGAATTCGAATTAAATGAAGAAATCAAAAGTATGCTGAACGGTGAAGCGATTATTGCATCGACATCAAACTATATGGATTCGATTGCACGAATGAAGCATTGCAAACTATTCATCTCAAATGACACTGCGTTTATGCACTCTGCTGCGGCTTTGCAGATTCCGACAGTCGGGATATTTGCATATACAAATTACAAAGAACTTTATCCATGGAAAGTAAATCATATGATTGTCAGAAAAGAACTTGACTGCAGTCCGTGTTTTTATAATTCACCTAAACCCGCAACTTGCATCTGGAAAGGCGAAGATGAATTTAAATGTATCAAGTTGATTGAAGTTGAAGAAGTTCTGAAGGCAGTTAAGCAGTTAGGCAGTTAATAGTTAATAGTTAATATAAAAGCGGTCGTTGAGCCTGTCGAACGACCAATCGTAATATGTAATTTGTAATTCGTAATTTGTAATTCGTAATTTGTAATTCGTAATTCGTAATTCGTAATTCGTAATTTGTAATTTGTAATTTGTAATTCGTAACTCGTAATTCGTAACTCGTAATTCGTAATTCGTAATTCGTAATTTGTAATTTGTAATTTGTAATTTGTAATTCGTAATTCGTAATTTGCCCGCCTTGCCGCGAGGCAGGTAATTTGTAATTCCTAATTTAAAAAGTCCCACACAATAGTAAACCTCGAAATAGAATTCAACAAACCTCCGCGGTTATCAGCAGGATAAAGATAAGTATCGTAATAAAAAGTGTTGAAGATATTTGCAATAGTTAAATTCACATTAGCACTTCCGATTCTCGCACCGACGTAAAAATCTACCTGAAATCCATTTAGGACAATATTATTTGGAACATATCCATAAAAGCTATATTCACTTTGTGAATATGCGTAATAATTATCAGGAGATGAGTAATATTTAATATTAAATCCTGTTCGTAAGTTTAATTTGTTCTTAAATAAAAAGTCATGAAATGCTAAATCAGATTTAATAAAATTCTTTGGAAAGAAACCGGAATTTATATAATTATAATTTATGAGTGCATCAAAGTATTTTGATTTAAAAGATAGCGTAGTATTTATTCCTTCAGGTGAATTATATATTGATTCAGAATCAGAATAATTATTTTTAAAATAATAAGAATTTACTTTAAGTCTGTTTAATATATTTATTTCAAACCCGGCTTCGTAATATGTTCTTGAAGTATCATCATATAATCTAATATCATTATATGAATAATTAATGTGTGTTTTATCAAGTTGCGGAACAGTATTACTTATTCCTCCAAAAAATTTCAAACTACTTTCTTTAGTAAAATACAATTTATAATTACCCTCAGCCCCAATATTAAAATATGAATTTGAATTAGCAACATCTTCATATTTATATTCATATTTTGCAAAGCCCGATAAATATAAATTTTTGAAATCGTAATCTCCCTTGAAAATAAATGAATATTCTTTTTCCGGTAAATTATGAAAATAAGAATATTCATAATCATAAAAAAAGAAATATATCTTTCCGCCTATAAGTAAATTCAATTTACTATATTTAGAAAGGTTATAATTAAGATTTTGCTTTAGGTCTGCTACGTATTGTATGTAATGATAATTCGCAGGAGGTTTAAAGTATTTAACACTGTCGTATGTAACACTATCCTGATTCCTGTATTCTCTCGTCGAGTTACTTGAATACAGCATCAGCTTTGTAAGTGACTCTTTATTTTTAAAAAACATTCCGGTCAGTGTAGCATCGTAATAAAAGTTTTCTATTTGCTCTTCGGATGAAAGATTTACAACATCCGCTGTATTTATTTCGAGTTCACTTTCATTCGGATTATAAACAAGACCTTCATTCAATCCTCTTTTAATTTTATCATAATAAAAATTTAATTTAAGATTGAATTTGGGTGAAGTGAAGTAACTCAGTCTGGTTCTCGCATTCCAGACATCGAACTCTGAATTTTTATATCTGCCGTCAATGGAATGTTTGGTTGCACCTATCATCCAATTGAGCTTTCTTGAAAAAGGTAAATTAA
>Ga0335394_10011373_pt1 | contig 10038 bp, 7 predicted proteins | sample MAT03_FD_205741 | JGI IMG/M metagenome (GOLD analysis project Ga0335394, IMG submission 205741) | Freshwater microbial communities from Lake Fryxell liftoff mats and glacier meltwater in Antarctica - MAT-03 (spades assembly) (version 2) ...
GACCGAGATCTACAAGAAGTGCTTCGGCACGGTCTGGATCGTCGCCCTGATCCTGCTGATTCCGTCAGCGATCATCGTCGCGCTGCTCGGAGACGAAGGAATCGGCAGCCTGGTCGGATCGATCGTCAACCTGGTCGCCGGCGCCTGGCTGATCGGCTCAATCGTGCGTATCGTCCAGGACGTCGAAGAGGACGGCCAAGTCGATTGGGGAGTCGGTCAGATTCTCAGCTCGGTAGCCCCCCGCCTTGTTGCGATCATCCTGCTCACCTTTGTGGTCGGCATCCTGGTCGGCATCGGACTCATCTTCCTCATCATTCCCGGCGTGATCCTGACGCTGATGTGGATCGTCTCGATTCCTTCGATGGTGGTCGAGGAAAAGGGCGTCTTCGACTCCATGTCCCGCAGTTCAGAGCTGACCAAGCACAACCGGATGCGGATCATCGGTGTCGGTCTGGTCGTGCTGCTTGCCTACGTGGTGATCTTTATCGTGGCCGCGCTGTTCGCGGCGATCTCACCGATCGTCGGTGCGATCGCGATCATCGCCGCCGGCGTCCTGCTCTACCCGTACATCTCGATCATCACCGCGGTGCTCTACTACCGCCTGCGTGAGCTCAAGGACGGCGTCGTGGTAGCGGTTGAAGAAACCGTGATCGTCGAGGAGCAGATCAACCCGCAGCCTCCGACCGCCTGACCGGTCCCACAGTAATTCGGGGCGAGAGCCGTCGCGCGAGCGCGGCGGCTCTTTCTCTGCCGCCGGCCGTTGGTGGGGCTCAGGCCTTCAGCTCGTAGTTGACCCAGGTCGACCGCTCGGCCCCGGTGCCGTCGTACAGGGCCTGCGCGGTGTGGTTGTCAGGGGCCGTATTCCACTCGAGCCAGGCTGCTCCGGATTCCCGCACCAGGCCGAGGCCGGCCTCGATCAGCGCCCGGCCGACGCCCTGTCCCCGGACCTCCTCGGCCACGAAGAGGTCATTCATCAGCACCGTTTCGACCGCCGAGGTCGAACTGAGGAAGCGGTAGTAGCAACCGAAGCCGACCACCTGCTCGCCCTGCCAGGCGGCCAGCAGCCAGCCCTCGCGGTCGCTGCCGATGAAGCGGGAGAAGAACTCCCGGTTTCGCGCCGGATCGATGTCCTCCGAGTCGTAGAAACGCTGATAGGCCTCGATCAACGGCTCGACCCGGGGCAGGGACTGTTCGGTCACGGTTCTGATCTCGATCTCCATCAGCCGACCCTACCGTCGCGGCAAGATCCGTCCCGCCGGGAGGGTGGCGGGCCAAGTCGGCGTAAAAGGCAGAACAAGGGTACGAAAGACCACTGGCGCTACAGTGGAAACAGGCCCTGAATCCGATTCGAGAAAGGGCAGTCCCCTGGCACGTTCAACCGATTCCAACGAGCAGCTCCTCTGCAGTTTTTGCGGCAAGTCGCAACGCCAGGTCAAGAAACTGATCGCCGGCCCCGGCGTCTACATCTGCGACGAGTGCATCGACCTCTGTAACGAGATCATCGACGAGGAGCTGGTCACCACCCCCGGCCGTTCGGCCGGGATCGACCTCGACCAGCTGCTCAAGCCGCAGGAGATAAACGAGGTCCTCGACGAGTACGTGATCGGCCAGCCCTCCGCCAAGAAAGCCCTTTCGGTCGCGGTCTACAACCACTACAAGCGGGTCCGGATGGCCGAAGCCGAGGACCCCGAGGTTGAACTCCAGAAGTCGAACATCATGCTGCTCGGTCCGACCGGCTGCGGCAAGACCCTGCTCGCTCAGACTCTGGCCCGGATCCTCAACGTGCCGTTCGCGATCGCCGATGCGACCGCACTGACCGAAGCCGGCTACGTCGGCGAAGACGTCGAGAACATCCTGCTCAAGCTGATCCAGGCCGCCGACTACGACGTCAAGAAGGCCGAGACCGGCATCATCTACATCGACGAGATCGACAAGATCACCCGCAAGGCGGAAAACCCGTCGCTGACCCGCGACGTCTCCGGCGAGGGCGTCCAGCAGGCGCTGCTGAAGATCCTTGAAGGAACCACCGCTTCGGTCCCGCCGCAGGGCGGTCGCAAGCACCCGCATCAGGAGTTCCTGACGATCGACACCTCGAACATCCTGTTCATCTGCGGTGGCTCGTTCTCGGAGCTGGAGAAGGTGATCGAGCGCCGGGTGGGAAACAAGGGGATCGGCTTTGGGGCTGCGATCGAGGCGGCCGAGCAGGGCGATCCGGGTGAGCTCTTCGAGCAGGTGAGGTCCGAAGATCTGATCGAGTACGGGCTGATCCCGGAGTTCATCGGCCGACTGCCGGTGGTCGCCGCGCTGCATCAGCTCGGCCGCGAGGATCTGGTTCGGGTCCTGACCGAGCCGCGCCACGCGCTGACCCGGCAGTTCACCCGCTTCTTCGAGTTCGACGGGATCGAGTTGGTCTTCGCCGACGACTCGCTGGAGGCGATCGCCGACCGGGCGCTCGAGCGCAATACCGGCGCCCGCGGTCTGCGCTCGATCATCGAGGACACTCTTCAGGACGTCCAGTTCGAGCTGCCCTCCCGTGAAGACGTGACCAAGTGCGTGGTCACCCGCGAGGCGATCGAGAAGGGCCAGCAGCCGATCCTGGTCACCGACGCCAGTCACGAGCATGCCGACCCGGCGGACGGACTCGACGGCTTCGGTGAGCGCACCGCCTGACCGACCGCGGCCAATAAGATCGGCCGCCTTGAACGAAGACGCCCGACAGAAGCTGGAACAGACCACCCGGTGGGAGCCCGGCGAGGCCGAACCGCGGATTTTCTCCGACTGGCTTGACGGCGGCTACTTCCATCCGGAGGCGACCGGCAGCCCGGAGGACAACTTCTCGGTCGCGATCCCGCCACCGAACGTCACCGGTGCCCTGCACATGGGCCACGCCCTGAACAGCTCGATGCAGGACGTGCTGGTCCGCATGAACCGGATGGCCGGACGCAACACGCTCTGGGTGCTGGGCACCGACCACGCCGGCATCGCCACGCAATCGGTGGTCGAAAAACGGCTGCGTGAGGAAGGGATCGACCGTCACGAGCTTGGGCGGGAGGCCTTCACCGAGCGGGTCTGGCTCTGGAAGGAGGAGTACGCCTCGCGGATCAAGAACCAGTACCAGCGACTCGGGGCCTCCTGTGACTACGAGCGCGAGCGGTTCACCCTCGACGACGGCTACGCCCTGGCCGTGCGCAAGGTTTTCACCCAGCTCTACGAGAAGGGCTACATCTACCGCGACAACTTCATGGTCAACTGGGATCCCGGCTCGCGCTCGGCGATCTCGGACCTCGAGGTCGAAAACCGTGAGGAGACCGACACGCTGTTCTCGGTCGACTATCCAGTCGAGGGCAGCGACCGCGTTTTGACCGTCGCGACTGTCCGCCCGGAAACGATGATGGCCGACACCGCGGTCGCGGTGAATCCGAAAGACGAGCGTTACGCCGACCTGGTCGGCCAGCACTGCATCCTGCCGCTGGTCGGCCGCAGGCTGCCGATAATTGCCGACGAGCACGTCGACATCGAGTTCGGCACCGGTGCGCTCAAGATCACCCCCGGGCATGACGTAAACGACTTCGAGATCGGCCGCAAGCACGGGCTGGAGGAGATCACCGTGATCGGCGAAGACGGTCTGATGACCGAGGCTGCGGGCGAGCGCTTCGTCGGCATGACTGTTGCCGACGCCCAGGTCGCGGTCGCCAAGGCACTGCGTGAAGAGGGTGTGCTGAGCGGCGAAGAGGAGTACATCCACTCGGTGCCGTTCTCGCACCGCTCGGGTGAGCGGATCGAGCCGCTGATCTCGCTGCAGTGGTTCTGCCGTATGGACGAGCTGGCGGCCCCGGCGATCGAGGCCGTTGAGAACGACCAGGTTTCGATCACCCCCTCGCAATGGAAGCGGGTTTACCTCGACTGGATGCGGGAGATTCGCCCGTGGTGTGTGTCGCGCCAGCTCTGGTGGGGCCACCGGATTCCGGTCTGGTACCGCGGGGAGGAGATCCACGTCGGCGAGCATGAGCCCGAAGGCGAGGGGTGGGTGCAGGAGGAGGACGTACTCGACACCTGGTTCTCATCGGCGATCTGGCCTTTCGCGACGCTCGGCTGGCCGGAGGATACGCCGGAGCTCCGCGCCTTCTACCCGACCGACTTCCTGACCACCGCTCGCGAGATCCTTTTCCTCTGGATCGCTCGCATGGTGATGACCGGGATCGAGTTCGCCGGAGACATTCCGTTCAACAACGTCTACGTGCATTCGGTGATCCAGGCCCGCGACGGCCGCCGCATGTCGAAGAGCCTCGGGACGGGAATCGACCCGCTGGGGGAGATCGACCTGCACGGCGCCGACGCACTCCGCTTCGGTCTGCTGGCGATGTCCTCGACCCAGGACGTGCGCTACTCCGACGCCAAAGTCCAGCAGGGACGCGACCTTTCGAACAAGCTGTGGAACGCCTCCCGGTTGATCCTGCTCAACGCGGCCGAACCCGCCAACGCGGCCGAACCCGCGGGTCGGGAGCTGCCGGCCGAACCGGCCGCGCTGGAGGATCGCTGGATCCTCTCCCGGCTGGAGGGGACGATCGCGGAAGTCGAACAGCTGCTCGGCGTATATGACTTCGCCCACGCCGCCCAGGAGCTTTACTCGTTCGTCTTCTCTGACCTCTGTGACTGGTACCTGGAGATCGTCAAGCCGAGGATCTACGACGGCGACCTCGAGGCGGCCAACGTGCTGCTCCACACGCTCGAGCGCACCCTGGCGCTGGTCCATCCGGTCATGCCCTTCGTGACCGAGGAGATCTGGAGCTACCACCCGTACCGCGAGGGCCACCTGGTCGCCCACCGCTTCCCGGTTGCCGAGGCGGACAGGCGTGACCCGCAGCTCGAGGCCGGCTTCGCCGATGCGATCGCCCTGACCCGTCAGCTTCGCGGCTGGCGCGACATGGCCGGGGTCCCGCCGAAGATCGTGCTCGAGGCGACCGGCGACGGTTCCGGCCTGCCGGAGTTCGTCTTCCGGCTCGGCCGGGTTTCGCTGCGAAGCGAGGGAGCCGGTGGCAGCCAGCCGGTGGCCACGGTCGCGGGCTTTGGCATCCTGGCCTCCGAGGGCCTCGACACCGACGCTCTGACCGCGCGCCTGGAAGCGCGCCGCGGCAAGCTGGAGGGCGAGCTGGGGAAGATCGAAGGCAAGCTCGCCAACGAGCGCTTCGTCGAGCGTGCCCCGGCCGAGGTGGTGGCCGAGGAGCGCGAAAAGCTCGAGCAGATCAGGGCCGAGCTGGCCGAACTCGGCTGAGCGCCGCTCCTCAGGCCCGATGAGCTTCGACCCCGAGCAGCACCTGAACTCGCTTGAGCCGATCGGGTGGAAGCTCGGCCTCGAGCGGATGAACCTGCTCTGCGACGAGCTCGGGCGGCCCCAGGACCGCTTCGGCACGATCCACGTGGTCGGCACCAACGGCAAGTCTTCGGTCACCCGGATGGCTGCGGCGCTGCTTGGCGCCCACGGCCTCAAGGCCGGCTGCGTGATCTCTCCGCACCTTTCGCACTGGTCCGAGCGGGTGCTGGTCGACGGGAGGGATCTGGCGCCTGGTGCCTTTGCGAACTCGGTGGCGCGGACCGCCGAAGCCGCCGCCCGGGTTGACGCGAGGCTCGAACCGGGGGACGCGGTGACCCAGTTCGAACTCTCGGTGGCGGCCGGCTTCCTCGCCCTGGCCGAGGCAGGAGTAGAGGTCGCAGCGATCGAAGCCGGCCTCGGCGGGCGCCTGGACGCGACCAACTCGATCGACTCCTCGGTCACCGCCCTGACCTCGATCGGACTCGATCACACCGAGTGGCTGGGGGAGACCGAGCTTGAGATAGCCGGCGAGAAGCTGGCCGTCCTGCGGACGGGCACGACCCTGGTCGTCGGGGCGCTGCCGGACGAGGTCGGGCAACTGGCCCGCGAAACGGCGGCCGCGCGAGGCTGCCGCGTTGTCGAAGCCGCTCCTGAATCCGGGCAGCCCATGGAGCTGGCGGTCCGCGGCGGCTTCCAGCGCATGAACTTCGCCGTTGCCGTCGCGGCGGTTGAGAGCTACCTCGATTCCACCGGGGTTGACTCCGATCGGCTCGACGCTGCCGAGGTGCGGCGCGCCGCCCTGGCGGTGAGGGTTCCCGGGAGGCTCGAGCAGCTCGGCACTGATCCGCCTCTCTTCGTCGACGTCGCCCACAACCGGCAGGGTGCCGCGGCTCTCGCAGCCGCCCTGCCCGAAGTCGCCGGCGATCGGCCGGTGACGGCGCTGATCGCTCTGCTCACCGACAAGGACTCCGACGGAATACTGGCCGAGCTCGCGCCGGCCCTCGACTCTGTGATCTTCACCTCACTGCTGCCCGCGGCGCTCGCCAACGCCGGCCGACCCGGGGCCAGTACCCGGTCCGCCGACGAGCTCGAGGCGATCGCCAACCGGCTTGGCCTGGCCGCCCGGGTCGCCACCGATGCCTCGTCTGGACTGGCCCGGGCGAAGGAGCTGGCCGCGCAGGGGGACGGGGTCGTTCTGATCGCGGGCTCCCATTTTCTGCTCGCCGCGCTGGAAGAAATCTGGCAGTAGCCGTCCAGACAACGCCCGAGACTTACCGTGTCGGGCGCATTATGCGACCATTGCCGAGTGAATCGCCAGTCCGGCTCTCAACTGCTGTCGATGATGGCTCTGGTTGCCGCTGTGGTGGCCATAGTGATCCTTGTCTTCTTCGGTGTCGGGTACCTATTCGGAAGGATGTTCCTTTAGCCCCTCATGCCACTCGCCATCTTCGGAATCGAAAACACAGCCCTCAGCCTCGTCGCTACCTTTGCCATCCTGTCGCTGGCGGCGGTCTGGGTGGCTCTGGTCGTCTTCACCTTCATCGACGCCCGTCGCCGGATCTCGGACCCGTTCCTGATCGGTTGCGCGACTGCAGCGTCACTGTTCCCCTTTGTCGGAACGGTCGTCTACACGATCGTCAGACCGGCCGAATTCCTCGAAGACGTGCGTGAGCGCGACATCGAGATGAAGTCCTCCGAGACTGAACTCCGCCACCTCGAAGCCGGTTCCTGCCACAAGTGCGGCTTTCCGACCGAGCCGGACTTCGTGCGCTGCCCCGGCTGCCGCACCAGGCTCAAGGAGCCCTGCCCGTCATGCGCCCGTCCAGTCGGTCTCAGGTGGAAAGTATGCCCGTACTGCGAGCACACACTGATCGCCTCGAAACGCTCCCGGAGAGACCGACCCCCAACGGGTGCCGATAACGGCGGGGACGAACCGGCAGCGAAGGCCGCCGAGCCCCGCAAGGGTTCCGGGGCGAAGGCCAAGCCCCGCTCGGGTGGTTCGAGCAGCTCTGCCAAGTCCTCCTCCGCGGCGAAAGCGCCGGCCAGTCCGGAGCAGCCGCGTCGCAGCCGCCGCGTCACCCGCCAGGACACCTCCACCAACGATTCCCCGGGTAGCGGTTCTTCCCGCCCGGGACGAAGCGCCGGCAGCTCTCCCATCAGGGAAAAGACGACCTCCAGCGACAGCTCGAGCGGTGCCAAACGGCGCCGGATCACGGTCAGCGAGGACGACACCGAAATCGCCCACAGTCCGATCAACGGTGGCGACGGGTCGGCCAGGGGCAGCAAGCCCAAACCGGGCTGATCGACCGCCGTGCCCATCCGCCCGTGAAGGTCGGATCCCGCAAAGCCTTACCGAACCCACGAACCCCCGATACGGAGTACCGATAAGCCATGTCCCAGACACTCATTCTCGTCAAGCCTGACGCCTTCAAACGCTCTCTGACCGGCGAAGTCCTCGCCCGGTTCGAGCGCAAGGGCCTGCGCATCGTCGCACTCAAGAAGCTGACCGCCTCTGAGCAGATCGCCCACGAGCATTACGCCGAGCACAGCGAAAAGCCGTTCTTCGGCGAGCTGGTCGAGTTCATCACCGGCGGACCGCTCGTAGCCGCTGTGCTAGAAGGTCCCGAGGCCGTTCCGGCCGCCCGCCAGCTGATCGGCGCAACCAACCCGGTCGAAGCCGCGCCCGGCTCGATCCGCGGTGACTTCGCTCTCGAGGTCACCTTCAACATGGTGCATGGATCGGACTCGGAGGAGTCGGCCGCCCGCGAGATCGCGATCTGGTTCCCCGAAGGGATTTAGGGCTGCTGCCTTTGGGCTGAAGCCGCTGCGTTTACGAAAGCGCCCCCGTTTCGGGGGCGCTTTCTGTTTGGCTGAGGGGGCGGGTGGCCCCCGGAGGCCACCAGGGCGCGCCTGGCTGCGTCGACGCTCGGGCAACTCGCTCATTGCCGAAAGGCAAATCGCTTCGTGCCCTCGCTTTACTCCTTGCCATGCACGCCCTGGACGGCCCCCGGAAACCACCCGCTGCGGGGGACGGCCGAGTCTCGGGGACTGGTGCCGGGACGCTCGTTAGCCGGCTTCGCCGGGGCTAACTCGGGTTGGGGTTGATGCTGCGCTTTGGTGAGCGTCGGGAGAAAGCATGACTATGGTTCTTGCTGTGAGCGCTTTCTTTCCGGTGATTCTTGCTTCGGCTTCTGCTCAGCGGAAGGAGATGCTGGATCGGATCGGGGTTGAGTTCGAGGTTCGGGTTTCGGGGGTGGAGGAAATCGTCCACGGTGATCCGGCCGAGGTTGTGCTGGCCAATGCGTTGCTGAAGGCGCGGTCGGTTGCCGGGGCCGGTGAGATCGTGATCGGATGTGACACGGATGTGGTGATCGAGGATCACCTGATCGGCAAGCCGGAGGACGAAGTCAGGGCGCGCGAGTACCTGGCCCAGCTTTCGGGGCGGACCCACCGCGTTCTCAGCGGTCTGGCCGTGCTCGGGCCTGAGGCCGATCAGGCGCGCACCGGTGTGGTCGCGTCCCTGGTTACTTTCCGGCCGCTTGAGAGCCGTGAGATCGACCGCTACCTGGCCAGCGGCGAGTGGCAGGGCCGGGCTGGTGGCTACGCGGTGCAGGGCCGCGGGTCTTCACTGATCGCCTCGGTGGAGGGGGACATCGCCAACGTGATCGGCCTGCCGGTCGGCCTCCTGCTCGAACTTGCGCCAGAACTCGACTCGCCCCTCTGAGCACCATTTCGTCCTCGGTAGGATCTGTATTCAGCACCGTCCCGATGAACCCCTCGGCTGCAACTATGCAGGCACCAGGGGTCTGCGGCCGCGACTTCGCCTGGTAACTGAGAAAGTCAGGCGGGCAGCGGTTTGTGGACCCTGGCTCAGTTTGCGGGCGTGCGCCGGCCGAAGTGCCTCAGCTGACGCCCGTATCAAGGCTGCACAGCCCACCCGAAACCCAGAAACAGACCGAAGAGACCATGTATCGCAAGCAAGTACGCCGCCGTCGAGCCGTCCTGATCGGACTGGTCGTGCTCGCCTTCCTGCTGCTCACCTTCACTTTTGGCAGTGGGTCCGGGCCGGTCGGCAGTGGCCTGGGCACCGTTTTCGGTCCGTTCGAGAAGGTTGCGAGCGGCGCGCTCAAGCCGGGCAGGGACCTGGTCAACTGGTTCGACGAGACAATGGACGCCCGCGGTGATCGCGAGCGGATCACCCGACAGCTCGAGGAGGCCCGCGCCAGGGCGGTTGCCGGCCAGGTCGCAGTCCAGGAGAACGAGCAGCTTCGCAAGCTGGTCCAGCTCAGGAACCGGGGCCGGATCCCGGATGTCTACACGCTGGTCACCGGCTCGGTCATCACCCGCTCGCCGACCATCTGGTACTCGACCGTCGGCATCGACCGGGGGTCCGGCGACGGGATCGAGGTCGACGATCCGGTGGTCAGCGGTGACGGTCTGATCGGTCGAATCAGCTCAGTCAGCCCCGGTACCGCCGAGGTCACCCTGGTCACCGACAGCACCAGCCGGATCACCGCGAAGATCGTGCCGGGCGGCTCGCAGGGAGTGGTCACCGCGAAGATCGGCGCCCCGGGCGAGCTCGTACTCGAGTTCCTCGACCAGACCAGAGACATCGGCCGTGGGCAGAGCGTGGTTACGTCGGGCTGGCGCGACGGTGATCTCTCGTCGCTGTTTCCGCCGAACCTGCCGATCGGAGAGGTCAAGAGCGCCCCGATTGACGAGCGCGA
>Ga0335394_10011379_pt1 | contig 10036 bp, 9 predicted proteins | sample MAT03_FD_205741 | JGI IMG/M metagenome (GOLD analysis project Ga0335394, IMG submission 205741) | Freshwater microbial communities from Lake Fryxell liftoff mats and glacier meltwater in Antarctica - MAT-03 (spades assembly) (version 2) ...
GATCCTCGGGCCGCACGTGCCGGTCGGCAGCGAGCGACGGCGGTATCGACGGGGCTACGTACCCTCGGTGCAATGTCCACCTCGCGCAAGGGCAAGCGGCGCCTCGCTCGGCCCGCGGGCTCATTGCGGGCTCATTGCGGGATCGTGCAGGCGCAGGCGTCCTTGTCGCCGCCCTCCGGGACAAAGTCGTGGCATTTCGTGCCGTACTCATCGCAGGCCCACGCGTGGCCGTTGCCACAGACCGTGAGGATCGCGTCGGAGTTCGGGATCATGCCACCCTTGAGCGGCGGGAACCCCAGACCGACCTGCCCGGGTGGGACCACAACGGCCCCGTTGGGCGCCAAGATCGCCGCCTGCTGCTTCAGCGTGCTCAGCACCAGGAAGTTCTCGCTGCCGGCGATCAGGCTCACACCGTCGGGGTAGCCCAGGTTGAGCGCGAGCAGGTCGATGCGGCTCAGCACGCTCTGGCCGTCGCGGGTGATCGTCACCAGCTCGTCGGTCCCGTAGCTGGTCACATACAGGTTCCCGTCGACCCCGACCGCGACCCCGGCGCAGATGCTGATGTTGAACCCGATCACGTCGAGTGGCGTGACCTTGAGGGTCGTCAGCGTGATCGGATCGGCCTCCACCAGCGTACAACCCTGTGAGATCAAGAGCGCGACGCCGAGGACCTGGTCGTAGCTGGCGCCGTCGAGGGCCGGTAGCGCCTCCGCCGGGGCCGTCACGTCGCCGATCGGCTGGCCGTCGATCGTGAAGCGGCGCCCCTGGCCGCCGAACGAGAAGAACACGATCTCCTCGGCGTCGATATTATAGTACGACGCCTGGATCGTCCCAATATCGACCAGGTCGATCGATTTACTATACGTAAACCCGACGGTGTCCACGACGTCGCCATTGAGACACACCGCATCGCCGGTGCTGGCTTCGCCGCTTGATTCCTCGGTCGTGCTGCTCGCGCCCGACTCGCCGGTGCTGCTGTCGCTCCCGCTGCTCGACTCGCCGACGCCCGTGGCCGTATCGCTGGCGACGGCGCCCGTGCCCGTGCCCGTGGCTGTGCCCGCATCGCTGGCGACGGCGCCAGTGCTCTGGCCAGAGCCCGTGGTCGGGACATCCGTGGTCGTGCTGACGTCGCCCGACGACGTTACCGTGCCCGTCCCGCTCGACCCGTCGTCGCGGCCTTGGACTCCACCACAGGCGATAAAGAAGGTCCCCAAAAGAGCGATCTTGATGTTCATGCAAAGTACATAACAGGTAGATTACGCCGCCGTCAACTCGTCCGATAGTCTCCCGGGTTCTCTCCAGGTCCGTGGACACGCGCACTGGACACGCGCACTGGACACGCGCACTGGACACGTATAATGGCCGCCGCGATTCCGCACTTGCCCCGTCGGCGGTCTCGGGTATTGTGGACCGCGTCGACTCGAGCGATCCTATCTGCACTCCCATGACCCGCCGCCCACGCTGTCCACTCCTCGTCGCATTCGTGATGACCCTCCCTCTCGCCTGCTCCACGCCGTCCGGACGCGAGAGCGCGAGCGCCAGCACCGACGACGGCACCACTGGACCGACCGCGACGGGCACCGTCACGCCCACTTCCTCCGCGACGAGCACCGTGCCGACCACCGAGGTCGACGAGCCGACCACGTCGACGAGCTCGACGAGCTCGACGAGCTCGACGAGCTCGACGACCTCGACGAGCTCGACGAGCTCGACGAACCCCATCTCGACGGTCACCGGCGACAGCGAGATCACCGCCACGACGACCTCGGCCACCACCCAGGAGTGCGTCCCGAGCGGCGCCGACGAGACCGTGTGCGACCTGATCGATGACGACTGTAACGGCATCGTCGACGACGTCGATGTCGGCGGGGACGGCATCTGCGACTGCCTGCGCCTCGGCCTGTTCGGCAAGTCTGGCGGCCTCGCCGAGGAGAACTTCCAGATCTGGCTCAAGGACCGCGGCGCCGCGGTGACCGTCTTCGCCGACGAACCGACGCTCTCGCCGGCGCTGTTCGCCCAGGTCGACATCATGATCATGGGCTGGCTGAGCCGCACGTACACCGCCGAGGAGGGGCTCGCCCTGCGCACGTGGATCGAGGCCGGCGGCGGCGTGATGATGATGAACGGCTACTCCGGGGACCCCGAGATCGCGGTGGCCCCGTACAACGTCGTGCTCGCCGACATGGGCCTCGCGTTCCACGGCCCGTTGCTCAACAGCGTGGTGACCGAATGGACGGACCACCCGGTCGCTGCCGGCCTCAACGCGGTCAACTTCATCGGCGGCTACTGGATCGGCCCGCTGCCGAACATGCCGGACGCCGCCGTCCCGATCGCCTCGATGGGCGGCGATACGGTCGCGGTCGCCCACACCCGCGGCGCCGGCCGCATGGTCATTTGGGGCGACGAATGGATCAAGTACGACTCGGAATGGATGACCCCCGACGTCCCCAACTTGTGGGTCAACATTTTCAATTACATCGGCCCCACGAGCATCTGCACCGTCCCCGGATGAACGTCGCCTACGCGCAGGGAGAGCGCGCCGCCGTCAACTGGCCCACGCGTCGCGACGGGACTGCCCACGACCCAAAGGTGCGGGGGCGTTCGGCCACATCCTCCGTATCTCACTCGTATCGCTCAAGAGCGCAGGAGCGCCCTGCGGGTCACAGTACACTCCGTTGCAGTACTTGCAATCCTCGAGCGGAGGGGCTGGCGATGTGACAAGGTGGCAAGATCAACATTGTGCATTTTGTGGATGCGATGGCGATGGCGTGGATCATCGGGCCTGGCCTGGCGACCGAGCCGCGGACGGTCGACTACCGACCCGATTTCAAGCCGCCGCACTCGTTCGCCGAGCAGACACAAGCCTTCGCGTGGAGCCCTCCGCGGCGGCAGGACGTTGCTATCATGGCGCTCAATTGGTGAGCGCATCGAGGGCGATCGGGCCGGTGGCCAGCGCCTTGACCAGATCCTCCACGCCAGCGTCGGGTGCGAGCCGCGTGCCCGCCGGGTCGACGGCGAGCGGGAGCACGTGGACAGGCCCATGGCCCTGAAAGGTCCACCACAGGAGCACAAGCAGGGTGTCGACGTCGACGGTGTTGCAGCCGCAGGACTCGGCGCCGATGACCACGGCGTTGAGCAGATCGGCCCGACGGTTGTTCGACCGCCAGTCGGACAGCGCCACGAAGCCGCGCTCGATCGGGTCGCACCCGCCGATCGCGGCCTTGAGAGTCGCGTCGAACATCGCTGACTGCCCGCGTGGGTCGCGATGCGTCGCCTCGATCTTGGCCGCGAGCGCGGGCGGGATCGCTGGGGCCTGCGCGTCAACAGGCACACGGAACAGTACGTATAACGGCGCCCGCTTGGCCAGGCGCAGCAGCGGGACGACGTCGCGGATCTTGGTGCCTGGCTCGAGCGCGAGGTGGATCGGCTCCGGGGGCCCGAAGTCGCGGGCGCCCTGGGTGGCGACCACGATGTCCAGCTCGCCGTCGCTGGCGAGCGGCGTGCCCTCGAAGTTGCGGGTGCCGTCGGCGTAGACGTACAGGAGCCGCCCGCCGCCCGTCGGCTGGCCCGCTGCGCTGGCGAGCGCGGGCAGCGGGATGATGTAACCGATCGACATCATCCCGTGCGCGTCCTGATCTTCACCCGGTGGCAGGAGGGTCGCGAGGGCGGTCCGCATCGCCGCGATCCGCGACTGACACACCGCATCGTTGCCGCACCCGAGAGACAGCAGCGTGGCGACGACGGTGACCCGGACGAAGGAGAGGCGCATCGATAGAGTATAACGCTGCGTGCGTGACCCGAGTTGCGAGGCCGGATCCGCCTGGAGCCAACCTCCCTGCTGCGCCAGCCACCCGGAGGTCGGTACCCGGAGATCGCCTCGCGCCAGTTCTGCGCCGCCATGTATCAGCGGAGTCGGATGAACACGGGGTTGATGCCGTCGAGCGCGAAGAGCAGGGCCGGGCCGGGCTGGCCGTCGCGGTGGAGGGGCTCGGTGGGGGCGAGGTAGAAGCGGGCGGACTCGCCGGGGGCGAGCACAAGCTCTTCGGGGTCGCGGCGCTTGCCGGGCGGGGGCTCGACGCCGACGGACCACGCGTCGCTGCGGCGGCCGTCATCCCACGCGAGCTCGGGCAGCCAGAGGGCGCCGAGGGAGCCGGTGCGCGGGCTCGGCTCGAGGTTGTTCGGGGCGCGGGCGCTGACCTCGAGGATAGTGACGCAGCCGTCCTTCGGGACCTTGTCGCGGGCCCACAGGATGCGCTTGCGATCGATCGTGTCGCCGCAGGCGCTGCCGATGACCCGCAGGTCGCCCTTCTCGAGCGAGAGCAGGGTGCCAGGGGCGGGCAACTGGGCGTGTTTGCGGGCGAGCAGGCGGCCGAGGTGGCGAGTGAAGACGTCGTGGTAATGGGCGAGCGGGGGAAGCAGGGCGATGACCCGCGGGTCGGACCAGCCGACCAGGCCGGCGACGGCCTCGACGTGGCGCTGCAGGTCGGTCATGCCCCAGCCGCCGATGCCCCAGTCGAGGCTTTGTTCGGAGATCGGGTCGACGCCGATGTCGAACCGGGCGAGCCGCCCCGTGAGTGCGTCGATGCGGGCGCGGACCTGACGCTCGAGGCCCTCGCGGGTGAGGGCGACGCACGCGACATCGAGGCCGCGGGCGGCGTGGACGAGCGGGAAGGCGCCGGTATAAGCCAGCGAGATGCGGCCGAGGGCGATGTCCTGGGTGCCCCATAACCATGAGCGGCTGGGGCGCCAGATCTTGAGGGCGACGGCCTCGCCAGGCTCGAGCTGGGCCAGAGGGACGATGATGCGGGCGCGGCCTTCGTGGCGGAAGACGTCCGGGCGGTGCGGTGGCGTCTTGCCGACGCGCAGCTCGGCGACCAGCTCGTCGGGGTCGGGGCCGCCGCGCGCGGTGAAGTCGCAGACGAGCAGGTCGCCATGCAGCGGGCCGCCGGGGAGCAGCTCGGCGGGGGTGAAGCTCTCGAGGGTGGTGGCGGGGGCGTAGTTGGGGTCGCGGCTCCACGCGGGGCGGGCGGCGAGGCTGTCGGCGGGGCTGGTGAGCTGCGCGGGCGGGGGGAGCTGGGGGACGCTGCGGTCGGTGCGGGTGGTGGCCAGGGGCGGGGCACACACGCGGTCGTCGAGGCGGCACAGCGAGGGGTCGCGCGGGCGGCTGAAGGTCGGCTCGACGTGGATCGGATCGAGGGGTTGTGGGGCGCCGTGGAAGCGGTCGCGCAGGCGGGCGGCGAGCGGCTTGCCGGCGGGCAGCGGGGCGCTCCAGGTGACGCGCACGCCGGCGGTGTCGCGCAGCTCGAGCTCGAGGTCGATGCGCAGGGCGACCTCGTCGCGCGGGCGCGGGATCACGTAGTAACGATCGCAGGGCGAGCGGCCGCGGCAGCCGTGCGGCGGGGTGACGAGCACGGCGAGGCGCTGGGCCCACGGGGTGGCCCGGATCTGGGCCTCCTCGTCGGGCGGAATCTCCTCGCTACCGAGCTCGAGGGTGGCGATCTCCAAGATGCCGACCGTGGGTAAGTTGACCCACCACGGGAGGCCGGCGGACTTGAGGCTGTAGCGGGTGCCCGAGCTGGCGGGGCGCTCGCGGGTGAAGGCGGCGAACAGCTCGCGGGTCGGGGCGTAGATCGGCAGGGCGGCGATGTCCTGGCGGCCCTCGGCGACGAGGGCGAGGCCGGGGCTGAGCCGGAGGTCGGGGTCGTCCAGCTCGAGGACGACGCGGATGATGTCAAAGTCGTCGAGGCCGATCGGCAGCAGGCGCTCGTCCGCGGGCTCGAAGCTGGCGGGCGGGATGACCTCGATCAGCAGGCGCGGGCGGGCTTCGGCGACGAAGGCAGCGAGCTCGTATTCCCGCCGCGCGAGCGGGAGGTCGAGCAGGCGACCGAGAGCGCCCTGTTCGGGCGGTGGGGGTTCGCCGCGGCCGGCACAGGCGGTGACGAGCGCGAGGCAGGCGGCGAGGCACCGGAGCGAGGGCATGGGCGCGGGACTTTATCACGGTAGTTTGCGCGGGCGGCGGCGCGGGGGCGGTGTCGCCGGGTACCAGGGCCGCCGTCGACCCAAACCTCAACCTCTCGCGGCGACCCAGTTTGGCAGTTTGACAGTTTGGCAGTTCGGCATCGGTCGGGTCTTGCAGCATTCCCGAATCGCGTGGGCCCAGCTCCTCGCCCGCATCTTCGCCGTCGACATCACCGCGGTTTGTCGCTGGAAATGCGATCTTCGGCGAGCGCGGCGTCGATTGCGCTCGACAGATCGCGGCGCAGGAGCGCTGGGGCGAAATCGAGTCCCTGTTCGACGGCAGTTCGGGCTGCGGCGGGCGAGACTCCGCATAACACGACGCGGGCTCCGAGTAGCGATACCGCACGTGCTATTCGAACCAGCCCCTCGGCCACGGCCGCTTCAATGACCTTGGCGCCCGTGACATCGAGGATCACGGCACGTGCACCCGACGCGGCGACACTAGAAAGCACCCGCTCCTCGGCTTGCGGCAACAACCCCGGATCAAGCGCTCCGGCAATGGGCACGAGGATCACCCCGCGATGGACCGCCAGAATCGGTGCGACCAGGTCTTGCACCGCTGAGAACAGGCGCGCGGATTCCGCGTGTGACGCATCGAGCTCGAGGATACGTGATTCGAGCTCGTTCCTTCGCGCTTCGAGCTCGTTCCGCATATCATGCAAAACGCTGTTTGCGACCTCGAGCCGGTTTCGCTGCATGGCCTCGCTGACGAGCGCATCGCGTGCTACTCGCTCCACCTCCGCCATGCGCGTCGCATCGTGCAACGTGACGAGCAATGTGTCCTCGTCAATGCGCACGATCGTCACGTCGAGATACATCGGCTGCTTGTTCGGACGCACAATATCGAGGCGCCTGTCGCGACAGACGTCACTGCTTATTGCCGATTTCGCAAGCGCCTCGCGTACATCAGGGGCATGGGCATAAATCAGGCCGAGCACATCCATGGGATGGTCCGCGGTTTCGACCTCGTGCATGATTCTCGCAGCCACGGGGTTTAGCAGCCGAATTTCACCGTTCGCCGCGCACTCGAGAATCCCAATCGGTGTTCGATAAAGAAGCTCGAGTAGTCTTGCATGCTCATGCGCCCGCTCGTCGTCTGCGGACCCCGGATCGGCGCTATTTTCAGACATCTCACTCACATTCTACGAATGATGACGTATCGAAATGAACTTCCGGGCGACTGGAGCAGCCGGAGCGATATCGGTGTCGGGCGCATTCGGAATGTGAGCACATAATCAAATGTCGCATCCAGTTCAGGTTCATCGATCATTCGCTGAGCGACCATGAAGTTGTTCATGCAGGGGGCCACATCAAGGAAGAATGACTGACCTAATACGCGGGATCTGTCGAGTCCTGACATGAGTGACTCCCAGGCGTTGTAGTGCAAGACTCGAGACCCTTCATCCAAGCGGATGATGCCGAATTGCGCGCTATCCATCTCCGCAGGCGACGTCGCGTCAAGCTGCGCGTGCAGGTCCTGTGTGTCAAAAGTTATCATCTAAACGTGCATCCTTGCGAATCATGGATTTGGATTAAAGTTCCATGTAACCGTGTTTGCTCTGCCGGGTCAATGCTTCGGCGACGGAAAGTGCGCTCCGCGAGCATGCGGGTCCAGTTGGCGACGATCTGCATGGGTAGCGGCGCAGTCTACCAGGGTCATCCGGGCAAGGGAAGCGGGTGCGAACGGTGCCGTCTTGAGGGCAAGAACGCGCGATCACTCGGCCAATATGGCTCAGGCCCGGATCACGGTGATCCGTCGTCCGCATCGGCCGCATCGGCCGCGTCGTCCGCGTCGTCCGCATCGGCCGCATCGGCCGCGTCGTCCGCATCGGCCGCATCGGCCGCGTCGTCCGCATCGGCCGCATCGGCCGCGTCGTCCGCATCGGCCGCATCGGCCGCATCGGCCTCGGCGATCTTGCAGCCACGAGCCTCCGCGAACGCGGCGTAATACACCCACGTCGCCGCGTCCGGCCCGCGTGCCTCGTCCGCCGCTCGCGCGCAGGTAGGCAGGGTCTGCCGGCGGCAGCGTGTTGTCCGCGAGGCCCCAGCCGAGCGACCGCAGCCGCGCGCGCACGACCTCCGCGGTCGCGGTAGCCTCCGCGGATACGGTCACCTGCGGCGCGACGGCCCGCGTCGGTGACCGCGAGAGGTCGACCCGCACGCTCGCCCGCCCGTCGACGACCAGGGCCGGTGCCCACAGGCCGTAGCTTCTTCTCGCTGGTGGACAGCAGCAGGGCCAGCGTCTCGGAGGTGACCTCACCCTGGCGCAGCGCGTGATCGAGGACAGGGACGGCCATGTCGCCAGGGTGCCATCATGCCGGCGCGGCCGGCCAGGGTAGGGCTGTCCCAAGGGACAGGTCCGGGCGCCCTATTGACATCGCGCGCGATCCGCGACAAGACTGCCATCGATGCTGCGCAGCTTCCTCGCCGTGTTGGCCGGCCTCGTGCTCGGCATGTTCGTGATCACGGCCGTCGAGTCGATGATCCCGATGATCTATCCCGTGCCCAAGGCGAGCGACCCGAGCGACCCCGAGGCGCTGCGGGCGATGATGGCGGGCATGCCGACCGGGGTGTTCGTCATCCTGATGTGCGGGTGGACCTTCGGGGCGCTGGCAGGCGGGCTGCTGGCCGCGCGGCTGGCCTCGACGTGGTTTCACAAGGCGCCGCTGCTCCACGCGCTCGCCGTCGGCGTGGTCCAGACCGCGGGCGCGATCGCCAATTTTACGATGCTCCCGCACCCGACCTGGGTCCTGGTCGCCGGGATGTTGGTGTTCATCCCGATGGCGCTGCTGGGCGGCAAGCTCGGCCAGCGACCGGCTGTCTGAGCCGTGCTGATCCATGCTGCTCGCCGCGGAGAACGCGCCAGAAGTGCCTTCGTGGTCGTTTGCCGGGGGCTGCGTGCGGCCCATTCGCGGCGGTTGTGTGATAAGCAGGCCGGGCCAGCATGCGCACGCCCGAGGCCCTAGAGACCCTCGTCGAATACGGCATCATCGAGGAGGTGCTTCGCCCGCTCATGAGCGGCAAGGAGGCGCAGATCTATCTCGTGATCTCCGGCGGCGAGCGGCGCGTGGCCAAGGTCTACAAGGAGGCCCAGGACCGGTCGTTCAAGCAGCGGGCCGAGTATACCGAGGGTCGCAAGAGCCGTAACAGCCGCGACGCGCGGGCGATGGCGAAGCACTCGCGCCACGGCAAGGCCCAGGACGAGGCCGCGTGGCGATCCGCGGAGGTCAACGCGATCTATCGCCTGAGCTCCGTGGGCGTGCGCGTGCCGACCCCGTACCACTTCGTCGACGGCGTGCTGGTGATGGAGCTCGTCACCGATGCGCAGGGCGACCCGGCGCCGCGCCTCGGAGACCTGCAATTCGAGGCGGCCGGCGCCCGCGAGGTCTACGAGCACCTCATCACCCAGGTCGTGCGCATGCTGTGCGCCGGGGTCGTGCACGGCGACCTGTCCGAGTTCAACGTGCTCATGGGCGCGGACGGCCCGGTCATCATCGACTTCCCGCAGGCGGTCGACCCGGCCAGCAACGCCTCCGCCCGCAAGCTGCTGATCCGCGACGTCGACAACCTGCACCGCTTCGCGGCCCGGTTCGTGCGCGGCGGTCGGGCGCTGCCCTACGCGCAGGAGATGTGGGACCTCTACCAGGCCAACCTGCTCACGCCCGAGACGCCGCTGCGGGGTCGCCACGTCGCCTCGCAGCGGCCCACCAACACCGCAGACGTCCTGGCGATCATCGGCGACGCCGAGCGCGACCACCGACGCAAGCAGGCCCGCGAACAAAACCCCGGCGGTCGACCTGGGCGGGACTCCGCAGCCGCGAGCCCGCAGCAAGGCCCGCGCGGGCCACAAGCTTCGCATCCTCCGCATCCTCCGCATCCTCCGCAGGCTCCGGATGGCCGGCAGGCTTCGGGCCCACAGCAAGCACCGCGCGGCTCGCAAGCCGCGGCGCCCCGGGGCCCGCGCGGGCCCAAAGTCGAGGTGCAGATGACCCCGCCCGACGCGCGCGGACGGGTCGCG
>Ga0335394_10011385_pt1 | contig 10035 bp, 10 predicted proteins | sample MAT03_FD_205741 | JGI IMG/M metagenome (GOLD analysis project Ga0335394, IMG submission 205741) | Freshwater microbial communities from Lake Fryxell liftoff mats and glacier meltwater in Antarctica - MAT-03 (spades assembly) (version 2) ...
CGACGACAGGTGTGAGTGGTACAGCCAGGGCTCACCCGGCCACATCGCATCCTCGAAGCGGCCGAAGAGCGGCAGGCGCTGCTCGATGAAGGAGCGCAGCGAGCGCAAGGCCTCCTCGCGCGTGACCGGCCAGGCAAAACTGCCCAGACTGCCAGGGTGCTGCGCGAAGTGGTGGTTGACCAGGGCGATGACCTCGCGCGTCAGCGCATCGGGCTCGACGCGGGCCCGTGCGGGCATGCCGACCGGCCCCTCGGCGCCGAAGACTTCGCGGTTGTCGGCGTCGAAGTTCCACCGGCCACCCTCGGGCTGGCCGTCCTTCGTCCCGTCCTTCGTCCCGTCCTTCGTCCCGTCCTTCATCAGTACGCCGTGGCGCCGACGCAGCTCGCGGTAGAAGTACTCCAGCCGCAGCGCCTTGCGTCCTTTGGCATGGGCCGCGAACTCGCCCACGGTGGTGTAGAAGTGGCGGTCTTCGCGCACCTCGAGCACCAAGCCCGCGCCGACGGCCACCGCCTTCATCGACTGCCCCACGCGCCAGTCGCCAGGGGCCGTCATCACCAGGCGCCGGGGAGAAAGCTCTTCGATCGTCGCCTGCAGTTCGGCGGCCAGGCTGCCGCGATTGCCCGGGTCGTCCAGGCGCGTGTAGTGCAGCGGCCGGCCCGCGGCGCGCAGCGCCAGGGCGAAGTGGCGCATGGCCGACAGGAACAGCGCGATGCGTGGCTTTCCCGACCAGACATGCGACGACTCCTCAGTGACCTCGGCCATCCACACCGCATCCCGCGCGGGATCGAAGCCGTCGAACGCGGACGCATCCAGATCGAGCTGGTCGCCCAGCACGACCACCAGCGTGCGCAGTTCAGACATGGGTCGGGCGGGTTTTGCGACAGGCGTCGGAGCAGAACTTCACCTCGTCCCAGCTGCGCGCCCAACGCTTGCGCCAGGTCATTGCGCGGCCGCAGCCCATGCAGGGTTTGCTGGGCAGCGACTGCTTGTTGCCTTTGAAGGGCGGGGCTGCGAGCTTGATAGGCAACATGTCGAGGCCGCAGCGGGTGCCCGCAGACCTTTCTCAGTGGGTGTTCGGTGCCAGTTCGGCAGCGCCTGGTCTGGCGCTGGAGGGCCTGATGCGAACGTCCGCGAGCATGGCGCCGGTCAGTGCCTGGGCGGATGTCCAGGCGCCTTCCACGCCAGTGCCGCCCAGGCCATCGCCGCACACGCCCAGGCCCAGCGACGGATCCCACCAGCAGCGGCCTGACGTATCCGGTTCGGCGCGCAGGGCCGACGCAAAACGCCATCGGTGCACCAACGCGTGACGCCAGGACACCGAGTGCCCGATCCAATCGGCGAGCGCCGCTTGCAGCAGGGCTCGAACCTCGCCAGCGCGGTCCTCGAGATGCATCTGACTCCACTCGGCTGTCGCGTGCGCGACCCAGTGGACCAATCCTGGCCGCTCGGCGCGACCAGGCTTCGAGTCGTTTCGCGCAATCCATGACAGCGGGCCACGCCCCGGCATGGCCACCTCCCAGCCTACGGAGTGGGCGGACCCGGCCACGCCCATCAGAGTCCAGCAGGGAAACATCTGTATCCCGCGAGCCTGCTCTGCCCAGTCGGCGCGATGCGGCTGCAGCAGCGGCGCGGCCTGCTGCGGGGGCAGGGCCAGCACGACCCGGCTGAAGCCTTCCCCGACGCTCACACCCTCGCTGTCGACATGCCATCCGCGCTCGTCATGCCGCAACGCATCGACCTGGCAAGACAGGCGCACCGGGATGTTGCCCAGAAGCCTTCGGCACAGCGAGGGCATGTCTGATGCGGGAACCCACAGCGCCGGGGTGTGCAGCGGCTGATGGCTGCCGGGCGCCATGGCTGGCGCCCACAGCGAAAGCCATCCGTCGCGTCGTGCCTGCTCGACGAAAACGGCGAACTCCGGCGAGCGCGCCGAGAACGCGGGCGCGCCATGGTCGAAGGAGGCCTCGAGCGCGCTGCCGTCGGCGTCGACCCACTCCATGCGCCGGGTTGCAAGTCGCCCGCCCACGCCACGAGACTTGTCGAACAGCTGCACCGCATGGCCCGCGTCGGCCAGCCGTCGGGCGCAACTGACGCCTGCGATGCCGGCACCGATCACGGCCACTCGCGCAGGCTTTGGCAGTGGGCTCACGGCTTGCGCCAAATGCGACGCGTGAGGAGAAAGAAGCGGTAACCTGCCTCGAGCAGCCACAGGCCTGGCCCGCGACCCAGCAGCCGGCCTGCCCAGGCCCACCGTGGCAAAGCGCGCCAGAGTTCAGTGAACGCCCGCGCACCGCTGACCAGGCTGCCGTCGGCGCGCCGAAGATGCAGCCGGGACATGGCGTCGTTGCGCGTCAATCCTTCACCCAGCGCGGGCGCTTCGCACTGAGCCACATCGACCCACCGCACCGCGCCGGCACCGGGCTGCCGGCGGTACATCTCGATCTCACGCGAGCACACCGGGCAGGCGCCGTCGAAATAAACGGTGGTGGATGGTCGGTCGACGAGAGTCATGCTTGTCCCGGCCCGGGGATGGAGGTCTGTCACCTCGCATCGCCCGGCAGCTTCAGAGACGGGGGCTTGCCTTACTTGGGCATCAACACCGTGTCGATCACGTGGATCACGCCGTTGCTCGCAGTCACGTCGGCGGTGGATACCTTGGCGCCATTGACGGTGACGCCGCCCGTCGTTGCGATCATCAACTCGCTGCCCTGCACGGTCTTGACCTTGCCGGCCTTGATGTCCTTGGCCATGACCGTCCCCGGAACCACGTGATACGTCAGAACGGCGGACAGCTTGGCCTTGTCCTTCAGCAGTGCGTCGAGGTCGGCCTTGGGAACCTTCGCGAACGCGGCGTCCGTCGGCGCGAACACCGTGAACGGGCCCTTGCCCTTCAACGTGTCGACCAGGCCTGCGGCCTGCAGCGCGGTGGCGAGGGTCTTGAAACTGCCGGCGGCGACGGCGGTCTCGACGATGTCCTTGGCCTGGACCGAGACGGCTGCCAGCGCGATGGCGCCAGCGATGATGAGGTTTTTCATTTGTGTTCCTTGGGAGGTGCCCGGCAGCGTCTGCGACCGGGGCATGAGGCAGGGAGGTCGGGCGCCGTTCAGCGCCGGTCGATTCAGGCGGGCAGAAGCACCGAGTCGATCACGTGGATGACGCCATTGGTGCACACGATGTCGGTCTTCACGACGGTCGAGGTGCCATTGAGCTTGACGCCGTCTTTGGTGCTGACGGCCAGCGTGGCGCCATTGAGGGTGTTGGCCGACTGGCCGTCCATCGCCACCACGTCGGAGGCCATCACTGCGCCGGCGACCACGTGATAGGTCAGGATGGAGGTGAGCTTCGGGATGTCCGTCAACAGGCTTTCCACCGTGCCGGCCGGCAGCTTGGCGAACGCTTCGTCGCTGGGCGCAAAGACGGTGAACGGGCCGGCTCCTTTGAGCGTGTCGACGAGGTTCGCTGCGGTCAGCGCAGCGGCGAGGGTCTTGAAACTTCCGGCCGCGACGGCGGTGTCAATGATGTCATGCATGGTTTTCTCCTTTGGGATGGGCGGGATCGGGGGTTGCTGTGCGGGATTCGACGCCTGCGCTGAGGCAGGGGCGGTGAAGAGGGGTGCTTGGGACCGCACAGAGGCGACTATAGGTCATAGAGAGACAAGTGAAACGATATTGATGTGTAAAAAGTGGTCTTGGATCCAATAATTTCGTTGCAACTACGTTACGTTGAACGAGTCAGATCACAATCTGGCGGTCCCATCGACCCTCTGGAGACTCACTCATGGCCCTGCCAATGCCTGTCGACGAACCCGGTGTCAGAACCCTGATGCGCAGTGGCACGGCAGCACGCCTGGCGGGCCTGTCTCCTTCGACACTGCGCATCTGGGAGCACCGTTACGGCGTCGTGGCGCCACCCAAGTCAGCCGCTGGCCAGCGCAACTACTCGATGAAAGACATCGCGCGGCTGCGGCTCATCAAGCGGCTCACGCTCGAAGGGCATGCGATCGGCACGCTGGCGCACCTCGATGTCGATGCGCTTGCGGTGCTGACATCGGGCAGCCAGGTGGCATCGACGGCCGCGCAACGGGTTCTGGTCGTCGGCCACGCCGCCGCGCTCAAGCTCGAGGGCCGGCTGCGACCAGCGCCAGCGCGTGTCTTCGACGATCTGGGTCATGCGGAGCGCGAAGTCGTCAGCGTCGGTGCCGCCGATGTGCTCGTCGTGCATGTGCCGTCACTGCACCCGTCGATGACCGAGCGGGTGGTGGCGCTTCGAAACAATCTGCCGGCGCCCCATGTCGTCGTGGTCTACACGTTCGGGGCTGAAGCGGTGGCCGAAGCGCTGCGCGCGGCCGGCGTGACGGTGCGCCGCGAACCGGTCTCGGGCAAGGAACTGGCGCGGCTGATCGTTGCCTGGCGCCCGGTCGAGGCGGCAGTTGCGTCGGGGGTGGCGGGGGTGGCGGGCGGCAGGCAGACGCATCCGAGGCGCTACAGCGACGCCGAACTGGTCGTGCTGACCGAGATGCCGTCGATGGTCGCCTGCGAGTGCACGCGTCATCTGGCCGAGATCGTCGCGCTGCTGGTCAGCTTCGAGCTGTACAGCACCGAGTGCGCCGCGCGAAGTCAAGACGACGCGGCGTTGCATCGCCACCTGTACGAGGTCACGAGCGCAGCCAGAACGATGCTCGAGCAGGCACTCGCGCGGCTGGTCATCGAAGAAGGGCTGGTGCTGTAGATCGAACGCGGGCCGCCCGCGCTGCTGAACCGCCAGAATGACAGGGCGAAGATGCAGGGCGCGCCTGCCCGGGCGGCTCATCTCGTTTAGGCTTACGCAATGAACACGGCTTCCGTCCCACCCGACGCCATCCACCTGATCGGTTCGATGGCCACCCGTCAATTCGTCGCCGAACTCGCGGCGCAGTACCAGCGCATCAGCGGCCGGGCGGTGCGCGCCGAGGCCGCTGGCGGCGTGGACGTGGTCCGCCGCGTGCGCGCCGATGAGGCCTTCGACGCGGTGCTGCTGGCCGCGAAGTCGGTCGACGAACTGATCGCTGCCGGCCATCTGCGGGCCGGCTGCCGGGTGGATCTGGTGCGCTCGGGGGTCTCGGTGGCGGTGCGCGCGGGTGCGGCGAAGCCCGACATTGCCACCGAGGAGGCGTTGCAGCGGGCCGTGCTGGCGGCCCCCGGCATCGCCTGCTCGACCGGGCCCAGCGGCGTGCATCTGCAACAGGTTTTCGAGCGCTGGGGCATGGCCGCGCAGATCGCGGCGCGCACGGTGCAGGCGCCGCCCGGCGTGCCGGTGGGCAGCCTGGTCGCCGAGGGCCGCGTGGCGCTGGGTTTTCAGCAGCTCAGCGAGCTGATGCATCTGGGCGGCATCGAGGTGCTCGGGCCGCTGCCACCGGGCGTGCAGATCCTGACCACCTTCTCCGGCGGTGTCGCCAGTGCGTCGGCGCAGCCGGGCGCGGTGAACGAACTGCTTCAGTGGATGGCCGGGCCCGCCGCCGAGGCGGCGCGCCAACGCCACGGCCTGCTGGCAGCATCTTGAGCAAGATATCCAGGACGGCCACGCGCCGCATGACCGCATGAACATCGTCTGCATCGGCGGCGGCCCCGCCGGCCTGTACTTCGCGCTCTTGATGAAGCTGCAAAACCCGGACCATCAAGTGGTGGTGGTCGAGCGCAACCGGCCTTACGACACCTTCGGCTGGGGCGTCGTGTTCTCAGACCAGACGCTGGGCAATCTGCAGGCCGCCGACCCGGTGACGGCGGCGCAGATCCTCGATGCCTTCAACCACTGGGACGACATCGAAGTGCACTTCGATGGCCGCACGATGCGCTCGGGCGGACACGGCTTCTGCGGCATCGGACGCAAGCGGCTGCTGAACATCCTGCAGGCGCGCTGCGAGACGCTGGGCGTCGAGCTGCGTTTCGAGACCGATGTGCAGGACGACGCGGCCTACCCCGAGGCCGACCTGATCATCGCCAGCGACGGCCTGAACAGCCGCATCCGCGAAAAGTACGCCGAGGTCTTTCGCCCCGACATCGACGAACGCCGCTGCCGCTTCGTCTGGCTGGGCACGAAGAAGCTGTTCGAGGCCTTCACCTTCGACTTCCAGAAGACGCCTTGGGGCTGGTTCCAGGCCCATGCGTACCGTTTCGACGACCAGACCTCGACCTTCATCGTCGAGACGCCCGACGAGGTGTGGCGCGCCGCCGGTCTGGACCGCATGGAGAAAGAGGAGGGCATCGCGTTTTGCGAGCGGCTGTTCGCCAAGGTGCTGGACGGCCACACGCTGATGAGCAACGCGCACCACCTGCGCGGCTCGGCGCAGTGGATCCGTTTTCCGCGCGTGATCTGCCGCACCTGGGTGCAGCCGCAGGGCGGCGCCGACGGCGCGACGCCGGTGGTGCTGATGGGCGACGCCGCGCACACCGCGCACTTCTCGATCGGCTCGGGCACCAAGCTGGCGCTGGAGGATTCGATCGAGCTGGCGCGCTGCATCGGCGCGGCGCCGGGCGACCTGCCCGCCGCGCTGCAGCGCTACCAGGCGCTGCGCAGCGTGGAGGTGTTGCGCATCCAGAACGCCGCGCGCAACTCCACCGAATGGTTCGAGAACGTCGATCGCTACGCGCAGCTGCCGCCGCCGCAGTTCGCCTACTCGCTGCTGACGCGCAGCCAGCGCATCAGCCACGAGAACCTGCGCCTGCGCGACGCCGGCTATGTCGAGGGCTTCGAAGCCTGGCTGGCCGAACGCGCTGGCGCCCCCGGGCCCAAGCCGCCGATGTTCACGCCTTTCACGGTGCGCGGCGTGACGCTGAAAAACCGCGTCGTGGTCTCGCCGATGGCGCAGTACTCGTGCGTCGACGGCCTGCCGGCCGACTGGCATCTGGTGCACCTGGGCGCTCGCGCGCTGGGCGGCGCCGGGCTGGTGATCGCCGAGATGACCTGCGTCTCGGCCGATGCGCGCATCACCCCGGGCTGCCCCGGGCTGTGGAACCAGGCGCAGCAATCGGGCTGGCAGCGTGTGGTCGAGTTCGTGCATCGACACAGCGACGCGAAGATCGGCCTGCAGATCGGCCACGCCGGCGCCAAGGGCTCGACGCGCCTGGGCTGGGAAGGCATCGACCAGCCGCTGCCCCAGGGCAACTGGCCGCTGGTCTCGGCCTCGCCGCAGCAGTATCTGGACGGCATCAGCGACTGGTCGCGTGCGATGACGCGCGAGGACATGGACCGCGTGCGCGACGACTTCGTGCGCAGCACCCGCTACGCCGCCGAGGCCGGCTTCGACTGGCTCGAACTGCACTGCGCGCACGGCTACCTGCTGTCGAGCTTCATCAGCCCGCTGACGAATCAACGCAGCGATGCCTACGGCGGCGCGCTGGCTGAGCGCCTGCGCTACCCGATCGAGGTCTTCACGGCCGTACGCGCGGCCTGGCCGGTCGATCGTCCGATCTCGGTGCGCATCTCGGCGCACGACTGGGTGGAAGGCGGCATCACGCCCGACGACGCGGTGCAGATCGCCCGCGCCTTCAAGGCCGCCGGGGCCGACATGATCGACTGCTCGGCCGGTCAGGTCAGCAAGCAGGAGCGGCCGGTGTTCGGCCGCATGTGGCAGACCCCGTTTGCCGATCGCGTGCGTAACGAGGCCGGCATCGCCACCATCGCCGTCGGCGCCATCAGCGAGGCCGACCATGTGGACAGCATCATCGCCGCGGGCCGCGCCGACCTGTGCGCGATCGCCCGTCCGCACCTGGCCAATCCCGCGTGGACTCTGCAGGAGGCAGCGCGGCTGGGTTATCTGGACGTCGACTGGCCGGCGCCGTACCGCGCGGCGAAAGATCAGCTCGAGCGCAACCTGGCGCGCGAGCGCGCTGCGCAGGCCGGGTCGGGCGCGGTTGCGCAGGACAACAAGTCGCTCGGCCTGTGAGGCCGGCGCATCACCGAGAGCCTCACGATGAACCCGAACGCCTCTCCCCAAACCGGCCTTGACCCGGCCCTGGCTGCGGGCAACCGCCGTCCGCTGGCCGGCTACGTGGCCGCGCACTTCGGCTGGCAACTGGCCGACGGTGTGGCCACCATCACGCTGAACCGGCCCGAGCGCAAGAACCCGCTGACCTTCGAGTCCTACGCCGAACTGCGTGACCTGTTCGGCCGCCTCAGGCACGCGCCGGATGTGCATGTGGTGGTGCTGCAAGGCGCCGGCGGCAACTTCTGCAGCGGCGGCGACGTGCACGAGATCATCGGCCCGCTGGTGCGCCTGCCGGCACCCGAGTTGCTGATGTTCACGCGCATGACCGGCGATCTGGTGAAGGCGATGCGGGCCTGCCCGCAGCCGATCGTCGCCGCCATCGACGGCGTGTGCGCCGGCGCCGGGGCCATCTTGGCCATGGCCTCTGACCTGCGGCTGGGCACGGCGCGCGCCAAGGTGGCGTTTCTGTTCAATCGCGTGGGCTTGGCCGGCTGCGACATGGGCGCATGCGCGATGCTGCCGCGCATCGTCGGCCAGGGCCGGGCGAGCGAGTTGCTCTACACCGGCCGTGCGCTGGGCGGCGAAGAAGCCGAGCGCTGGGGCTTTTTCAACCGGCTGGTCGAGCCCGAGGCGCTTTCGGCGCAGGCGCAGGCGCTGGCCGGCGATCTCGCCGCCGGGCCGACCTTCGCCAACGGCATCACCAAGACCATGCTGCACCAGGAGTGGAACATGGGCATCGACCAGGCCATCGAGGCCGAAGCGCAGGCGCAGGCGATCTGCATGCTGACGCAGGACTTCCGCCGCGCCTACGAGGCCTTTGCGGCCCGGCAGCGGCCGGTGTTCGAAGGCAATTGAAGGACATGACCACGATGTCCGCCCACAGTGCTCTGGACTGGCCTTTCTTCGACGACCGCCACCGCGCCCTGGCAGCCGAGGCGCAGGCCTGGTCGGCGGCGCACCTGGCCCATGACCATGGCCCGGATGTCGACGCCGAATGCCGCGCGCTGGTGCGTTCACTCGGCCAGGCGGGCTGGCTGCGCCACGCGGTGGCCGGGCAGGCCCACGGCGGTGCCGCCGAGGTCATCGACACGCGCGCGATCTGCCTGCTGCGCGAGACGCTGGCGCGGCAATCGGGGCTGGCCGACTTCGCCTTCGCAATGCAAGGTCTCGGATCGGGTGCCATCAGCCTGGACGGCAGCGCGGCCCAGCGTGTGCAGTACCTGCCGCGGGTGGCGCGCGGCGAGGCCATCGCCGCCTTTGCGCTGTCCGAGCCCGAGGCCGGCTCCGACGTGGCGGCGATGCAGTGCGCCGCGCGTGTCGAAGGCGGGTACGCGGTGCTCGACGGCGAGAAAACCTGGATCAGCAACGGCGGCATCGCCGACTTCTACGTCGTCTTCGCGCGCACCGGCGAGGCGCCGGGCTCGCGCGGCATCTCGGCCTTCATCGTCGAGGCGGGCACGCCAGGCCTGGAGATCGCCGAACGCATCCAGGTCATCGCGCCGCACCCGCTGGCCCGGCTGCGCTTTGTGGGCTGTCGGGTGCCGCTGACCCACCGCATTGGCGCAGGCGGGGAAGGTTTCAAGGTGGCGATGCGCACGCTGGACGTGTTCCGCACCTCGGTGGCCGCCGCCGCGCTGGGCTTTGCCCGCCGCGCACTGGACGAAGGGCTGGCCCGCGCACGCGGCCGGCGCATGTTCGGCCAGGCGCTGGCCGACTTTCAGCTGACGCAGGCCAAGCTGGCGCAGATGGCCACCACCATCGACAGCGCCGCGCTGCTGACCTACCGCGCCGCCTGGCAGCGCGACCAGGGCCGCAGCGTCACGCGCGAGGCGGCAATGGCCAAGCTGGTGGCCACCGAAGGCGCGCAGCAGGTGATCGACGCCGCGCTGCAACTGTGGGGCGGCCTGGGCGTGGTCAGCGGGCAGCCGGTGGAGCGGCTGTACCGTGAGATCCGCGCGCTGCGCATCTACGAGGGCGCGAGCGAAGTCCAGCAACTGATCATCGCGCGCGAACTGCTGAAGTCAGGGGTCTGAGCGCCCCAGACACGACCTCATGCCGGCGACGCGTCAGCC
>Ga0335394_10011386_pt1 | contig 10035 bp, 7 predicted proteins | sample MAT03_FD_205741 | JGI IMG/M metagenome (GOLD analysis project Ga0335394, IMG submission 205741) | Freshwater microbial communities from Lake Fryxell liftoff mats and glacier meltwater in Antarctica - MAT-03 (spades assembly) (version 2) ...
ATGCGTCGAGTTTTTGCGTTTCGGATGGCACGTGAGCGGCGGCGGGGGTGTTTTCGACGTTCGGAACTGCTCGGTGCGCGCACCCCGAATGGGCACCCGTTGCGGACCGAGAACGAGTGGTGGATTTTGACTGTTTTTTCAGCGCTGCGGTTGCATTACGAACCGTCGAGGATCCGAGGCGGCGGTGTGGCTTTGTACTCGCTCAACAGGAGTTCGTAGAGTTGACGCATCGAGGTCAGTTGGAAATACTGGAAGATGCAGCGAACGTGTTCCCAGAGCCGACGTTTGCTGCCCATTTTTGCCCAGACCGCTTGGAACAACCGATCGCAATGCTGCATGGTCTGATCGACGAGGAAAGCCAACATCATCAGCATCGCGAAGACGACGGATAAATTCTGGTTGCCGTGACCGAAGTTGTGGTCGAAGTGATAGCCTTGGTTTTTCAGGGTGTTGAAGGTTTCGTTTTCGATGTGCCAACGAGCGCGTCCGCCACAGACGAGAACGGGAGCGGTTTCTTCGTTCACCGGCAAGTCGGTGACCCAACTGAAGTGGCGGATGGGGGCCTTGGAACCGTTGGGCGGAATCTCCCAATACTCGAGCATAGTGACCAAGACGTCGGGATTGGATTCGTTGAGGGAAGCTTTTTCGAGCCAACGATAATGGTGCAGCGTACCGTCGGCATCGACCAAAGTCCGGACGTGAGTTCGGCCCGTTTCGTAAGCGGCCTGCATCTGCTCGAACAAGAAGGCGTGGCTGCCGGGCTTGATGCCGATGATGAAACGGATGTTGTGCTCGCGGAGATCGGCGAGGTGCGGGGCATTGGAACTCAAGGCGTCCTCGACGACGATGACGGGCAACTTCGGATGTTCGCGACGAAAGTGAGCGAGAAACCGGCGTGAGGCGTTGCGTTCACAATCATTTTTGGTGTCGCCGTCCTGCTTGATGATCGGCTCGGGGCACAACGGAATGACTTCCTTGAGGTCGGGATGCACCAAGACGGCACCCAGCATTTGATGGGAATAGGCGATTTTGCCATTGCGACTTTTCTTCTCCAAGCAAGAAGGGCAATGGATTTTTTCGGAGGAGAAATAGCCGGTGCCATCGAGGGCCATCAAATAATGGCCCTGGAAAAAGACGAACGGTTCGAGGGCGTTGCCGCGTTGGAGTTGGCGAAAGACGCTGGTGAAGGCCGGACGGAGTTGCTGCGGGTCCACCTTGTCGAGAACGGTGCGCATCTGGGTGTCCGAGGGGACATGTTTGAGGCCGAAGATTCCTTTGAGGTTGAACTCGTCGCGACAGCGTTGCTTGTCGAACGCCAAAAGCGAGGGCGCTTTGAGTGCGAAGACGGCAAAACCTGCCATCAGGCAGTCCGCCAAGGGAATCTCGATCGATTCGGGACGATGGTCTGGAACCTCGCCGAAGACAGAGCGAACCTGTCGATAGAGCGCGTCGGCGGACAAATACGAACGTTCCTTCGTCTCGGAATTCACGGCAAGTCCCTCTGCCCACGTTAATTTGGAGAAGCTGGGTAGGCATCATGCCCGAAATGATTACGGACGGATAGTTCAGAATTGCCGGAAATCCAGCCATCTCACCAAGGGGCGGGAATTGCTGGTAGAATGTCCCCTTTTCTTTCCATGAGAAGCTCGAAGAGTGCGAGGCATGTCGAGATTATCGAGAAGGACAAAATGGCTTCAAGCGAAAAGTAGAATGTCCCCTTTTCCATCCCCCCTTTTCCGTCCCGAAGGTTACGGCGCAAGTGCCATTCGAGACTTGACCCCTTAGATTTCCTGACTCCTTTGATTTCCCCGACCCTACTTGCCCATATCTTTCAGGGCTATGTTGAACACAGTTACTTTTCCTTCGCTGTCTCCAACCGCAGCAATTCTGCGCTCGCCATCAAAACCGAACGCAGTAACATATCCTTGCGAACAAACACGTTCGGAAACCAATCTGTCGGCCTTGTAGTCCCAAATGACTAATTTGCCTGGCTTGTCATCGGCAGGACTCACTGTCGCTACGAGCAATGTCGATTTCGGCAGCGTACCCACGCCACCGTTGCCGCCCGCGCCCACCAGCTTGATTGTCGAACGCAGCTTCAGATCGGGCAACGTGCAGATATGAATATCATCTAAATGCACGAGCGCAACGGCCGAATCGTCTTCGAATAAATGGACGTGCGTTATTTCCGACTTGCGACCATCGATCACGCTTAGTTTCCGCTTGGTCTTCGCATCCAACAACGCCGCTGCCGGGCCGATGCTAACAAGAATCTTTCCACTGGATGGCTTACTATGCATAGCTATAATTCGCTGTCGATCTGAAATACCGGCCATGTCAGTTTTCGCTACATCAAACACCTTCGAGTGCAGCCCTGTTTTCAAATTCACACTATACAAATGGCCTTCGTCAAGGCCAGTCGAGATGAGAGCCTCGCTAGACAGGTTTGGTTCAAAAGCAATTTCTGTTATTTGCGATTTGCAAATATTCAGCGCCTTTTTGGGTAGTTTCTCGCCCATTGCAATATGGATCAGTTGTCCCGCAAAGCCACCTGCCAATCCATGCTTGCCATCATCTGAGATCGCAACTGCGGTGACTGGCCCATCAATAATCTGTTCGGTGAAAATGCTTATGTCTTTCTCGAAATCCCATATTGTCACCTTGCCATCCTGGTCGCCAACAATTAAGCAATTTGAGTTTCGAGACAGTCCAATGTGATTTGGAAGAGCATTCGTGTACACCAAACTTTTCCCCGGGGTGATTCGCACGCCATTGTCCTCTGCGAAAGCCGGCGAACTCGCGAACGAGCAGGCCCAGAGCACGATGTTTGCCTGAATGAGAATCAATAGCCTGAGCATGTTAATACCCGCACAAAAATAGGAGAATTGGAACGCAACAAAACCACACTAATTCGAGACGCCGCTGGATTCGACTTCGATACGTGACGACCACACTCTTGCCGCTGTGATGGACAATGATGCCAAAACCGATCAGTCTTTACTCACTGGGGAGAATACTAGCCAAGCTTGTTCCTTCATCGGCTTCTTTTTGTCGGACAGTGCAAAACCTGTTATATCGCCTCCGCAATCACAATTCGGCGCAATGATTTTACGCTTCAAGCGGTTAGCAAGTGCCTGCATTCCATCTTTCTGATTGCCTTGTTGGCACGCTGCGATCACAATAACGCAATCTTTTGGAAGTATGTTGTCGAGTACCTGGACCTGTTCATTTGTTAGAGAGGAATTGGTTAACCAAGTAATCGCGGTTCCGTCTGCATCCTTTGTGCCCTGAACACCACCGCCGTTGCCGCTTGTGCCGTGTCCAACAATCGCCATCGCCATTATTTTCTTAAGATCTTTGATGTCGAGAGCTTTCTCGATCAAGTGTTCCCAGCTCGTAATGTTGTAAGAGATATTATTGAGGCACTCCCCAAATCTTCCTTTTTTCGTTAGAGGGTTCTTATCCTCATCAGGTGCTGCCTTAGTTACACATACCATACTATTTATCGCCCCAAAGAGAGCCTCCAGCTTTCCTTCGTAAGGGACCGGTTTTGGTACAGGGGTAGGATCTTTCTTGCCCTGCTCGCCCGTTGGGTCAATCAAAACCAGTGGAGAATTGTCCAATGAGCGATACAGATTTATGTCGCTTGCCTGAACGCCGAGTGGATCATTGCTCGTGAACCGCCCCTGCACCGGGTCGAAGTCGCGGTGGCGGTTCCAGTATTTGCCGGTCCCGTTGTCCCATCTGAGGCCTTGATGCAAGTGGGTCCAGTTATAGTTGCTACTGCTCCGTGTGCCGTAACTAGCGTCGAAGAACGTTGGGCTGCCGTACGGGTCGTTGGCGAACCTCTCAACCACCGTGCCGCTGGTGTTTACCACCGCAGTGATGTTGAAGTTGTGGTCATGCGTGGGATAGAGCCGTTCGTCGAGTGAGCCGTTGGCGTCCGTGTCGCTCGCGAGCGATCATGGCGTCGACGTAGATGGGGCTCCAGACGTAGCTGATCGTTGCGTTGCCGCTGACGCGTTCTTCGAGGACTTGCCAGCTTGAGGAGTAATGGAAGTCCGTCGTTGTGCCGCTGGCGGTTTCTTGTATTCTTCGCTTCAGGCCATCGTATTCGTACGTTCGAATCGCGCTGCCGCCGCCGGCGGGTTGCACTTCGACCAGTCGATTCCAAGCGTCGAATTTGAACCTGCGATCAGACAAGTCTTTCGTTTGATTGCCGTTGTTGTCGTAAGTCGGCGTCGTTTGTCCGGTGGCGCTGGTTATATTGTTTTGCTTGTTGTGTGTGCGCGTTGCACTCGTGCCGTTGGTCGATTGGTCTTCGAAGTTGCCGAGGCCGTCGAAATCCCACGACTGCGTTCGACTCGCGGCACCACTGATTGCAGTCTTGCCACCGTTCAAAGTGCCGCGATTGAAACTCGTGAGTTGATTCAACCCATCATAGTCGAACAATTCACTGCGTGTCGCATCGATAAGATTCTCTTTGTACAGCGGATTTGAATCGCGGTCGTAACCGTACTGCCAACGATCCTTGGCAGTCGGCGTGCTGGTCGTCCAGCGTTGATCGACTATTCGGCCCGTGAAGTCAAGGCCAATATATTTGTCGCCGGCTGCGCCGTCGCTTTCTCCGGTCAACTTCACGTAGGTCAGGTCGACGCCCGTTTGGGGGTGCGCTCGGATAACGACGGTCATGTACCCGAGGTACACATAGCTTTCCAGCGTTGTGCCGCCGTCGCTGATACTTGTTAGGCGTGAGATGTCGGCGTCGAGGCCACTTGAATAATTAAATGTGATAACGCGGCCATTCGGATATGTGATGCTTGTTAGCCGCGAGTGGTTCATCGATCCGCTCGTCGTGAAGCTGTACGCGTACTGCACCTTGGGCGATGTGCTGGTGTTCACCGCGCCGTTGGTTGCTTGCCACTCGGTGATCAGTTGGCCGAGGCCGTTGAATTCTCGCTGAACTTGGTTTACGATACTGCCACTGCTGGCCGCATCGTAGCTTGTGAAGAGATAGGCGTTGCCTTGTGTATCGTAGGCGGTTTCGATTCGTCTTACTGCGCCGTCTACTCCGGAGCCGAGCGTCGTGATCGCGTCGCTCGTGATTTTGCCGAGGATGTCGTAACTGTATGTGTGGACGTTGCCATTTCGGTCCGTGAATGTGATGGCCTGCCCGAGTTGGTTGTAGGTGTACTGATCCTTCTCGCTGGAACTGGATGCGCCGGAGCTTGCGTCCGGGTAGCGCATCTCCTTCAAAATGTCATTGGAAACAATTGGGCTCGTGATGCCCAAAATCCATTCCGTCGTCTCGGATGATGAACTTGTCAGATACGCCTTCAGCGTTTTCATCTGGTCGTTCGAGTGGCCGGTGTATTCCACGGTCTGTCCTCGACCTCGCACAACAGCGGGCTAATGTAGAAGGTCCCCTTTTTCCCCGCCGGAAGGGCGTCCGCTCCCCGGCTTCGTGAAGGAGTTTCAGGAAGGAGACATAATCGCCGTCTTTATGGAACACCGTGCGGCGAGCGTTGCCACGATTCAAGACGTGGTAGCTATAACCACCCTGCGAAGCTCGACGAGTGCGTGGCATAGGGGGAGATTATCCCCGAGGACCACTTCGGTTTCAAGAAAAAAGTAGAATGTCCCCTTTTCTTTCCTCAATCGGTTTCACTCCAGTTTCCGTATGGACCGGGGTCCCCGCAACGAAGCACGGCCCCTTCGTCCTCATCCACTTGATCTGCTGGGCGCTCAAGCCGAACAGCCGCATGAGCGCTTCACCGAAATAGCCTATGGCCTTGCCATCCTGGTCGTGCTCCATCGCATAAAAACCTTGACCAATGTTGCCACCTATAGTTGTGACAGATGCGCGGTGGAACATTCGCGCGGCCTTCTGGCTCGCATAGGAGCATTTGGGAGAAATCAAAGGGGTCAGGTCTCTTTGTTTCGATCAAAGAGACCTGACCCCTTTGATTTCTCCCGTTCACCGGCCTCGTGAAGAAGTTTCAGGAACGAGAGGTAATCGCCGTCCTTATGAAAGACGGTGCGGCGAGCGTTGCCACGATTCAAGACGTGGTAACAATAGCCACCCTGCGAGGCTCGACGGGTGCGTGGCATAAGGGGATTATTGACGGCACCGAACGTCTTTCAAGTGAAAAAATAGAATGTCCCCTTTTCTTCTTTCCCCTTTTCTTCTTTTTCTTACTTTCCACCCTTGCTCTGTAAATAGGCGGCGACTTGTGCGTAGTTAGCCTCCTTCGCAATATGAAACGCAGTCCGACCTCGATTGTCTACCTGATTAATCTCCAAACCGAAATCGAGCAGGAGTTTCACGTTCTCCAGCTTCTTGTTCCAAACCGCGAACATTAATAGATTCCAATCTGCTTGGCCAGAACGTGCCTTAATATCGCCTCCCGCCTCAATCAATGCCCGAACAATTCGCGGATTATCGCCACAACAGGCGAACGTCAACGCAGTTGCTTTAACATCATCCTGTTGATTGATTTTTGCACCCTTTTCAAGTAGCAATTTCACGACTTCCAGATGCTGCTCCCTGGAAGCCAGCATCAGAGGTGTCCTTCCGTCTGAATCGCTGGCATTGATTGCCTTGGCGTTAACGGATAACAATTCAGCAAGCCGCTTTGAATCACCCTTTTCAGCAGCTTGCAATACCGCTTCACTTTCCTCAGAGCCGTTGCTGCAACCGAGGCAACACGAGAAAGACACTGCCAGACAATAAATGGACTTGATCCGCAATCTGACAAACGCGAATAGACCTAACCAGCCTGTGATATTCAAGAGCATGATACTCACTCCGCGTAAGGCCCCTTTTCATCCGGCTTTGGTTCTTTCGGCGGCCCACCGAAATGACCCCAATTCTCCTTCGACGCTTTTGAGTTCCTTAGACCAAGTGGATTTCTAACACTGGAATCAATAATAACCGTGTTTTTGTCAGGACAAGAAATCGTCACTACAATACCACCAGGAATCTTGTATAGTTGGCCAACCAATGCGAAGCCGTCAGCCGAATACTCCCTATCGCAAGTAACTCCCGACGGAGGGTCTGATTCTTCACTAATCCTCCAAATACGTAGCACGCCTTTGCAACTGGAATCGACCTTGAGAACTCCGATCCGTTTAGTATTCCAGATTATCTTTCCTACTCTCCATCCCTCGCCAAGATTTCCAAACAAGCATAGGCCAGTCGGATCGTATCCCGTAATGGGATTGTTTTCAACGTAACGATAAAGAACGAGGTCTTTTGATTCAAACTGGATCGGATCCATCTGTAAAAAGCGGCCGAAAGTTGGACTGTAGTCACGCTCGCGATTATTGTAATTCCCAACACTCGCGTCCCACCGTAGCCCCTGGTGCTGATTTTTCCACTCATACGACGTGCTACCCCGCGAAGCCCACGCACCAGTCAAGATCGCGATCGTACCGTACGCATCGTTCCCATAGCGCTCCTGCACCGTTCCCGAAGTGTCGACCAAGCCCGTCACGTTGTAATTCGCATCGTGCATTGGGTAGAGGCGTTCGTCCAAACTGCCGTTCGCATCCGTGTCTCGGTCGCGGGCGATCATGGCATCGACGTAGACCGGGCTCCAGACGTAGCTGATCTTTGCCGTGCCGCTGACGCTTTCTTCCAGAACTTGCCATTGATCAGAATAATATAGATCGGTTGTTGTCCCCGATCTTGTTTCACGGACTCGGTAGCCACGCGCATCGTAGGCATAGGTTGCGAGCGTTGTCCCGCCCGAATTCTTCACGATTTTAAGGCGATTCCATCCATCGTACACAAACTGCTTGTCTGTTTCATCGGTCAGCATGTTTCCGTTGGCATCATATGTTGGCGTGCTTGCACCGCTGATGCTTGTGATTTCATTTTGCTTGTTGTGACCTCGAGTTACTGGGCTGCCGCCGTTATTCGTCAGGCTGTCCCAGTTGCCGAGGCCATCGTAATCCCATGCTTGCGAACGGTTCGACGAACCTGCGATAGCTGTCTTGCCGCCGTTGAGTGTTCCGCGATCCATCGTTAGGAGTTGATTGAAGCCATCGTAGGAATAAAGTTCACTGCGCGTCGAATCGACTACGTTTTCCGCGTAGAGCCGATTCGAGTCGCGGTCGTAGCCGTATTGGCGGCGGTCCTTCGCAGTCGGCGTTGAGGTCGTCCAACGTTGATCGACAATTCGGCCCGTGAAGTCGAGTCCGTTGTACTTGTCGCCTGCTGCGCCGTCGCTTTCGCCGGTCAGCTTCACGTAGGTGAGATCGACGCCGGTTTGAGGATGGGCTCGTGTTACAATAATGCCGTTGCCGAGATAGAGATAGCTTTCCAGCGTTGTGCCGCCGTCGCTGATGCTGGTTAGTCGTGAAATGTCCGCGTCGAGTCCGCTTGAATAATTATATGTGATGACTCGACCATTTGGGTATGTGATACTCGTTAACCTTGAGTGATTGGTTGAACCGCTGGGTGCGAATGACCAGGCGTATTGGACTTTCGGACTTGTGCTCGTGTTAACCGCACCGTTGGTTGCTTGCCACTCAGTAATGAGTTGGCCGAGGCCGTTAAATTCGCGTTGGACTTGGTTCACGATATTACCACTGCTGGCCGCGTCGTAGCTTGTGAACAGAAAGGCATTGCCTTGCGTATCGTAGGCGGTTTCGATCCGTCTTACTGCGCCATCCACTCCGGAACCGAGGGTTGTGATCGCGTCGCTCGTGATTCTGCCGAGGATATCGTAACTGTATGTGTGAACGTTGCCATTTCGGTCCGTAAACGTGATGATCTGGTTGAGTTGATTGTAGGTGTACTGGTCTTTCTCGCTCGAACTCGATGCGCCGGAGCTTGCGTCCGGGTAGCGCATCTCCTTCAAAATGTCATTGGAAACAATTGGGCTTGCGATGCCCAAAATCCATTCCGTTGCCTCGGATGATGAACTTGTCAGATACGCCTTCAGCGTTTTCATCTGGTCGTTGGCTTGGTAGGTGTACTCGACGGTCTTGTCGTCCGTGTCGCTCACGGTGCCGTTCACGTAGTTTTCAATCGTCTTCGTCGTTCGGCCCGCGAGATCGTGATAAGTCTTGCCGAGAAGGCCTTTGGGATCTGTTACGTCCGAAACCCATCCGGCCGAATTAAACCCGTAACTTGTGACCAATACGGTATCGCTGCGACTTGGGACGCTGCCGGGGCGAGTATAAGCGCTGCCGACGTTGGTGCCGACGTTGACTGTGCCCGTCGTGCGGTTGGCTTTGTCGAAGTAGCTGGCCGCATAACTCACGCGGGCTTTGGCCCGAGGCAGGCGATCACTGCGATTCCCAAAGGTGCGCCAGGGGCTAGTTGGGCCATCAGTACAAATCAAAGCGATATGCCCAACCACGTGGCTCCTTGCATTTATGAGAATCTACCAGACCTGACCCCTTAGATTTTTCCCCGATGTGGCTGCAAGTGAAAAAGTAGAATGTCCCCTTTTCTTCTTGAAGTCGCTCAAATCGCTGTCGTTTCGGGGCCTAACCGCCAGGTGAAAGTGGTTGGGCATGAGGCAATAGGAAAGCAGACGGATCGGCGTCCGCTCGCCGGCCTCGTGAAGAAGGTTAAGGAAGGAGACGTAATCCCCGTCCTTGTGAAAGACGGTGCGGCGAGCGTTGCCACGGTTCAAGACGTGGTAGCAATACCACCCTTCGAGGCTCGACGAGTGCGAGGCATAGCAAGATTATCGAGAAAGACAAAATGGCTTCAAGCGAGAAAGTAGAATGTCAGCAATTCCCGGAGGTTCAGCTGAAGGCGACCCAGTCTGCGTAATTTTCCACGTTCGGCGACCGGTAGGTCTGGATGCGTCGAGTTTTTGCGTTTCGGATGGCACGTGAGCGGCGGCGGGGGTGTTTTCGACGTTCGGAACTGCTCGGTGCGCGCACCCCGAATGGGCACCCGTTGCGGACCGAGAACGAGTGGTGGATTTCGACTGTTTTTTCAGCGCTGCGGTTGCATTACGAACCGTCGAGGATCCGAGGCGGCGGTGTGGCTTTGTACTCGCTCAACAGGAG
>Ga0335394_10011389_pt1 | contig 10033 bp, 6 predicted proteins | sample MAT03_FD_205741 | JGI IMG/M metagenome (GOLD analysis project Ga0335394, IMG submission 205741) | Freshwater microbial communities from Lake Fryxell liftoff mats and glacier meltwater in Antarctica - MAT-03 (spades assembly) (version 2) ...
TTTCCGATCGAAACGACGCGAGCGTTTCTTCTCTCGACCGTTGGTTGCACGGAAAGCTACCACGGCTTAACGGCTTATTCTACGTCGTTGGATGCGTACTTCAGCCCCATCTGTGGCATCGAAGGTATTTCCGGCCTATTGGTGTGAATGAATGGCTTGGGACGGTGCAAAGCATTTAAGCACCGAAAAAACGCGAGAAATCGCCTTGGCCACATTTGCACCCAAGATGCCAGCTAATATCCGTTGAATGACCCTTGAGAAACTCTTTTTGTAATGGCGATCGATTGGCACGATAGAAGCTATGCCAGGGCTAGCGAGACCGTTGGAATAGTGCACTCAGCCTAGGCCCGTAGTTGCGGTTGGGAATTCGTTGGACATAGTTGGAGAAATAAGATGCAATCGATGAGACTTCGCAACGCTGACTCTTGCGGATTGTATTCCCGCAAAGACTTAACGGCACGAATGCATGGCGTGCAAGCGCCCTTTGTGTCCGCCTTTCGTTTTTGGCGTTCATCTTACTTGTCCGTTGCTACGTATTTAACCGTGGTTGCGACCGTTGCGATTTACGACATGATGCTAACAATACGATACTGGAATTCGTTGAAGCAATTGGAAGAGAATCCAATCGGGCGATGGTTGCTGAACCTGGATCATATCCAAAATGGAACGGTACCTAATCTGGCGTTGTTTCTTTCCTTGAAAGCTCTTGGAACGGTGATCGTGCTTTTGACAATTGCATTTCTAGTAACGCGCTCGTCACGCCTTGGGCACCCGGTAGCGACGGGTGTTTCCTGCTTTCAATTGGGACTGGCTACTTACCTCACGTTCGCCGAGAACGGCTAGCATGCGATCGTCGGAATGAAAAGTTTCTTCGGATTGGACCAATGTCACTGATGTCTCGTCCGTTGATTTGTTCGGGACAATGGTCCCAAACTACAACTGGTATCTCACAGCCTGCCGCTCGCCTAATGCGCCATCAAGTCACCCTATTCCGGGTTGACTTCGACGACCGCCTCAAACTGGCCGTCGTCGCGAGAGAATCGCCCCGCATAGAATTCGGTATTGAGATGCAAACCCATCACAGTTCGACGTGCGCAAGGTGTCAGCGATCGATAAAAAACCCACTGGTCGCGATTCACTTGAACGCGATACGCTTCGGCTACATGCCGAGGTTGGTTTAGAAGTTCCTCTGCAATGGTGAGTTGTCGCCATGTGTATGCAGGTTCAGACTCAATTCCACGCAGCGACATCACCAACGGATTGTACAAATTCCGCGCACTCGTTTCGCATTGCAATGAAAGGATCTGGCCAGAGCTTTCCATTCGGCTGTTGTTGGGTGAGCGACGCCATTCCGGCATAGCGATCGGCAAAAGCAATGCGGCTGTCTGAGTTGCGTTTCCAGTGCGAACCAGTCTCCCCTCTGTCGTTTTGGGATCGGAAAGAAGTTCGATGTCGTCTGCAACGGTCCATGTGGACTTCACGGACCACTGTTCCGGATTCTGCGCGATTAACGCGTCAGCGAAAAAAACCACGCCTTCGTCTCGAATCAGCATCACTTGTCTTTGGATTTTGCAAACGTTCTCTACTTCGCATTCCAATTCCAAGTAATCCACGTCATCGTCGGTGAACCAACAGACCTCTTGCCAGGAAACATCGGTCTGTAACGGCTTCTTATTTTGAAATATCTCAACATCCCAATCTCCGCTCATGATTCGCTGGCCATCATTTCCGAGCACATCGAGCCATATGACATCGGAGGAAAAATCGATGGCAACGCGACAGCCACGGTCACGCCATGAACGTCGCATGGTTGCAATCGAGTTTTTTTCCCAATAGTGGCTTTGGTTGGGCATCGAAACGTCTAGAGTTACATCTTTGCGAAGTTTGGATGGCTTCTCTCCAATCGTTTTACCAACGGTATCCGGAAGAGCACAGGCGATCGCCAGTTGCAGTTTCTTGTTCTTTCCCGCCAGTTGATTCAGTAAGACCCAGAACTCTTCGTCCAGTAGCGTATCCTCACGATCAAAGAGCAGTTGTCGTCCATCGGCATCACTCAGAGCGAGACCTGCGATAGCAAGTTTAGAAAGGGCTTTTCGCTGTGGAGGGAACCATTTACGCGCGCCGACCGCATCGGCGGACCATCGACAACGCATGATGCAAGCCAACAGTGCACGTAAATCTTGCCCCCCTCGAACGAGAAAGCTTTGTGGACTATCAGAAGATTCCTCGAGTAACAGGGCGATGCGATTCAGTGTCTCACTGACGATGCGGTCCTTACCGCCGAGATGGGAAAGTTGTTTAGCAAGAGCCAATGGGATTTCGCAGGCCCAAACAATCCAAGGAAATAATCCCTCTGTCGGTCCACTCTCCCAAGCCCGATCAACCTGAGTCAAAGCGCATTGCAGCACTTCAAGCCAGAGTGCTGGTGAAATGCTACGGCCTGCCTCGGGCAACGCATGAATCCAGCCGGCGGATGCCAGAGCGACGTATGGGTCGTAGCTTGCCTTTGGCAATTGCTGTGAAATCCATTTCCCAATCTTTGCAGCGCTAGCGACTTGCAGGGCGCTGGCTTCGCGATCCGTGAGGTTTGAGGGAAGCTTGTCATTGACTCTAGATCGCGACGATTTCTTAGCGATCGAGGGTGCAACGCCGAAAACTTCGACTAAATCGTTTAAGTATTCCTGGCGGCTGCTACTTTCGACTTCCCAGACGCCTGTGCCCCACATGGTCGCTCGTAGATACTGTGCCACGTCCACTTTGGCTGGCTTTGCCTTGGCTTGCGGGCTTCGCACCGGCAGCGAAGTTTGGAGAATCGCAACGTTTTCCTCACAAAGCTGCTTGAGCCAAGTACTTGCAGAAACTTCGGTCTCCGAAGTCTCGGGTTGCTTTATATGCTTGGCGCGATGCTTGGGCTTTACCCAGTCCATAGGTCACTCGTCGACGTTAGCGAATAATGATAAGATTGAAGTCTCGGAAAGTAAGGATGCTAACGCATCTCCCCTTCTGGGATTGAACGCCAATTGTTGTTCCAGATTTTTAAGATGCAAGCGTTCAATGCCTGATTCTTGGCAACAGTTCGGGAATAAAAAAAATTTGATTTTTTTGTCTGGACTTTTGCTCGACGGTACCATTCGAAAACAGGACTTAAAAAACCATGTTGAACGCACCCTCAAAGTTCCCGGGCTGGGTTGCAATCGCGATTGCGCAAGTGTTTGTGCTTTGCTTTGAGACAGCGAAAGTTTATTCGTTCGACGATGGCTGGAAGACCAAGCCTGAACTGCAAAAGTTGGCCTCAGATCGATTCGAGGATCCAAAGGACGGCAAGCCACTCCATCGCGAGAACCGAATCTGGATCAATCGCGATGAACAGTTTGTCATCATGGATGGCTACGTTGTTCAACGCGATGTCCAACTAGAATTGTTCGCTTGTCCTGCCGAAACAAAGGATCACGAGGCGGTGGTCGCCGTTTTTCCGCGAGCCCAACTTGTGCACGCCGGATTGCTCGCCATCAGCGCCCAACCCGGTAGCACAGCAACCTTTGAACCCTTTAAACCCGCACATGGGACCACTATTCGCGTTTACGTTCTGTGGCTCGACGAAGAGGGGAAAACCAAAGGGACTTTGGCCCAAAACTGGATTCGCAAATCGGGAACCAAGAACTCAATGGTGTGGGACTGGGTATTTGCTGGCAGCAAAATCTATAAAGACGATGAGGGCAAAGAACACTATTTAGGTGACAGCGGCGAATTGATTTCCGTTTCCAACTTCACGACATCCACTATGGACGTAGCAGTTCAAAGCGAGCAATCGAACTCGAGCCTCGTATTCGAAGCGTTCAAAGAGCGAATCCCTCCCAAGTTCACACTTGTGCGACTTGTTCTGACTCTTTCGGATGATCCGCCGTTTAGCGGACCCGAACAACCGCCAAAAGAGCCGTCGAAACAGGAAATTGCAGAACGCAAACACTTAACCGACCCTGTTTCGGAAAAGATTCTTACAATGCTGGTAGGTAAGCCTGTCGAGCCGTCGGATGAGAAACCCGCCGACGCATTGCCAACCCAGGTAAAGCCTACCGAGGTTCCTCCCGCACCCATCAAGAAATAGACTGACACATATGATCTCCATCGCTTTCGGCGATCGATTGGCCAACTCAGTCCGCGCAAAAGGGAACCCCGTCTGCGTAGGACTCGACCCAAGACTTGAGCAGCTACCACCAGGGATCCGCGTAGACCGCAGTGCTTCGTTAGAAGTTCAAGCCAACGCATTTGAAAAATTTTGTTGCGAAGTTATCGACGCCACTCATTCTTTGGTGCCGGTCGTAAAGCCGCAGAGCGCTTTCTTCGAGGAATTGGGCCCGTCTGGTGGGTTGGCACTTGCTCGTGTTTGTGAGCATGCGACCAGCCAGGGACTGATCGTCATCATGGATGCAAAGCGAAACGACATCGGCACTACCGCTACCGCATATGCAAAAGCCTATTTGGGAACAGGAGGCAAAAGCCCTTGGGGCGCCGATGCGCTCACCGTTAGCCCTTACCTAGGTTCGGATTCGCTTCAACCATTTATCGAACAATCGATATCCGTCGGTGCAGGCATCTTTGTCCTGGTAAAGACATCCAATGCCGGTAGCGGATTCTTGCAGGATCTCTGCGTTGATTCTCGAACGATCTCGGAACGGGTCGCTGACTACGTTCAGGAAGCGTCACTCAAGTCGGCTTCAAAGGCAACAAGCTACGGTTGCGTCGGTGCTGTTGTCGGAGCGACTTACCCCGCGCAGTTGGCGGAAATGCGAAAGCGAATGCCAAACGCTTGGATACTGATTCCAGGCTATGGTGCTCAAGGAGGTTCGGCGGCCGATGTCGTTCATGGTATGGATGCTGACGGCCTGGGCGCAATCGTGAACAGCTCCCGAGGAATCATTTTTGCTCACGAAAACCCAAAGTACAGCGCCGCAACCCATTGGCAATCGGCCGTCGAGAATGCAACTCGCGACATGATTGCAGCGCTCAAGGATGCACGACCGTAAACAAGTTCAACTCCTCATTGCACGATTTTCACATCCCTAACTCAACCTGGTCTGGTGATTGAATGATTGATTCTAAAGGGTGTTTCCTCGCACTGTTGATCGGGCATTTGATCGGCTGGTACTGCTTATTCGATGCTGTCGCATCTGGCCAGACGCCAAAGCCAGCAGGCTGGGCTGCGTCGCAACTGGCCGATCGAGTTTTGGCCGACAAAGGGGTGAACAAGAGTTACTCGATTGATTTTGCGAGTTATCAAAAGTCGCTTGTTGATTTACCGATCGGTGTCTTCGATTCCGGAGTTGGCGGCTTGACGGTATTGGAGACCCTGCTGACCTATGATCAGCACAATAACGCGAATGGTAAGCCAGGTGCCGACGGTGTTCCAGACTTCCAGAACGAACGCTTCCTTTACCTCGGCGACCAAGCCAATATGCCTTATGGAAATTATTCCGCAGCGGGTAAAGAAGATTACCTTCGCGAACTCATCATGAAGGATGCGATCTTTCTTTTGGGTAACCGATATTGGTCCAGCAAGAAAGCCACTGAACCTTCATTCGACAAGCCGCCGGTGAAAGCGATTGTGATTGCGTGCAATACTGCAACGGCTTATGGCCTTGATGATATTCGGGCTGCCATTCAATGTTGGGACTTACCTGTCATGGTGGTTGGAGTCGTCGAGGCCGGAGCCGATTCGTTTGTACAGGAACTCGCCTTGGACGGGCCCCCAATCGCCGTGGCGGTTATGGCGACCGCGGGCACTTGTAGCAGTGAAGCTTACCCTAAGGCGATTTTGCGTGCCGCAGGTTTAGCCGGAAAACTCAGTCCTTTGGTCTGGCAACAGGGAAGCCTAGGCTTGGCCGGAGCCATTGAGGGCAACTCTGCTTTCGTTACCAGTACACCATTCCCCGCAGAGACAGCTTCAAGCAAACTTGAAGCTAGTGTGCCATCAGCCTACATGGGCCCAGCTGTGAACAACGTTCGAGCGCCGATCAACGCCGCTTTGGCGGATGTATATGGTTTCGATCCAAAGGGTTTGGTCGGTGAACTTGACCGGCCTGAAACATGGCGATTGAATTCGGTAGAGAACTATGTGCGATACGAAGTCGCTACGTTGGTCGAGGGTTATCGGCAATCGGGAGCCAAGCAGCCGCTCGAAAAAATCATTCTCGGTTGCACACACTTTCCGTACGAAGCATCTCGCATATTGCAAAGCTTGGAGAGGTTAAGAGGGTATAGGAACCAAGCGGGCGAGCAACCGTATCGCGAGCTCATCGCACCGCAAGTCACATTAATCGATCCAGGGCTCTTGACTGCACGGCAACTCTATCGCCAGTTGGCTATCCAGAGATTGCTGACACGAGGCGAACTCCAGCGAAGGCCAATTGTGGAGCGAATTTTCATTTCCGTTCCATCCCCGGCAGTGTCCGCCTCCGATTTGGCGATCGACGGAGGTCTGTCTGGTCAGTACAAGTATGGACGCAAGGCGGGCAGCCCTGACCACGAGGACACGCGATTTGTTCCGCTAACGATGGATCAACTTCCAGAAGTTCTGATCGAACTATTGAAGAGTCACTGTCCGAACATATTGGCAGTGGCATCTCAGCAAAAGTGATCGCTCGCCTAAGGACGCTTTTTACTGTGAAGGTTTTCGGGGGTGCCTGAAATCTTTGCGTTTTCCTTTGCCGAAGGTGGCCCCTCGAGGGTCAATAACGCAAACAGATCGGCAAGCTCCTGGGCTGTCATCTGATTCTCAATCCCCTCAGGCATCAACGATTTTTTGTCCTGCTTGTACTCCTCGATCTCTTCGGTTGGAATTGTTTCCTCTTTGCCACCCTGGACCTTGATCACCGTTCGCTTATCGCTCTTCTCAACTAGCAAGCCCGTAACCACTGTGCCATCGACCGTACGAAGTGTCACGCTTTTATACGCGTCGCCGATCACCAAGCTAGGGTTGAACACACTAACAAGTAGCTGCTCATAAGATCCTCGACCGTTCGCGGTAATATTAGGACCAACTTCAGCCCCACGTCCGTTCATCAAATGGCATTGACCGCAGATGCGATCGTAAACGGCAAGCCCTCGTTCCGCGTCGCCACGTGCATCCCAACGCAACGTATTGGCCGTTCGCGTTACCACCTCTTCGCGTTCCTTGTTGGTCTCAGTATTGATCTTGCCCCAGATTTTTGCGACCGAGGCTTGAATCCCCTCGTTGGTATCCACCGCTAGCAGCCGAATACGGTTTGGGCTAATCAGCTCTTTACGCAGTTTTCCATCTACGATCTGAGCCAAAAGGGTTTTTGCCGTATCCACTCGCCTGCACATCCGCTCTGCAATTGCAGCTTGCATGTTGGTCTTGAGAACAGGCAGAGCCGACACGAGTTTTGCAGTGTCCTCAGCGTCTGCCATCGCTATGCCGGCGTCCATGGCAGCGTCTCGATAATTGCCATCGATCGGGCGATCCGCTTTCAATTCCTCCAACAACTGTAGCAATGCTTCCGATGCCACCTTGGGTTGTACTTGGACGACCGCTTGCAGCATTTGCTTGCGAATGGCTCCATCCAACTTCGGATTCAATACAATCTCTCGAGCAGTCGCGATGGATTGTGCGTCTGCACAAAGCAGCCGCACCGAAAGCAGTGCCTTTTGCCAAAGAGAAAGGGAACTGATTGCGGCATTTCCGATCGGAACAAATGGCGAATTGGCCGCATTGGAATCCAGCCATTGTTTTAATACTGGCTTCAACGCCTCGTTCTTGATTTCACCGGTTCTGGCCTTGACCAACAACGACTCGAGGACAGCGGCCGAAAGATCTGGTTGCTTTTCGCAAAGTCCACCTGCAAGCTTGAGTATCGACCCGACGGCTCGCTGGCTGGTTTCGTCCGCTATTGACGGCTTGACCTCCGAAACCAAACGGGAAGCGATGCGAGGTGCCAGCTCTCGAAGCAAGTCCTTCTTTTCGTCGACGCCTTTCAGCAGACTTTCTAAAATGAGCGTTTGTTGTTCCAACACATGAGGCTGCATGTTCTGCCAGACGACTCGGGGTAGGATCGGATCATTTGAGCTGCTCCGAAGAACACTGATCTGTTGCCGAACGTTTTCCGCCGAGCCTGCTTGCCCCATAGCCAACTTGGGTGCCGCAATCGACACTTGAAGTCGAACACGTGGATCATTGTCCGCAGCGATCGTCGTGATCTTCTCTAAAGTCTTTGCGTCTCGTGTGTTTTGCCGACCCGCAGTTCGAACGGCCCACGATCGCAGTTCGGGAGAACTACTGTCCAACAATTGGTTTAGAAAGTCCGTGGGCACGAGACCAGAACCGATGAGCGACCAAAGGGCGTGCATTCGATACTTCATCGGCGATTCCGAGTTGAGGACGAGCGACTGCAAACGCTTTGCGCATTCCGGATCTTTTGTCAAAACCCGACGCTCCTGAAGCTGGAGCTGAGATCGCTGTCTATTGAAAATATTCTCGTCGGACAATAATGATTCGAGTTCGAGATTGCTAAGTTTGCTAAAGTCGTTGACCTTTGGCTTGGGTCGATTTTCATGGACGATGCGGTAAAGACGACCGTGGCCCCGGTCAATGCCTTTCGGGTCAGCGTTGGCGTCTTGATAACAGTGGTATCGATCGTACCAGTCCAAAACGACCATGCATCCATCCGGTCCAACTTTTTGTGCGACCGGCATAAACCAAACGTCGTTAGCGGTCAAGAAATCTGGTTCGCCGAATCCTTTGTAAGTCGCCCCTGATCGTTCAACCCGATCGCAATTTAAGCATCCACCGTGGATGTTTCCCATATAAAGTTTGTCCCGATATTGTTTCGGGTAAGCGGGCGAGTCGAAATACTCGATTCCGCAATACGCCGCCATTTGATGCTTGTGCTTGACAATGGAGTCGGCGAACCAAGTGTGCGGAGGATACGGGCCACCTTGTCGAAGATAATAGGCTGACTCAGTCAAATGCCAAAGATGGTCGATGACACAAGCGCTAATGAAAGCACTCCCCTCATGGTCGAAAGCAATGCCCCACGGATTGCTCGTTCCCTCGCAGAACAAGTCAAACTTTTTGGTGATTGGATCAATTCGAAACATGGCGCAGGTGAAGTCAAAAACACGACCGTCCTGTTTCACGACCGATCGATTGAATACGCCATTGAGACCGTACAAACATCCGTCCGGCCCCCATGTCAACGCGTTCGGCAGTTCGTGTGTATCATCGCGACCAAACCCTGTTACGATAACAGTCGTCTTGTCCGCGACGTCATCTCCATTCGTGTCCTCCATAAACAACAGGTCGGGTGCATTCACGACCCAAACGCCACCGTGACCAATCGCAATGCCAGAGGGGATATTGAGCCCTTTGGCAAAGACCTTGACTGTCTCGGCCAATCCATCACCGTCTTTATCCTCAAGGATCTTGATTGTGTCCCGTCCAGGGCCAGGCTCACGGCGAGGATATTCAAAGCTTTCTGTAACGAAGATACGGCCACGGTCATCAAACGCCATGGCAACTGGATTTTGCAGCGCGGGTTCGGAAGCCACCAGCTCGACGCGAAAACCTGGCGGCACCGTCATCTTGGCGATCGCTTGCTCCGGCGTCAGGGGCGGACCCGGTGGCGTGGATTGCCGATGAGGAATACGGTCGTCAGCCTTTGCGGTAGAAGCAATCCCAAGGAGCGCAAAACAAACCACTAAGCAATGTATTTTCTGATTGAATCGCACTTCATTTTCCTATCAGGGAGGGAGGGACTATTCCACACATTGTAACTAGAATTTGATCGAAGTGATTACGATGCCGGGATTAGCCTGGGCTGTTAAAACTTTGGTATTGACGCAACTTTTGTTTGCGCAGATTTTGTTCCGTTCGGGCGAGCCACTGGTGGCGGGCCTGCGGGATTCGAATACCACAGGCTTGTCCTGTGGATTGTTGTGCTTTGGGGCTACAGGGGGGCGGGCCTGCGGGTTTAGCCAGAAAGCCTGAACGATCCGCAGCACAAGGCCTGCGGGATTC
>Ga0335394_10011396_pt1 | contig 10030 bp, 10 predicted proteins | sample MAT03_FD_205741 | JGI IMG/M metagenome (GOLD analysis project Ga0335394, IMG submission 205741) | Freshwater microbial communities from Lake Fryxell liftoff mats and glacier meltwater in Antarctica - MAT-03 (spades assembly) (version 2) ...
ATGAAGCTTCATTGATTCAGCTGGGCCTGATCCTGTTCCTGATCACCTTCATCGTGCTTGCAGTGTCGAAGGTACTGCTGACGAAGCTCGAGAAGCGTGAAGGGGGACGGACATGAGCGTTTGGGCGGCCGACGACCCGCGCCTTCAAATGCACCGCAGGCGCAAACTGATCAACGTGGTGGCACTGATACTGTCGCTGGCGGCGATGGCTTTCGGTCTGTTCTGGCTGTTCTGGATTCTGATCGAGACCGCGATTCTCGGCGTGGGCGGCTTATCTGTGGCGCTGTTCACCGAGATGACGCCACCGCCGAACGTACCCGGCGGCGGGTTGGCGAACGCCATTTATGGCTCGCTGGTCATGGTGAGTCTGGCGACCCTGCTCGGCACACCGATCGGCGTGCTCGCCGGTGTGTATCTGGGCGAGTACGGTCGCCAGGGCTGGCTGGGCGAGGTCACCCGGTTCGTCAATGACATTCTGTTGTCGGCGCCGTCGATCGTGATCGGCCTGTTCATTTACGCGATCGTGGTCGCCAAGATGAAGTCTTTCTCGGGCATGGCCGGTATTCTGGCGCTGGCGCTGATCGTGATTCCGGTGGTGGTGCGAACCACCGAGAACATGCTCCAGCTGATCCCGAACCAGTTGCGCGAAGCGGCTTACGCGCTCGGTGCGCCAAAATGGAAAGTCATCATGCTGGTGACGCTCAAGGCGGCGCGTGCCGGCGTGGTGACCGGCGTGCTGCTGGCCGTCGCGCGTATCGCCGGGGAGACCGCGCCGTTGCTGTTCACTGCACTGTCGAATCAGTTCTGGAGCATGAACCTGCTGGAACCGATGGCCAACCTGCCGGTCACCATCTTCAAGTTCGCCCTCAGCCCGTTCGAGAACTGGCAGAAGATGGCCTGGGCCGGCGTGTTCCTGATAACCATGGGCGTGCTCGCGCTCAACATCATCGCCCGCGTGATTTTCCGCAAAAAGGACTGATCGTGCTCGCTAGCTCAATCACACCAGCAGCCAACACCGCTGTCGCCGCGACCAAGATCAAGGTCGAAGGTCTGAATTTCTACTACGGAAAATTCCTCGCGCTGAAGAACATCAACCTGGAGATTCCCGAGCGCCGGGTGACCGCGTTCATCGGACCCTCCGGATGCGGCAAGTCGACCCTGCTGCGCGTGTTCAACCGGATGTACGAGCTCTACCCCGAGCAGCGCGCCGAGGGCAAGGTTGTGCTCGACGGCGACGATATTCTCTCGACCCGAGAAGACGTTTCGCTGATCCGGGCCAAGGTCGGCATGGTGTTCCAGAAGCCGACGCCGTTTCCGATGACCATCTACGAGAACATCGCGTTCGGGGTCAGGTTGTTCGAGAAACTCGGGCGCACCGAGATGGACGAGCGGGTCGAGTGGGCATTGAACCGCGCGGCATTGTGGAAGGAAGCGAAGGACAAGCTCCACCAGTCCGGTAACAGCCTGTCCGGTGGTCAGCAGCAGCGGTTGTGCATTGCGCGCGGCATCGCGATCAAGCCGGAGGTACTGTTGCTCGACGAGCCCTGTTCAGCGCTCGATCCGATCTCGACCGCGAAGATCGAGGAGCTGATCAACGAACTCAAGCGCGACTATACGGTAGTGATCGTCACCCACAACATGCAGCAGGCTGCCCGGGTGTCCGATTTCACCGCGTACATGTACCTCGGCGAACTGATGGAGTTCGGTGTCACCGAGACGCTGTTCATCAAGCCCAGCCGGAAAGAGACCGAGGATTACATCACCGGCCGGTTCGGCTGAGCCGCGCCGGGCGCAGCGACACCACAGCTGCGGGCGGTCGGAATCCGGCCGCCGCCGGTCACCTACGCCTCCGTTTCCAAGGACGCCCCCCTGCAGTTTGACCCTGACCCAGCCGCCGGCCTATACTTGACGGGTTTAATTCGGGTGACGGGTGATGCGGGCGAAACACGTGGTGGGCAACTGGAAGATGCACGGCTCGCTCGAGCGCAATGCAGTGCTGCTCGCTGCGCTTGCCGGCCACTTCACGGCAGGTGCCGCGGGCACGGGGAATGTCGGCGTTTGCGTACCATTCCCTTTTCTCGCCCAGGCAGGATCGCTGCTGAAGGGTAGTGCCGTGGCCTGGGGCGCACAGGACGTCAGTGCCCACGCCCAGGGGGCGTTCACCGGCGAGGTCTCTGCTGCCATGCTCACGGAATTTGGCACCTCGTACGTGATCGTTGGCCATTCTGAGCGGCGGGCGCATCATGCCGAAAGCAGTGCGCTGGTGGCGGCGAAAGCCGCTGCGGCGCTGACGGCCGGGTTGACTCCAATCATCTGTGTTGGTGAAACCCTTGAAGAGCGCAAGGCCGAGATGACCGAAACCGTGGTCGGCGGCCAGCTTGCAGTCTGCGTAGAGACCCTCGGGCTGGATTCGCTGGCCAGATGCGTCATTGCTTACGAACCGGTGTGGGCAATCGGCACCGGCCTCAATGCGTCACCGGCACAGGTGCAGGCGGTGCACGCCTTTCTGCGCTCACGGCTCGGCCGGGCGGGCGGCGAGGTGTCACTGCTTTATGGTGGCAGCGTCAAGGCGTCGAACGCTCGCGAGTTGTTCGCGATGCCGGATGTAGATGGTGGGTTGATCGGCGGCGCGTCGCTGTCGTTCGAGGATTTTGCACCAGTGTGCCGGGCGTTCGCTTAAAACATGAAGTCACTGCAGCCAGTCACTGCAGGAAGTCACGACAGGAAGTCACAGACATGCTTCAGAATTCGATCCTGGTGTTCCACGTCCTCGCAGCAGGTGCGATCGTGGTCTTCGTACTGCTCCAGCACGGCAAGGGCGCAGACATGGGTGCGGCGTTCGGCAGCGGCTCGGCCGGCAGCCTGTTCGGTTCCAGCGGGTCGGCCAACTTCCTCAGTCGCATGACCGCAGTCTTGGCCACATTTTTCTTCGTCACCAGTCTGGTGCTGACCTACATTGCAGCGCATTCCGGACCGTCGCGCAGCCTGATGGAGCGGGTGCCTGCCGCGCCCGCCCAGGTGCCATCGGCACCGGGTACCAGCTCGATCCCCGCGCCCAGCGCGCCGGCGGGGGCTGCACCCGCACCTTCATCTGCGCCCGCCTCCGTGTCTACCGGCCAGCCCGCCGCAGAAGCGGACCGGAAGTCGCAGGAAATTCCGAAGTAAGCAAGGACGATTAGTCGAAAGTAAGCGACAATATCGAGGTGGCGAAGCAGGACACGGGACAGGTAAGCGTGGTTGCTCGCCGGGTTAGTCTCTGCAGTTCGGTAGTTGGTATGCCCACGTGGTGGAATTGGTAGACACGCTGTCTTGAGGGGGCAGTGGCGAAAGCCGTGTCAGTTCGAGTCTGATCGTGGGCACCAGAGATTGCGGCACCGGCGCACTGCTGACGGAAACCTGAACGCGTCCTCACGAGCGTTCGCTCCGGACGGCACTGTTCATTCGCGCGCGACTTCCCGGACTACCCCCGGCGGCCGGCCAAACCCCCGACTCGACGGTTGATCAAGCAGTGCTAGAAGGTTACCTGCCCATTTTGTTGTTCATCGGCGTAGGGCTCGCTTTCGGGCTGGTTCTGCCGTTGGTAGGCTGGATCGCCAGTTCGGCCACGGGCGCGAACCGGCCGAACCCGGAGAAGCTCTCCCCGTACGAATGCGGCTTCGAGGCGTTCGAGGATGCGCGGATGAAGTTCGATGTCCGCTACTACCTGGTTGCGATCCTGTTCATCCTGTTCGACCTGGAGATCGCCTTCCTGTTCCCGTGGGCAGTGGTGCTCGTCGACATCGGCTGGTTCGGCCTGGCTGCGATGTCGATCTTTCTGTTGATCCTGGTTGTTGGATTCATCTACGAATGGAAGAAGGGGGCGCTCGAATGGGAGTGACTGATGTCTTTCCCGGCGCCGAGCAGGGGTTCGTCACCACTTCTGCCGACAAGCTGATCAACTGGACCCGCACCGGGTCGCTGTGGCCGATGACTTTCGGGCTGGCCTGTTGCGCCGTCGAGATGATGCATGCCGGCGCCGCGCGCTATGACATGGATCGCTTCGGCGTGATCTTCCGCCCCAGCCCGCGGCAATCCGACGTGATGATCGTGGCCGGGACGCTATGCAACAAGATGGCGCCGGCGCTGCGCAAGGTCTACGACCAGATGGCCGAGCCGCGCTGGGTGATCTCGATGGGCTCCTGTGCCAACGGTGGTGGCTACTACCACTACTCGTACTCGGTGGTGCGCGGCTGCGACCGTATCGTGCCAGTGGACGTCTACGTGCCAGGCTGCCCGCCGACCGCTGAAGCACTGCTCTACGGCATCATCCAGTTGCAGAACAAGATCAAGCGTCAGAGCACCTTCGCCCGATGAGCCTGCCTCCGGACCAGCTTCAGGCCAGGGTCGAGGCCGCCCTGTCAGGGCTGTTCCCTGGCGCTGCCGGCAGCGTCACGCTCGCCCATGACGAACTGACTGTGGTGCTGCCTGCTGACCATCTTGTCGAGGCGATGATCCGACTGCGCGACAGCGCCGAGCTGCGCTTCGCCCAGTTGATAGACCTGTGCGGGGTCGACTGGTCGGGCTACGGCGATGGCGCCTGGGACGGTGCGCGTTTTTCGGTCGTCTACCACCTGCTGTCGCTCGAACACAACGCACGGCTTCGGGTGCGTGCGTTCGCCGCAGATGACGAGTTCCCTGCGCTGGCCTCGGTGACCGCGGTCTGGGCTGGGGCGAACTGGTACGAGCGTGAGGCCTTCGACCTGTTCGGCATCGTGTTCGAAGGCCATCCCGATCTGCGCCGCATCCTGACCGACTACGGGTTCGTGGGGCATCCGTTTCGCAAGGACTTCCCGGTGTCGGGCTATGTCGAGATGCGCTATGACCCGGATCAGAAGCGGGTCATCTACCAGCCGGTGACCATCGAGCCGCGCGAGGTGGTGCCGCGGGTGATTCGCGAGGACAACTACGCGGACAGCGAAGGCTTCCGCAAGGGCTGATCGAGCGACCATGGCCGAGATCAAGAACTACACGATGAATTTTGGGCCCCAGCACCCAGCGGCCCACGGTGTGCTGCGGCTGGTGCTCGAACTGGACGGGGAGGTGATCGAACGCGCCGACCCGCACATCGGACTGCTGCACCGGGCGACCGAGAAGCTCGCCGAAACGCGCACCTTCCTGCAGTCGGTGCCCTACATGGACCGGCTCGACTACGTGTCGATGATGTGCAACGAGCATGCCTATGTGATGGCGATCGAGAAGCTCGTCGGCGTGGTGCCGCCAGTGCGGGCCCAGTATATCCGGGTGATGTTCGACGAAATCACCCGCACCCTGAACCACCTGCTCTGGCTGGGCGCCCATGGCCTGGATATCGGTGCCATGACGGTGTTTCTCTACTGCTTTCGCGAGCGCGAAGACCTGATGGACTGCTACGAGGCGGTGTCTGGCGCGCGCATGCATGCCGCCTACTATCGACCGGGCGGGGTCTACCGCGATCTGCCCGACCGCATGCCGCAGTACCAGCCCTCGACCATCCGCAGCGATGCGGACGTGCGCCGGTTGAACGAAACACGGCAGGGCTCCTTGCTCGATTTCATCGAGTCGTTCACGGAACGCTTCCCCGGTTGTGTCGACGAGTACGAGACGCTGCTGACCGACAACCGCATCTGGAAACAGCGCACCGTCGGCATCGGCGTGGTGACCCCGGAGCGGGCGCTGCAGCTCGGGTTTACCGGCCCGATGCTGCGCGGCTCGGGCATCGAATGGGACCTGCGGCGCAAGCAACCCTATGAGGTCTACGACCAGATGAAATTCGACATCCCGGTCGGTGTGAATGGCGACTGCTATGACCGCTATCTGGTGCGCATCGAGGAGATGCGCCAGTCCAATGCGATCGTGCGTCAGTGTATCGACTGGCTGCGCCGGAACCCGGGGCCGGTCATTTCGGACAGCCACAAGGTGGCCGCACCGCACCGGGTCGACATGAAGATGAACATGGAAGAGATGATCCACCACTTCAAGCTGTTCACCGAAGGCATGCATGTGCCGCTGGGCGAGGCCTATGCAGCGGTGGAGCATCCGAAGGGCGAGTTCGGCATCTACCTGGTGTCTGACGGGGCGAACAAGCCCTACCGGTTGAAGATCCGCGCCCCGGGTTTCCCCCATCTGGCGGCGATCGACGAGATGGCGCGCGGGCACATGATCGCCGATGTGGTGGCGATCATCGGCACCCAGGACATCGTGTTCGGCGAGATTGATCGATGAGCGAACGATGAACGCATCGGCACCGGCACCCGTACCCGCGTACGCAGCCGCCCCCCAGCCCGCTTCCACGACGCTGTCGCCGGAATCGATGGCGAAGATCGATCGCGAGATCGCCAAGTATCCGTCCGAGCAGCGGCAGTCGGCGGTGATGGCGTCGCTCGCCATCGCGCAGCGCGAGAAGGGCTGGCTGGCCACTGAAACGATGGACTTCGTCGCCCGGTACCTGCGGATGCCGGCGGTGGCGGTGTACGAGGTGGCGACGTTCTACACGATGTACAACATGGCCCCGGTTGGTCGCAACAAGCTGACCCTGTGTACCAATCTGCCATGCGCCCTGCAGGGGGCGACGGTGGCTGCCGATCACCTGAAGAAGACGCTCGGTATCGGCTTTGGCCAGACCACGGCCGATGGCTGCTTCACGCTGAAGGAAGGCGAGTGCATGGGTGCCTGCGGTGATGCGCCGGTGCTGATCAACAACGATACGACCATGCTGTCCTGGATGACCCCGGATCGGCTGGATGTTCTGCTGGCCGACCTGCGCAAGGAGTCCTCGAAGTGAACGCGCCGTTGCCGCCGCTTTGCCTGCCCCCGTTCAATGCCGGGATCTACGGACCGGACGCGGTCATCCTCGAGGGGCTGGATGGCCTCAATTGGCGGTTGCGCGACTACGAGGCGCGCGGTGGTTACCAGGCGATCAGGAAGATCCTGTCCGAGAAGATACCGCCGGACGCAGTGATCGCCGAGCTCAAGAAATCGGCGCTGCGTGGCCGGGGCGGAGCCGGGTTTCCGACCGGGCTCAAGTGGAGCTTCATGCCGAAGAACTACGCTGGCCAGAAGTATCTGGTCTGCAACTCGGACGAGGGCGAGCCGGGCACGTTCAAGGACCGGGACATCATGCGCTACAACCCGCATATCCTGATCGAGGGGATGGCAATCGGTGCGTACGCGATGGGCATCACGGTCGGCTACAACTACATCCATGGCGAGATCTGGGATGTGTACGAGCGCTTCGAAGAGGCGCTGGACGAGGCGCGCGCCGCGGGTTACCTGGGCGATCGCATCCTGGGCAGCGAGTTTTCGTTCCAGTTGCATGCGCACCATGGCTTTGGCGCCTACATCTGCGGCGAAGAGACCGCGCTGCTCGAGTCGCTCGAAGGCAAGAAGGGGAACCCGAGATTCAAGCCGCCGTTTCCCGCGACCTTCGGCCTGTACGGCAAGCCGACCACGATCAACAACACCGAGACGTTCGCCGCCGTGCCATGGATCATCAACAACGGTGGCGAGGCTTTCCTCAACCTCGGCAAACCGAACAACGGCGGCACCAAGGTGTTCTCGGTGAGCGGTGATGTCGCCCGCCCGGGCAACTACGAGATCAGGCTGGGCACACCGTTCGCGACCCTGCTCGAGATGGCTGGCGGCATGCGTGACGGGGTGAAGCTGAAGGCGGTGATCCCCGGGGGTTCGTCGATGCCGGTGCTGCCTGCGGCGACGATGATGGCGCTCGATATGGATTACGACTCGATCCAGAAGGCCGGCTCGTTTCTCGGTTCGGGTGCGGTGATCGTGATGAACGAGACACGCTGCATGGTGCGCTGCCTGCTCAGGTTGTCTTATTTTTACTACGAAGAGTCCTGCGGTCAGTGCACGCCCTGCCGCGAAGGCACCGGCTGGCTGTACCGGGTAGTCGAGCGCATCGAGACCGGCCGCGGCCGGCAGGAGGATCTCGATCTGCTGCTCAACCTGTGCGACAACATCCAGGGCCGAACCATCTGCGCGCTGGGCGACGCGGCGGCGATGCCGGTGCGCGCATTCATCAAGGCTTTCCGGGACGAGTTCCAGCACCATATCGATCACAAGCGGTGCCTGGTCGGTGGTCCGGCCCAACCTGGCGCAGGCGCACACCCGCCGGCTGCTGCAGCCCTGGCAACACACGGATAGCACGATGGCCAAACTGGAAGTCGACGGCAAGCCGGTGGAGATTCGCGACGGCGCGATGGTGATGGAAGCCGCGAACGCGCTCGGCATCTATGTGCCGCACTTCTGCTATCACAAGAAGCTGACCATCGCAGCCAACTGCCGCATGTGCCTGGTCGAAGTGGAGAAGGCGCCCAAGCCGCTGCCCGCCTGCGCGACACCGGTCACCGAGGGGATGAAGGTCTGGACGCACACGCCCAAGGCGGTGCAGGCGCAGAAGGGCGTGATGGAGTTTCTTCTGATCAACCATCCGCTCGATTGCCCGATCTGCGATCAGGGTGGCGAGTGCCAGTTGCAGGATCTCGCTGTCGGTTACGGTGCGAGCGAGTCGCGTTACGACGAGATGAAGCGGGTGGTGCCGAACAAGAATCTAGGCCCGCTGATCGCCACCGACATGACGCGCTGCATCCACTGCACCCGCTGCGTTCGATTCGGGCAGGAGATCGCCGGGGTGATGGAACTGGGCATGGCCGGGCGCGGTGAACACAGCGAGATCATGCCGTTCGTGGCGCGCACGGTCGACTCCGAACTGTCGGGCAACATGATCGATGTCTGCCCGGTCGGTGCACTCACCTCCAAGCCGTTTCGCTACACTGCCCGCACCTGGGAGCTGTCGCGCCGCAAGTCGGTCAGCCCGCATTGCAGCCTGGGGGCGAACCTGATCGTGCAGGTGAAGGGCAACCGGGTGATGCGTGTGGTGCCGCTGGAGAATGAGGCGGTCAACGAGTGCTGGCTGTCCGACAAGGACCGCTTCAGCTACGAGGCGCTCAACTCCGAACACCGGCTGACCCGGCCGCTGGTCCGTCGCGATGGTCAGTGGCATCAGGTCGACTGGCAGCAGGCCCTCGAGCATGTCTCCGCCCGTCTCAAGTCGATCGTGGGCCGGGATGGGCCCGAGTCATTGGGGTTTTTGGCCACGCCGCACCAGACGCTGGAGGAACTGCTGCTGCTGGCGAAGCTCGCGCGCGGGCTGGGTTGCGAAAACCTGGATCACCGGTTGCGCCAGGTCGACTTTCGTGCCGGCGCCAGTCGCGCAGGGGCACCCTGGCTCGGGCTGCCGGTGGCCGAGGTCGGGCAGGCAGACGCGGTGCTGGTGATCGGCAGCGTGCTGCGCAAGGATCATCCCCTTCTCGCGCAGCGGGTGCGTCAGGCGGCCAAGCGCGGTGCGCGGCTGCATCTGCTCAACCCGCTGGCGCAGGATCTGCTGATGCCGGTGAGCAGCGAGACGGTGGTCGCACCCTCGGCAATGGTCAATGCGCTCGCCCAGGTGGTCAAGGCTGTCGCGGTGGCGAAGGCGGTGACACCGGGCGCGACAGTGGCAGCCGCGATCGACAAGATCGAGGTCGGAGTGGTGGCCCAGCGGGTTGCCGATGATCTGGTGCAGGCCGAGCGTGGCATTGTCTGGCTGGGCAATCTGGCTGCACAGCAACCTGGTTTCGCAGAGCTCGAAGTGCTGGCACAGGCCCTGGCGTCGATGACCGGTGCACGCTTCGGTCATCTCGGCGCGGCTGCCAATAGCGTTGGTGCTGCGCTTGCCGGGGTGCAGCCCAGGGTAGGCGGCCTGGATGCGCAGGCGATGCTCGCCGCACCGCGCAAGGCCTACATGCTGTTGGGCGCCGAGCCGGAGCTGGATTGCGCGGACGGTGCGGTCGCACTGGCCGCGATGAAGGCGGCCGAGTTCGTGGTGGCCCTGTCGCCGTTCGAACACCGTGCCCTGGACTATGCCGAGGTGATGCTGCCGATCGCCCCGTTCACCGAGACCGCCGGCACCTTCGTCAATACCGAGGGGCGTGCCCAGAGTTTTGCCGGTGTGGTC
>Ga0335394_10011400_pt1 | contig 10030 bp, 8 predicted proteins | sample MAT03_FD_205741 | JGI IMG/M metagenome (GOLD analysis project Ga0335394, IMG submission 205741) | Freshwater microbial communities from Lake Fryxell liftoff mats and glacier meltwater in Antarctica - MAT-03 (spades assembly) (version 2) ...
CGGCGCTACTGGCTTCCTTGCGTGTACTGAGCCGTGTCAAAGGCGTCACGGCCATGGCAGAAGAAATAGGGATGACCCGCAAAGGAATCCAAAAAGCGCTTTCCGAGCAGGGTAATCCGAAATTCGAGAGTATTACTGTCATTCTGCAAGCGATGGGATATCGCCTTGCGCCACAACGGATCCATGTCGGTTCGGCCAGCGGATAACAATGCGCCGGGTGCGCTTTGCTTATTAAGCGAACTACATGGGCGCATGGGCCATTTTCCGGCGCGGGTCCGGCTGCGGCCACGCCCGCATTGCAACCCGGTGGTCTACGCCGTGGCCGAGTTGATCAATTTGCAAGCGTTGCGCGATGCCGCGCGCGGCCGTTAATCATTTGGCACCAGTGCCGTGGATGCTTTACAGCTTTAACTGTCGTATCAATTTGTCGAGGGCATCGCTCAAGGTGTGAATCTGAGAAGGGTGAACTTGTCCCGGGGTGTGCATATGCTGGGGGTAGGTGGCAATGTACGTTAATCATGCTGAACGCAAGCCATGCAACAGCTGCTCTTTTTCAGCCAGTACGGTCTGCCAGAAAAACCAGTCGTTATAGTCTTCGTGGGCTTGGTTTCCATCCAGATCGGGGAGCAACGTTCGCTCAAATTCAGCGAAGGTCATCCCGTATTGTTGTTCAAACTTTGCCACCTGATCTTGTGCCGTTTGCCATTCTCGTTCGAGTTGGCGGCGGCGGGCGTAGATTGCTTCAAAGAGGCCGGCCCGCAACAAGGCTTCTCGTTCGGGCTGAGGAAGCTGTGCGAGCGCTTCCGGTAATTCAATCGTCGCAGAAATGCTCATCGATTACAGTCTCCAATCCTTCCATGTGAGGGTAACTGTATCGTAGTAGTACACGGAAAGGTAGAAACCACTCAACCATGCTCCTGCTCAACTTTTCCCACCCGATCACCACCGCCCAAGCCGCGCAGATCGAAGCGCTAACGGGCCAGACGATTACGCGCATCATCGATACGCCCACGCAGTTCGACGAGCAGCAGCCCTTTGCGCCCCAATTGGCAGCATTGTTGGCCCAAGTGCCGATCACGCCAGCCCAGTGGCAAGGCGAACCGCTGCTGGTCGTGTTGCCGTCGCTCAACTTTATTGCGGCCGCGCTGTTGGCCGCGCTGCACGGACGCATGGGTTACTTTCCGCCGGTGGTGCGCACGCGGCCGCTGGGGGACAGTGTGGTGCGCCAATTTGAAGTGGCCGAAATTTTAGATTTACAATCCGTACGCGATAGGGCAAGAAAAGAACGATACTAAGGCTCAACCGCGACAAAACTCAAGCGAGGATATAAATGTGGTCAAAATTTCGCCGTCAAACGCAAATCTTACAAATAGCCGCGGGTGCGACGGGTCTATTTTTTGGTATCTTACTGAATGTGCTCTCGAACGCAATCGATGAAGCCGGCTGGCCGATCAAAGGCGCGCTGTTCCTGTTATTTCTGCTCTCGCTGGTGACGTATGTGTGGCTATGGCGGCAGCAACCGGATTACATTACATTGATAGTGCCATCGCCCGAAACGTTGCGGCTACCCGAAGAAAAGAAACGCGTGGCACGGCGCGGGGTTGTGGTCGCCATGTCCTTGTATAATCCACAGGAGCCGAACCTGGCCCGCCAAGAATTACCCGAAAGATGGCAGGAATGGGCCGCGACAGCTAATTTTCGGGCCTTAGATTTCCCTCGCTCTAATATTGCACCACTGATCGAAGCCGTTACCACCCATGCCAGTTGTCTTACACACTGCTGGCTGATCGGCACGGTAGGCACCGACAGCAAAGCGCCTGGCTCGAATCAATATATTCCGGCCTTGATCGAGTATTTGCGCCACGAACACGGCTTGCAATGTGAATTTCATTATGGCGATACGTTGCAGTTGTCTCTCGATGACGATGCCCTGGTCTTTGATAAGACAACCAAACTTATGTACACTATATTCAATCAAGCAATGGCGCTGGGTCTGCAACCTAAAGACCTGATTGTTGATTGTACGAGTGGTATCCGCTCGATTGCGCTCGGCGCGATCCTATCGTCATTAGACGCCGAGCGTGATATTCAGTTGATTGGGACTCACTATCTGCCCAATGGCAAACCATTCGGCGGACTACTGCCAATGATTTTTCATTTTGAGCCAGTGATTAAGCAACGTTCTTGAAGGTTGTAAAACATTTTATGCTCATATCTCTTGTTCTAACCCTTGCCACCGACAAGACCGTTCGCCTGCCTGCCCATCTGGGACGCGCGAATTACTCCACAACGTTGGCGCGATTGGCACTGTTTGATAGCAGTTTGGCCCCTGATATTCATGATTTGGAGGGCGCCAAGCCGCTGACGTGCTCCAGCCTTTTTGGCAACATCGAATATCGCGACCGTCAAGCGCAATATCGCACGGGTGAACGCTACTGGATGCGTCTGACGGGGATCAATGCACGCGTGAGCCAGGCCATTCTCAGCGCGTTTTGGGAAAATAAACCGGTAGAATGGCAACTAGCTGGGCATACTTTCCAGGTTGTCGATGCCTTTTGTCATCCACACCACCACCCCTGGAGCGGATCGACAACCTACGAAGCTTTGGCCGAGCGCTATCTACTGGGCGAATCAACGACCCAACGCATGCACGAAGTAACCTTGGAATTTGCCAGCCCCACGGCTTTCAAAAGCAAAGAGATGCAAGTGCCGCTGCCGCTGCCGGGGTTGGTTTTTGGTAGCCTGGTGGATCGCTGGAATCGCTTTAGTTCCGTCGCTCTGTCCGAACAAGTGCGCAATTTTGGCGAATTGGCCGTCGAAGTCAACCAATTTGATTTACGCAGTGTGATGGTGGAACAAAAAAATAAAAGCCTGCGCGTAGGGGCCGTGGGGATAGCCAGTTATCGCGCTCATTATCAGGATCGGTACTGGCTAGGGTTGTATCAATTACTAGCAGATTTTGCGCTCTTTAGTGGCGTGGGTGTGCAAACTGCAACTGGTATGGGCCAAACGCGTAGATTGCCTGCCGGCGGATCCAAGCAAAGAGGCTAAACACAATTTTTTGTCAGGGATATAGTCAACGGCGCCATAAAGTAACACTTTTTCAGGTGTAAATAGGTTACTTTATGTGCTGCCGTGCAGTATAAACTGATTGGCTCATCTGTGCAGCGTGGCAAAATAGCCGTGCAGCGTGCCGGCGCGTAGAGGAGAATTGCCGCCTACCCGGCGCTCTCCTCTACGGCTTGGCCCAGTGTTGGCCCAAGTTTGCCTTAAAACCAGCTTTGTTAGATACACTCGATATTCTCTCGTTTCATACCGACACTGATGGACGAACAATCCGCTTTGAAGCCCGAGAACGCTACCGTTCGGAGGCCGAGAAGGAGCGTTATTGGCGAGGACTGGCGCAGCAACCAGGCCAGCATGATAGTTATCCAGAGTCATGGTGGCAGCATGTCGATCTGCAACGCAGACTGGGCCCCGTTCTCTCGCGTCCAACCTATGCAAAATGCAAAAATTGGTTGATTGAGCACGGATATTTGCGCAAAGCCACAGACAACGATCCATTCGACTATCAGTTTGTGCCAGCCTTCGAATCGAGTCTACAGATCATCTATCGTCATCGAGGCTATCTTGATCAGCGCTGGCCGCTCTGGTTGGGACAAAACTGTGTAACGCGCATCGTCCTGCTGGCATTTCTTGACGCAATGGCAGAACAAACAATCCGCCAGGCCCAGCTCTCCAGTTATGCAGAGCTGTCAGAAGATGACTTACTGATAGTCTTGGGTTCCCTGCTCGGTGAAGATCAACCCACGCGCGACCAAATTCAAACAGCTCTGCAACAATTACGCATGTTGGCCGCACTTACGCTGGCACCCGTCAACGAGCACCCGGCGCCCCGCACCCACAGGCTTCACATCACGATATTTGAGTCACCGCCCGTCTGGTCATCCAGCGAACTACAGACACGTTTTTGCGCTGCGCGCGCGCAGGATACGCCCTGGATCAACCCATTTATCCAACTTTTGCGGGCGTGTTGTCATCCCGTCGATCAAGCCAAATCTTTGTGGAATACCCTGGTGAATGAGTACATTCGGGCTGGCGTTATTCTTGCCGACAGCGTCGATTTGCAACGCCTGGAGAGCTTTATCGGCGCGGTTGATCGTTATCTGGAAAAACGACCTTTGGCTTATATTCCCGCTGCCAAAACCGTGTTGCAGCTCTTTGTCGAAAAACGGATTCACGCCGAAACGCGCTGGGTCAGCGCACCGTTGTCATTCGAGCTGGCCGATATAGCCATTGTGCGCGCGGTTGCAATGCCACACCCAACCGCACACCACCTCGACACTACTCAGCTAGAAATATCCTATCGACCGGATGCCGGGCTAAGCGACGCCGAAATCTATGCCAGCTTGCACCAAATTCAATTCCTGATCTGGCAAGCGGTAGAACAGGGCGAGCCGCAACTGATTCTAATTCACCCTCAGCTGCCAAAAACGTTGGATAGGAACGCGCCATTGATTGTGCGTTGTAATCATCTGCATGGGCGACTGGATTACAGCCGCCCATTTGATTTATTGCTAAAGTGCGCGGTTCCCACCACCCAAATTCACATAACCTGTCGCTTTATTCTCTTGCATCAGCGGCCAGTGCGCGGCAAGCAGGCAGGCAAGCCAAAAAAGCGGCCACGGTGAAAGATGTATGTACGCTTTAGACGCTTGGGGGTTTTGTGCGCGAGATAAATTCTAGTTCCCTACACGAAAATCTCAAGCGTCGCTCCGTTGACATAGGACTTACACACCGGGCACCCAGAGGGTACCCGCGCCATCCCTGGGAGCGCCGCCATCCCTGGCGGCAGCCGCCAGGGATGGCGGCGCTCCCAGGAGTCACTGCGTAAGTCCTATGTCAATTAGGTTGGCCCAAGATTCACAGCAATCTCGCGTACAAGCAGCAGGCCGTTAAAATGGCAATAACCCTGGCGCATTGCAATGGGCAGATCGCTGGCCAGCACGCTTTCTTCAGCAGTGGGCAACAGTAGCCAATCGACGCATTCTGCACGCGGTCGCAGTTCCTCCCCCGGCCAAAGCGGTGTTGCTGCATACCATAATTGTTGTAGCCATTGCCGGCGTTGCCACTGTTCCGGCAATGCGCCTTCGACCAACGCCGGTGGCGACCAGTCTAACAGGATGGTGGTGAGCGCGCGCGCGTGCTGCCACAAAGTGGCAAAGAGCAGATCAGTGTCCGCTTGGCACAGTTGCGCCAGGGTTAGTGTTTGCGCTGGCCAGCCGGCTGCCGTTGCCGCCATCTGTTGCGCCAGCCACTGCAAACGCGGTGCAGACCAAGGCCACAACACACCATCTGCGATTGTCGCCTGCTGTTCGGCAACCGATCGCTTGACGGCGTCCAGGCGAATTTGTAGCCCGTTGCGCCATTCTTCCTGTTGGCGTATGCTTTGGCCCATCGCCAACAAGCATTGGCGAATCGTCAGTGCATTTTCCTGCGCCCAAAGCAGCTCGGCTTTGCTGATCTGTGTGTGGAGCAGTTGTTGGCCGCGCTCGGGCAATTCCAAAAGATAGAGTGCTCCCCAGCGCCACCAACGCCAGGGCATGCTTAACGCGGCCAAAACTCCGAAAAATGAGACGCGCGGAAACTGACGGCAAACATTTTGCAGGGCAGTGTAAGCATGCAGACAGCGCGCCTCCTGCTCGCTCAGCTCGGCGGCGATGGCTTCTAGTCGGTCGTCGAGCGCATCGGTTGACACTTGCAGGCTCTGCTTGATTTGCCCTATCGAAGTTTGCAGGTCAGCCAGGCTGTCGCCCATTCTTTCACTAGATTGGGAACCCAAGTGCGCAGTGAGCGCCGCGTCCCAACCTTCCAGCTCAGCTTGCAGCCATTGGCTGCGTGCGGCGCGCTGCTGCGGCATGCGGCGCGCGCAGAGGGATTGCAGCAAGGCCGGAAGTCGATCGGCAAACAGGGCGAGTTGTTCCCAACGCGGCCAACGCGGCAGTTGCCCTTGTGGGTGTGGAACAGGCGCAACCTGGGCGGTTATGGCGCGCATCAGGCTCTCTATCGGACGCAGCCAACTGTGTTGTGAAGCCTCTGGGCTGCGCGCTTCCAGCCGGCCGATCTGCTGTTCAAGCGCTTGAATTGCCAGCCAGGTCTGCAATTCTGGTGTAGGTGCGCGCCAGCCAACAGCTCCCACCGCGGTCAGCCAACCTGTTGCGCCTTCTGCCCAGCCGGTGATGCCGGGCGCAGACCGCTCGCTCCAGAGGAGTGCGGCTAATGTTTCGGCCGCCAGCAAAGACCAAGCTTCAACGCGTAAGTGTTGCTGATTAACAGGCCCACAAAGATAAACCCGATTCTCACAGACAGTTTGCAAGCACTTGGCCCACTGCGCCGCCCGCGCTTGATGTTGCGGTTCACACAAAAGCAGCGCATGGGGCGTGAGCTGCACTTTTAAACTGGCCCGCACCTGCTGGGCGCTTTCCTCCACCAGGGTCATCATCTGTTCTACGGTTTGCTCCAGCTGGCGATTGGCCGGGTTGAGATCGATAATCAACCAGAGATTGATTTCGTCGCGCTGCTTGATCGTATAGCCCTGGTGCTGCATCTGTTGGACAAACCGTGTATCCGCCAACGCATTGCAGCCAGCCACGAGCGCGGTGCAAGCGTTGGGTTCTTCGGCATCTACAAACCAAGTGGGCAATGGTTCCAAGCGCAGCCAATCGCGGCTCACAGTGATGGCCTGCTGCGCCACAGCCACTGCTTCAGCCCCCTGCGCCAATAAGAGTGACCGTTGCACAGCGAATTGTGGCGGTTGTATAGCCACAGTTTGCGCAAAAGTTTGGTTAAAAGTTAAATAAGCGTTCATGGGTAGGCTCCAACAAACATAACTATTTAGTCATCATCCAAAAATAAGTTCCTGATTGTCACCCTGTAAGGGTCTGCCCGTTTCTGGCAACGAGACCCTTACAGGGTGACAAATCTACAAGTTATTTTTGAATGATGACTTAGGCGTAGCGATAGAAGCGTAGACAGGGGCCAACCGCGTGTTACCTGTCTCCCTGTGTACCTGTTTAAGGGCGACATCGTTACCAACCCCACCAAGGATTTATGCCTTCAGTTGGTCGGCAAAGCTGCGTACAGCACGTAACACGGCCGTGAACAATTCTTCATCGCGTGCCTGCTGTTGGTCTAGCCATTGCTGGATCAACAGCGCCGCTTGGGCATTGCCAATCGCAACAATTTTGCTGTGGACGCGTCGCTCCAGTTCGCCCAGTAGCATGGCGTTGCTGGTAAGCGCTTCGATGGTTTTTTCCAACCCTTGCGCCACCTGCTGCGCTTTGTCCAGCACATCTTCGGGCTGATAGATAAACCAGGTCTGCTTGCGCCGTAAGAACTCGAAGAGTAAACCCAACCCGAGTAGGCTCAACACACGATCTTTGTTGGGTTCAAAGTTGCCAAAGAGGTGGATGGGCAGGTTGGCTTTGATGGCCGCCTGATATTCCACTTCCCAGCGCGCCAAAGATTTAAGCGAATCAATCGCGCCGCCATAGACGGTGCGCAGGGCGATGATGCGTTGCGGGTCGCCGGTGGATGTGCAGGTCTGCCCACTCTTGCTAAAGATGCTGTTGTCTGCGTCGGGCACACCCAGGGTTAGGAAGACCGCCAACGATTCGGCACCGGGTGGCAATTTGGCACGATCCACATTCCAAGCCACGGCAGCCTTTTCCCCCAGCAGATTGACCCACGCCGTAGCGCTACGATCCGGCCAGCGTTGTTGCAATACATCCTCAACATTAAGCGTTGCCAGCGTTTGAAACGCGGGTGCCGCGGCCGCTTGAAATTGTTGGACAAGTGTTTCGTCTGCTTGTTGCCCCAGTTGCCACCAGCCATTGGCTTTGACCAGCGCCGCTTGCAGGCTTACGACGGCCGCCGGTGCATGAAATTGATAGAGCGCATCGATCAAATCGGCGTCCGCCAGGTTGATCACATTCTGGCTCATAGGCGTAGCCAGCAGCCGTTGTTCTTCCGCTTGGCTGTGTTGGGCCAATGCTTGCAAGCGCAGCGCAATATCGTCGATCAGCGTGAGAAATTCTTCCAATTGCGCGGCCAGGCGCTGGAGGATCGCTTGCACCAGCGTCAACTCGCGCTCGCGCACTTCCAGTTGCACGGCCTGCTCCGCTTCATCTACAAAGTGGTTGACCGCGTTGAGTGTGCGCTCTTTGCGGCCAAAGAAGAAGCTCTCGACCGCCTGCACCATGGCAACATCCGCGGCCGTTGCTTCGCGCTTTTTGTGCTCGATTTCTGCCGCAACCGTCTTTTGCTCTTGCAGCAGTAGGCTGATCTGGGCCGAAAGTTGGCGCATGGATGTGCGCAGCGCGTGCTGAATCAGCGGCAAGGCAGGCACGCTGCTCAGGCGATCCAGCCAACGCTGATTGGTTGCTTGGTACTGGGCAAGCACTTTGCTGGCTTGTTGATCGAGCTGGCTAAACAGCAATTCGTAGACACGTTTTGTTTTGAGACGCACCACATAATCGCGGGCTTTGACCGGAATCTGGGCGACATCGCCTTCGCGCAGATCGGCTGGTAATTGGATCTGGACACGGCTGGCAATGCCGTTTTGCAACTGGGCGACCAATTGCGCCAGCGTCCAGGCCGGTGCTTCGGGTGTCACGGTTGCCACCTCGGCTACGTCTGGTGGTGGCTGCAAGGCGCTTGTCAGCATGGCATACAGGTGGCGGAGTAACGCCACATTGAGCACGCGATCACCGGGGTAGTAGAGTTCGGAAAGACCGGGCGAAGCGAGATAGCTGCGGTAGCCCGTGCGGCTGGTGTTCATCAGCACCGCTTGCTGATTGAGGGCAAAGGCAATCTCTGCCATCCCCACCTGACCAGCGGTCAACAAGACAATACAGCGCGCCACCATGTGACAAACATCGCGCTGATTCGACCAGACAAAGCCACGCTCGTCGATCCCTTCCAACACATAAACATGGTCGAATGGGGCATCGACATTGCGCACAAGCACACGATTGGGGTATTGCATCTCGATGCGCTCGCCCCTTTGCAACATCTCTAGCTCGCGCAGGAAGGCCACTGTGTTGGGCGCCATGTTGCGCTTGTCTCTTTCCTTGACATCGTTGAAGGCGCTTGGTAGGGAAAAGAAACCGGTTAGTTGGGCCGTATCTTCCCAACCACCCTGGATACTGAGCAATTCGCGCACAAGCAAAGCCAAATCCAACAAGATCCCCGACCCTTGGCCGCCGGCGGTGGAGCCGATGAGCACGATGTTGATCTTTTGGGCATCTTCGCCGGTTTCATCAGGATCGTTATTGCGGGCCGTTACCCGTTGGATCGCGCGTCCGAGTGCGCTGAAAACCGCGTCAAAGTGATAATAGAGCGTTGCGATGCCTTCGATGCGGTTCTGTGAACAGCCATCGACAATCGACTGGCGATAGATCTTAAACAAACCCTCACCCAGACGATTGGCCAATTCGCTTTGGTAGGCTGGGTTGCGCTTGATGCCAGCAATCGGCACCTTACCCAGCGATAAGAATTCGTTGCCATTTTCTAATTGCACCGTTCGTCCTTGCTCATCGCGCGTGTTGATCACTTCTGCGCCAGAGTCAAATGCGATCAAGACGACGTTTTCTGGAATGGTGCCAAACATTTGCAGCAACAGCGCCTTAATCATGCTAACGACCCAGCGACCTGTGCCGCCGGCGCCGATCACAATCAACGGGCGTTTGATGCGCACCGCCGCCCGCACCCGATCGGCCCCTTTGCCTGGCTCGCGCCGCGGCTGCACCATCTGTTGCAAAGCTTGGCCAAGTGCCTGCTTGGGGCTAAACAGATTGAAGTTGGAAAATGATTCGGTGGGCAATGATCCGATGCTACCGCGCGCGTGGCTGATATTGCCATTCTGTGCTGGATGACCGTTCTTGGGTTGAGATTGCATGCTAGGGTTCATGGTTGATTGGGTTCCTTGGGTCAAGTGGATTACTCACAAACTCAAACGAACATTGTCGAA